>Ga0207799_100297_pt1 | contig 26079 bp, 16 predicted proteins | sample TtanPargueraPR_4_FD_187742 | JGI IMG/M metagenome (GOLD analysis project Ga0207799, IMG submission 187742) | Aerobic enrichment media microbial communities from Bioluminiscent Bay, La Parguera, Puerto Rico - Tt and M2 (SPAdes) | ecosystem: Environmental > Aquatic > Marine > Unclassified ...
GGTCCGCACCTATCAGCTCAGCTACGACGTCAGCCCCGACACCCAGCGCTCACGGCTTACCAGCATCGAACTCTGCGACGCGAACGGGAATTGTCTGCCGGAAACCAGCTTTGCTATGAGCACGAACGGGGACAACACGTTCAGTAGGAGTTTCTACCAAGCGCCCAATGAATTGCCGTTCTGGCCGGCGGGTTACGGTAACACCTTTCCAGTGGACCTGGATGGCGATGGCCGTCCGGAGATCATGCAAGTCGCAAGCAATTATTATCAGGTGCAGGTTCTGCAATGGAATCCGGACAACACGTTCAGCAGGATCTTCTATCAGGCGCCGACTGAATTGCCGTTCTGGCCAGCGGGTTACGCGGCCACCTTTCCAGTGGACCTGGATGGCGATGGCCGTCCGGAGATCATGCAAGTCGCGAACAATTATTATCAGGTGCAGGTCCTACAATGGAATCCGGACAATACGTTCAGCAGGATCTTCTATCAGGCGCCGACCGAGTTGCCGTTCTGGCCGTCGGGTTACGCGGCCACTTTTCCAGTGGACCTGAATGGCGATGGCCGTCCGGAGGTCGTGCAAGTCGCAAACGATTATTATCAGGCGCAGGTTCTGCAATGGAATCCGGACAATACGTTCAGCAGGATCTTCTATCAGGCGCCGACCGAATTGCCGTTCTGGCCAGCGGGTTATGGCGACACCTTTCCAGCGGATTTGGATGGTGATGGGCGTCCGGAGATCGTGCAGATTGCCAACAGTTACAATCAGGCTCACGTCTTGAAATGGGATTCTGATGGAGAATTCTCGAAGATTTTTTATCAACTTCCGGATGATGAGGAAGTTATATTTTTGAATTCGAATGCATATAGGACATTCGCCGCGGATGTTAACTTTGATGGGAAAACTGACTTTATTCAGAAGGCTTATGGCAGTGAAAACGCTTGGGTTATATTTTCCAAGGGAGACGGAACGTTTGAGAAGGTAAAAAATACAAGCGAAAACGAAGCCCTGTGGATGGAAAATTATTCTCCATCTTATATTCTCGGGAGCCCGTCTGGAAATTTTGATCTACTTCAAATTACTAATAGCTATTATCAAGCTCAAATTATGAGGTGGGGGAACGAAGGAAATTTCTTTAGAACATACTATCAAGCACCGACCGAATTGCCGATCTGGCCGTCCAATTACGCTTTAAGTGCTGCGGTCGATATCGACGGCGATGGTCAGAGCGAAGTGCTTCAGGTTTCTAAGGAGTACTACCAGACTCAGGTGGTCGATTCCATAGCGTCCCATGAAGACATGCTCGTTGGCGTAACTTCCGAGGGTATGGCTTCTTTTTCCATTAGTTATGATTCTATCGCTTCCGGCAATTCCATCTACACGAAGGACAGCGGCGATCTAGCCTGTTCGTATCCGTGTATGGATTTTCAAGCTCCGCTTTACGTTGTTTCTGAGGTCCGATCTTCTGACGGGCTCGGCGGGGAGTTTGCATCGACCTACCGGTATGCGGGAGCGAAGGTCGATCTGCACGGACGCGGCCTGTTGGGCTTCCGTGAGATGGTTGTCCGGGATGAGCAGAGCGGCGTCGAACAGACGACGACGTATCTTCAGGACTACCCGTTCACGGGGCTTGTGGCGTCCCGGGAGAGGGCCTTGGTTCCGACGGGAGGAGATGCGTCGACGCTGCTGAATCGGACAGTCAACACCTATGGGACCGCGGACCTCGGGGGGACGCGCCGTTATCCGTATCTGAGTGGGAGCGTCGAGGAGAGCTGGGAACTGGACGGGACGGCGTTACCGTCGGTGACGACCTCCTATCAGTATGACACGTTCGGCAACGCGACGCAGGTTGAGGTGGCCACCGATGAGGGCCACGCCAAGACGACGGTGAGCACCTATCAGAACGACGAGGATAACTGGCTGCTTGGGCGTTTGGACGGCAGCGAGGTTGTGAGCACGACGCCGGCCAACTGAGCCGGTGAACCTGTTGTTTGTTTTTATCGGCCTGGTTCGGCCGTGATGACTCTGGGGGGACGGATGTTGAAGGGAACATCGGGTTTTCTGGCCGGTTTTGATCCGGCTGGGTATGGAGCCGACCGACGAGGTCCGTCTTCCTCAAGGAGCGTTAGTTTGTCCCGCCGGTTACGCCGGCTGGCTGGCGGTGTTGTGGCCGGGGGTGCGCTGCTCCTCGGCTTGTCGCTTCCCTCTTACGCCGATACCGGAACGCGGACGTCGTCTTGGACGTACGACGCGTCGGGCCTGATCGAGACGGAGACGGTCGAGCCGGACGCGACGCAGCTCCGTCTGGACACGACCTATACCTACGACGCCTTCGGCAACAAGACCGCGGTCACGGTGAGTTCCCCCGCCACCGGCGACGCGGCGATTACACCGCGCACGACGTCCACCACCTATGATGCCGAAGGCCGGTTCCCGGCGACGGTGACCAACGCGCTTGGCCAGAGCGAGACGCGGGTCTACGACCCGGCGTCGGGACAGCTGATCAGCCAGACAGGCCCGAACGGCCTGACCTCGAGCTGGGAATACGACGGGTTCGGTCGGAAGACGCTCGAAGTGCGCCCGGACGGAACGCGGACTTCCTGGTCCTATGAATGGTGCGACGGCTACAACAGCGGCTCGCGGACCGGCTGCCCGACACTGGCGCGCTACGCGATCGTGACGACGCCGCTGGCGTCGGACGGGACGACGCAGATCGGCCCGCGGACGATCCAATACATGGACGCGCTGGAGCGCGAGGTCCGGGCGGAGACGGAAGGCCTGGACGACCAGGGCAGCACGTCCGCGATCTACGTGGACACGGAATACGACAACCAGGGCCGGGTGGCGCGGAAGAGCCTGCCGTACTTCGACGGCGGCGTCAGCGAGTGGAACAGCTTCACCTACGACGTCCTGGGCCGTGTGGTGTGGGAGACGCTGCCGGACGAGAGCCTCGTGCAGATCATCTACAACGGGCTGTCGATGACGGTGGTGAACAACGAGGTGCAGTTCCGGACCAAGGTGAAGAACGGCCAGGGGCAGGTCGTCCGGTCGATCGACGACGACGGGTTCGAGACCGAGTACGAGTACGACGCGTTCGGCAACCTGTCGACGGTGACGGACGCGCTGGGGAACGAGACGGTGTTCGTCTACGACCAGCGGGGCCGGAAGATCCAGATGTCGGACCCGGACAAGGGGGTGTGGACCTACACCTACGATGCGCTGGGCCAGTTGACGACGCAGACGGACGCCAAGGGCCAGGTCACCACGATGAGCTACGACCTTCTGGGCCGGAAGGTGAGCCAGATCGCCCATGAGGCGGACGGCAGCGTCGGCCAGGAGAGCGGCTGGGTCTTCGACACGGCGTCGTACGGCATCGGCAAGCTGGCGCAGGCGACGGCGCTGGACAGCGCCGGGAGCACCATCTCCCAGCGGACCCACAGTTACGACACGCTGGGCCGCCCGTTCCAGACGTCGATCAGCGTCGAGGGCGGGACGGCGCAGACCTACACGACCCAGTACGACAGCTACGGCCGACCGGCCGAGGTGAGCTACCCGTCGGGCTTCGGGGTGAGCTACGCCTATACGGCCCTGAGTGAATTGGCCGAAGTTAGAAAGGCCTCGGACGACAGCCTGCTGTGGCAGGCCGAGGCCAAGGATGCATCGCGCCGGCTGACGCAGTTCACCTACGGCAACGGGGTGACGTCGCAACTGGCCTACGACGTGGAGCGGGGCTGGCTGGTCGAGGTTCAGGCGTCGAAGGACGGGACGACGCTCCAGCACCTGACGTTCCAGTGGGACAGGCTGAGCAACCTGCAGCAACGGTCCGACCTGACGGCCGGGGGTTATACGGAGACGTTCGCCTACGATTACCTGAACCGCCTGACGGATTCGACGGTGGCGGGTCAGGACACGGTGACGCTGACCTACGACGCCGGAGGCAACATCCTGAGCAAGTCGGATGTCGGGACCTACAGCTACAACGCCTCGGGCCCGTCGAGCGTGCGGCCGCACGCGGTGGCCTCCATTACCGGCGGCCCGGCCGGGGACAAGAATTACCTCTACGATTCGAACGGCAACATGATCAGCGGCGACGGGCGGAGCCTGGTATGGGCGGCGTTCGACAAGCCGGTGAGCGTTGCCCGTGACGGCGGCACCCTGAGCTTCGCCTATGACGCGGAGTACCAGCGCGTGCGCCAGACGCTGGCGACGGGAGCGACGAAGGAATACTACACCGACCCGGCGAGCGGGGCGCGGGCGGAGATGACGACGGTTGTCGGCGGCTCGGAGGTCGACTGGACCGACTACGTGATGGTCCAGGGCCAGATGATCGCGGCGGTGTACACGCAGGTCTACACCGGCGCTGCTGCGACGACGTATACGCACTACTTCCACAAGGACCATCTGGGCTCGATCCAGACGATCACGGACGAGGTGGGAGCCCTGGTCGAGCGCCTGAACTACGACGCCTGGGGCAAGCGTCGGTACGCGGACGGGACGGCGGCGGCGTCTGGTGTGATCACCAGCAGCACGGACCGGGGGTTCACCGGGCACGAGCATCTCGCGGCGGTCGCGTTGATCCACATGAACGGTCGGATCTACGACCCGTTGATCGGCCGCTTCCTGTCGGCCGACCCGCATGTACAGGACCCGTACGACAGCCAAGCCTATAACCGCTACGCCTACGTCAAGAACAACCCCCTCGCCTACACGGATCCTTCCGGCTACTTCAGTATCGGCAAGATTTTTAGGACAATCGTGGCGATCGCTGTAGCCGTCGTGCTTGGGCATCCTGAATTCGCTCTTGCCGTAGCACTGAAAAGTGCGGCAGCTGCCGCTATTATTGCTGGAGCGGCTGCGGGAGCAATAGCTTCAGGAAGTCTGAAAGGAGCGGTAACTGGAGCAATATCGGGAGGACTGTTCTATGGCATAGGCCCTCTTGTAGAAGGCATGAAATTGGCAAGTGATACGGCCTGGATGGTTGGAGGAGCATTACGCGCGGTGGCAGGTGGCGCCATCAGCGTGATGCAGGGAGGAGAGTTCGGTTCCGGCTTCCTCGCTGCGGGGCTCATGGGATTCATCGGACCTAAGATTCAGAGTTGGAATTTAGCAGCGAAGGTCGTTGCTGGAGCTGTCATCGGTGGGATCGGCTCACGGATTTCCGGTGGCAAATTCGAGAACGGGGCAATCACTGGGGCATTTACATATCTGTTTAGCAGCGGGTTTGGTTCGGGGAGTAAGGAGCCAACCCTATCGAAGGGAACTGGAGGGAAAGCATTTGTGGGGGGATTTTTTGACTACACTATTAAAGGTCCCGTGTTCCAATCATATCAGAGATACATAGAAACTCACGAAAATGCTGCATATTTTACTTGGGATCAGAGTGAGGCTTTGGCTGCCTGGATTGATACAAATGGTGGAGCCGTATCAGTGGTTGGACACAGTTGGGGGGGAGACATGGCGGCTAAGGTAGTTGCTTCGGGACACAATGTCTCGTCACTAACCACTGTGGATCCGGTAAGTTGGGCTCGGCCGGATTATTCAGCTGTTGCTGCAAATTCCGATATATGGATCAATCTGAATGCAACTGGCGGAGGAGCGAATTTCGCAAACATTATTGCTGGTATTGGCAATGCGTGGAACAATGCTCCCACTCCCTATGCGACATTCTCTCGGAATATCAACTCTAGGGATCATGCAACGGTAATGGGCTGTTGGGCGGCGCCAATGGCTTGCCCCTAATAAGCTCGAGCGGAGGAAGTGCTGAGTGATACTGTGATGAAGCTAAGCCGCCTGCTGTTTATGGTTATGCCTTTCCTGAGCGGTTGTGTCTCGAATATTCCGGTCGACCTCACCCTTGTATCGATTAGTGCGGTAGATTGGCGCGATCGTGATGAAATCGCGGGGCCTGGGGCAAGTCCGTTGATAGGCTTAGTTGGTACTCGTGATCTGATAAGGATAGGAGAAACGCCCAAAGGAGAGAAAAATAATCCAAGACTATTGCTTAAAGTAGAATTTACGAGTGAAATTAACCTTTCAGCGTTTGTAATTAAAAAGACTTATAATCTCGGAAATAGTGCCTACTTTTGCGATAGATCAAAGGATCCAGATCTCGAAATGCTTTCATTTCCAGATGTGTATTGGCGCGGCATCCTACTCAACCCCCATGATCCTGACCCGATCGCGCGGCAAAGGAAAGTGGTAGATGGTAAGATAACGTATTATATCTTTATCGATGTTGTTCGCGACGAGGTTACAAAGTCGAAGCCGCCTTTGGAAGCGTATGACCTGCGGCAAAGGCCAGAAGATATTTGTTTCTGCCTCAGGGGGGGTAACAACCACGGTTTCGGCTATCGATCAAATGTCGTTACCATTCCGAAGGACATGATTTCGGCGGTGCTGCGAAAGCTGCCAAAAAAAATTGGCGGCTGACACAATCGTGGCGAGATGTTTGCTGCGAGCCATTTATAACTTTTAAGAAACGAGATCTAAAAAACGTATGGAGTCATTGGAGAATATTTTCCTTTCTACGCCATTCGTTCATTGACTCTTGGAATTCTTCCTTCGCCCCACCATAAGAATAGATGCGGCTTATCCCTATTCCCTGTCAGGTAGGTAACGGCCTCACGTATGAAAATCGCATCGGTTGCGCTCCGGGCAATGGCTGTGACGGTGAAGGCATTGCGCTTCGTTCGTGAGAACTGCCCCGTCACCGTCGTAACAGGTGGCCCGACCGCCGTCGAACTGCCGTCTTCCGCCGCGTCGGTCCGGGCGTGGAGGATCATGTCGACGATCGTTTCGTCGAACTGCGGTTGTGCCAGGAAGACCTCCCGCGGGGCGACGGACGGATCGAAGCCCCGGTTGCCGGAGTAGACCGTCAGGAGGGGCGAAACCCGGTCGAAAATTTGGGGCGTGACGCCCAGGACCTGGCGCAATTCGTCGAGGCTGTCGAACGGCGCGTCCTTGGCGCCGTAGGGATAGCCCCGGCCGGCATAGGTTGGATCCTCGGCGCCGCCCGGCGTCGTGAAATCGTCCGAATCCCGCCAGTCCAGGACCGCGGCGGCGAGGGCTTCTCCGGAACCGGTCGCGGCGGCGCGAAAGGCGTTTTCCAGAAGCTCCCGGCCGGCGGTGTTGAGGTCGATCCTGCCGCCTTCGTCCTGGATGGAAACCGTGACGTCGATGTCGCCGATGCGCAGATCGCGGGGCGTTCCGTCGGTGCGCCAGTCGCCCGGAAAACCGCGTTGCGCGGTGAGCGCGACCGTGGTTCGGCATAAGGGCCTAGCCGGTCAGAAGTTGGGAGCCGAAGATCACAGTTCGCAGGAATTAGCATTGTCTGCGAAGAGCATGCCTAGCCTGTTAAATAGCGTCTCCAACTGTGCCGGCTTTTGTGCCGGCGCGTTCATCGACTGTTCTCGCCCTCGGCGTTTGTTGCGTGGTCAAGAAAACCAATATTTCTGCGCTTTTTACGAGGTTCCAGCTGAAAAAAGCGGGGCGCGACCGCGAATTGCTAAACCGTCGTACTCTTAAAGGGGTACCGGGGGTTCGAATCCCCCCCTCTCCGCCAGTTCTTCATCGAATCCAGAGAAGAATCTTCGAACTCGGGCCCTGCGGCCACGAAGCCCCGCTTTCTGCGGGCTTTTGCGCGTGGCCGGGATCGTTCGGGAACCGGAGAACGGCGGTACGAGCCGGTCGAGGCCCCATGGGCGCGTGTTTTCTCTGTCGGGGATTTTGACGGTTCCCGTTCGGTGAGAGGCGATGCTAGGCGTCGAAGCCTAGGTTGCTCTTTGTTCGCGCCAATCCAGGGGAAGGTCGGTGTTCTTGATCAGGGATTCGGCGGTCAGGTCGACGGGCTGGGTGCCAGTGAGGATGGCCTCGACGATGTCGGGGGCCAGGAAAGCCAAAGGCGGGATATGGCCGACAGAGGGATACCTGACTCCGGTCGCCTACGCCGAGCAAAATCAGGCTGTGTCGTCTCCGAAGATTTCGGCGAGATAGCGTGTCGGATTGCCGAGAAAGGCCCTCGTTACGCGGTAGTGCTCGGTCTCCTCGAACGTCGTCTCGGCGAGGGTCTCGCCGTCGAAACTGAGGAGACGCGCCCCTGGATAGCTCATAAGTATGGGCGAGTGGGTGGCGATGACGGCTTGCACCTGGCCCGACGTTTCCCACTCGCGCAGCAGTGCGAGGAACGAGAGCTGCCGGGTGGGTGACAGCGCGGTTTCGGGCTCGTCCATCAGGTAGAGAACCCGCTTGTCCGTTTCCAGGCGGCTGGCGAACAAGGCCATGAAGGACTCGCCGTGGCTTTGTTCGTGCATCGGCCGACCGCCATGACGATCCAGATCGGCGGTGGTGTCGATGAAGCGGGCGAGATTACAGAAGCTCTCGGAGCGGAAATAGAACCCCTGCGAGACCTTGGGCAGCCAAGACGGGCGGAGCGCCTCGACCAGTGCGGGGGCTCCGTCGTCTTGGCTGTCGTACAGGTGATCCTGGCTTCCTCCCTCGGTGGGGAAGCCGCAGAGCGCGGCGATGGCCTCCAGAAGGGTGGACTTGCCGGAGCCGTTTTCACCGACGAAGAAGGTGATCGGCGTGCTGAGGTCGAGAGAGAAACCGTCATTGAGAAAGCGTAGGCGATCGAATGGAAACCGGCGTCGATCCGCTTTTTCGGGGAGCAGCACAAGGCGCTTCAGGAAGGGAGATGGCAGAGGTGCGGCGCGGGAAGTCCTTGATGATGTCATGTAATGTTTCCCTTCCGGCTCAATCCGAAGATGGCCAGGAAATCTCAGGAATTTGGATTTCCTGGCCTCGACCGTCCAACAGGCGGACCACGTCGTCCTCAATCATCAGATTGATGAATTTAACCGACAACTCACAGGCCTGTTCTTGGTCTTCCCCGAAAATCCGGAAAGGACGCTGCCTGATAAAAGGGCATTCGATGAAACAGAAATATCCGAGGTCCTCGCCGGGTTCCGGGTCGTGGATCCGAAGAGAAAACGGCACAACGGTTCCGTCGTGCCGCTCGGCATCGGCTTCGAAGAATAGGACGGGGCGCTTCAGTTGTTCCATGTGTCCAATGGCGGCCAGTATTCTTTGGGGGTCCCCTTCAGGCAGGCTGCATATCGGTCCATTGCTGTCGCTCGGCAACGGGCACCGGCCCGCTTGCCGCGTCTCCGAGCAATAGCATTGCAGGTCGGTATATCGACTTTATAGTGCAGGTGTTCACAGTCCTCCTTTTCGTCGGCTTGGCTGTCATTTCCGGAATCCTCTTCAATCTTCTGAATAATGGCCTTTTTCTGCCGGTCGCTCAACGTTTGCCACCACGCCCATACTGCCATTACAGACATTCCGAGGAATTCCGCGACCTTGTAGACAATTACGGGTATGGCAACTGCCGCAGTCTGTTGCTGGTTTTCGGTATTAGGCAGCCCGTCGGCCTCAGCGGCGGGCCGCATCTCCAGCGTCGAGTTCAAGGTCTTCAACGTTTGGCCGTCCGGCTTCATGACGCCGTCCACGCGAAGTCCGCTGTCGCGTTGAAACTTCTCGATACCTGCGAACATCGCATCGTCGGGATAGGGCGATATTTCCTGATTTCGGGTATCGTAATACCCGATCTCTTTTAGAGCCGCTTTTGTGGGAAGGACGTCGTCGAGAGCGACGTTGTAGCTTCGCCCCAGGGGTGATTTCAGTTTGAGTGGAAAATACATCTGCCGTCTCCACGGATTATGCGGGGAAGGCAATCAACGGACTTCCCCGAACATTGCCTTGTCGGCTTCCGCGAGCGTGTTGTCGCGGCTGCTGACAAGTTGCGAATTTTCGGAGCGTTGTCCGCCAACGGGTTGTCGGGACGACCTGAATGATCTTCCGGCCCTGCGGGCGCTGACTTGCTGAATCTGGGACGCCCGACCGGCATTATTCTGCCGACCCGAGGCGAATCAGAAGATCGTATGATATCAAAAGAGGGTTGCTGTTATCAAGTATAAAATCCTATAAAGGATAAAAGTCTGTTTTTTGACCTGATGAACGCGAGGGGGGATTTGGGAGAGCTATCAGGGAGTAACCGGATGTCTGGGCCGTTGAGTCGTCGAACTTTCCCGTTTAACAGCCAGAGACGGGTTCGCCGCAGACTTCTTGCTCCGCCAGTTTTTCCTTCTTCTCTTTTGCCGATTGGCCTGGCGGCGGATGGCCTGCGGAAGCCGGGGCCGGTTCGATGCCGTGCTCGCCTCGTGGTCTCCTGGAATCATTCGTTCTCGGAAGGGATGTCAATATTGACTGTTACGATATAACATAATATTTTAACTTGTCTGATGAGTAGATGACCTAGCCGGATTTCCGGTGAAACAACGGGGCTGACGGAAAAAAAGCGCGGGAGAAGAACGCGTGGGACCGATCAGGAAGGCGAGACTCTCGGAAGGCGTGGTGGAGGCGATCAAGCAGATGATCGTCGAGCGGGACTTCGCGCCAGGCGACCGTTTCTATTCGGAAAACGAACTCACCGCCGAGCTTCAGGTCGGCCGTTCATCCGTGCGCGAGGCCGTGCGTATCCTCGAGGCCACCGGGCGCCTTTCGGTCAGGCACGGCAAGGGCATTTTCATCGCCGACACCGCTGTCCATCCCTATGACGCCTTCGTGGACTGGCTCAAGACCAACGACCAGTCGCTCCAGGAACATTTCCAGGTCCGCCTCATCATCGAACCGGAGACCGCCCGGCTCGCCGCCCGTTATGCGGCGCCGGAAGAGATCGCTTCGCTCGACGAGGCGCACACGGAATTCGGACGCTGCGCCGAACGCGGGCTGACCACCCAGGCCATCCAATGCGATCGCGAGTTCCACAAGCTCCTGGGCCGGGCAACACATAACAGGATCCTGGCCGCCCTGACCAAATCCATGACCACGTCGCTGCTCGACGACTGGATCTCCAGCCTCCACACGCCCGGCCGCGTGGAAAAAACGGTGCGCGAGCACGGCCTCATCCTGGAGGCCGTGCGGAAAGGGGACGAAGAGGCGGCCGGGAATCACATGGCGGCGCATTTGCGCAATGCCCTTCACGACATCAAGGAGTCGTTCACGCCCTGACGGCTGGCGGTATCCCAAAGGGGGAAAGCTATGCTGCGGATCACCACTCTTGTCGAAAACTCCCAGGGGGAGCATCTGGGGCTCGTCCACGAGCACGGGCTATGCTTTCACATCGAAAACGGCGAGGACCGTCTGCTTTTCGACACCGGCCAGTCCGACGCGTTGGTCCGGAACGCGGCCCGGCTGCGGATCGATTTAGGCGATGTTCGCCATGTGGTTCTGAGCCACGGTCATTATGATCACTCCGGCGGGCTGCGTCCCCTCGTGGCGAGCGGGGTATCCGAATTTACCGTCGTGACCGGTCAGGGTTTCTTCTCCGAGAAGTACGGCGAACGGGGCGCGGCGCACGAATACCTGGGCAACGATTTCGATGCCGGATGGCTCGCCGGCAGCGGGATACGTCATGTCACGCTGGACGAGCCTCTGCGCGAACTGGTCCCCGGCGTCTACGCTTTGACCGATTTTCCCCGCATCCATCCCGACGAGACGGTCAACCCCCGTTTCAAGCTGCGGGTGGACGGCGGGTTCGTCCCCGATACCTTTGCCGACGAGGTGATGCTGGTCGTCGACACGCCCAAGGGGCTGGTCGCCGTGCTCGGGTGCTCGCATCCGGGCATGAAGAACATGCTGGATGCTGCGGTCGAGCGGCTGGGCAAGTCGGTCCACGCGGTGATCGGCGGCACGCATCTCGTGGAAGCATCGCCCGAAAGCCTGGATCTGACCGTCGAATATCTGAGACGCAAGGCCATCCCCGTCATCGGCGTGTCCCACTGCACCGGGGCCGCGGCGATGGACCGCCTGAAGGTTTTCGGCGGCAGCTACTACCACAACAGGACCGGAACCGCCCTGGTCGTCGACTAGGGGCGGGTGGCGATGAACGTGCCGCGGGGGCTCCGGTCGTCCCCCGGTGAACAACCAACGACATCAACCACAGGAGGCATCATTATGCAGATGAGGAAGACGTCTATCGGTTTGATCGCCCTGGCACTGGCGGCTTTGGGGGCCGGTTCGCTCGCGGCCCCGGCGAGTGCGGCGGACAAACCCATCGTCTGGAAGTCCTCGGGCCACGGCCCGGCTTCCGATCCGTCGCAGATCTACCACGACAAGCTGTGCGAGGCGATCACCAAGGCCTCGGGCGGCCGCCTGGTGGTCAAGCCGTTCGTCGGCGGTTCCATCGTGCCGGCCTACAAGGAACTCGACGCGGTGGACGAGAACGTGCTCCAGATGGCCTACACCTGCCCCATGTACAACCTGGACAAATGGTCGGCGGCTGGGCTCATCAGCTCGCGTCCGGGCGGCCTGCCGGGCGAGGCCCTGCGCTCCTGGTTCGACTTCGGCGGCGGGGCGGACCTGATGAACAAGATGATGGAAGGCTACAACGTCATGACCTTCCCCGGCGCCTTGTCGCCCCTGCCGGAGGAGGTGTTCTTCCATTCCAAGGTCAAGCTCGACAGCATGGACGATATCAAGGGCCTCAAGGCCCGTTGCATGGGCGACGGCGGCGAGATCCTCAAGCGCATGGGCGCGGCCACCGTGATCATCCCCGGCGGCCAACTCTACGAGGCCATGCAGCGCGGCACCATCGACGCGTTCGAGTACTCGACCCTGGCGTCGAACTGGACCATGCACTTCAACGAGGTGGCACCCTACGTCTACCTGTCGCCGACCCGCGCGCCCAGCGACCCGCAGGTGTTCTTCGTCAACAAGGAGGCCTGGGCCGAACTGCCGGAAGACCTGCAGGAAATCGTTCGGGCCCAGGTTTCCAGGTTCACCCAGGAACAGCATGAATACCTGGTCGCCGAATCCCTGAAGGCGGTGGACAAGTTCCGCAACGCCGGAAACGAGGTCCTGCCCGTGCCTGAGGATATCGAGAAGGCCCTGCTGGCCGAAGCCGATACGTTCTACGAGGAGAAGTCGAAGACCGAGAAGCCCATCTTCGGCGAGATCTATCACTCGATGAAGGCTTTCGGCGAAGCCTACTCCGCCATCAAGTAAACCGGCGGAGACGCGAAGAAAAATGCCCAAAGAGGCAGGGAGAGAAGCATGTCCATCCTACTGAAACTGCCACGGTACATAGATCGCTTGAGCGAGGGCGCGGGAGCTTTGGGAAAGTGGTTTGCTTTTCTCCTTGTCCTCATCGGTTCCTACGAGACGATCTCACGGCACTTCTTCGATGCGCCGACCATCTGGGCCTACGATTCGCTTTGTATGGCCGGCGGCGTCGTCTACCTGCTCGGCGCGTCCTATACGCATCTGAAGGATTCGCACACGCGCGTCGATATCCTTTACAGCCACCTGTCCCCCCGTGGAAAGGCGGCGCTCAACATCGTCTGTTCGCTGATCTTCTTCTTCCCGCTCATGCTGGTGATGCTGGAGATGGCGGTCTCCTGGGCCATGCGGGCCTGGCGGATCAACGAGGTGATGTTCAACAGCTTCTGGTATCCGCCGGCGGGGCCGTACCGCACGGTTTTCGCCATCGGCCTGCTGCTGCTGGTGCTGCAAAGCGTCGCCAAGCTCATCAGGGATGTGCATTTTTTGGTAAGGGGGACGGACCTTGATTGATTTCAGCCCGGAAGTCGTCGCCGTCCTGATGCTCGGCGGCGTGCTCGTCCTCGTCCTGACCGGTTTCCCCATCGCCTTCGTCATCGGCAGTGTCGCCTTTTTCGTCGGCATCACGGAGTTCGGTTCCAAGACGACCTTCCACATCCTTTACAGCCGGTTCTACGACCTGTCCCTCAACTATCCCTATCTGGCGGTGCCGCTGTTCACCTTCATGGGGGTGGTGCTGCAGCACTCGGGGATCACCAAGGATCTGTACCAGAGCCTTTACGAGGCCCTGGGGCGGCTCAAGGGCGGCCTGCTTCTGGTCACCATCATCTTCGGCACCATCCTGGCCGCCTGCCTCGGCGTGATCGCCGCGTCGGTAACCATCCTGGCGCTGATCGCCTTGGGCCCGATGATCCAGCGCGGCTACGACAAGTCGCTGGCGGCGGGCACCATCGTCGCCACCGGGACCCTGGGGATCCTCATCCCGCCGAGCATCATGCTGGTGGTCTACGGCCCGCAGGCGGGCATCTCCATCGGCCAGATGTTCATGGGCGCGGTGTTCCCGGGGCTCATCCTGTCCGGCCTGTATATCCTCTACGTGGTTCTCCGTTGCCGTTTGAACCCGGCGCTCGGACCGGCCATTCCGGAGGACCAGATGGTGCCGTTCTCGTTCGGGCAGCTCATGGGGTTGCTCAAGGCGCTGGTGCCGCCGGTGGCCCTCATGGCCGCCGTGCTCGGCACCATCTTCGCGGGGATCGCCCCGCCGACCGAGGCCGCGGCCGTCGGCTGCTTGGCTTCCATCCTGCTGGCGGTGTTCTACCGGAAATTCAGCTGGGGGCTGATCAAGCATGCCTCCATCGAGACCCTGCGGGTCAGCTCGTTCGTCGTCCTGATCGCGGCGCTGTGCTACGCCTTCGTCGGCATCTTCATGAACGCCGGATCGGGCGACGTGGTGGCCGAGATGATCATGTCCGTGCCGGGCGGCCGGTGGGCCTCCTTCGCCATGATCATGTTCATCGTGTTCCTGCTCGGCCTGTTCATCGAGTGGATCGGTATCGTCTTCATCATCGTGCCCATCTTCTCGCCGATCCTCGCCGATCTGGGCTTCAATCCCTTGTGGGCGGGCATGATGATCTGCATCAATCTGCAGATGGCCTTCCAGACGCCGCCGATGGCGATGTCCATCTTCGTGTTGAAGGGAACGGCCTCCGCCGAACTGGGGCTGACGATGGCCGAGATCATCCGGGGGGTCATTCCGTTCGTCTGCATCATCATGGTCACGCTGGTTCTGTGTACCGTCTTCCCGGAGATCATAACCTGGCTGCCGGAGAAGATGATCGGCCCCTCAATGTAGGAGACGGTCTACGCCGAGGCCCTCTCTCCGGGAGAAGTTTTTCTTCCGAGCGGTTTTAAAAAGTGGATGAATTTTGGAAGCGGGATCGCCAGATCATACGGCGAGCGGCTCTCGTTACGGCCTCGTATCGGTAGCCGCAGGCGTAACGTCAGACGGAAGAAGTCTACTTGCATATGACCCGTCCGCTTCCTCAGATACGAGTCCGATCCGAGCGTACTTCCCCGGAAGAGGTCTTCACGCTTTGGCGGGAGAGTATCACGCCGTATTTCCACACGACTCCGACCGGGAAATTTGATGCCCAGGGGAAAGAGCCATGGTTCTTTTCCTTGATCCATGCCGGGGATTTCATCCTGGGCGATGCCCGCCTTCCGTCCCAGAAGTTCACCCGCTCGGTCAAATGGGGGCGGCGCCACGACGATGCCGACCACATCCTGCTACAGACCTTCACGAAGGGGTGCAATTCCGTCAGTTGCGGCGGGCGGGACTATCTGCTGGACCAGGGCGTTTATGCCGTGAACCTCGGATACGAGACGATCGGCGACAGCTCGGAAGCGGACCTATTGACCCTCGTGTTGCCGCGTCATTGGGTCTCCATGCATCTCCCCAAACTCGCGGTCGCCCGAGGACGCCTGTTCGCATCCGGCAGCGAGGCCGAACGCCTTTTTCATAGCCATATGCTATTCCTGAGGGACGCCCTGCCGCGCGCGACGCAAAGCGACGTTTCCCTCTACTCGGGGGGGCTCCTGGCCTTGCTCGGGGCGTTGCTCGACGCCGGAGACCCGACCGCCAAGGAGGCGCGCGTTCCCGTTCTCGGCAGTGTCCAGGCCTATGTCGAGGCACATCTGGGAAAGCGGTCCCTGAGCGCCGAGATGATCATGCGGCACTTCGCGATGGCTCCCGCGACCCTTTTCCGTCTGTTCGAGGATCTGGGCGGTGTGGGGTCCTATATCCAGCGCCGCCGTCTGTTGGCTTGCTTCCGGGCGCTTAGCGACCCGAAACTTATCCATCGCCGGATTCCGGATGTTGCGCGAGGGTTTGGATTATCGGCGTCCGAGCCCTTGGACGCCCTGTTCCGCGAGCATTTCGGGATGTCTCCAGAGGAGGTTCGGGAGGAGGCTCGGAGCCGCTCGGGGAGTGTCGTCACCATAATGCCGTCGGGGGCGCAATGGAGCGACGATATCGTCGAAACCATGCACGCATGGGCCACGACTCTTGGCGGCCCCCCTTCTCCGAGGTCGGGGTCTTTCGGCGCGCTGGCCGAGTAATCTTCGCCCGATCCGTCCGCTAAAACAATTCCAACTGCCGTTCCGGCTTCTTTCCCGCCACCCGTGTCCGGCTGTGATCGAGGAGATCCGCCTGGATGTCTCCGAGGAACGGAGAGGCGGCGACCTCCCGTTGTGTGCCGTTCCACAGACGTTTCTCGGCCCGACAAAGAAGCAAACGGTCCTCCGCCCGGGTCATGCCGACGTAAAACAGCCGGCGTTCCTCGTCCGTCACCCGGGCGTCGTTCGCTCCCCAGCGCAAGGGCAAGAGGCCGTCCTCCGCGCCGACGATGAATACCACTGGAAATTCCAATCCCTTGGCCGCGTGCAAGGTCAGCAGCGAGATGCGGTCGGCCCGCGGATCCCAGCCGTCGGCTTCGCTGGCCAGCGCCACCGCATCGGTCAGTCGGCCGAAATCGTCCCCGCAGACGGCGGCCAGGTCGAGAAGCTGACGCACGGCTGCTCCCGACAGGTTCATATCCGGCGCGTCCGGCCGCGCCGCGAGACCTTCGGCCAGTTCCGCCAGCCGAGACGCGAGCCCCATCTCGGGTGTTTCCTCGGCCAAGTGTTCCATTAGCAATTGGACCGCCGGAACATCGGCCAGCGGGGAATGGCCGTACTTGCCGAACGGCATGCCGGAGCGCGCCAGGGCCTCGGCCAGATCCGCCGATTGGGCATCGGTCCGGTACAGCACGGCAAAATCGGAGAACGACAGATCGGCCCCGGCGCCGTTGGCACCGCGTCCGCTGTCGATGGAAAAGAAGCTGTGGCCACCGATCATATCCTCGATGGCCTGGACGACGAACTCGGCTTCCGCCTTCTCGGATCGCGCCGCGTGCAGCGTCACCCGAGCGTTCATCCCACGCACCGCCTGTCCCGCGCCGTCTTCCTCGTCGGCGATCACCTGCGACGCCGCTGTCACGATGGTGCCGCTGGAGCGGTAGTTGCGGGCCAGCCGGACCGTGGCGGCGGCGGGGTAGTCGGCCGTGAACCGCCGGAAGCAGGCGGAATCGGCGCCACGAAACCCGTAGATCGCCTGGTTGGGGTCGCCGATCACGCACAGATTGGCGTCCGGCGGCGCCAGCAGGCGGATCAACCGGTATTGCTCGGCATCCACATCCTGGAACTCGTCGACGAAGATCCACCGGAAGCGTTTCCGGTAGGCTGCCGCGAGGTCATTGTCGGCCTCCAGCATGGCGACCGCTTTGCCGACAAGGTCGTCGAAGTCGATCCATCCCCGGGCGGCCATTTCCCGCTTGTAGACGGCCAGTGCTTCCGTGATCTCGTCGGACGGCGGCACACCGGTTCGTTTGGCGACCGAGATCGCCCGCAGCAGTCCCTCGGCCTTGCGTTCCGAAACGCTTAGGGCCCCTACGAGCAGTTGCCGGCGCGAGGGCTCGTCGGCGATGCGGAAGCCGGATTCCAGCCCCGCCGCTTCGGAATTTTCGCGCAACAGGGTCAGGCCCAGCGAATGGAAGGTATGGACGGGAACCCCGGTTCCCTTGGTGGGGATAAGGGCGGCTAGTCGGTCCGACATCTCGGCCGCCGCCCGCCGGGTAAAGGTGATCGCCAGGCACGAGGACGCCGGAACCCCCCGTTCGGCGACGAGATGGGCGATCCGGTGGGTGACCGTCCGGGTCTTGCCCGATCCGGGCCCGGCGATGATCAGCAACGGCCCCTCGCCGGTGTCCGCCGCGGCGCGTTGGGCTTCATCCAGCCCGTCGAGCAGCGAACCCGTTTTGACGGGGGCGGCTTTCGAGCCGTCCGGCCCCGACGGTACGGGAGCGGTGATCTCTTCGGACTTGGGAAGCGGCGTGCGTTTTTTCGGCGTCACTTTCGGTTCGGACGGCAGGTCGAACAGCATTTCGCCGCCGGTGCGGCGCTCCAGCTCACCCGGTTCGAACAGGCGGATCACCCCGTATTCACCGTCATAGCCCGCCTGCCGGATGACCTTGCCGCCGCGCAGGCGCGAGATGGCCTCGGCCAGGACGGGGTTGGCGGATTCCGCGATGTCTTCTAGAGGCACGGTTTCGAGGATCGAAAATTCCGGGCCGAGCTTGGCCAGCAGCTTCTCGTAGTCCTGGGACACGGCCTTGCTGGACGGGCCGACACCCCGGATTTCGGAAAGAATTTCCGGCAGCGGCACGAGGCTCAAGACCTCTCCCGCCGTCCCCGGGCGCGTCTCGCCCGGGGACCGGTCGGCCAGGGTCTCGACCCGGTTCTGCACCCCGACGGTCAGCGGCGAGCCGCAGACCGGGCAGATGCCGCCATGGGCGCGGGTTTCTTCCGGGGTGAAACGGACGCCGCATTTGCGATGGCCGTCGACGTGATACTTGCCTTCCTCCGGGAAGAACTCGACCGTGCCGACGAAGCCCCGGCCGGTTTTCAGCGCGTCGAGGATGGCGAAGTAGTCGAGGTCGGTGTCGTACAGCGTCGCCTCGCGGCCCAGCTTCGGCGGCGAATGGGCGTCCGAGTTGGAGACGAGCCGGAACCGGTCGAGCGACGACACCTGCCAGTTCATCTCCGGGTCCGAGGACAGGCCGGTCTCCACCGCGAAGATATGCTCCGCCAGGTCGCCGTAGCAGGCGTCGATGGAATCGAAGCCGGATTTCGAGCCCATGGCGGCGAACCAGGGCGTCCAGATATGGGCCGGGATCAGGTAGGAGGACGGACCGCTCTGTAGCGTGATGTCGAGCAGGTCGCGGGAATCGAGGCCGAGGATCGGCCGCCCGTCCGAGGCCAGGTTGCCGATGCGCGACAGGTCGCCGGTCACCCGGTCGGCGGCGCCGAGGTCCGGCGCGAAGATCAGGTGGTGGACCTTCCGGACCTTGTCGCCCTTCTTGTAGATGGTCGAGATTTCGACCTCGAGCATGAAGCGGACCGTCCCGGCACAGGCGGCCGGAACCTGGCGCAGAATGTCTTGTTCCAGGTCGGGGCGCAGGCGGAAAAGGCCGGGCTCCGCCGGGATCAGTTTCTCCTTGATCTCGGACATCCAGGCCGGATGGGTGAAGTCACCGGTCCCGACGACCGTGATTCCCTTCTTCAGCGCCCAGATCGCCAGATGCTCAAGGTCGGCATCCTTGGAAGTGGCCCGCGAATACTTGGAATGGATGTGAACGTCGGCGTGAAAACGCATGGTCCCCTGCGGTCCGCGATCGCCCCACGGGAAGGAACGAGTTCCCTCCAGGCTCATTCCGGCGCGGGGAATGCCTTATAGGTAATACGATTGGCCGTCGGACTCAAACGGCAACCGGGGTTCCGATCCGCCGGCGGGGAAGAGGTGAGCGGTCGCTTCCCCGCCGGGAAACGGGTATGCAGCAGAAACCTGCCGGTCAGGCGGCGGCGGCTTCCTTGGTGTTCGACTTCTTGGCCGAGGATTCGTCTTTCGCCTTCTCGACTTCTTCCTCGTATTCGGCGCTCATTTCATCGACATCGACGTCGCTCAAGGTGCCCCCGGCGGCGAAGTGCTTCTTGAAAATGCGGCCGACCGCGACCGTCGAGGCAATGGAAAGCGCGGGCAGCGTCAACGCGGCCGCCAGGGTTCCGATACCGGGAAGGAACTTGGTCAGCGCGACGACACCCGGTGTGACGACGACCGGCGAGACTCCGCCGACGATCGCGCCCAGAATGCTCCTGACCTGCTCTTTGTCGAAGGGCAGCTCATAGATCTTGCACAATTCCCGGATCAGGTAGACCTGTACGCCCCCAAGCGCGACGATGTCGACCACCGGGATCGGGAAGATCGCGGCGCCGACCGAGGCCAGGCTGCAATTGCGGATCATCTTGTCCGCCGCGACATCCATGTCGACGGGCGGCGTTTCGGTCTGAACTTCGGTGTTCGTTTCCTTCTTCGCGGCCATCGCTCGCATACTCCTCAAAGCTGTGGGATTGGCTTGTCACGGGGTCAATGCATCGACATTATTGATGCAAATCGCTCGCAAATCAATGGATGCGGGGTTTCTACGGTCAATTTTCTATCGCAATATTTTCGAGGATCGCATCCAATATTCTCCTCGTATGGTTCTTTACAAAAAAATGATCTCCGTCGAGTATCGTGTGGGTAAACGTTCCGCCTGAAACCGCGCCCCAGGCCTCCACCGTTTTCGGCGGCGCCTCGGGGTCGTCCGTTCCGGCGAAGGCAAGCATCGGGCAGGCCACCCGAGTGTCGGCATCCCGGTGATAGGTTTCCGACAAGCGCAGGTCGGCGCGCAACGTCGGCAGCAGGAAATCCATCAGTTCCTCATGCGACAGGACCTCGGGCGGCGTGCCTCCCATTTGGGCGATCTCGCGTTTCAGGTCGCTATCCGACAGCCGGTGCAGAGGCGGCCGGTCGAGCGGCGCATGCGGCGCCCGGCGCCCGGAAACACCCAGCACGCGCGGCGGGCGGCCGATGGCGATCAGGCCGCGGGCGACTTCGTAGGCGATGGCGGCGCCGAGGCTGTGCCCGAACAGGGCGAAAGGAATGTCGAGCCGGGGGCGCAAGGCCGCCAGCAGCGGCGGCACCAGTTCGCCGATATGCCCCGGCACGCGTTCGTTGATCCGGTTCTCGCGGCCCGGCAGTTGGACGGCGCAGAGTTCCACGTCCTCCGGCAGGTGGCGCCCCCAGTCCCGGTAGGCCGAAGCCCCGGCGCCTGCAAACGGCAGGCAGAAAAGCCGAAGCCGCGGCCGGTCCACGGGCCTGAACACGGTCAGCCATCCGGTGTCGGGTTTGGTGGGGAAGGTGGTGGAAACGTCCATGTCTTTCCTTGGTTCACTCCTCTGCGGTGGCCATCGCCGACCAGCGGTGTTTCAGCATGTCGGCGGCATGCCGCATCAGCAACAGGGCATTGGTATCGACATGCCGCCGCCGCCAGTCGGCTAGCGATGTGCCGTCCAACCAGGCGTTGAACGCGCCCAGTGCCGGGCCGCAATGAATCTGGAAATTGACCTGTTGTTCGATCTCGCCGGTCAGGGCCAGGCGCGTCGTATAGCCGAAATACCAGCGGAAGATCAGTGCCATGCGATGCTTCGGTGAAGCCTGGGCGCGGGCGATTTCGGCCTCGTCCCAGAAGTTCAGGCAGTCCTGCCAGACGTCGTCGAGGGACCGGTTGAACCAGTCTTCGATTTGGCTGCGGATGTCCGGCGGCAGGGCCTCGATGGACTCGTAGGTCCGGTACAGCTCGTACAAACGGTTGGCGCGGGCCGGGAACAACACGCCGCGGCGCAGCACCTGGACCCGCGCGCCGCTTTCGAAGTAGTTGCCGGACGGCGCGTAGGCGGTGTCCTGGACCCCGGCCTCCCGGAGCAGGTCCTTGACCGCGTCGCTGGTCCCGGCCTCGACCGTGCACTGGTTGACCGACCCGGTGACGATGAAGTCGGCGCCCAGGGTGAACGCGGCGGCGGCCGCTTCCGGCGTGCCGATCCCGCCGGCCGAGCCGACGCGCGTCGGATGGTCGAAATGGTGGATGGCCTGGATCCGGTCGCGCAGGGCCAGCATCGCCGGAAGCAGGGCATAGGGCGATTTGCTGTCCGTATGGCCGCCGGAATCGGCCTCGGCGCAGAGGTCGTCGGCCATCGGTACCTGGGTCGCCAGTTCGGCCTGCTTTTCGGTGATGGTCCCGGCGGCGAGCAGTTCGCCGATGATCTCTTCCGGCGCCGGGGACAGGAAGCGCTCGGCGACTTCCGGCCGCGACACCTTGGCCATCAGCCGGTTGCGGCGGGTCACCGTCCCGTCCTTCGCGGCCTCCAGCCCGGACAGCCGGTAACGGACGATTGCCGGGGTCAGCGCCACATAGGCGGCGGCTTCGACATGGCACACACCCTCGTTGAGGAAAAGCTCGACATTGGCGGCCTCGCGATGGTCGGGCAGCAGGTTCATTCCCCAGGGCGCGTTTTCGGGAACGCCCCGGCGGATATCCCGGAGCGCTTCGGCCACGGTCTCGGTCGGCAGCCCGGCGGTGCCGAAGAAGGACAGCAGGCCGGCGTTGGCCATGCGCTTGACGATTGCCGTCGACGCGATCCCCCGGTACATGGCACCGCCAACATAGGCGAGACGCACGCCATGATCGCGGCGGAACGCGGCGCTGCCAAGCCTGGCGGCTTCGTTGTCTGCCTCAAGCAGGGAGAGGTCGACCGGATCGGTCTCGATCTCCCGCTGCAACCCGGCCAGAACCGATCCCGGCCCGAGCGGCTCGAACCGTGTGACGGCCTGGGCGCGCAGCCATTGGATCGTCTGGTACCAGGCGACCGGCGCGGTGAAATGCTCCGCAAGGCGGGCCCGGATCGTCGCCGGATCCGTTTCGTGCGGCCGGGCTGTCACGTTGCCGACCACTGGTATCTTCGGTGTGTGGATATCCAACGTTTCGAGGAATTCCGCGAAGGCGATCCCGGCCTCCTTCATCGCCGGGGAGTGGAAGGCGCTCTTGACCTTGAGCGGCACGGCGCGGCTCGCCCCGGCGTCGGACAGGGCGGGAAGGACCCGCAGGACATCCTTGCTCGCGCCGGACAGCACCAGTTGCCGCTGTGAATTGTGGTTGGCGACGACCACCGTGTCGGCGGCGTTTTCGGCCTTGAGTACCGCCTCGATGTCCTGGCGAGACAACCCCATGGCCGCCGCCATGCCGCCTTCTCCGGCCGTCGCCATCAACTCGCCGCGTTTGATCACCGCGCGTAGGCCGGTCTCGAAGGTCACGGCGCCCCCGGCGAACAGCGCCGAATATTCGCCGAGCGAATGCCCGGCCAGGAAGTCGGCTTTCGGTTCGCCGCGCTTCAGCCAGTCCAACACCGAAATAACATACAGCGCGGGTTGGGCGAATTCGGTGTGCGAAAGACGCTCGCCGTCCCGGCACAGTTCGGCGAGGGAATAGCCGAGGATCTCGTCGGCCTGCGCCACGAGATCGGGGAACTCGCCCAGATAGTCATCCCCCATGCCGGGATGCTGAACCCCCTGGCCAGGAAACAGATAGGCGCTACGCTCCTTCATTCGGCGGTCTCCATGTTCCGGTGCCTGAGGGCCTGAAGTCTTGCGAGACCGTTCTCCGTTTGCGCGAGGATATCCTCCGGCACGGTTGGCCCGTCGGCTGGGACGGCAGTATCCAATGCGGTCAGCCAGTCATCGAGTGTGTGCTCCGTTTCCGTCTCCGGCAGCGTCACGCCAAACCGGGCCGACAGGCGGCGGCGCAGGGCGCCGGCCCTTGCGGGCGACAGGCCGGCGGCGATCAGGTCGGTATCGTCGCCGATAGCCGACGGCGGAAGCCCGAGGACCGAGGCGACCTCCGCACGGACCTGCGCGTGGCGGATCGCGGTGTCGTCCAGCCCGCCGATCTCGCCGAGGACCGGCATCGAGAAACGCCCCTCGCTGACCAGGTCGAACCAGCAGCGACGGCGGTTCATTGGCGGCAGCGTGACCGCGCGGCTTCGGCGGGATGCTTCGGCGGGTGCTTCCTCGATAACCATGTGGGCGTTGGTGCCGCTCATGCCGAAGGAACTGACGGCAGCGCGCAGGCGGCCGCTTTCCGGCTGCCAGGATGTGTTCTCGGTGATCACCCGAAGTGGCGAGTTGGCGAAGTCGATATGCCGGTTCGGGGTTTGGAAATGAAGGCTTGGCGGGATTTGCCGGTGCCGCATCATCAGCAGTACTTTCATCAGCCCGGCCACGCCCGCCGCCATCGCGGCATGCCCGATATTGGTCTTCACCGAGCCGATGGCGCAGAACTGTTTGCGCTCCGTCGTCGCTCGGAAGGCGGCGGTCAGCCCGGCGATCTCGATCGGGTCGCCGAGTAGCGTGCCGGTCCCGTGTGCCTCGATATAGGACAGGGTCGCCGGATCGATCCCGGCGGCGGCGTAAGCGGCCTGCTCGACGGCGGTCTGGGCCTGGACGCTCGGGGCGGTCAGTCCGTTGGTCCGGCCGTCCTGGTTGATGGCGGAGCCCAGGATGACGCCGTCGATCCGGTCGCCGTCAGCCAGGGCCTGGTCGAGCCGCTTGAGCAGCACCGCCCCGACGCCCTCGCCGGGCACGAAGCCGTCGGCCGAATCGTCGAAGGCGGCGGACCGCCCGGTGGTCGAGAGCATCCCGGCGTTGCTTGCCGATATATGGAAGCGATGGCTCAGCCGGATATGCGCGCCGCCGGCCAGGGCCATATCGCATTCGCCGCTGGCGACGCTGCGGGCGGCCTCGTGGATGGCGACCAGCGAGGACGAGCAGGCGGTATCGATGGCCAAGGCCGGGCCGCGCAGATCCAACATGTAGGCGATGCGGGCGGGCAGGGCGGAGATGCTGTTGCCCCAGAAGGCGGTGGCCGGGCGCAACGCGCCGCCTTCCTCCATCAGTTGCAGATAGTCACTTTCGCCGACCCCGGCGAAGATGCCGCAACGCCGGCCCGCCATGCCGTCGCCGGGATAGCCGCCGTCGGCCAGGGCGCGCCAGCAGGCTTCGAGGAATAGGCGTTGCTGCGGGTCCATCAGGCAGGCCTCGCGGAACGACAGGCGGAAGAAGGCCGGATCGAACAGGTCGACATCGTCGACGAACCCGCCGCGCTTGCAGTTGGTCCGGTCGAGTCGGCCGGGATCGGGATCGAACCAGGCCTCGCCGTCCCAGCGGTCGGGTGGAACGTCGGTGATGCAGTCGCGGCCCTGCGAGATCGCTTCCCAGAAGGCATCCAAGTCCGGCGCGCCGGGGAACATTCCGGCCATGCCGATGACCGCGATGGCTTCGTTCTGCTGTGCCGAGCCTTTCCGAACTTCGGATTTGATCTCGGGCGGCGACAGGTCGGCGGCGATCCCGGCCGCCGTGCGGCATTGGAACAGCCGGTCGGCATCCGTCGGATGGTCGAAATGCCGCGACAATGCCTGCGCCACCTCATGGGCGGCGAAACGATCCAGTCCCAGGTCTTGCAGGTCGGTCTCGGCGGCGACGGTCTCCACCGGAATGCACAAGGCATCCGCCAGGGCCGAGCGGACGATGTCCACCGCGTTGCTGGTTGCCGAAGCCGTTGTTTTGGCGGGCGTTTGTTGTGTGGCCATCTCCGGCTTTGCCGGTTCGGGCTCGATGGCGGCAGCCAGTGCCCGCACGGAGGGATGGTCGAATACCGCCGTGACCGGCAGTTCGGTCCCCAGGCGGCGGTTCAGTTCGCGGATGACCGTGATACCGGAAATCGAATCGACCCCGTAGTCACGGAACGAGGCGTCGGGATCGATGGCGTCGGGCGGCAAGGCGAGCGCCTGCGCCACCGCGCCCAGGACCTCGGCGAACCGGTCCGCCGGTTCGCCCGTCGCGGGCCGTTCGGCCTTTTCCGTTGGCGGTGCCGGGATGGGTGCCGCTTGAATCGGCGAGGCCTCGGCGGGCAACGGCGCCAGGCCGTTGGATTCGGCCAGCACGACGTTCTGGATCGCCTCCTCGCCTTGCGGGGCGAATCCGCCGATGCGGCCGATCCGCCCATATCCCAGTTCCGAAAGGATGCGCTGCCAGGTCGGCCAAGCCAGGAGTGGCGCGTCGGGCAGCCGGTCGGTTTCATCCTCGAACCGCCACCAGCCGTCGAGCAGGCCGAAGGTGAGGGTGGTGAACCGGGTTGCGGTAGTGATCTCGTTGGCGACCAGCCAGCCGCCGCCTGTCAGCAGGGCCTTGGCGTGGGACAGCGTCCGGCGGATGTCGCGGGTCGCGTGCAGCACATTTGTCGCCAGCACGAGGTCGGCTTTCCCGACTTCGAATTCCTGCTCGGCCGGATGCCGTTCGATGTCGAGCGGCCGGAACTCGGCGAAGGGATACTCCTCGGCGAACTTTTGTCGCCCGTATTCGGCGAAGCTGGCGGCGATGTCGGTGTAGATGTACCGGATCCGCCCGGCCAGCGGTTTGAGGCGGGCCAGCACCCCGGCCGTGG
>Ga0207799_100298_pt1 | contig 26031 bp, 27 predicted proteins | sample TtanPargueraPR_4_FD_187742 | JGI IMG/M metagenome (GOLD analysis project Ga0207799, IMG submission 187742) | Aerobic enrichment media microbial communities from Bioluminiscent Bay, La Parguera, Puerto Rico - Tt and M2 (SPAdes) | ecosystem: Environmental > Aquatic > Marine > Unclassified ...
CCGCCACAGGGCACGGCCCGCGATCTTCGCGTGCTTGGCGACAAGCTGTCCCTGGAGACGGGAGGCTTCCCGCTGGATTTCAAGAGCCTCGTCGAACGTCAGGTAGGCCGACGTCTTGACGAAATCCTCGTAGCGTTCGTTCACGTTCGTCATCTTACTTGCCTCCGAATTCACCGGCATAAGCGCGCCGGTCGGCAAAGGCCCGCCGTGCGCCGCTCGCGGACGCTCCGGCCACAAACCGGCGGGCAACGCCGGAAAGCTTGCGGGCAAACAATTTGGTGTACTTGGCGATGGTCTCGCCCTGCAGGCGGGAGGCTTCCCGCTCGATCTCCAGGACCTCATCGAAATTCAAGAACCGTGCATCCTTCATGATGTATTCCTCACTCGTATTCTTCACAGCTTCCCTCCATAGTCGGCGAAGTATCCGGTGGCCCCGCTATTCGGCGCCGCGTCGTAGAACCGGACCGCGTTCTTGGCGAACCGGGCGGCGAGCTCGGAGAGCTTGCGGCCAATGTAGCTGGCGTGCTTCGCGACCATTTCGCCCTGGAGACGGGCGGCCATCCGGCGAACTTCAAGCTCGTTGTGGAAAACGAATTCGCGGCTGGTCTTCAGTTCAAAACTCGTGCTCATGCCATACCTCCGTAGTCTGCAAACGACATCCATTCATCGATTGCGTCCCTACGAACGATTGGCCTCCCCAGGCCAGTGGAATGAGATGTGCCGTTTCGGCGTTGTGCGGGTTAGTTGCGCCTAATTCTCAATAGCGCGTTCCCGTCACGATCAAATATTGAGAGAATCCCCCGGAAACGCACATGCTAATTCTGACGGGCACCCCTGCGTTTGCGGAATAGCTTCGGAAAACGGCATCTGCCCAGGAATTGGGCGGTCCGGCCGAGGCGCCGAAAATGGCGGAAAACTGCTATTTTTTGGCAGTCCGTCTCCGCCATGCCTAAAATTTGACCCTGAAAACTGAGTGCGCAGCTTGGTTTTAGGGCGGGAAATTTTTTTGTTCCCCCCCTGGAAACGCCCCGGAAAGCCGGGATTTTCCATAAAAAGCTCATTAAAAAAGGCCGTTCCGGAGGAAGACCCCTCCCCGGAACGGCCCTTATTTAAGAGGTATGGCCGCCCTAATACCCGAGCGCGCAGCCATCCTTTCGCGGGTCGGAACCGCCGGTCAGAACCCCTTCTTCCCAGTCGATCCAGATCGCCTGGCTGCCGCCATGCGGCTTGTCCGGCGCGCCGGTCCGGTGCCCCAGGCCATGCAACCCGTGCAGGGCTTTCGCCGGCAGGCCGCTTTCGACCTCGACGACCCCCTCGGCGGTCGGGAAGACGCGCGGCGCGTCGATCGCCTCCTGAACGTCCAGCCCATGGTCGAGGAAGCCGGTCAGGACATGGGCATGGCCGCAGGCCTGATACTGGCCGCCCATGACGCCGAACGGCATCACCGCGCGGTCGCCCTTGGTCAGCATCGCGGGGATGATCGTGTGGAACGGCCGCTTGTGCGGCGCGATGCAGTTCGGATGGTCGGGATCGAGCACGAAGCCGCAGCCCCGGTTCTGCAGCACCACGCCGGTCTTCGGCGCGACGAAGCCGCTGCCGAACGAGGTGAACAGCGAATTGATGAAGCTGACCGCCGTGCGGTCCTCGTCGACCACGCAGAGGTAGACCGTATCGGAATGCGCCGGCAGCTTGGGCCGCGGCACGTTCTCCATCGCCCGGTCCATCGAGATCAGCGAGCGCAGCTCTTCGGCATGGGCCTCGGACAGCAGATAGTCGACCGGCACGTCGGCGAACCGGGGGTCGGCGACGAAGGTGTTGCGGTCGGCATAGGCCAGACGGGTCGCCTCGATTTCCAGATGGACGCGTTCCGGATCCGCCGGGCCGTATTGCGACAGGTCGAAGCCGGACAGGATGTTGAGCAGGATCAGCGCGGTGATCCCCTGGCCGTTCGGCGGAATCTCGTGGACGTCGTAGCCCCGGTAATTGGTCTTGATCGGGGTGACGTATTCGCCCTGGTGCTCGGCGAAATCCTCCATCGTATGCAGACCGCCGAGCTGCTTGAGATAAGACACCATGTCCTCGGCCACGGCCCCGGTATAGAAACCGTCGCGGCCCTTCTCGGCGATCACCTCCAGCGTCGCCGCCAATTCCGGCTGGCGGTGGAACTGGCCGACCCGGGGCGGCTGGCCGCCCGGCAGGAAGATCCGGGCGGCAGTCGGGTCCTGCGACAGGAACTCGACCTCGGAGGCGAAATCCACCGCGACGCGCGACGAGATGGCGTAGCCGTCGCGGGCGTAGCGGATGGCCGGTTGCAGCACGTCGCCCAGGCTCATCCGGCCGTGGTCGGCGACCAGCCGCGCCCAGCCGTCGATCGCGCCCGGGATGGTGACGGCGTGCGGCGAATGGCGGTCGATCTTGCCGATGCCCTGGCCGGCGAACCATTCCTGGGTCGCCGCCGCCGGGGCCCAGCCCGATCCGTTGTAGCCGGTGATTTCGGCACCGCCCTTGTGCGAGATCAGGCAGAAGCAATCGCCGCCGATGCCGGTCGATTGCGGCTCGACCACGCATTGCACCGCGCAGGCCGCGACCGCCGCGTCGATCGCGTTGCCGCCGGCCTGCAGGATGTTGACCGCGGTCATGGTGGCCAGGGTGTGCGAGGTCGCGGCCAACCCGCGCGTGCCGTGAACGGGCGACCGCCCGGGAAGTTCCAGATTTCGCATGACGAGCCTTTTTCTTCTATCCCCGAAAGCCCCGATTGTTTCCGCCCGGACCGGCCGCTTCAAGGAAAAACACGCCGGGACCGCCCGCGCGGGGAACATTCCTGCCCCGGCGGGGCCATGGGCGGTTTACACTCCTATGACTCGCTGATAAATTCCGCGCCGACCGGGGCGAGGCGCGCCGCCGGTGGATGTGCGGATCCAACAATTGATCTTTCTGCCCACCCAGAGGCAGGGGAAAGCCGAATTAATGAAAATTATCGCTTGCAACAGCAACCGACCGCTTGCCGAAGCGATCGCGGCCTATCTTAACCTGCCCTTGGCCAAGGCGGTCATCCGCCGGTTCTCGGACCAGGAAGTGTTCGTCGAGATTCAGGAAAACGTCCGCGGCGAGGACGTCTTCGTGATCCAGTCTTCGTCCTTCCCGGCCAACGACAACCTGATGGAACTGCTGGTCACGCTGGATGCGCTGCGGCGCGGATCGGCGCGGCGGGTCACCGCGGTGATCCCCTATTTCGGCTATGCCCGCCAGGACCGGAAGTCGGGTCCCCGGACGCCGATCTCGGCCAAGCTGGTCGCCAACCTGATCACCGTCGCCGGGGCCGACCGGGTTCTGACCATGGACCTGCACGCCGGGCAGATTCAGGGCTTCTTCGACATCCCGGTGGACAACCTGTACGGATCGCTGGTGTTCAACGAGGACATCCGGGAACGGTTCGACGGCGACCATCTGGTGATGGTGTCGCCGGACGTCGGCGGCGTGGTGCGTGCCCGCGGCATGGCCAAGAAGCTGGACGCCGACCTGGCCATCGTCGACAAGCGGCGCGAGCGGGCCGGCGTTTCCGAGGTGATGAACATCATCGGCGACGTGAAGGACCGTGCCTGCATCCTGGTCGACGACATCGTCGACTCGGGCGGCACGCTCTGCAACGCCGCCGCCGCGCTGATCGAGGCGGGCGCCAAGTCGGTGTCGTCCTACGTGACACATGGTGTTTTATCGGGCGGCGCGGTCGCCCGCATCACCGCCTCGCCGCTGAAGCACATGGTCATCACCGACAGCATCCTGGCCACCGAGGCGGTGCGCCTGTCGCAGACCATCGAGCAGGTGACCATTGCGCCGCTGATGGCCGAGGCCATCCACCGGATCGCCGAGGAAACCTCGATCTCCAGCCTGTTCGACTGAACCGGCGAAACCGGGAAAATCGGGGGATTTTCCCACAAAACAGTTGACCAATCCGGCACGGAACAGTATTGCCTGCCGGTCCTTGCGTCGGCACCCCTGGAGGCCGGCGCCGTATTTGATTGAAATGGAGCATGCGAAATGGCCGATCATTCCTTTGACGCCGAAATTCGCGAGCGGGCCGGTAAGGGGGCAGCCCGCGCGACCCGTCGCGCAGGCCGCATTCCCGCCGTGATCTATGGCGATAAGAAGGAACCGGTGATGATTTCACTGGAACCGATTTCCCTGAACAAGGAGCTGAACAGCGGCGCCTTCTTCGGACGGGTCTATGATATTTCCGTCGGTAAGGACAAGGTCACCGTCCTGCCGCGCGACGTGCAGTTCGATCCGGTTTCGGACGCGCCGCTGCATGTCGATTTCCTGCGCGTTTCCGCCGACATGCGGGTGCAGGTCGAAATCTCGGTCGTGTTCGAGAACGAACTGGCCTCGCCGGGCATCAAGCGCGGCGGCGTGCTGAACATCGTTCGCCGCGAACTCGAACTGATCTGCGCCCCGGACAAGATTCCGGAGCAGATCGTCATCGACCTGACCGGCCTGGAGATCGGCGACTCGATCCACATCAGCCACGTCAAGCTGCCCGAGGGCGCCGAGTCGGCCATCACCGACCGTGACTTCACCATCGCGACCATCGCCGCGCCGTCCGCCGTCAAGGCCGAGGCCGCCGAGGGCGAGGAAGGCGAAGAGGGCGAGGAAGGCGAAGCCGCGGAAGGGGCCGACGAGTAAGGCCCTTCTTCCCTCTGCCTGGGAGGAATCGGAATGCTGCTGGTCGTCGGCCTCGGAAACCCGGGGCCCGACTATGCCCGCAATCGCCACAACGTGGGCTTCATGGCGGTCGAGGAGATCGCCTTGCGGCACCGCTTCTCGCCGTTTCGCACGAAGTTCCACGGCAAGCTGGCGGAGGGCACGGTCGGCGGCCGGAAGATCCTGGCCTTCAAGCCCATGACCTTCATGAACCGCTCGGGCGACCCGGTGCTGGGCGCGGTGCGCTTCTTCAAGCTGAAGCCCGAGCAGGTTCTGGTCTTCCATGACGAGCTGGACCTGGCGTTCGGCAAGATCAAGGTGAAGCGCGGCGGCGGCCACGCCGGCCACAACGGCCTGCGGTCGATCCATTCGCGGATCGGCCCGGACTACGGCCGGGTGCGCATCGGCATCGGGCATCCGGGCGACAAGGGCCGGGTGGTCGGCCATGTGCTGAAGGATTTCGCCAAGGCCGAGACCCGCGACCTGGAGACCCTGCTCGACGCCATCGGGCAGGCCTTCCCGCATCTGGCCGGCGACGACGATTCCGGCTTCATGACCAAGGTGGCGCTGATCACCCGCCCGCCCGAACACAAACCGCGCCCGGACAATGCGCCGGGCGGAAACGAGCGAGGATCCGGCAATGGGGTTTAACTGCGGTATCGTCGGGCTGCCCAATGTCGGCAAGTCGACGCTGTTCAACGCCCTGACCAAGACGGCCAAGGCCGAGGCGGCGAACTACCCGTTCTGCACCATCGAACCCAATTCCGGCCGGGTCGCCGTGCCCGACGCGCGGCTCGACATCATCGCCGAGATGAGCAAGTCGGCCAAGAAGGTCCCGACCTTCCTGGAGTTCGTCGACATCGCCGGGCTGGTGCGCGGCGCCAGCAAGGGCGAGGGCCTGGGCAACCAGTTCCTGGCCAATATCCGCGAGGTCGACGCCATCATCCATGTGCTGCGCTGCTTCGAGGACGAGAACGTCACCCACACGGAATCGACCATCGACCCGGTGCGCGACGCCGAGGTGGTGACCACCGAACTGATGCTGGCCGACCTGGAAAGCCTGGAGAAGCGGGTCGATCCGCTGGTCAAGAAGGCGCGCGGCGGCGACAAGGAGGCGAAAACGCGCCTCGCCGTCATCGAAAAGGCCCTGGCCGTGCTGCGCGAGGGCCAGCCGGCCCGCGCCGCCGATATTTCCGACGACGAGAAGCGCGAATTCCGCAACCTGCAACTGCTCAGTTCCAAGCCGGTGCTTTACGCCTGCAACGTCGACGAGGACGCGGCGGCGACGGGCAACGATTTCACCGCCAAGGTCGCCGAGATGGCGGCGGCCGAGGGATCGGGCACCGTGACCATCTCGGCCAAGATCGAATCCGAGATCGCCCAGCTGACCGACGAGGAGGAACGGCGCGAGTTCCTCGATACGCTCGGCCTGTCGGAAACCGGCCTGTCCCAGGTGATCGGCGCCGGTTACGGGCTGCTGGACCTGATCACCTTCTTCACCGCCGGGCCGAAGGAAAGCCGGGCCTGGACCGTGCACGCCGGGGCCACCGCGCCGGAGGCGGCGGGCGCGATCCACACCGATTTCCAGCGCGGCTTCATCTGCGCCGAGACCATCGCCTATGCCGACTTCATCGAGCATGGAGGCGAACACGGGGCCAAGGACGCCGGCAAGATGCGCCAGGAGGGCCGCGACTACCTGGTCCGCGACGGCGACATTATGCTGTTCCGTTTCAACGTCTAAGGCGACTTTTTCCACCATACGGTTGTAATTTTCCCGCCTCCCCCTAAATGACGGAGGACCGCCGCGCGCGGTCCCGTCAAGAAACCGGGGGGAAACCATGGGAACGATGATCGTCCTGAACAGCACGGACGGACATGCGTTGGGCGCCTACCGCGCCTGGCCCGACGAACAGCCGCTTGCCGGAATCCTGGTCATCCAGGAGATCTTCGGCGTCAACGCGCACATCAGAGACATCTGCGACCGCTTCGCCGCCGAGGGTTACGCCGCCATCGCCCCGGCCCTGTTCGACCGGGTCAAACCGGGGATCGAACTCGACTACGACGAGGCCGGGATCGAACGCGGCCGCGCCGTGCGGAAGCTGGTTTCGTGGCGCGACGCGCTGACCGACCTCTCCGCCGGCCTGGACGCCCTGCGCCCGATCGGCCCGGTCGGCGCGGTCGGTTTCTGCTGGGGCGGCTCGCTGGCCTGGCTGACCGCCAGCCGCCTGCGGCCCAACTGCGCGGTCGGCTATTACGGCGGCCAGATCGCCCATTTCGCCGAGGAGGTGCCGCGCTGCCCGGTAATGCTGCATTTCGGCGGCAAGGACACGTCGATCCCGATGGCGGACATCGACGCCATCCGCAAGGTCCGCCCCGAGGTGACGGTGCACCAGTACCTGGACGCCGGGCATGGCTTCAACTGCGACCGGCGGGCAAGCTTCCATGCCGATGCCGCCGCCCTTTCGTGGCAGCGGACCCTGGAATTCCTGGCCGAAACCCTGGGCTGAGGCTTGGACCGGGACCGGGGCCGCATTTTCCTTCAGCTTCGCGGTTGAACCCAGGGCGGGAACCTGAAAAACTGCGTCCTCTTTTCAAATCTCTAGGGAGGATCGCGACATGGCGGAACCCGGAACGCCCCCGGTGATCGGGGTTATCGGCGGCAGCGGCGTCTACGACATCGACGGGCTGAAGGACGCCCACTGGGAAAAGGTGGATTCGAACTTCGGGCAGCCCTCGGACGAGCTGCTGGTCGGCAACCTGGACGGCACCAAGGTCGTGTTCCTGCCGCGCCACGGCCGCGGCCACCGGATCCCGCCGAGCGAGGTCAACTACCGCGCCAACATCGAAGCCCTGAAGCGCGTCGGCGTGACCGAGGTGATGGGCGTCAGCGCCGTCGGCTCGCTCAAGGAGGAACTGTCCCCGGGACGTTTCGTGCTGGTCGACCAGTTCATCGACCGCACCTTCAAGCGCGAGAAGAGCTTCTTCGGCACCGGGATGGTCGCCCATATGGGCTTCGGCGACCCGGTCTGCGCGCGGCTCGGCGACGCCCTGTGGGAAGCCGCCCAGGAGCTTGAACTCGACATGGTGCGCGGCGGCACCTATCTGGCCATGGAAGGCCCGCAGTTCTCGACCCGCGCAGAATCCGAGATGTACCGCAGCTGGGGCTGCTCGGTCATCGGCATGACCAACATGCCGGAGGCCAAGCTGGCCCGCGAGGCCGAGCTCTGTTACGCCTCGGTCGCCATGGTCACCGACTACGACTGCTGGCACACCGGCCACGAGGCGGTGACGGTGGAGCAGGTCATCAAGGTGGTGCAGGAGAACGCCGACAAGGGTCGCGCGCTGATCAAGCAGACGATCCCCAAGCTGGCCGGCCGCACCAAGACCTGCGAGCAGGGGTGCCAGACCGCCCTTTCCGTGGCCATCCAGACGGCGCCCGAGGCGCGCGACCCGGCCATGGCCAAGAAGCTGAGTGTCATCGCCGGCCGGGTGCTTGGCGGCTGACCCCCTCCTCAAGCGATTTTCCGAAGCGGCCCTCCTCCGGGAGGGCCGTTTTTTTATGCTGTTATTCTTATTGGTTGAGAGGCTTTTTGGAATCGTCGCGCGTTAGTGATAATATCGTTTCATCGTGATACGCTAATGCAACAAGCGCCCTGCGATGGCGCACCGCAAAAAAACAGGGCGAAACAATTCGGAGGGAGCCATGGGAAGCTTTATCCGGCTCGGCGGTTCGGTCGCGACAGCCTGCTTCGTCTGCATCGCGGCGGGAACGGCCGCCGCCCAGGAGAAGATCTCGTTTTCCGAGGACGTCATGCCGATCCTCAAGCTGCGCTGCATGGAATGCCACCAGCCGGGCGGCGACGGCTATGAGACGAGCGGGCTCGACCTGACGAGTTACGAGGGGCTGATGAAGGGCACCAAGTTCGGCCCCATCGTCGATCCCGGCGACGCCATCATGAGCAACTTCATGGTTGTGGTGGAAGGGCGCGGATCGCCCGAGATCCAGATGCCGCACGACCGCAAGAAGCTGACCAGCTGGGAGATCAACATCCTGCGCCGCTGGATCAACACGGGCGCGGAGAACAACTGACCGGCAATCGACCGCCGGTCCGCCTCCGACCGGATTTCCTCAGGGGGAGGAGACCAAGGCCCCGGCGCCGACACGGCGATGGCTGCCGGGGCCTTGCGAGTCTCCGGTTCCCGGCGCTCAGTGCACCTTCGACCAGATCTGCCGCTTCAGCGCATAGAGCATTCCGGTCAGCACCACCAGGAAGATCAGCACCTTGAGACCGAGCCGTTTGCGCGCCTCGAGTTCCGGCGACGCGGTCCAGGCCAGGAAGGTCGACACGTCGGTCGCCATCTGATCGATGCTGGCCTCGGTGCCGTCCTCGTACTCGATGCCGTCCTCGAACAGCGGCGGCGGCATGGCGATCTGATGGCCCGGGAAGTAGGCGTTGTAGTACATGCCGTCGCCCAGTTCGACGCCCTCCGGCGCCTCGTCCTCGTAGCCGGCCAGCAGGGCGTGGATGTAATCGGCGCCGCCCTTGCGGGCCTTGACGATCAACGACAGGTCCGGCGGCAGCGCCCCGCCGTTGGCCAGGCGCGCGGCCTGGTCGTTGGGGAACGGCGGCACGAAATGGTCGGACGCCAGGGCCTCGCGGAAGTACATCTCGCCTTCGTCGTCCGGGCCGTCCTCGACCTCGTACTCGCCGGCGATCTCGGCGATCTCGCTTTCGGTAAAGCCGAGATCGGCAAGGTTGCGGTAGGCGACCCGTTTCAGGCCGTGGCAACTGGAACAGACCTCGCGATAGACCTGGAAGCCGCGTTTGAGCTGCGCCCGGTCGAAATGGCCGAACGGACCCTCGAAGGTCCATTCGATATCCGGCAGTTCGGCCGTTTCCTCGGCGGCGCTGGCCGGACCGGCACCGAAAAGGACGGCGGCGGCGGTGACGGCGGTGATCAGAAACCTATGCATCACGGACCCCCCTCAAGCCGCTTTGCCGCGCTTCGTCACGGCGGCGCTGATGCTTTCCGGCAGGGGCCGGGTCCGCTCCAGCATGCCGAGCAACGGCACGATGACCAGGAAATGGATGAAGTAGTAGGCGGTGGCGACCTGCCCGATGGTCACGTAGGGTTCCTCCGCCACCTGCGCCCCGATATAGCCGAGAACCAGGCAGTCGAACAGGAAGAGCCAGAAGAACTGCTTGTAGATCGGCCGGAAGCGCGCGCTGCGCACCTTCGAGCGGTCCAGCCACGGCAGCACGAGCAGCACCGCAATCGACGCGAACATGGCGATCACGCCGAGCAGCTTGGCCGGGACGAACCAGATGTCGAAGGTGATGGAGCGCAGGATCGCGTAGAACGGCAGGAAGTACCATTCCGGCACGATGTGCGGCGGTGTCACCAGCGGGTTGGCCGGGATGTAGTTGTCCGGCTCGCCGAAGAAGTCCGGCGCATAGAAGACGAACGCCAGATAGACGATCAGGAAGACGCCGAGCCCGAACAGATCCTTGATCGTGTAGTAGGGATGGAACGGGACCACGTCCTCGTCGCCCTTGATGTCGACGCCCAGCGGGTTGCTCGACTTGTGCGTATGAAGCGCCCAGAGATGGACGAACACCAGCCCGAAGATGATGAACGGCAGCAGGTAGTGCAGGGCGAAGAACCGGTTCAGCGTCGGATTGCCGACCGAGAAGCCGCCCCACAGCCAGGTGACGATCTTCTCGCCGACCAGCGGGATCGCCGAGAACAGGTTGGTGATCACCGTGGCGCCCCAGAAGCTCATCTGGCCCCAGGGCAGCACGTAGCCGACGAAGGCCGTCGCCATCATGGCGAACAGGATCAAAACGCCGATGATCCAGAGGATTTCGCGGGGCGCCTTGTAGGATCCGTAATACAGCCCGCGGAAAATATGAATATAGACAACGATGAAAAACATCGAGGCGCCGTTCATGTGCAGATAGCGCAGGAGCCAGCCGTAATTGACGTCGCGCATGATCCGCTCGACGCTACCGAAGGCATGGTCCACATGCGGCGTGTAGCTCATCGCCAGGAAAATGCCCGTGGCGATCATGACAACCAGCACGATCCCGGCCAGGAAACCGAAATTCCACCAATAGTTCAGGTTTTTAGGGGTCGGGTATTCGAGCGCGTGATGCTCGACGAAACTGATGACGGGCAGACGGTAATCGACCCAGTCCATCGTGCCCTTGATCCAACGCGGTGTCGCCATTGTCCGCCCCCCTTATCCGATCCGGATGGATTCGTCGTCGACGAATTCGTAGGGCGGAATCACCAGGTTCTTCGGTGCCGGCCCCTTGCGGATGCGCCCCGCCGAATCGTAATGCGATCCGTGGCACGGACAGAACCAGCCGTCGAAATCGCCGCGCGGGTCGCTCGGCTTCTGACCGAGCGGGATGCAGCCGAGATGGGTGCAGATCCCGACGACGATCAGCCAGGGTTCCTTTTGGACGCGGTCGGCGTCGGTCTGGGGATCGATCAGATCGGCCGGATCGACAGCCTTTGCCTCCTCGATCTCCTCGGGTGTGCGATGACGGATAAAGACGGGCTTGCCGCGCCAGATGACGGTAATGCTCTGGCCTTCCTCGACCGCCGAAAGATCCACGTCGGTGGACGCCAGGGCCAACGTGTCAGCAGCGGGATTCATCGTATCGATAAACGGCCAAGCCGCGAGAGCGGCGCCGACCACACCGACCGTGGCGGTCGTGATCAGCAGAAAGTCGCGCCGGCTTTCACCCGTATCGGGGGCATCCGGCGACGGTATAGCCGTGTCGGTCATGAGGTCTCCTCAAACTTTACCATGCGCGGAGGCGGTTTCCCCAGGTGAGCGTTTTTTCGGGCGTCCGCCCCTCTATCCATTAATCACCCCGCAATAAATGCCCGCGCCCCGATCTGAAATCAAGCGATTCAAACCTATTATTAGAATACTTTTACAAAATCGAGTTTAGCGACGGGAATGAAACGGCAAGGGGCGGGCCAAGGCCCGCCCCCGCCGTCACGACGAAAAATCGTCGCGATAAGGCTGTCAGGCCTCGCCGAGCGAGCCGCCGTCGACCTTGGTGATGGCCACCACCGACGGCCGCGGCGGCGTGCCGTCGGCGAAGTCGGGGAAGCGGGTGGACGGGGTATCGAAGGTCGAATCGCTGGATTCGCCCGGATGCTGTACCGCCACGAACAGGGTCGTGTTGTCCGGGGTGAAGCAGGGACCGCACATCTCGGCATCGCGCGGCACCGCGTAGAAGAACTTGGTCAGGCCGCGGCCCGGACCGTCCAGGTCGCAGGCGTACATGCCGTCGGGAATGCCGTTCTTCCGCTGGCTCGACCCTTGGTCCGTGGAAATCCACAACCGGCCCTTGTTGTCGAAGGTGCAGTTGTCCGGCGCGGCCAGCCAGGAGCCGTACTGCGCGGTCTGCGGATGGTACTTGGCGCCGTGTTCCGGGTTCTTCGGATCGCCGCAGAGCATGACGATCTCCCACTTGAAGACGAGGGCGTCGTGCTGGGCGGTCTTGCCGCCCTCGGCGCCGCGGGCCCCCGGCGGGATCATTTCCAGGATATGGCCGTAGGCGTTCTGGGCGCGCGGGTTCGGGCCGTCGATCTGCTCGGGCTTCCGCTTGGTGTTGTTGGTCAGCATCATGTAGACGCGGCCGTTGACCAGGTTCGGCTCGACGTCCTCGGGCCGGTCCATCTCGGTGGCGCCGACCAGCTTCGCCGCCTTGCGGGTCTCGATCAGCACGTCGGCCTGGCTCTTGAAACCGTTCTCCGGCGTCAGATCGCCGGCGCCCCAGACCAGCGGAACCCAGCGCAGGATGCCGCTGTCTTCGAACTTGGCGACAAACAGGGTGCCGTCGTCGAGCAGGTCGCGGTTGGCCTCGCGGTTGTTCGGGTCGAACCGGCGGTTCGAGACGAACTTGTAGAGGTGCTCAAAGCGTTCGTCGTCACCGGTGTAGACGACGACGCGGCCGTCCTGCAGGGTCACGCAGGTCGCGGCCTCGTGCTTGAAGCGGCCGAGCGCCGTGCGCTTGATCGGGGTCGAGGTCGGGTCGTAGGGATCGTATTCGACCATCCAGCCGAAGCGGTTCGGCTCGTTCGGCTCCTTCTCGACGTCGAAACGGTCGTGGTAGCGCGACCAGGCGTAGCCGCTCTTCCCCTTGATGCCGTAGGAGCGGTAGTTCTCCTCCTCGGCGGTCTTCGCCGGGTCGCCGCCGAAGTAGCCGTGGAAGTTCTCCTCGGCGAACAGCACCGTGCCCCAAGGGGTCACGCCGCCGGCGCAGTTGTTGACGGTGCCGATCACACGGGTGCCGGTGGCGTCGTAGGAGGTTTTCAGGCGGTCATGCCCTGCGGCCGGGCCGGAAAGCTCCATGACCGTCGAGCGGGTCGAGATGCGGCGGGCATAGGGGCTGTTGTCGACCACTTCCCAGTTGCCGCCGGTCTTCTTGATCTCGATGACCGTATGGCCGTGGGCGGCCATTTCGATATCGACCTGGTCGCGGGTCAGCTCGGCGACCTTGGTCTTGTGGGTCAGGCCGGGGAACATCAATTCCGCGTCGGTGTATTCATGGTTGACGCAAAGCAGGCCGTGCTCGCTGTTGTCGGACCCGGCGGGCAGCGGCAAGTAGGCGACGAAATCGTTGTTGTAGCCGAACTGCTTTTCCTGGGCCTCGGCCGACTGGGTGGACGCCGACCATTCGGGGGCGTCGCCGAGCACCTTGTCGCCCCAGCGGATCAGGACCTGGGTGTTGTAGCCGGGCGCGACGTGGTGGTCGTCCTTGATCACATGCTCGGCCTGCTTGAAGGTTAGGGTCGACGGGTCTCCGGCGGCGGCCAGAGCGGCCTGGCTGAAGACGCGCAGCGGGACGATCCCGCTGGCGGCGGCGGCGGTTCCACCCGCCAGTAGTCCCTTGACGGCGGCCCTGCGGCTCATCCGTGTGGCGATGATATCGCCGAGTTGGTTACGGCTGGTGTCGGTTTTCTCGGACATCGGTCATCCTCTCTCGGTTCAAGTCACGGGTAGTCACGGTGTTCTTGCCAAGGGCATCGCCCCGGGAAGCTCTCTAACAGTCTGTTTTAATAGAAGAAATACTCCTTCTCCGCGCCGCAATCCGGACAGATCCAGTCCTCGGGCAGGGCCTCGAACGGCACGTTGGGGGGAATGTCCTGGCAGTCGTCGCCGTCGCGCGGGTCGTAGACATAGGTGCATCGGGTGCACACCCAGAGTTCCAGTTTGCCGCCGGGCGTGCGGGCCACGGGTTCCGGCCATTTGGAGTCGTCAAGGAGATCGGTTCGCATGTTTTTCAGGCCAATGAATCAGATGGGGTCTCTACACAACCAATAGGTTAGAATCGAAAAATTGCTGTTTTGTGACGAAGCCGTTTCAGAAATTTGTAGATTAAAATAATTCCCATTTTTCCCGGTTAGTTAGTGATAATGATACGCAATAACAGAAACACTTATTACGGGAATATTTTTAATTCTTCGAACATCATACGATCCAAAAACGGTGCTCTTCCGACAGATGCCCGGCCGAGGAGGCGCGCCAATAAAGACTTCCAAATCACGCGGGAGGACCCGCATGGCACCGAGGCGGCATGGCCTTGCACCGGCGCCTCGGCTATGATCGCGCCATGCGCCTGGCCCTGTTCGAACCCGATATCCCGCAAAACACCGGCACGATGATCCGCATGGCCGCCTGCCTGGGGCTGGCCGTCGACATCATCGAGCCCTGCGGCTTCGTCTGGGGCGGCGCGCCTTTCCGCCGCGCCGGGATGGATTACCTGGCGCGGGCCGACGTCACCCGTCATGACTCCTGGGAAAATTTCCTCGAAACCCGGCGCAACGCGGGCGGGCGCATCATCCTGCTGACAACCAAGGCCGCCGATCCCTATATGGAATTCGCGTTCGACCCCGCCGACACCCTGCTGCTCGGCCGCGAAAGCGCCGGCGTGCCCGACGAGGTGCATGCCGCCGCCGACGCCCGCATCACGGTGCCGATGGCGGCGGGCGAACGTTCGCTCAACGTGGCCGTGGCCGCCGCCATCATTACCGGCGAGGCCCTGCGCCAGACGGGCGGTTTCCCGGCACCGGCGGAAGGATGAAGGCAACACCCATGCAGCGCTTCGGCGACACCGACAAGACCACCGCCTCGACCTGGTTCGAGACCCTGCGCGACGAGCTGTGCGCCGAACTGGAGGCGATCGAGGACGAGATCGCCTCGCCCGCCCGACCCGGCGGCGAGAGGCTGTGCCGCTTCGAGCGCCAGCCCTGGACCCGTGACGAAGCCAATGGCGGCGGCGGGGTGATGAGCATCCTGCGCGGCCGGGTGTTCGAGAAGGCGGGGGTCAACGTCTCCACCGTGCAGGGCGAGTTCTCCGAGGAGTTCCGCCGCAACATCCCCGGCGCCGGGGAAGACCCGCGCTTCTGGGCCTCGGGCGTCTCGGTGGTCATCCATCCGGCCTCGCCGCTGGTCCCGGCGGCGCATATGAACACGCGGATGATCGTCACCACGACCGGCTGGTTCGGCGGCGGCGCCGACCTGACGCCGGTGTTCGAGGACCCGGCCGACACCGCCGATTTCCATGCCGCGCTGAAAGGCGCCTGCGACGGCTACCGGCCGGACGCCTACGCCGAATTCAAGAAGTGGTGCGACGAGTACTTCTTCCTGCCGCACCGGAACGAACCGCGCGGCGTCGGCGGCATCTTCTACGACAACGTCGAGTCCGGCGACTGGGACAGGGACTTCGCCTTCACCCAGGCGGTCGGCCGGGCCTTCGTCAAAATCTATCCGGAGATCGTGCGCCGCCACGCGGGCGACGCCTGGACCGAGGAGCAGCGCCGCCAGCAGATGGTCAAGCGCGGCCGCTACGTCGAGTTCAACCTGCTCTACGACCGCGGCACCCTGTTCGGCCTGAAGACCGGCGGCAATACGGAAGCCATCCTGATGAGCCTGCCGCCGATGACCGCCTGGCCGTGAAGGGACGCGGCCGAGTCGGTTGGCCCTAGATCCGGTTCCGCAGTTCCCCGATGCAGGCGTCGCGATCGGCCGCGAAGTCGCTGCCGATCCACCAGCTTTCGACCGCCTCCAACAGTTCGCCGACGCGCGGCCCCTTGGGCACGCCCTGGGCGGTGACGTCCTTACCGGTCAGGGGGAAGCGCGGGGACTTCCAGGTCTCCGTCGCCTCCAGCAGGGCGATCCAGGCCTGGCTGCGGCCGCTTTCGCGGCGCGGTTCGACCGCCATCTCGCCGGCCCAGGCAAGCAGCAGCCAGTCGCGCGCCGCCTCGACGCCGAACCGGTAGATCGCGGCGTGCACCGACCGCATGCCGATGGTCGGCGACAGGTCGGCCGACGGTGCGGCAAGGACTTTCAGCCGCGCCGCCTCGCGTTTCGACAAACGCAGCCGGTCGGCCACGGCGGCCGCGTCCCCGGGGTCGCCGCCGAGCAGGGAAGCCAGCCGCCGGATCGGATCGGGCGCGACGGAATCCAGGCGGATCGCCGTGGTCTCCAGCCAGCACACCATGCGCAGCCGGCCGAGGTTTTCGGCTTCCGGCAGAATCTGTTCGAGAATCCGTTCGCCGCGCATCAGGGCCACCGTGTCGGCGGCGTTGGGCGCCACCAGGATACGCAGGATCTCGGCCCGGATCCGCTCGGCCGACAGCGTGACCAGGTTCGGCGCCAACTGGTGGCAGGCGGCCAGGGCCTCGGCATCGGGCGGCGGCGCGCCATAGGTGGCGTACATCCGGAAGAAGCGCAGCAGGCGCAGATAGTCCTCCTCGATGCGCTGGCGCGGCACGCCGACGAAGCGCACGATCTCCGCCCCCAGGTCGGCGAGGCCGTGGAACGGGTCGTAGATATCCCCCTCGGGCGTGCAGGACATGGCGTTGATGGTGAAATCGCGCCGCGCCGCGTCGGCGATCCAGTCGTCGGTATAGGCGACCTTGGCGTGGCGGCCGTCGGTCGCCAGATCGAGCCGCAGGGTGGTGATCTCGAACGGCTTGCCGCCGGCCACGGCGGTGACGGTGCCGTGCTTGATCCCGGTCGGCACCGCCTTGATCCCGGCGGCCTCCAACAGCTCGACGACGGTCTCCGGCCGGTCCGGCGTGGCGATGTCGATATCCGCCACCGGCCGCTTGAGCACGGCGTCGCGCACGCAGCCGCCGACGAAGCGGACGTCGGCCCCCTTGGCCCGCAGGGCATCCATCACCCGGCGGGTCGCCGGATCGGTCATCCATTCCTGTGGCGGAAGCTTGCCGGTGGGATCCAAGACGGACGCCTTTTTCGACTGAAATCCGGGAACAAGGTGACCGCGCCCCCCGACCCTGTCAAGCGGGGCTATCCCTTGGTGAAACCGCGCCGTTCCATCTTTCCCCAGCCCTCGGTCCGGCGCAGGAACTCCCATGTGCCGAAGATGCGCCAGAAATTGTTGAGCTGCCGGTAGCCGAAGTTCTCGGCCACCGCCACCAGGGTCAGCAGCAAGAGATCGCGCGGCCGGGGATAACGGTGCAGCTGCAATTCCTCGAGCACCAGGGACCCGACGCTGATGAACACCCCGAAAACGAAGGTCAGCGCGATATAGGCGAGGAAGAAATCGAGGCTCAGCACGCCGGCGGCCCAGAACAGCGGGATGAGGAGATAACCGACCACTTCCAGCACCGGGCCGAGGACGTCGCTCAGCAGGAGATAGGGGAAACCGATCAGCCCGGCGGGGCCGTAACGCGGATTGGCGGTCATCCGCATATGCTTGAAGAATGTTTCCAGGGAACCGCGCTGCCAGCGGCGGCGCTGCCGGCCGAGGACGCGCAGCGTCTCGGGCGCCTCGGTCCAGCAGACCGGATCGGGCACGAAGCGGACCTCGCCGCGGATTTTCCGTTCGGCGATCAGCCGGCGGATCTTAACGATGATCTCGATATCCTCGCCCACCGTGCCATGGCTGTAGCCGCCGACATCGATGGCGGCCCCGCGCTTGAAGATGCCGAAGGCGCCGGAAATGATCAGCAGGGCGTTCATATGGCTCCAGGCCAGCCGCGCCATCAGGAAGGCCCGCAGATATTCGACGACCTGGAACAGGGCCAGCGGGTTGCGCGGCAAGCCAACCTCCAGCAACTGCCCGGCGCGGACCTTGCAGCCGTTGGCGATGCGGATGTTGCCGCCGACGGCGAGCACGTCCACCGGATCCTCGGCGAAGGGCTGGACGGCGCGCAGCAGGGCATCGTTCTCCAGCAGGGAATCGGCGTCGATGGCGCAGAACAGCGGCATACGGGCCAGGTTGATCCCGGCGTTGAGGGCATCGGCCTTGCCGCCGTTCTCCTTGTCCACGACCAGCAGCTTCGGATAACGCGGCGAGCCGTAAAGCCCGCGGATCGGCCGATGGGAGACGGCGGTATCGTAGACGCGGAAGACCGGCTCAAGCCCGAAGGCGTCGATCAGCGCGTCCAGCGTGCCGTCCTTGGAGCCGTCGTTGACGACCACGACCTCGAAATTCGGATAGCTCAGCGCCAACAAGGCCCGCACGCTCTCGACCACCGAGGCCTCCTCGTTGTAGGCGGGGACCAGGATGGAGATCGGCATGGTCGCCTCGCTATACTGGGCCCACACCTCGCGGCGGTCCGAGATGGGGGGCCGGCGACGCAGGGCGATAAAGGCGACGGCCAGTTGCAGGACATAGACGGCGTTGTTGATCGCCGTGGCGACGACGATGGCCACGGCAAGGGCGAAGATCACCGGTTGGGCGGCGGCATAAAGGGCCTGGACATCGAAGCTCATGCCGCATTGCCCTCCTCGGCCAGGGCCGACTGGGAAATCCTCTGGGCCGGGCCGGCGGTGGCGGCCAGGCGCTCGAGAACCCGGTGCCCGGCCTCGCCCAGACGCAACAGGGCGCGGGCCGCCCGGAACCGCACCCACCACTGGTCGTCGGTGAGCAGCTGTTCGAGGAACGGAAGCGCCGCCGGAAGACCGATGACGCCGGCGCAGATGGCGGCCTGCGAGCGCACGACCCACGAGTCGTCGATCAACCCTTCGAGGATCACCGGTTCGGCGCGAGGATGGCCGATGGCGGCCAGCGCCCGCATGGTCTCGGCCCGGATATCGACGGATGGCGAGTCGAACATCTCCATGACCTGCGGCAACAGGCGGGGATCGCGCAACCCCGCCAGGCCGTAGAGGATGATCCCCTTCACCATGTCGGGGAGGTCGGTGTTCAGGAGGCCCAGCATCTCGTCCTTGCGGCGCGGCGCCAATTCGCGGAACAGTTCGCGCAGGCTGCGCGACCGGACCTCGTCGCCGATATCCAACCGCTCTATCAGATCCTCCACCGAGACTTCCAGGCCGAGGTCGGCCAACGCGTGCGCCGCCGCCAGCTGGACGCGGGGCGAGGAATCGCCGACCGCCGCCTTCAGCAGCTTCTCGCCCTCGGCGTCGGGGAACAGGGCCAGACTGGCCACCGCGCGCAGGCGCTCGTCCTCCGCTCCGGAGCGCAGAATCCCGGCGAACAGCTTGCTGCCGCCCAGTTCGGCGATCAGCCGGGCCAGCCGGGCGCTCGAGGAGCCGCGGATGACCCGGGCCAGATCCTCGGCCGTATCGCGGATCGCCTCTATGTCGTGCCGCGTCAAGTTCCGCACCAGTTCGGAAACGCCCTCCGGATTCTCCAGATACCGGAAGACTTCCTGCCGCAACTCCTTCTGGCGGGCGAGGCGGCGCCTTTCCCGGCGCTCGTTGATGACGCGCAGGACGATCAGCAGGCACATCGCCCCCAGCGAGATGCCCGCCAGGGCCAGGGAACCGGTCCATATAAGGTGCAGGAGCATCTTCCCGCGCTCAGAACCTGTAACCGAGCGTCGCCGAGACGACGTCCCGGATATAGGTGTCCTTCCGGTTGTCGCGGGTATAGGCGAAGGTCAGGTCGACATCGTCGGTCAGACCGACGACCGCGCCCGCGTAACGGGTCAGCGTATCGACCGTCACGCCGCGGTCGACCTCCGGCGCGTCGGCATAGCCGGCGAACAGGCGTAACCGGTCGACCAGTTGCCAGTCGCCCCGCAGCGACCAGCCGGCCGTGCGTTTGTCGGCGGTGGCGTCGAAACTGTTGAGCCAGCGGGCGGTAACCCAGGTCCGGCCGTCAAACAGGTATTGCTGCACGCCGGGTTCGGCGCCGCGGATGTTGCCGGTGGCGTAATGGCTTTGTTCGAGATCGGCGAAGATCTCGGTCGGGCCGAAAATCCCGCCACCGTCGGAAACACGCAGGCTGGCCCCGCCCTCGACGGTCCATTTGGCCAGGAAGTCGGCCCCCGGTGTCACCCCGGCCCGGAGCCGGACGCGGATACGGTCGCCCAACCGCTTTTCCCCACCCGCCCGCAGATAGGTGTCGGTCTGGCCGAACCGGTGGCTGAGCCGGGCAAAGCCCAGCAGCCGCGTGGTCTCGTCCAGGTCATACACCGCGTCGGCCTCGACTTCGGTCCAATCCTTCTGGTCGCGGCGCGAGAAGCTGCTGCGCGAATAGGTCAGGGCGACCTGCCCGCGCCGCGCCGCGGCCTGCAATTCCCGTGCATCGGCCAGCCCCTTCCGCGCCTCGATGCTGTCCGGGGCCTGTTCCAGGGCCTGGGAGAACGCAGCCTCGGCGGCTTCGGCGTCGCCCCGGTAGATCAGGATCCGGCCCTTCAGCGCCAGGGCGGCCGAATTGCCGGGAAAATCACGCAACACCGCCTCGGCGTCGTCGAGCGCCTCGGCGGTCCGGCCCATCCAGGCCTTGATCCGGGCCGCCGCCAGCCGCAGGTCGAAATCGCCCGGCCGCCCGGCCAAACCCGCCTCTATGGTATCCAGAGCCTGTCGGTGATGACCCTGATAGGCCAGATTCAATCCCAGCCGGAGAGTCGCTCCGGGATCACCGGGCCGCAGGACCAGCGCCTGCCGGTAGCCGTCCTCGGCGGCGGCGAAGTCCCCGGCCGCGCTGGCCGCGGCGGCCTCGCGCATCAGGACGTCGAAATCGGCCGCGCGGCCGCCGGACGGCAGCACCAGGATCAGGACCGCCAAAAAGGCGGCCCACCGGACACGCCGGGGGCTCACCCCGTCCCGCCCTTCTTCAGCAGCCGCATGATCCGGGCCATCAGTTCCTCCGGCATGAAGGGCTTGACCAGATAGTCGGATGCGCCGAGACGCAGCCCGTCGACGATGTCCTGTTCCAGCCGCCGCGCGGTGAGCATGACCACCGGCACGTCGGGGATGCCGTCGGTTTCGCGGATACGGCGCAGGATCTCGAGGCCGTCCATCCCCGGCAGCATGCCGTCGAGAATGACCAGGTCCGGGCAATCGGCCTGGAGCCGCTCCCAGGCCTCGGCGCCGTCATGCACCAGGCTGACCTCGAAACCCTCCAGGCGGAGCTTGTACTCGACCAGTTCCGCGATCAGGTCGTCATCCTCGGCGATCAGGACCCGGAGGCCATTGATTTTTTCCGAAACCAAATCGGCTGCCCCCTCCGAACACGAGACGCGCTGTCACGACTCTCTCGTATCTTTATACCGTATTTAGGGAGAAAGACCTACCGGGCATGACCAGGAACGATGGTGCCGTCTTCCATCCGGGGCGGCACGTAGTCGCTCTGCGGGTCGCCGCCCTCGCTCAGATAGGCGGTCGTCCCCAGCACCCCGACCATGAGGACGAATCCGGCGATGATCAGCCAGAAATAGGGCCCCTCGTACCAGAACGGCGGATCGCCCGGCTTGCGGGTCTTGCGGCCGACGATCCAGGTCCACAGCAGATAGATCGCCAGCGGCATGATCAGCGGCAGGATGTATGTCAGGAAGACCCGGCCCATCAAATCACTTCCCGGCCAGGCGCTCGTAGAGGTTCATCAACATGCCCGCGGTCGCTCCCCAAATGTAATAATCGCCGTACGGCATGGCGTAGAAATGCCGGTCACGGCCCCTGATCACGCGTTCGTGATACTGATGGTTAGCCGGATCGAGCAGGAAGGGCAAGGGAACCTCGAACGCCTCGGCCACCTCGGCGGCGTTGGGCGACAGCGAGAACGGCGGCCGGATCAGGCCGACCACCGGAACGATCGAATAGCCGGTGCCGGTGACGTAGGTGTCCAGCCGGCCGAGGATGGACACATGCGCCCGCCCGAGGCCGATCTCCTCCTCGGTTTCGCGCAGCGCCGCGTCCTCGGGGCCTTCGTCCCGGGGCTCGACCCGCCCTCCCGGAAAGCTGATCTGTCCCGCGTGATCCGTCAGATCGTCGGTCCGGCGGGTCAGGATCACGGTCAGCCCGCCCTTCCGCTCGACGATGGGAACCAGCACCGCCGCCGATTTCAACGGAACCCCCGCCTTGATCGCGAGATCGGGATCGAGGTCGGCATCGCCGCGCTGTCCCACAACGCCGGCGGCCCCGGCGGAGACCCGCCCGGTTCGCCGGAAACGGTCGGTGAACTGCTGCCGGTTCATGCCTCCGGGTCCAGTTTTCCCATCACGAAAAAGCTGCCGGCGCTCCAAACGCCGTAAAATGGTTCCCCGTCGATCTTTTCTTCCAGGCCCCGCGCCACCACTTCATAATACACGGATCGTAGGAGGCGCGCGTGAATTCCCTCCCGCAGCTGCACATAAGGCGACGGTTCGCCGGTCTCAGGATTGGTCGTCACCTCGAGCGGGTGGGCGTCATCAATGGTGATGATTTCGTCGACGTTGGTCCGGAAGCTGAGGACCTGCTCGCGCCCGGCGCCGGAGTGGAACATCTCGACCGCGACGAACGGCGCGTCCTCGACTTCGATCCGTCCCATTTCGGTCGGCATGACCAGCCAGTAGTCGCCCTCTTCGTCGCGGGTCAGGGCCGACGCGAACAGACAGACCATCTCCTTCCGGTTGATGGGGGAGCCCTGGTAGTGCCAAACGCCCTGGCGATCGATAAAGATGTCGAGATCGCCGCAATCGGTCCGCTCCTCGGAGGTTTCCGGCAGGCCCATCCACGGGTCGTCGATTTCGGGAAAGGCGGAATCCGGGGCTTTTTCATTCATATCAGGCGGCGACCCATGCAAATGGAGACAAATCTGTGACAGTCACAGCAAAAGATAGCGTTAATTCCCTCGACTCCAAGGAACTTGTGGCCGAGGTCGACCGTCTGGGGCAAAAAATTTCCGCCGCGACCGACGGAATCGGGAAAATGATCTTCGGCCAGCCCCAAGTGGTCGAGGAGACCTTGATCACCCTGCTCGCCGGCGGCCACCTGCTGCTGATCGGCGTGCCCGGCCTGGCCAAGACCCGGCTGGTCGAGATCCTCGGCACGGTGTTCGGCCTGGAGGCCAGGCGGGTGCAGTTCACCCCCGACCTGATGCCGGCCGATATCCTGGGGTCCGAGGTGCTGGAGGAATCGGAAACCGGCCGCCGGTCGTTCCGCTTCATCGAGGGGCCGGTGTTCTGCCAGCTTCTGATGGCCGACGAGGTCAACCGGGCCAGCCCGCGCACCCAGTCGGCGCTGCTCCAGGCGATGCAGGAACGCCAGGTTTCGGTCGCCGGCCAGTACCACACCCTGCCGTCGCCCTTCCATGTGCTGGCGACCCAGAACCCGCTGGAACAGGAAGGCACCTATCCGCTGCCGGAGGCCCAGCTCGACCGGTTCTTCATGCAGGTCGACGTCGACTATCCCGACCGCGAGGCCGAGCGCCAGATCCTGATCTCCACCACCGGCGCCATCGAGACCGAGGCCGAGCCGGTGATGAACGGGGCCGACCTGATCGCCGCCCAGCGGATGATCCGCCATATCCCGGTCGGCGAGAGCGTGGTCGACGCCATCCTCACCCTGGTCCGCAACGGGCGGCCGGAAACCTCGCCCATCCAGGAGGTCCAGCACCACGTCTCCTGGGGCCCCGGCCCGCGCGCCAGCCAGGCGCTGATGCTGGCGGTCCGGGCCCGCGCCGCCATGGGCGGGCGGCTGGCCCCGTCGGTCGACGACGTGATGGCCCTGGCCCACCCCGTGCTGCGCCACCGCATGGCCCTGACCTTCGCGGCGCGCGCCGAAGGGGTGACGGTGACCGGCATCATCGACAAGCTCTGCGAAACCATCGCCTAGGTATCGCATGGCGACATCTCCCCGCCCATCGACCACCCTGCACCACCGGGCCGAGGCCCTGGCATCGGCCCTGCCGCCGCTGCTGGTGGCGGCCGAGCGCGTCGCCGCCATGGTGTCGCAGGGCGTGCACGGCCGCCGCCGGGTCGGCCAGGGCGAATCATTCTGGCAGTTCCGGCGATATCAATGGGGCGATTCGGCCTCGCAGATCGACTGGCGCCAGTCGGCCAAGTCGCAGCCGCTGTATGTCCGCGAAACGGAATGGGAGGCGGCGCAAAGCATCTGGTTGTGGTGCGACGCCTCGGAATCCATGCAGTACCGTTCCGCCGCCACGGTGCCGACCAAGCGCCAGCGGGCCGATCTGCTGACCCTGGCCCTGGCCTCGCTGCTGATACGCGGCGGCGAGCATGTCGCCCTGCAGGGGTCGGGCATTCCGCCGCGCAACGGGCGCGCCGCGCTGTCGCGCATCGCCGAGATGCTGGACGGCGGCCATGTGCAGACGACCAGCCTGCCCGCCGCCGAGCCGTTGCCGCGTTACGCCCGCGTGGTCTGGATCAGCGATTTCCTGTCGCCGCTGGAGAACCTGCGCGCCGCCATCGCGGCCTTTGCGGCGCGCGGCGTGCGCGGCCATCTGCTGCAGGTGCTCGACCCCGCCGAGGAGGCGCTGCCGTTCGGCGGCCGGGTCGAGTTCGAGGGCATGGAGAACGAAGGCCGGGTGCTGATCGGCCGGGTCGAGACGATCCGCGAGGACTACCAGAAGGCCTTGGCCCGCCACCGGCGCGGGCTGGCCGCCCTGGCCCGGCAGAACGACTGGACCCTGGCCATCCATCACACGGATCAGCCGCCGCAGACGCCGCTGCTGACCCTGTTCTCGACCCTGGCCGAAACGGTGTAGCCCATGCTGAGCCTCGGTCCCCTCGCCTTCGCCGCCCCCTGGGCCCTGGCCGCCCTGGCCGCCCTGCCGGCCATCTGGTGGCTGCTGCGGCTGACCCCGCCGGCGCCGCTGCGCGTCGTCTTCCCGCCGCTGCGCATCCTGGCCCAGCTGACCGCCAGCGAGGAGACCTCGGCCAAGTCGCCGCCGTGGCTGATCTTCCTGCGCCTCGCCCTGGCCGCGGCGCTGATCCTCGGACTGTCCGGCCCGGTGATGAACGCCAGCCAGCCGTTGCGGGGGAGCGGCCCGCTGCTGGTCGTCGTCGACGACGGCTGGGCCGCGGCCCGCGACTGGCCGACCCGGCGCGCCGCCCTGTCGGCCCTGCTCGACCAGACGGCGCGGGAGGACCGGCCGCTGGCCCTGGTGACCACCGCGCCGGCGGCGCCGGAAACCCAGACGCCGCCCATCCAGCTGGCCCGCGCCGAAGACCTGCGGGCGCGGATCGAGGCCCTGCAGCCGAAACCCTGGCCGGCCGACCGGCAGGCGGCGCTGGAGCGTATCCGTTCGGCGCCCGTTTTCGAAACCGCCTCGCCGGGCGAAATCGTCTGGCTGAGCGACGGCCTGGAGGACGAGACCACGGACAGTTGGCTGGAAGGGCTCGACGCCCTGGGGCCGGTGCGGGTCCTGGGCGACGCGGCCGGGCGCCCCCTGACCGTCCTGCGCCCGCCGGAAGCCGACGGGACCGAACTGCGCGTCCGCGCCGAACGGGCCGCCGAGGCGGGAGACCAGACGCTCTGGCTGCAGGCCCACGGGGCGGACGGCACGCTGCTGCAACGCCAGCCGCTGGAATTTCCGGCCGACGCCAAGACCGCCGAAGCCACGCTCGACCTGCCGACCGAACTGCGCAACCGTTTGACCCGGCTCTCGATCGAGGACCAGAACAGCGCCGCCGCCGTGGTCCTGCTCGACGAGCGCTGGCGCCGCCGCCCGGTCGGGCTGGTCACCGGTGACCACGATCCCGGCGCCGAGCCGCTGCTGCGCGAGTTCTATTACGTGGCGCGCGCCCTCGACCCGTTCACCGAGGTCCGGACGGGGACCGCCGACGATCTGCTGAAACGCGGCCTCGCCGTGCTGGTCATGGGCGATTCGAGCCCGATGGGCCAAACCGACGCCGAGGCGGTGACCCGCTGGGTCGACAGCGGCGGCGTGCTCCTGCGGTTCGCCGGGCCCCGCCTCGCCGATGCCGCCGGAACCCCGGCGCTTGCCGACCTGTTGCCGGTGCTGATCCGGCCCGGCACCCGGTCGATCGGCGGGGCGCTGTCCTGGGGGCAGCCCGCCAAGCTGGCGCCGTTCCCGCCGGAAAGCCCGTTCGGCGGGCTGGCCATTCCCGGGGACGTGAACG
>Ga0207799_100299_pt1 | contig 25969 bp, 29 predicted proteins | sample TtanPargueraPR_4_FD_187742 | JGI IMG/M metagenome (GOLD analysis project Ga0207799, IMG submission 187742) | Aerobic enrichment media microbial communities from Bioluminiscent Bay, La Parguera, Puerto Rico - Tt and M2 (SPAdes) | ecosystem: Environmental > Aquatic > Marine > Unclassified ...
AAGCATGGTGATCGCGCCGAGCGGCGCGCGCAGCAGCGGTCCGCTTCCACCGCCCCCGGCCTCGACGAGGCAGACGGTTACGTCCGGGTTCTCGGACAGCCGCGCCGCCAGCGCCGAGCCGGCCGATCCGCCGGCCGCGATGGTCGAGGCGCTGTCGGACGATCTGAACACGCCCTTGGCCATCACGCATCTGCACGAGGCGGTGGGCGCGCTGAACAAGGCGTCCGATCCCTCGGAAAAGGCACGCGGCAAGGGGAGGCTTCTGGCCTGCGGCGAAATCCTCGGCCTGCTGGACCAGGATCCGGAGGCTTGGTTCAAATGGCAGCCCGAGGCCGGAGACAGCCTGGACGAGGCCGCCATCGAGGCGCTGATCGTCGAACGGACCGAGGCCCGCAAGGCCAAGGACTTTGCCCGGTCGGACCAGATCCGCGACGACCTGAAGGCGCAAGGCATCGTTCTGGAGGACGGCGCGGGCGGCACGACTTGGAAACGGGCCTGACGGCGGCTATTCCATATCGACGATCTTAATGTGGCCGCCGACCTTGAGCGCGCGTTTGCCCTTGCGCGGGTAGTCCACCACGTCGCCGAATCGCCGTTCCCCGGCCATTAGGTAGATCAGGTCATCGGGGCCCGGGTTGCGCATGCGGTGCGCCGGGCCGCTGGCGGGGAAACCGACGAAATCGCCGGGGCCGACCTCGGTCTCCTCTCCGCCGATCTCGGCGATCCCCCGGCCGGAGAGGATGTAGAGGAACTCTTCTTCGGCGTGATGGAAGTGGAATTCGGTGGTCTCGCGGCCGGGTTCGATCCGTACCAGATGGACGCCGAGGTTGCCCAGGCCGGCGATATCGCCGAGCGTCCGGGTCTGGCGAACGGCGTTCGCGTTCAGCGGGTGGGTATATTCCTTTTCCGTCATCGCCGCGATTTCACTTGCCCGGACAAGGCACTTTCCGGCCATTTTTCAACTCTCCCCAACAGCTGAAGCGAACGAGAATTCTTCGCGGAACGTTAGTTCAAATCGCGTCTTCCGCCAACGATTCTCAGCCGCAAGAAGAAAAAATGAAGAAAACCGCCACCTGTGAGCCCCGTCACAGCGCCCGCCATTCCCTTGTCCCAGAATGTGAAGCAAATTTGCTCAAGAGGGACTGGAATCATGGCATTCAACGGAACCCTCGCGAAGCTCGCTGAGGAAGATCAAAGGATATTGCTCGAGGCGGGCGAACCGCGGGTTTACGGGCCTGGCAATATCATTCTCCGTCATCGGACGCTGGTTCAGGGCGTGTTCGTCGTGATGGCCGGCCAGGTGCGTATCGAACACGGTTTTCAGGTGCCCCGCATGACCGTCGCCAAGCGCGCCGACGGCAGCGAGGAAATCAGACACGTCCCGGGCCGCACGTGGACCGAGGTCACGACCGTGGGCCGGGCGGACTTCTTCGGCGAGATGTCGTTCATCGACGATTCCCCGGTTCGGGCGTCGGTGTTCGCGGTCGGCGAGGTCGATGTGCTCTTTATTCCGGCGAGCAAGGTCCGCGAGATGCTGGAAAGCGACAGCGGCTTTGCCCAGCGGTTCTATCGCTCCTTGGCGAACGCTCCGTCCGAACGCATGAGGCAGACGGCTCCGGGTGCCCATGACGGTGCGCCCTCCGGGGAAGCGGAGGTGGCGGAACCCTCGGGGAAAAGCGGCTTCTGCCGCGGTATTTATCCGCTTCCCGAAGCGTAAGCTTCGCTCTTCGGAAATCAGGATCAGGCCACCGGGAACGTCCCGTGTGGCCTTTTTCGCGTTCGCATGCCGGATGTTTCCCGGTCAGCGGTAGCGAACGGTCTCGTGGCTGCCATATTTTAGACTGCGAACAGCCGCAAGGCCTTTATGGGGCTGTCAGCCGGTTTTTCGACGATGCAGGTGGATGGAGCGGCGTTTCCGCGCTAAGACCGGATACGTATGGCCGAACCGAGAGGCCAAGCGATGAGGAGAGTGGCGTTGCGAGAGTTTTTCGAGGGATTGCGGGACCGGTTCCGCCGGAACCGGGGAGCGGCCGGAAGTGCCGGAGCGACGGAAGACGGCGGCCGGTGGGCCCGTCTGCGGAGCGCGTTGCCGTGGAAGTACATCCTCGGCGGGCTCGTGGTGGTCCTGGCTCTCTACTATCCCGTCGGCATGATGCTGGCGCACAAGGTGAACGACGATGTCGATTACGTCGCCCCCGAGGAATTTCAGGTTCAGGGCGGCAGCCGCGCCGTTTCGATCGCCGCGGCGCTGATCGACCGCGAGGTGACCCGCACCAAGTGGGTGGCCAACAAGCCGTGGATCTTCCCGTCGTCGGCCTTGGACAACATGCCCAATTTCCAGATGGGAATGGTCTACGCGATTTCCCGCTTCGCCATCGAGATGACCGACGCCTTGGGCCGGACCCGCGGATCCAGCCAGGCCGATCCGGATCTGGACAAGGCCTCGGGCCTGCTGAAGTACGACGGGACCATCTGGGTCTGGGAGCCGACGACCTCGTTGATGCCGACGGCCAGCGCCGAGCGCCAATACGTCGCCGGACAGAAGGCCCTGATGCGCTATAACGAGCGGCTGGGCGAGGGGCAGGCCGTGTACGACAAGAGGGCCGACAACCTGATCGCTTTCCTCGACCGGATCGGCGCCGACCTCGGCAGCGCCTCGGCGGCGCTCGATATGCGGGCCATGGAATCCGACGCTGGATGGTTCGATCGGAGAGCCGACGATATCTTTTACGCGACCAAGGGCCGTCTATACGGCTATTACATGCTGCTGCGCGAGATCGGCACGGATTTCGAAGCCGTCATCAAGGAGAAGAATGTCGACGCCGTCTGGGACCAGATGCTCGGCAGCATGCGGGTCGCCGCGGCGATGGATCCGCTGATCGTCGCCAACGGCGCCAACGACGGCACCTTCATTCCCAGCCATCTGGCGGCGCAGGGATTTTACCTGCTGCGTGCCCGCACCCAACTGGGCGAAGTCGAGAATATCCTGCTGAAATAGCGGACGAGGCCCCGGCAGGGGAGGCGGATTATTCCGAAGAGCCTTTGGGTTTGCGCCGGTCGGCCGTCTGGCGCCGGTCGGCGTTGCCCCAGGGGCAGCGGGAATCCCCGACGCTCGCGCCGACCCGCCGATCCGGATCCGGGCGGAAGCCGAGACCCGAGCGGCGATCTTCCCCGGTCCGCCGTTCCTCGCCCGAACGCCGGTCTTTCCCGGAACGGCGCTCAGCGCCATTCCACGGCTCAACGGTATCGACATCGGCTTCCGGGCCGACCGCGAGACTCACAAAGCTGTTCATCGTAATCTTCCCCACTCTTCGCGCGAATTCCCGGCGAAGTGATCCCGTGTTGCAACTGAGATATAAAAATCCCCCGGCCGGTTTTAAACCCCATAGGGGCTTGTCACGGCAACACCATTTTCTTGCTTGGTGCCAAATAACTGGTGTTAGAGTAATTTAATACCGACAAGAAAGGCAATCTTTGCGTGTGAGTTGGCGTTATGGAAATGCCTTGGGGAAGAAATGCGCGGGGCTCTTGCCGACATGTATTTCGTCCGGCACGTATTCTTCTGTGAACCCCCGCCGCCCTTGCCTGGCATCCTCCGGGGGACGGACAACCAATCGAAATGCGTAGGTAGAACGATGGAAGACTCGGTTTCCCGAGCCGTACGGATATTGAACGAGGCGCTGCAACGCGATCCGGAGGGTATGACCCGGCTGGTCAATCTGCGCGCCGAATGCAACGAGAACCTGGCCGGGCATCCGCTGATCCAGGTCGGCGTTTACGGCGGCGTCCACCGGATCGGCGTGCTTGGTCTGCTCAACGCCGCTCTCGGCGACAGCCCCAGCGGCGTCGTCGGCGCCCGGGGAACGACGGACGGCTCCGGCGTCTTCCTGCGGATAAAGGAATTCGTCGATCTGCGGGCCGAACGGCTCGACGTCCTGACCTGATTCGGCGGGAAGGCTTTTGTTGGCGGAAAACCTTGTGTCTGGCGGGTATTTTCGGCATTCTCCCGCATCCCCGTTCGAGACGATCGAGAAAGAAGCTCGCTCATGACCGATAAGCGTGTGTACCTATACGACTGTACCTTGCGCGACGGCGCCCAGACCATGGGTGTCGATTTCAGCGTTGTCGACAAGCAGATGATCGCTCGGGAGCTGGACAGGATCGGTATCGACTACATCGAGGGCGGCTGGCCTGGCGCCAACCCGACCGACGATGCGTTCTTCGGCGATCTTCCCCGGCTCGAGAACGGGCGAATTACGGCTTTCGGCATGACCCGACGGTCGGGACGCAGCGCCGAAAACGATCCCGGCCTGGTCGCCGTGTTGGGGTCGGACGCGCGGATCGCCTGTCTGGTCGGCAAGACCTGGGATTTTCAGGTAAAGGTCGCGCTGGTCGCGGATCTGGACGAGAACGTGACGATGATCGCCGACAGCGTCCGGATCGCCGCCGAGCGCAAGGAAGAGGCGGTGTTCGACGCCGAGCATTTCTTCGACGGCTACAAGGCCGATCCCGAATACGCGCTCGCCTGCGTCAAGGCGGCCTACGAGGCGGGGGCCCGCTGGGTCGTCCTGTGCGACACCAACGGCGGAACCCTGCCGCACGAGATCGAGGACATTTGCACGAAGGTCGTCGAACATGTGCCGGGGGGCAACCTCGGCATCCATTGCCATGACGATACCGGCAACGGCGTGGCCTGCAGCCTGGCCGCCGTGCGGGCCGGTGTGCGGATGGTCCAGGGGACGCTGAACGGCCTTGGCGAGCGCTGCGGCAACGCCAACCTGGTGACATTGATCCCGTCTTTGGTTCTAAAGATGGGATTCGAGACCGGAATCTCGGCCAACGACCTGACCAAACTGACCCATCTGTCGCGGATGTTCGACGAAAGCCTGAACCGGGCCCCGAACCGCAGCGCGCCCTATGTCGGCGAGTCGGCCTTCGCCCATAAGGGCGGGCTGCATGCTTCGGCGGTCGAGAAGGATCCGCGTTGCTACGAACACATCGCGCCGGAGCTGGTCGGTAACCGCCGCCACATCGTGGTGTCGGATCAGGCCGGGCGGTCCAGCATCCTGGCGCGGCTGCGCGACATCGGCATCGACGTGCCGGCCGACGACCCGAAGCTGACCGGCTTGCTGGGCGAGGTCAAGGCGCGGGCCATGGACGGTTACGCCTACGACGGCGCCGAGGCGAGCTTCGAACTGCTGGCCCGCCGGGCATTGGGCGAGGTTCCGGAATACTTCCGGTTGACCAGCTTCCGGGTGATCGACGAGCGGCGCTGGAACGCGCGCGACGAACTGATCACCCTTTCCGAGGCGACGGTCAAACTGGAGATGGACGGCAATCCCTACATGGCGGTGGCCGAGGGCAACGGCCCGGTCAATGCCCTGGACGCCGGATTGCGCAAGGTGCTGCTGCCGCTCTACCCGCAGCTCGCCGATTTGAAACTGGTGGATTACAAGGTGCGTATCCTGACCCCGAACGACGGCACGCGGGCGATCACCCGCGTGATGATCGAGAATGCCGACGGGCATGGCGGCGTGTGGACCACGGTGGGCGTTTCCGCCAACGTGATCGACGCCTCGTTCAATGCCTTGAACGACAGTATCGTCTATAAACTGTTCCGCGACGGGGCGCCGCCGCCGGCGTCGGTCTGACTCATGGCCGGAACCGATTCGACCAAGGCCCGCGGTCTGCCGCCGGCCGCCGATACCGATGGCGCGCCGGCAATCATCCTGATCAAGCCGCAGCTCGGCGAGAACATCGGCATGGCGGCGCGCGCCATGCTCAACTGCGGACTGACCGACATGCGCCTTGTCGCGCCGCGCGACGGCTGGCCCAATCCGGCCGCCGAGGCCGCCGCGTCGGGTGCCAACGTGGTGCTCGACCGGGCGCGGGTCTTCGAGACGACGGCGGAGGCGGTCGCCGACCTGAACACCGTCTACGCCGCCACCGCCCGTAGCCGCGACATGACCAAGCCGGTGGTGACGCCGCGCCGCGGCGCGGTGGAGATGCGGGCGGCCGCCGAAACCGGCGTGCGCTGCGGTGTGCTGTTCGGCCCGGAGGCGAAAGGGCTGAACAACGACGACGTGGCGCTGGCCGACACCATCCTGATGGCGCCGCTCAATCCGGGCTTCTCGTCGCTCAACCTGGCCCAGGCGGTGCTTCTCATCGGCTATGAATGGTATCAGACCGGCGTCGACGTGCCGGAGCGCGAGATCGCCCTTACCGGGCAGGCCCGACCGGCCGACAAGAAGGACCTGGTGCTGTTCTTCGAGCACCTGGAGCGCGAACTCGACGACTGCGGGTTCCTGCATGTGAAGGAAAAACGCCCGACCATGGTCCGCAACCTGCGCAACCTGTTCCAGCGCGCCCAGTTGACCGAGCAGGAGGTGCGGACCCTGCGCGGCGTCATCGTCGGTTTGGTCTCGGGGCGCGGGAATGGTGCCAACCAGAAAAAGTAGTTCGTATAAGGTTTGATCAAGAATCGCCAAACGCGCAAAAAATAAACATAGTACCTTATTACGTCTACTGCTTTTAAGTTTTCACAATCAGTGATAGATTTTCTGCTCCAGGAATACGGGGATACCGTTTCATTTGGGGGCAAAATGGCTTTGTCGGAACAATTTTTGGAATCTCGGCAGGAATATGCGCAAACACGGTTAACCGAGGTCAGAAAAGCATTTGATGAAAAATTGGACAGATCTAGAGCAGACGATCTCTGTGTTTACGTAACTGGGTCGTATGCCCGTATGGAGGCCGCTCCCTCGTCGGATCTTGACCTCTTTTTTGTGTGTTCGGGATCTGAAGATGGTGAAAAATTATCCGTTGTAGAGAGTTCTTTGTTGAATTCATCAGTTATAAATGTCTGTAGACAGCTTGATTTCCCAGAATTTTCAAAAGGAGGAGAATATTTATCTGTTCATTATTTAAAAGATATACTGAAAAGACTCGGAAGCCCTCGCGATGATTACTTAAATCATTTTACAGCAAGAATGCTTCTTCTATTGGAGAGCAAATGTTTATTTAATGATATACTTTATGCTGAAACTATTGATAATATAATAAACGCTTATTGGGCGGATTATCATGAGCATGAAAAGGATTTTCGGCCAATATTTCTGGTGAATGATATCTTAAGATTTTGGAGAACGTTGTGTCTTAATTATGAGCATAATAGAGATAGGCTGAATAATTCAGATGAAAAAAAGAGAAAAGCGCATTTGAAAAATTTAAAACTTAAATTTAGCAGAATGCTTACATGTTATTCGTCAATTATGGAAATCTTATCTGTGGATGGCGCGGTGGGTCCTGGCGCGATGACCGAAATTGTGCAGCGTACGCCAATGCAGAGAATAATGAATTTGGCTAAAAAGAATCTAAATGTGTCCTCGATAGTAGATGATATTATAGAAGACTATTCGTGGTTCTTGGAGGTTACGGGGAGAAGTGAGGAGGATGTCCTGAAATGGATTGGAGATAAAAAGAAAAGAGATAAAGCTTTTTCACGGGCTAGAAAATTTGGAAGAAATATTCATAAAATGATAGAAGAACTTCCTTTTGATCAGGAAAAAATGAGATACTTGGTAGTTTGAAATGAGTAATAGATGGTTTTCTTACGTTCTAATAGAAGATAAGGAAATACAAAATTTCATAGATGCTATTATTTTTTTGTGTAATCCAGTAGAGAAAAATGGCGCTCATATAACTATGATGGGTCCTCTTAAAGATAAATTAGAAATATCGGAATTAAATAAAATAAAAAATGAAATGATTGGAAGTAAAATTTCAATTATAGGGGTTGGTAGATTTTTTAATGATCGGCAAAATACTGTTTTTCTGCAGTGTGGGTCTGATTTTGTTAAGAAATTTTGGAAAAAACCGGACTTTCCTTTTAATCCTCATATAACGATATATAACGGAAAATCTCGAGATTTTGCAGAAAAAATCTATCTCATATTTCGCGAGAATAGGCTGTTCTTTGAATTGTCTGTCGGAGATGTCATTTGTCTTCAGTCTCATTCCGGGCAGAAGGACTTCCATTTAATTTTTTCGTTGGATTTGGACGGAATTAGAGGAGCTCTGGGAGGGGAAAATCCGATCTCTCAGATTAAAAAAATGCAAGACTGGGAAAGAATTATGATTCTTGAGAGGCTGATGCCTAAACTTAAGTGGTTAATTTATAATAGATAATAGTTAGAAAATATTTCTGTGGGTTAGGTGTTCTGGAAGTAAGAGGCTAAACCCGCTCCGACAGCCAGATGGCCAGCCGGGTCGCCTTGCGGACCGCGCCGGTCAGCGCCCGGTAGGCGGGGGCGCGTTCGGCGCCGTGATCGATGCCGGTATCGCGGTGCTCCAGTTCCTCCTCGCGGAATTTCTCGAACACCTGTTTCAGCTCCGGTTCCTCGTCGCCCAGTTCCTCGATCTGCCGGGCATAATGGGTGTCGATGACCTCTTCCACCGCGACGGTGCAGGCCATGGCCGCCTCGCGCCCCAGCAGCGCCGTTCCCGCGCCGAGGGCGAACCCGGCCAGGTGCCAGACCGGCATCAGAGCGGTCGGCCGGACGCGCTTCTCGCCGATCAGGCGTTCGAAGGTGGCCCGGTGGACGCGTTCCTGTTCGGCCATGTGTTCGATGGCCGGGGCGTCGGGCGAGTCTCCCAGGACGGCCAACTGCCCTTCGTAGATGCGGACCGCGCCGTACTCCCCGGCGTGGTCGACCCGTACCATGCGGGCGATGCGCTTCCCCTTGGCGTCCTCGACGGGCAGGGGAAGCGGCTTCTTCATGGGGCGCGCCGTGGTGCGACGGATGCCCGAACGACGGCCAGGGTGCCGAGGCCGAGGGCCAGGAACAGGCCGATGTTCCAGGTGGCCATGGACTGGCCGAGGATCGTCCAGTCGACGATGTCGCAGGGTTTCTCGGCTTTCAGATTGAGACCGCCCTGCAGGTCCTCGAAGGAGAGACCCGCGAGACTGTTGCCGTCGTTGGCGCAGAAGGCCGATCCCCACCAGTGGTGCTCGACCCCGACGTGGTAGAAGGCGACGCCGCTGCCGGCCAGCAGGACCAATCCGGACAAGGCGAGCAACGCCGTCCGCGCCCTCGGCCGGTTGCCGGAGGCCAGCGCCACGATGGCGATGGCGCCCGCCGCGCCGTAGGCGGTGCGCTGATAGGTGCACAACTCGCACGGCTCGTAACCGAAGGCGTACTCGACGAAAAAGGCGAAGCCGAGGATGCCGAAGCAGGCCAGGGCCAGGAAGGCCGGGGCATACCGGGCCCAGTCGAGGCCCGTGGTCTGTCCGGCAAGGGATATCGGCGTGTCTGTCATGGCAAAAGATATAGGCCGGTGCGAAGGCCCGGCCAACCCGCTTGAGGCGACTAAACGACGTATCTCAGAAGCACGAAGCCGCCGACCAGAAGCACGACGAAGGCGACGGCCAGCCAGTTGAGGTATTTCTCGATGAACAACCGGATCGGCTCGCCGAAGTACCACAGCAGGCCTGCGATGACGAAAAAGCGCAGCCCGCGCGCCAGGATCGACGACAGGGTGAAGATCGGCAGGTCGAGCCCGGTGACCCCGCTGAGGATGGTGATCACCTTGTAGGGGAACGGCGTGACCCCGGCGATGAATACCGCCCAGGCCCCCCAGTCGTTGTAGTAATCGCGGAACTGATCGAACTTCGGCCCGTATCCGTAGAAGTCCAGCATCGGACGGCCGACCGTCTCGAACGCCGCGTAGCCGATGGCATAGCCGGCCATCCCGCCGAGCACCGAGGCCCCCGTGCAGACGAAGGCGATCCGCCAGGCCCGCGCCCGCACCGCCAGCACCATCGGAATGAGCATGATGTCGGGGGGAATGGGGAATACGGAGCTTTCGATGAACGCCACCGCCGCCAGCGCCCAGATGGCCTGCGGGTGAGCCGATAATCTCAGGGTCCAATCGTAAAGCCGGCGCACCACGGGAATCCTTTCTGCATGACGGCGACTGCGGCGCTTGTAGCAGGCCCTTCTGGCAGGGGCAATGGCGGGCGCGAAAAGGTCACGGAATGATGTTCGAGACGTTTGCACGGCGGGTTTTTTTCGGCTATCACTTCCGGCGCGTCTGGTCGTCGCGGAATGCGGCGGCCGTCTTCCCCGGTGCGGGCGTGGCGGAATTGGTAGACGCGCTGGACTCAAAATCCAGTTCTGGTGACAGAGTGTGAGTTCGAGTCTCACCGCCCGCACCACCTTCCTCTCTTTCCCCCCGAATCCTTCGAGTCGCGCGATTCCGATCCCGTCTACCGGGCGCACGCCGTCTTCGGTCGGTTGTTGCGCCGTACCATGGCGGGTATCCGAGTCGGATCTGCGGGTTTCGCGTGAAAACCGGAATCCCCGGTGGAGGATCGGCCGTTAAATTGGACGGAATATCAGCCTAAAGTATGATTAAGCACTTGATTTTAATAAAAAATTCTAGATGCGCCGGCCTGGAATTATTGTTATAGTCTTGCTTGCCGGGTGTGGGGACACGGGCGGGAAACGTTGTTAGAGGAACGCCGCGTGTTCCGTATGTGTCGATTCGGGCTCGGCCTTGCCGTGTCTTTCAGTCTTTTCGTTGTGTTGGGTGCCGCGCTACCGTCGGGCGCCGCCGAGGCCGTCCGCGCCAATGCCGAGGAATTTGTTCCCGGAGAGCACACGCCGCCCGGCGAGGCCCATGTTCTGTTGAGTACCTTCATGGCCCCGGTGGTCCGCGGACCGACGGCGCGGCCGCATCTGAAACCCGTCAGTTTGATCCTGAAAGTGCCCAGCGAGGCGGCGCAAACCGTGTGCCATATGTCGCCGCGCGTCCAGGATGCGGTGATCCGGGTCTTGTTCAAGGAGCCAATTCGCACCCGCGCCAAATCCGGGTTGGAAGTGGAGCCGACCGAAAAACGGCTGCTAATGCCGGTTCGGCAGGTTTTGGACGGTGCCGCCGTCGAGCAGATTTTCCTCATCCCGGGGGCGGTCCCCAATCCCGAGGTCCATCCGCTCAAGCGTCTTCCCCACGCCGAGATCATGCTCTGCGGGAGCCGGAGCTAGAGCGTTTCCCGATTTTCGGCACACCGTTCCCGTTCATGGCGCCGCGCGGCGGCGTCATGTGCCGGAGGCAAACCCCACCTACCCGCGCGCTCGAGGCGGATGAGGGTGTTTCGGCGATGTGAAAATTCGGATTGGCGTCTAGTTAACCAGCGATACCCAACCGTAAACCATGATCCACAGCAGAAGAATGGCTGCAAAACGCACGGCGAAACTGGTCCGCGCGATGGACTTTTTGGATTCCATCTATCCGATCCAACGTTGTTATCGAATATCGGGCGCGTTCTCCGCCCTCCGCGAGGTCCTGCCGTTGCACGGAACGATCCCCCTGGCCTCGCGAGGCGCGCAATTAATCCCATCCGGGTTGTAAAATCAAGGCTTGATATTCGGGAAAAATCGGCGGCCGATTTCCCGTGAAATGGCGGGGCCGTCTGTCTATACTCCGCGCCTTCCTGGTTTAAGCCGAAGATGGGACGCCAATGACCTCGCCTGATATCCAGAAGCTTCTCGACGCCCGTTTGACCGACGCCCAGTTCCCGCAGTTCCCGAACTTCGAGCGCGGCAAGGTGCGTGATTCCTACGACCTGCCGGACGGGCGGCGCATCATGATCGCCACCGATCGCCAGTCGGCCTTCGACACCGTCCTGGCCGCCGTGCCCTACAAGGGCCAGGTCCTGAACCAGACCGCCCAGTTCTGGTTCGAGAAAACCAAGGATATCTGCCCCAACCATGTGGTCGACTACCCCGACCCCAACGTGGTGGTCGGCCGCAAGCTGAAGATGCTGCCGGTCGAGATGGTGGTGCGCGACTACCTGACCGGTTCGACCGACACGGCGATCTGGCCGATGTACAATCGCGGCGAGCGCGTGGTCTACGGCCAGCGCCTGCCGGACGGCCTGGTGAAGAACCAGAAACTGCCGGAAACCATCCTGACGCCGACCACCAAGGCGATGGGCCCCGGCGGCCATGACGAGCCGATCACCGCGCAGAAGATCGTCGAACGCGGGCTGCTGACCCAGGACCAGTGGGACGAACTGGCCCGGACCAGCCTGGAACTGTTCGCCCGCGGCCGCGAGATCGCCGCCGCCAACGGGCTGATCCTGGTCGATACCAAGTACGAATTCGGGGTCGACGAGAACGGCGTCATCACCCTGGCCGACGAGGTCCATACGCCGGATTCCAGCCGCTTCTGGCACGTGGCGTCCTACGAGGAGCGCCTGGCGGCCGGCAAGGAGCCGGAGTCCCTCGACAAGGAGTTCCTGCGCCTTTGGGTCGCCGCGCGCTGCGATCCCTACAAGGATCCGATCCCCGAGATTCCGGGCGAGACCATTGTCGAGTTCAGCGAGAAGTACATCAAGCTGTACGAGACCGTGACCGGCCAGCCGTTCCAGCGCCAGCCGCTCGACCAGCCGACGCGCGACCGGGTCGAGGCGAACCTGAAGAAGGCGTTCCCGGAATACTTCAAGTAAGGGGAGCGCCAATCCGTCTTATGGGAGGCCCGGCCGGGGGATCGGCCGGGCCTTTTTCGTTAGGCCTTTCGCGAGAGGAACGTGTCCGGCGGCACGAAGGTGCCGTCCACGAACTCGTTGGCCCAACGGCACATGGCCTGCAGAACCGGCAGCAGCTTGGCACCCATTTCGGTCAGGCGGTATTCGTGGCGGATGGGGCGGGTCTGGTAGGGACGCTTCTCGATCAATCCCGCCGCTTCCAGCCGCTTGAGGCGGTTGGCCAGGATATTGGTGGTGATCCCCTCGGGCGATTCGAGGAATTCGCCGTAGCGCGACTTGCCGATGGTCAGGTCGCGGATGATGAGCAACGACCACTTGTCGCCGACCAGGTCGAGTGTCGTCGAGATGGGGCAGGTCGAGCGTTCCGGGGAAAAGGCGGCTTTTCCCATTTCATGTAACTTGCATTTTGCAAGTCTCTCCATTACAGCTAACTTGCAATTCGCAAGTTACTTTGGGGAGAAGAGAGATGAAAGCAGTCTTTTCCGGCGCCTGTCTGTGCGGCGCGGTCTCTTACGAGGGAACGCGCGAACCGGCATTCGCCGCCCACTGCTGTTGCGAGGACTGCCGTAGGTCGAGCGGAACGGGCCATAGCTCAGTTTTCTTGGTTCCCAGCGATTGCTTCCAGGTCTCCGGGGAGACGCGGGCCTATCGCAAGCAGGCGGACAGCGGGAATATGTTCACCCGGTACTTCTGTCCCGTCTGCGGCACTTTCGTCTTCGCCGAGAATTCCGGGTTCCCGGGAATGACTTTCGTGAGGCCCGGAACCCTGGACGATCCGGAGGTGTTCAAGCCGCAACAGGTATTCTACGCCAGCCGCGCGCCGAGTTGGGTGAAACTGGACGGGACCTTGCAGGCCTTCGCCGAGATGCCGTCGAGGAAAGGCCGCCCGAATCAAGCGTGAAGCGGGGCGAGCGCGCTACGCAGGGGCCAGTTTTCCCAACTGCCGGTCGTGCAGGCGGGCGAGGATGATCTGCGCGGCCAGCGCGCCGACCAGCGCCAGGAACATGTCCCATTGGGTATCCCAGGGGTCGCCCTGGGTGCCGAGGAAGGCGTCGGCCGATTGGTCGAGGGCCAGGGCCGCGGCCCATTCGGCCAACTCGTAGAAGGCGCTGAAGGCCAGGCAGACGGCGGTGACGAGGATGAACAGCCAGCCGCCTTTGGCCAGCGGCGTGCGGCGCAGCAGGATTTCGCGGGCGAGGATCGCCGGGACGAAGCCCTGCGCCAGGTGGCCGAGCCGGTCGTAGGGATTGCGCGCCAGGTCGAACATGTCCTGGACCCAGAACCCGGCCGGCACCTCGGCATAGGTGTAGTGCCCGCCGATCATCAGGATCAGCGCGTGGAGAAAGATCAGCCTATAGAGCAGGGGCGTCAGCCGGAAGCGGGAGAAGGTGGCGATCAGGATGGGAAAGCCGATCAGGATCGGCAGCACCTCCAGCACCCAAGTCAGCCGGTCGTGCGGCCCGATGCCGGAAACGATCAGCCCGGCGATCGCGGCGAAAAGCAGCAGGGCGGGTTCGCGTGCGCTTCCCGTCACCCCCGGCTAGGCCTTTTCGCAGGCCAGCCGGATGCCCAACGCGATGAACACGGCGCCGAGCGTCCGGTTCAGCCAGGTGGAGAAGCCGACGCTGGCGCGCAGCCGTTGGGTCAGCACGTTGGCGAGGAGAACCAGCAGCCCTTCCCAGATCAGCGCGATGCCGATGACGATCAGGCCGAGGGCGAAGAACTGGATCGTCTCGCCGCCCTGTCCGTGGACGACGAACTGCGGCAGGAACGCCATGAAGAACAGCGCCGCCTTGGGGTTCAGCACATCGATCAGCACGCCCTCGCGGAAAATCCGCCAGCCGCTGGCCGGGGCGCGTTTGGAATGGGCGTCGATATGCAGGCCCTCGCGCGATACCAACGCCCGGACGCCGAGATAGATCAGGTAGGCCGCGCCGGCGTATTTGACGATGGAGAAGGCCAGTGCCGACGTGGCCAGGATCACCGACAGCCCCAGCGCGGCGCCGGTGACGTGGACCAGCGCCCCGGAGCAGACCCCGAAGGAAGACAGGAATCCCGCCTTGCGGCCCTGCGCGACGGTTCGGGTCAGCACGTAAATGGTATCGGGGCCCGGCGCGACGTTGAGCAGCACGGCGGCTCCCAGAAAGATCAGCAGTTCGTGGCCCGAGATCATCCGGCGATCCTCGAAAAGAAGGCGAAACATCCCTTGAAGAGAGACAAAACGGAAACTACCGCTGGAACGGCACCGTTGGCAAGCCGGATGGGCCGCTAGCGCGGATTAGCCGATGAGGGGAAGGGTGACGGAGGCTTCCAGTCCCCCTTCCGGATGATTGCGCAAAGCGATATCCCCGCCGTGTCCGCGAACCACGGCTTGCGCGGCCGTAAGGCCGAGTCCGACACCGCCGGTTTCCCGGTTCCGGGAGACGTCCAGGCGATGAAACGGCTTGAACACCTTCTCTAGCGCGTCGGCCGGAATGCCGGGGCCTTGATCCCGGATCGTCACGGTAAGGGCGTCGTCCTGGCTGGCGAGTTCGATCCGGGGGGGCGTGCCGTACTTGACCGCGTTTTCGACCAGGTTGGTGAAGGCCCGTTTCAAGGCGATCGGGCGGCCGCAATAGACCAAATGGCTGGGGCCCTTGTAACCGACCTCGATATCCTGGTCGGCATAATCGTCGGTGATGCTCTGTAGGATATCGGGAAGGTTGAAGGTCCTTCTCTCTTCGTCGTCCCCCTCGCCGCGAAAGAAGGCCAGGGCGCCGTCGATCATTGCCCGCATTTCGTCGACGTCGCGGAATAGCCGCTCCCGCTGGGCCGTGTTTTCGATGAATTCGCCGCGCAGGCGCATCCGGGTCAGGGGTGTGCGCAGGTCATGGGATATGGCCGAGAGCATGGCGGTGCGGTAGGCGACAAATTCCTGGATCTGCGCCTGCATTTCGTTGAAGGCGGCAATGACCTCCCGTAGTTCCTGCGGCCCGTCTTCGGCGATCGGCGGGGAGTGGGGATTGTTTCCGGTATTGCGCACGGCCTCGGCGAATCGTCTTATGGGGCGGGAAAGCTGGCGCGTCGCGGCGGCCGATACGATCACGCAGGAGAAAACGAAAAGAGCGATCCAGATGGCGTTGCGGCTCGGCTGGCTGATGCCCCAGTATTCCTCGAGAACCGTGAAGACGGCCCAGCTTCCGTCTTCGAGTTTCACCGCGTAGAATTGGGCGTCCGGATACCGGTCCGACCGTAACGGAAAATCCGGAGAGGAGGCGAGCGGGTCGTCGGGGTGGATGGCGACCACGGTTCGTTGCAGGGAGGCCTGGAAGTTCTTGAATTCTTCCGACAGAGGCGCTGAATCCCGGCTGGCGACGGTGGCGTCGAGCCATGTCGTAATGGCGGAGGCCGGTGCGTACCAGTCCACGCGATAGGTTCTCGTCGCCGCCGCTTCGGCCAGGACGCGCCGTTCCCTCTGCGGGGCCGCTTCGATGATATGAAGGATGGCTGCGGCCCCCTCCCGATGGGCGGCCTCGTCTATCGGCGGCTGTGCCCATGAACCGCCGAGGGCGAAGAACAAGTGGAACAGGATACCCGATACCACGATGGAAGCGGCGATCGTCGCGCCGAACCGCCATGCGATGGTGTCCCTGGGCCGGAGCGGGAACTTCATCTGGAGGTCACCTTGAGGGTGAACATGTAGCCCCCGTTTCGGATGGTACGGATGATCGACGGATCCTTCGGATCGTCTTCCAGTTTGCGGCGAAGCCGACTGACCAGGACGTCGACCGCGCGGTCGTAAGGGGCGTCGTAGGTGGCGTAGCCCAGCCCGCGCGCGTCCAGAAGCTGATCGCGTGTCAGGATCTGCCGGGGACGCTCGGCGAAGGCGAGGAGCAGGTCGAACTCGCCCCCGGTAAGAAAGACGAGCGTGTCGTTTTCGGAAAGGAGTTCCCGCCGCGCCAAGTCGAGACACCATTTGCCGAAAAAGAGCCTCGGCCGTGTTTCTTCCGGAGACGGCCTCGCCGCCGCCTCCGATGTGCGGCGCAGCACGGCCTTGACCCGGGCCAGAAGCTCCCGCTGATCGAACGGCTTGATCACGTAGTCATCGGCGCCGACCTCTAGGCCGACCACGCGATCCGTGTAGTCGGTCACTGCGGTCAGCATGATGACCGGGATCCGGGATCGGGCCCTCAGTTTTTGACACAGGGTGAAACCGTCCTCGCCGCGCAACATGACATCGAGGATGACGAGATCGATGGCGTGCTCTTCCAGGGCCGCGAACATCGTGGCTCCGTCCTCGGCTACCGTGACGGTGTGGGTGTGCTTCTGAAAGAACTCGGTCAACAGCGAGCGGATATCTTTGTCGTCGTCGACGATAAGGAGGTGGGGCATCGAGGTCATGTCCTCACATATCATCCGAACTTTGTACGCGTATGTCTGGTTTTGCCCGAATTGTTTCTGTCTGGAAACATTATTGCCGGCCACAAACAAATTCGACATACCGCGTTCAAGATCACCCCTTAACGCTGTCCTGCGAGACGGTCCGATATGGAGCCAATGCTCGGTTGCGTCTCGTCATTCTAGACAGCTTGAACTGAAAGGGATTGATCTTGGTCTGCCGATACAAGTGGAAACCGTCTTCGATCGGGACTGGGGAATGTTCCGCGAAACTCTCCGGGCGATGCCTTTCCACGGCAACGCCTCATGGAAACCCCCTGGCAATGGGCGTCTTCGTCGTCGGGGCCCTCGTCGTTTCACTTTTTTATCCGATAGCGGCTCGGGCCGCGGATTCCTCGACGACCCCGAAATCCGATTGGAACTACAAGATCGGTGCCGGCGTGCATGTCGGGCCCAACTACGAAGGGTCCAAACATTACGGAATCAGCCCTTTCCCGCTCGTCGAGGTCTCCTGGCGCGACACGGTGTCGCTCAGCAGCACGGAAGGGCTCGGAGTCGTCCTGCACCCGTTGTCCGATGAGGGATTTTTCGTTTCCGGCGGCGTCGGTTACTGGTCCGGGCGCAAGGAGGGTGCCGACAAGGATCACGATGACGCGCTGCGTGGGTTGGGGACGCTTTCCGGCGGCGCCGTCGGCAAGCTGGAAGCCGGCTATGAGTTCGATGCCTTCAGCATCGGCTTCGGGATTGCCCGCGATATCGGAAATGACCGCGATGGCACCACGCTTACCCTGAATGGGGGCTACAAGATCTACGAAAGCCGGAAGCTCAAGTTGAGCGGCAAGGTCTCGGCCACCTGGGCCGATGACGAGTATATGAGCAATATTTTCGGCATAACGCCCGTCCAGGCCGGAAATTCCCTCAAACGCTACGCCCCGTTCGAGGCGGAGGCCGGGTTGAAAGACATCAAATTCGGCCTGACCGCCGGTTACAGCCTCACGCAATCGGTTTCCCTGTTCGCCACGGCGAATGTCGCCCATCTGTTGGGGGACGCCGCCGACAGCCCGCTGGTCGAGGATCAGGGGTCGGCTAATCAGTTCGGGGGAAGCCTCGGGGTGGTTTACCGCTTCTAGATTCTGCCGGCGAAAGCCGACAGCCGGGTTTCGATTTCGGGCTATCGGACCGGTCGGGGGAAAAGCGGCAACGAGGCCCCGACCGGTCCCGATTCCTCTATTTCCGCCCTTCCCGGCGCGGGGATTTCGGCCAATCGACGTATTCGAGCGGCTTGCGCCGGACCCAGGCGATGAATCTGGCCATGTCCGGATGGGCGCGAATCGCCTCGGCCGTGGAATATGGGCCGGCCAGTTCAACTTCCGAGAATATTCTGTGGATCATCCGGTGGCAGACCTGATGCATCCAATCCCACTCCCGTCCGCCGTGGGAGCGGGGAACCCAATGGTGCCGGTCGAGGCTGGGGCCTGGAACAAGATCACGACCGCAAATAGGGCATGGTACGGTTGAATCGCCTTTTAAGATCATCCCGCTCTGGTTTTTCCCGCGCATAAAAAAAGTGTAACATGGTCTGTCTTGAAAATATGTTCCAAGATTTTTCCGCGATGTGAAACAACGGCGAAAATTTCGATATTTTTTCGTTTTTCCTTGGACTAATCGGCCAAAACCCACATAATTTTTATGGCTAAAAACGAGTTGCGTTTCAACAACTTATAATTACTCGCAACTTCGACTGAACTTGGAGTGCACACGGCTCGGCTGGGTGGGAGACTCCATCCATTTTTGCCGGGTTGTCAGGAAAATCCGATGCGAGTCCGGAGGGCGTTCTTCCGGAGGAGCCTCTGATTCCGTCGTGTGACGTTGCTCGCGCCCCTCTTTGAAACGAGGGGGCGATCGTTCCGCTTCGGAGCCGGTCTTTGGCAGGGAGAGCGGAACGGTTCAGCGGCCGACTACCGCTGGCGGGCGTCTGTGGGGACCACAAACCAAGACTCTCGGGCGGGTTCGGCGATCCGCCCGGAGCGGAGCCGGGAAATATGCTAGAGACAACCGAAAAGCCGCAAACCGAACTTGAGGATCAGCAGTTCATCGACGGCGTCATCGTGGAATTCTCCGATACGCCCGGAGGGCTGCTGAGCATTCTGGAACGTGTTCAGGAGCGCAACCGCCACAAATTCCTGTCGGCGGAGGCCCTGAAATACGTCGCCAAGAAGACCGGCGTTCCGCTTTCGCGGATCTACAGCGTCGCGACCTTCTATTCCTTTTTCAGCCTCGATCCGCAGGGCGACCATACGGTCTGCATCTGCCGCGGAACGGCCTGCCATGCGCGCGGCTCCCGCGACCTGCTGAACAACACCAAGCTGCTGCTCGGGTTGCAGGATCAGGACGGGGGCGCCGACAAGCTCTCGCTGACCACGCCCGACAAGAAGTTCACGGTGCGCACCGTGGCCTGTTTCGGCCAGTGCGCCCTGGCGCCGGTGGTCGAGGTGGACCGCAAGATCTATGGCCGCGTCAATGAACGCGAGCTGCGCAAGGTGATCGAGCGCGTGGACCAAAAAGGGAAATGACGATGAAGATCCAGGACTTGGAAACCCTCAATTCGATCCGCCAGGAGGGGCTGGCGAAACACAAGCCCGATCGTCCGCGCATCGCCGTCGGCATGGGAACCTGCGGCATCGGCAACGGCGCCGAGGATGTCTACCAGGCGTTCGTCAGCGCCATCGACGCCCGCGGCGTCGATGCCCAGATCGCCCGCGTCGGCTGCTTCGGCTTCTGCGCCGAGGAACCGCTGGTCAACGTCGCCATACCGGGCAAGCCGCTGGTCATCCTGAACCGGGTCAAGCCGAGCGACGCCGACAAGATCGTCGCCGACATCAATTCGGGAAACGTCGATCCCGACCGCGCGCTGTGCAAGATCGAATCCTGGGATCACCTGACCGGCGTCGTCGATTACGGCGAAGGGTTCCCGGAGATCCCCGACTGGCACGACATCGACTTCTACAAGGGGCAGAAGAAGATCGTCCTGCGCAACTGCGGCCTGATCGACCCCGAGAACATCGAGGAATACATCGCCGTCGGCGGTTACAAGGCGCTGCTGAAGACCTTGCGCAACAACGAGCCCGACCGGGTGGTCGAGGAACTGAAACTGGCCAAGCTGCGCGGACGCGGCGGCGCCGGCTTCCTCGTCTCGACCAAATGGGAGTTCATGCGCAACGCACCGGAAGGCACCAAGTACGTCATCTGCAACGCCGACGAGGGCGATCCCGGCGCCTACATGAACCGAAACGAGATCGAGAGCGATCCCCACTCGCTGATCGAGGGCATGATCATCGGCGCCTATGTGATGGGCTCCGGCCAGGGCATCGTCTACGTCCGGGCCGAGTATCCGCTGGCGGTCCACCGCCTGGAGAAGGCCATCGCCCAGGCCCAGGCCTACGGCCTGCTTGGCGACGATATCCTCGGCAGCGGCTTCTCGTTCCATCTGTCGCTGGTCGAGGGCGCCGGCGCCTTCGTCTGCGGCGAGGAAACGGCGCTGATCGCCTCGTTGGAAGGCAAGGCCGGGCGGCCCCGTCCGCGTCCGCCCTATCCGGCGGCAAGCGGCCTGTGGGGCAAGCCGACCAACATCAACAACGTCGAGACCTGGTACAACGTGCCGGTCATCGTCAACAACGGCGGCCGCTGGTTCACCCAGACCGGCACCGACCGCAGTCCGGGCACCAAGGTCTTCTCGCTGGTCGGCAAGATCAAGAACACCGGCCTGGTCGAGGCGCCGCTCGGCACGCCGCTCAAGACCTTCGTCTACGACATCGGCGGCGGCACCGGCAACGGCAAGGCGGTCAAGGCCCTGCAGACCGGCGGACCGTCGGGCGGCTGCGTGCCGGTCGACATGTTCGACACCCCGGTCGATTACGAGGCCCTGGCGCAACTGGGGTCGATCATGGGGTCGGGCGGCATGGTCGTGCTCGACGAAGACAACTGCATGGTCGACGTCGCCCGCTACTTCACCGAGTTCACCCACTCGGAATCCTGCGGCAAGTGCATTCCCTGCCGGGTCGGGTTGGACCATAGCCTGCGTATCCTCAACGACGTGAGCGAGGGACGCGCCACGGCGGCGGATCTCGACACGCTGGAGAACCTCGGGCCGATGATCCGCGACACCTCGCTCTGCGGGCTTGGGCAGTCGGCGCCGAACCCGGTGCTGACCACGCTGCGCTATTTCCGCGACGAGTTCGAGGATCACATCTACGACCGCAAATGCGCGGCCGGTGTCTGCGAGGAACTGTTCCTGTCTCCGTGCGAGAACAGTTGCCCGCTGCACATGAATATCCCGCGGTTCATCCAGCTCTATAAGGAGAACCGGCTGCTCGACGCCTTCGAATCGGTGATCATGGACAATCCGCTGCCGGCGTCCACCGGCCGGGTCTGCCAGCATCCGTGCGACGACCGGTGCCGGCGGGCCGGGATCGATTCCGCCGTCAACATGCGGGAAATCCACCGCTTCATCGCGGACTCCGTGTACGGGACCGAGATGGAGAAGACGGTGCTGGACCGCTTGCTCGAACGCCAGCTGCCGCCCTCGGGCAAGAAGGTGGCGGTGGTCGGCGCGGGGCCGACCGGTTTGGCTTCGGCCTTCTACCTGGCGATGCTCGGCCATCAGGTCACGGTGTTCGACGAGAACTCCGAGCCCGGCGGCATGCTGCGCTTCGCCCTGCCCGAGTACCGCCTGCCCAAGGCGGTGGTCGCCGCCGAGGTGGACTTCATCGGCAAGCTCGGCGTCGAGTTCATCTGCAACACGCGGATCGGCGTCGACCGGACGCCGCGTTCCCTGTCCGAGGATTTCGATTCCGTCTTCCTGGCCCTCGGAACCTGGGAGGCGTCGCACATCGACCTGCCCGGCGTGCAGTGCAAGGGCGTCCATCACGCGCTCCACTTCCTCGACGAGGTGGCGCACGAGAAGGACATCAAGGTCGGCCAGCGCGTGGTGGTCATCGGCGGCGGCAACGCGGCGATCGACTCGGCGCGCACGGCGGTCCGCATGGGGGCCGACGTCACCGTCGTCTACCGCCGCCAGCGGGACGACATGCCGGCCATCCCCGAGGAAGTGGACGAGGCGGCCGAGGAAGGCGTCAAGTTCGTGTTCCTCGCCTCGCCGCACCGGATCATCTCCGACGGTCAGGGCGCGGTGAAGGCCATCGAGGTGCAGAAGACGACGCTCGGCGAATTCGGCGTCACGGGCCGCCGCCGGCCGGTGCCGACGGACGAGATCATCCGCATTTCCTGCGAGACGATCGTCCTGGCGATCGGCGAGCGGGTCGATACCGTCTTCACCGGCAGCTCGCAGCTCGACCTCAACCGCGACGGCACCATCAAGGCCGACCGCCATTCGGCGGAGACCAACCTGCACGGCGTCTATGCCGGCGGCGACGTGGTCACGGGCGCGTCCAACGTGTCCAACGCCATGTCGCACGGCAAGCGGGTGGCCGAGATGATCGACCTGCGGCTGATGGGCGAACCCCGGTTCCAGCGGATCTTCGCCGCGTTCCAGTATGCGGACGTGGTGCCGGCCGATCCGGCGGAAGGCGGGCGCAACACCTCGCCCGTGCTGCCGGCGGACGGCCGCGCCAAGACCTTCGAGGAGGTCATGCTCGGCTTCTCGTCCGACCAGGTCTCGCACGAAGCGAACCGCTGCCTGCGCTGCGACGTCAAGGGGAATTGCACCGCGGTGGCGGCGGAATGATCCGCCGCCCCCGGTCGCTAACGAAAACACTTCGATCGAAGGAGGGCTGAAATGCCCAATCAAATAAAACTCAAGATCGACGGCGAATACGTCGAGGCCCAGGAAGGCGATAGCGTTTTGGATGCCGCGCGGGCCGCCGGCAAGTTCATCCCGTCGCTGTGCCATGTGAAGGGACTATCCGGCGTCGGCGCCTGCCGGCTGTGCATGGTCGAGGTCGCGGGCGTGGGCCGGCCGATGCCGAGCTGCACCACCCCGGTACAGGAAGGCATGGTCATCAGCACCACCTCGGAGCGGCTGACCAAGTACCGGCAGATGATCCTGCAACTGCTGTTGTCCGAACGGAACCACGTCTGCGCCGTCTGCGTCTCCAACGGGGCCTGCGAACTGCAGGACATGGCGACGCGCCTCGGCGTGACCCATTCGGACTTCGCCTACCGCTATCCGAAGCTGACGGTGGACGCCTCGCACCCCCGGTTCGTGCTCGACCACAACCGCTGCATCCTGTGCAGCCGCTGCGTCCGGGTCTGCGCCGAGGTCGAGGGGTCGAACACCTGGAACATCGTTTCGCGCGGCATCCACTCGATGGTCGCCGCCGATCTGAACGAGCCCTGGGGCGACTCCGAGACCTGCACCATGTGCGGGAAATGCGTCCAGGCCTGCCCGACCGGGGCACTGGCCATCAAGGGATTGGCTGTCGAGGAAATGACGAAACGCACCGAGTCCGTCTCACGGCTGGCGACGGCGCGGGGAGGTGCGGAATGAACAAGGTCAAACTGGCCACGATCTGGCTGGACGGCTGCTCGGGCTGCCACATGTCCTTCCTGGACATCGACGAGGGGATCCTCAAGGTCGCCGAGCTGGCCGACATCGTCTACGGCCCGCTGGTCGACATCAAGGAGTTCCCGGAGAACGTCGACGTGACCCTGGTCGAGGGCGCGGTCAGCAGCGTCGAGGACCTGGAAAAGGTGCGGATCCTCCGCGAACGTTCGAAACTGGTGGTGGCGCTGGGCGATTGCGCGGTGACCAGCAACGTGCCCTCGATGCGCAACCAATGCGGTGTTCCGGCGATCCTCGATCGGGCTTACATCGAGAACGCCCAGGCCGAGAACCAGATCCCCCGCGAGGTGGTGCCGCAACTTCTGCCGCAGGCCCGTCCGGTGCACGACGTCATCAAGGTGGACGTGTTCATTCCGGGCTGCCCGCCGTCGGCCCAATTGATTCTTAACTGTGTGGCCGACCTCTGCGCCGGCCGGATGCCGGAGCCGAGCCTCCGCTACAAGTTCGGTTGATGGGGAGGCTTCGTCATGCGTGATATCGTCATCGATCCCGTGACCCGTATCGAGGGGCACGCCAAGATCACCATCCATCTGGACGACAAGGGCGCGGTGGAAGACGCCCGCCTGCACGTCACCCAGGTCCGCGGTTTCGAGAAGTTCTGCGAGGGCCGGCCGTTCTACGAGATGCCCTCGCTGATGGCCCGCATCTGCGGCATCTGCCCGATCAGCCATCTGCTGGCCTCGTCTAAGGCCTGCGACGCGCTGATGGGCGTGCGCCTGCCGGATGCCGGGGCGAAGCTGCGCTACGTCGTGCATCTGGGCCAGATGATCCAGTCGCACGCGCTCAGCTTCTTCCATCTGTCGGCGCCCGACCTTCTGCTCGGCATGGACGCCGAACCGGCGGTCCGCAACGTCGTCGGGCTGATCCAGAAGGACCCGGAACTGGCCAAGCAGGGCATCCAGCTTCGCAAGTTCGGCCAGCAGATCATCGAATGGCTGGCCCGCGAGCGGGTTCATCCGTCGTGGATCGTGCCGGGCGGCGTCAACCGGCCGCTCGATCCCGAGGTGCGCGAACGCATCCTGGCCGGCATTCCCGAGGCGATGAAGATCACCGAGGGTGCGTTGAAGCTGCTCAAGTCCATCGTCGGCGAGTTCGCCGAGGAGGTCGAGCACTTCGGCAACTTCGATTCGCTGCACATGGGCCTGGTCGAGCCGGACGGGACGCTGAACTTCTATGACGGCGGCATGCGGTTCAGGGACGCCAAGGGCAAGATCATCGCCGATCATATCCCGCCCGAGGCCTATGCCGACTATATCGGCGAGGCGGTGGTGCCCTGGTCCTACCTCAAGATGCCCTACTATAAGCCGCAGGGTTATCCCGATGGCTTGTACCGGGTGGGGCCGCTGGCCCGGCTCAACGCCGCCGACAAGTTCGGTACGCCGAAGGCCGACAAGGAACTGAAGGAGTTCCGCAAGACCTACGGCCCGGTGGCCAAAAGCTCGTTCCTGTTCCATTACGCCCGGCTGATCGAGATCGTCTTCTCGCTGGAGAAGCTGGAGCAGTTGCTCAATGCCGAGAACATCCTCGACAAGCGGGTGCGGGCCGAGGCCGGGGTCAACTTCAACGAGGGCGTCGGCATCAGCGAGGCGCCGCGCGGCACGCTGATCCACCACTACAAGGTGGACGACGACGGGCTGATCACCTGGGCCAACCTGATCATCGCCACCGGCAACAACAACCTGGCGATCAACAAGAGCATCAAGCAGGTCAGCCAGCACTTCGTGGACGGCGACAATCTCAAGGAAGGGGCATTGAATCGCGTCGAGGCGGTTGTAAGAGCCTACGATCCCTGCCTAAGCTGTTCCACGCACGCGCTGGGTCAGATGCCCATGCAGCTCCAGCTCGTGTCGCCGGCGGGCGAATTGCTGGACGAAATGAACCGGATGCCGGACGTCTAGGCCGGAACCACGGAAAAGTCCTTCGCCCCTGGTGCCTTGTTTCTCCAGATACCAAGCGAAGGACTTTTTCCGCTTTCATGAACTACTTGCTGATCGGATACGGAAACGCGCTGCGCGGCGACGACGGCGCGGGGCCTCTCATCGCCGAACGATTCGAGGCCGAGGCGGCGTCCCTGATGGGGGAGGCCGCCCGAACCCTGAAGGTCGTCGTCCTGCCGCAACTGGTTCCCGAACTGGCAGAGGGCATGGCCCTGGCCGACCGCGTCGTGCTGATCGACGCCGCCCATAACCTGAAGCCCGGCAAGACCGCCGTCCGCCGGGTGACGCCGGCCGCCGACGCTTCCGAAAAGCGCATCCACGCCTACGATCCCTCGACCCTGGCCGCCTGGGCCGGCAGCCTCTACGGCAAGACGCCGGAGGTCCACATCATCGCCGTCGGCGCCGCCAGCTTCGAATTCCACGAGGGCCTGTCCCCGAAGGTCGAAGAGGCCGTCCCCGACATCCTGAAGGAAATCGCCGGAGTGTTTTTGGCGGAGGAAGTCTGACTGGCCCGCGCGGGGCATC
>Ga0207799_100301_pt1 | contig 25665 bp, 20 predicted proteins | sample TtanPargueraPR_4_FD_187742 | JGI IMG/M metagenome (GOLD analysis project Ga0207799, IMG submission 187742) | Aerobic enrichment media microbial communities from Bioluminiscent Bay, La Parguera, Puerto Rico - Tt and M2 (SPAdes) | ecosystem: Environmental > Aquatic > Marine > Unclassified ...
CCGCAGCGCAGGGCGCGGCCGTCGAAGGCATCGACGACGCGCAGCGCCCAGGCGGCGTCGTCGCCGCTGCCCTCGACGCCGTAGCGGGCGATGGATTGCAGGGCCGCCATCTGGTCGCCGAAGGCGCCGGTGCAGACCGGGGCGAGCAGATCATCGCGCGGCGCGGCCTGGGCGGCCTGGGCGCCCAGAAGCGCCGCAAGCATGACCGGCAGAAACAGCCGGAACCGGGTCAGGAAATTCATGGGTCTTCCCAATCAGAAGAGGAGGGGCGCCGGCGGGCCGTGCCGCCGGCGCCGCGGGCTTAGCCCTGCATGTAGGGGCTGAAGGGAACCGGGGTGGGCGTGTCGTCGGACTGCCACAGCACGTCGAAGCCCTGCGCCTCGTTCACCGAACCGATGAACACGCCGCGCTTCACGTAGTTGTTCTCGCCGGTCATGGTGATGTTGTAGCCCGACGGACAGTCGAAGCTCAGCCCGTCGAAGGCGGCGCGGACCTCGGGCACGTCGAACGAGCCTGCCTTTTCCGCGGCCATCGCCCACAGATGCACCCCGTCATAGGTCGACACCATCGGGTCGATCACGGTGTCGGCGCTGAAGGGCACGTCGTTGTCGCCCACGTATTTCGCCCAGTCGGCCAGGAATTTCTGGTTCTGCGCGCCCGGGGCGTTCTGCAGGTAGGCCCAGCAGTTCAGGTGGCCCACCAGCGGCGCGGTGTCCAGGCCCTCGAGGTCGGCCTCGACGGCATCGAGCCCCAGCACCGGCACGTCGAAGGCGCTGATGCCCTGGTTGATGAACTCGCGGAAGAAGTCGGGGATCGAGTTGCCGACCACCGTCAGCACCACGATCGGCTGGCCGCCCGGCTGGTCGGCGAAGTCGCGGATCTGGTTGATCAGCGTCTGGAAGTTCGAGAAGCCCAGCGGCACGTATTCCTCGCGCCAGGCGCTTTCCTCGATGCCCTTGGACTTGAAGTAACCCTTGAGCTGCTGGTTGATGGTGCGCGGCCAGACATAGTCGGAGCCCAGCATGAAGAAGCGCTTGGCGGCGCCGCCTTCCTCGCTCATCAGGTATTCGACCGCCGGCAGCACCGAGCTGGAAGGCGGCGAGTTCAGGTAGACCACGTTCTTGGAGTTCTCCTCGCCCTCGAAATGCAGCGGGTAGTAGAGCAGCGCGTCGTTCTGCTCGACCACCGGCAGGACCGACTTGCGGCTGACCGAGGTCCAGCAGCCGAAGGAGGCGGCGACCTCTTCCTGCTGGATCAGTTGCTTGCCGAGCTGGGCGTAGAGCGGCCAGTCCGAGCCGGGGTCGGTGATCACGGGCTCGATCATCTTGCCCAGGACGCCACCGGCGGCGTTGATCTCGTCTGCGGCCATTTTTGTAACGTAGTTCAAGCGGCCTTCAATATTGGCCATGGTCCCCGACGAGGAGAACAGGCAGCCAATCTTGACGGTGTCGCCCGAGCCGGCGGCATGGGCCCGGCGGATGAGGCCGGGAACGGGAAGAGTGGAGGCCGAGGCGGCAATCGCGGCGCCGCTTGCGGCTGTCAGGAAATCGCGTCTTTTCATGTGTATTACCCTGTTGGAAAGTCTGTCGACATGACTTTTTTCCGTGCCGGTTCTCCGCACGGCAAGAAATGCAGGGTTTTGAATGGGTGTTTTCGGCGCGACGCTCATCTGGCGGGCGCAGAAAGGGGTGGAGCGCGCATAATTTGAACATAATTCAAATTGCGCGCGCCGGGATCTACGAGATGCCGGAAAGAGGTGGGCGCGCCCGCGCGCCGAATGCTGAATGCAGCCTAGTAGTCGCGCTCGAAAAAGACGCCGAGGCTGGTTTCGCCGGTTGAGCGCAGCCTGCCCCTGAGTGTAGTCGAAGGGGTGAGGTCGAGGTTCAGATCGATCTCGGTTTCGCCCTCGTTGTCGACGGTCACCTCGGAATAGATGTTTTCCGACAGGTACTTGCCCGCCTTTACCTCGGTCGCGCCGGTCTCGCTGGTGGTCACGTCCAGATCGCTGAGCCCGAAGCCCGAGCGCAGCTTGCCGACCACGCCGTCGCCGCCACGCCCCGCAAGCGTCGCCACCGCACCCGCCAGCCGTGCCGCCTGGAACGGCGAGATCGTCTCCAGCCCGCGCCCGAAGATCAGGCGCGAGACCACCTCTTCCTGCGGCAGCTCGGGCTGCGATTCGAAGGTGATCCCGGGGTCGCTGGCCTGCCCCTCGACGATGATGCGGATATCGACGTCGTCGGCCTGGGTGCGGGCGACGAAGCGCAGATAGGGGTCGAAGGCCCCTTGCAGGTCGACCCGGCCCTCGGTCAGCTCCAGCCGCTTGCCGAGGATGTCGAGCCGCCCGCGGATCAGTTCGAACAGGCCCGAGGGGATCACGTCGGCGGTGGTGCCCGACAGGCGCAGCCGCCCGCCCAGCTCGGCATCCAGCCCGCGGCCGCGCACGAAGATGCGGTTGGGCGCGTCGATGGTCAGGTCGAGGCTCAGCGGCGCCCCGCCGCCGGCACCGTCGCCACTGTCCAGCAGGCCCGCGCGGGCGCGGGTGAGGCGCACGGAGGCCGGTTCGCTGACATGGCGCAGGCCGGGCAGGCTGCCGATCTCGGCCAGGCCGGCAGAGGGGATGCGGATCTCGGTCTCCTCCAGGCTCAGCGCGCCCGAGACGCGGCCGGCGCCGGTCAGTGGGCCGGTCAGCGCGATCTGGCCGTTGATGCGGGTGTCGTAGAGCAGCGGGTCGCGCACCCGCATGCGCTGCAGGGTGACGGTGAGGTTGCCCTCGTTCGGCGCGGCCAGGGCCACCGGCCCGGCGACCGAGATCCGGCCGCCGCCGCGCACCTCGGCGGTCAGCGCGACCTGCGCGCGGCCCGCGGCCAGGTCCAGCGTCGCGTCAAGCCCTTCCAGCGCGGTGTTGAAGGTCGGGGCCGAAAGGCGCGCGCCGGTGGCGGCGATGCGCCCCGACAGCGCCGAGAGGGCCGGCGCGCCCTGCAGGCGCAGGTCGTAGCGCGCGGTGCCCTGGATGTTGCGCGGGGCGATGAACGGGTTGGCCAGCCCGAGCGGCGCGGTGCCGTCGAACGACAGGTCGACCGTCGACCCGTCGCCGGCGGCCGTGCCCGCGATGCGCGCGTCCGTGCCGCCCGGGCCGGTGGCCTCGACCGCGATGTCCCAATTGCCGCCGGTGGCGGGCTGGGCGCGGCCCGTGGCCGTCACCGGGCCGCTGAATTCGGGCACCAGCAGGGCGAGGTCGGCCAGTTCGGCGCTGAAGGTGACCGCGTCCTCCGGGGTGTCGCCGCCCTCGGCACTGGCGGTCAGGTGGCGCGTTTCCAGCCGCAGGTGGCGCAGCCCGGGCCGCCCGTCCGCGCGCCACAGCGAGGTGTCCAGCGCCACCTCGCCGCCGGTGACGCGGTCGAGCGCAGCCGTCCCGCTACGCAGCCCGGTGCCGGTCAGCTGCGCGGAGAGGTCGAAGGTCTCGCCCCGCAGCTCGGCGCGGCCCTCGGCCCTGGCCTCGAGCCGCCCGGCAATGTCGCGCCGCGCCAGCCGGGCGAAGCGTGCGATGTCGCCTGCGTTCAGCGCGACGCGGCCCTCGACCGGCAGGGTTTCCTCCTCTAGGTCTGCCGTGCCCTTGAATTCCAGCGTCACCGCGTCCTCGCCGGTGACGGCCGGAGCGGTGGCGTCCAGCGCGATCTTCCAACGGCCCGCGCCTGCGGGCTGCACGCGGCCCGAGGTTTGCAGCGGGCCGCTGAGTTCGGGCAGCAGCAGCGCCATGTCGGCCAGCCGCGCGGTGAATTCGACCGGGTCGGCCGGGCTCTCGCCGCCCCGCGCGCTGGCGGTCAGGGTGGGGGTCTCCAAATCCAGGCGGCGCAGACCCAACTGCCCCGCCTCACGCCAAAGCGCGGTGTCCAGCGTCAGCGTGCCGCCGGTGAGGCGGTCGAGCTCGGCGATCCCGCTGCGCAGGCCGGAGCCGGTGATCTGCGCCGAGAGGTCGAAGCCGTCGCCGGTCAGCCGGGCCCGCCCCTCGGCCGTGGCCTCGACCCGCCCGGCGATGTCGCGGCCGGCAAGCGCGGCGAAGCGGGCGATCTCGTCGGCGCGGATCTCCAGCCGGCCCGAGGCAGGCAGGCCCTCAGCCTGCAGGTCCAGCTGGCCCTGGGCCTGTGCCTCCAGCCCCTCGCCGGTGGCCTTGAATTGCTCCAGCCGCAGCGGGCCGCCCGCCTGCCAGGCCAGCGTTGTTGTGCCGGCAAGGCCGCGGCCGAGCGCGCTGTCCAGCGCCGGGTCGGCATGGGACAGCCCGTCGAGGGCGAAGTCGAGAGCCGCGGTGACCGATTGCGGCGCCGCCTGCCGGATGGTGCCCGTGCCGCGCAGCCTGGCCTGCTGCAGCGCGATCGCGCCGCGCCGCAGGCCGGTGAGGCTGAGGTCGGCCTGCCATCGATCGCCCTGCGCTGCGTCGAAACGGGCGTCGATCAGCGCGTTGTCCACCCATGTGGCGGGCCCCGCCAGCGGCAGGCGCACCGCGCCCGCGCCGCCGATCCGCCCGTTCAGGGCAAAGCGCTGCGGCATGCCGCCCGGCGCCAGCTCCAGCGCGCCGGAAAGGTCCAGCTCGGCGGTGCGCAGGGTGAAATCGTCGAGCGTGACAGCGCCGTCGGCGGTGCTGTGCCCGGACAGGGCGAACCGGGCGCTGTCGCCGAAGAACGGCCGCAGATCGGGCGCGAAGAGCGGCCCCATATTGCCGGACAGCTCGGCGCCGAAGCGCCGGCCCGGCGCCTCGGCCGGGCCTTCGGCGGCCAGCGTAACGGCGCCGGTCAGGCGCGGCTCGCCATCGGTGGCCAGCCGGATGTCGGCGCGGTAGTCGGACAGCGGCGCGGTGCCCTTGACGGCCAACTCCACCGCCGGGCGGCCCGGCAGACGCAGCAGCGTGGCGGCGATGCCATTGGGCCCCTCGGTCAGTTCCATGTTCAGCGCCAGGATGCCGGTGGCGTTGGCGAAGGAGGCGTCGAGGGTCAGCGCGCCGGGCCGGTCGGTGCGCTTGACCGCCATCGCGGCGCTGCCGTCGCCGGCTTCGAGCTTCAGCGCGGCCGCCATCGACAGTTCCGCCGCCTGTCCGAATACCGCCTTGCCGATCACCACCTTGTCGGCGGCCAGCCGGGCGATGTTCACCGCGACCGGCAGTTCGGGCAGGGCGAAGGGCTGGGCCGGGCCCTCTTCGTCCTTGGCCGTGGCGGGCGCGGCGGGCAGGCGCGGCAGCAGGATCTCGTCCGCCTTCAGCTCGTTGACCTCCAGCCGCCCGTCCAGCAGCGCCTTGCGCGACCAGTCCAGCGCCACGCCGCGCAGGGTCAGCCAGACGCCGGTGTCGTCGGCGATGGTCAGTTCGTCGATCGTGGCGCGCGAGGACAGCGCGCCTTCAAAGCCCTCGATCCGCACCTCGCGCCCGGCGTCGGAGAGGGTATCCTCCAGCAGCCCCTGCAGGAAACCGCGGTCGTCGCGCGCCTCGTCCTGTGCGAGGGCCGGGAAGGCCAGGGCCAGAAGCGCTATGAGGATCGCCGCGAACCGCATCAGAAAGCCTGCCCTATGCCGATGTAGATTTCCACGTTGCCGCCCTTGCCGCCCTCGAGCGGCGTGGCCACGTCCAGCCGGATCGGGCCGATGCCCGTGGCGTAGCGCAGGCCGAGGCCCGCGCCGCTGTGCCAGTCGCCGCCACCCTCGCCCAGCGACCCCGCGCCAATATAGCCCGCGTCGGCAAAGCCCACGAGGCCGATGGTGTCGGTCACGCCCATGCGCAGCTCGCCCGACAGGCCGAGGAAAGAGCGCCCGCCGACCCGCTTGCCGCCGCCCAGATCCACCGCCAGCGACTGGTAGGGCTGGCCGCGCACCGTGCCGCCGCCGCCCGAGAAGAACAGCATGTCGGGCGGCACGTCGGTCACGCTGGCATCGAAGACCGAGCCGGCCTGCACCCGCCCGGCCAGTACGAAACGCCCACCGCCGCCAAGGCCGCGATAGGCGCGGGCGTCGGCATAGAGCCGCGCGCCGCTCGCGCCGCCGCCCAGGCCGAGGAACGGCGTGGCCTCCACCGCGAGGTAGAGCCCGCGGGTGGCGTCCAGCGGGTCGTCGCGCCCGTCCCATGTCAGCGAGGCGGGAACCAGGAGCTGATCGAGGGTGCGGCGGCCCAGATCATCGCGCACCTCGGAATAGCGCAGGGTGACACCCAACTCGCCGCTCAGCCGGTCGGAGAAGAAGTGGCTCACGCCGACGCCCAGCGACGCGCTGCGCGTCCGGTAGTCGCGTTCGTCCAGTTCCTCCAGCCGGCCCAGAACGAACAGCCCGGTGTCGGGCGTGAAGGTGGCGGGCCGGTCGAGCCGGGCCGAAAGGGTGTAATCTTCGCCGGCGGATTCGCCGCCGACGCCGCCGATATTGCCCTCCAGCCGGAACCGCTCGGCCCCGCCCAGCAGGTTGCGGTGCATCCAGAAGCCCGACACGGCCAGCCCCTCGACCGAGGACATCTCGGCGCCAAAGCCGAAGCGGCGGGGCTTGGCGTCGATCACCGCGGCCGAGATGTCCAGCGTGCCCTCAGGGGTCGGCGTTTCGGCCTCGCTCAGCGCGACCGAGCTGAAGGCGCCGGTGCGCCGCAGGCGCTGGGCGGAGCGCTCCAACTCGTCGGGCGAGAAGGTCTTGCCGGTGGGCAGGCCGGCGATTTCGCGGATGCGCTCGGCGCGCACCCGGCTGGGGTTGGTGACGATGAGTTCGCCGAAGCGCAGCCGCGGCCCCGGCTCCAGCGTGATCTCGGCCGACAGGGTCTGGGCGCGGTGATCGGCGGTGAAGCGTTGATCCGCGACGCGGGCCTTGGCGTGGCCCTCGTCGCGCCAGCCGCGGATCCCGGCCTGCGCCGCGTCCTGAATCAGGCCGCTCCGCGCCCGTGCGCCCGGCGCGAAGCCCTCGGGCAGTTTGAATTTCGGCGGCAGCGGCGCGACCTCGGCCCGGGCGAAGGTGAAGGCCGGGCCGGGCTGCACCTCGATCTCGATTTCGTCGATCCGCGCCGGGGCGGCGAAGGGCGACAGCGCCGCCGCCTCGCGCCCGTCGACCGAAACGCGGATGACGCCGCTGTAGTGGCCGGCGGCATAGAGCGCGCCCAGCAGCCGGGCATAGTCGGCCCGCGCCGCGGCCAGCAGATCCTGCGGCGTGGTCTCGCGCTGGCCCGCCCGGGCCACGCTGAGCGAGGCCGCCCGCAGTGCGTCGCGCAGGTCGTCGGGTGCGCCCGGCGCGCGCAGCTTGACCTCGGTGCCCAGGGCGGGGAGTGCGGCGAGGCACAGCGCGAGGGTCAGGGTCAGGCGTCGGACGATCGGTGCTCGGCTCAAAGCGGGGCTCCCTTCGGTTTCGTCCCACCCAGCACGTTCAGAGGCGGCCGATTCGCCGTTCCGGGGTGAGGCTCGGGGAAGAAGGATAGGGCGTCATGGGGGGCGGGAACAGGGGCCAACAGCGGGAAGGGTCGACTTTGCGGGCTGTGCTGCATTCCGCTAGCGGGTGGCCGACATGGTGATGCGGAAACGCACCAGGGCAAAGGCGAAGAACACCGCGCCGATCCCCGCCATGGCCAGCATATGGGGCCACACCACGGGCAGCCCGGCCCCGCGATAAAGGACCGCCTGTGCGAAAGAGGTGAAATGGGTGGCGGGCGAGAACCGCATCATGGTGTGCAGGGGTTCGGGCATCGCCTCCAGCGGGGCGATGCCGCCCGACAGCATGTAAAGCGTCACGAAGACCGGGATCGCCAGCAGCCCGAACTGCGGCATGGTGGTGGCGATGGTGGACAGCATGATCCCCAGCGAGGTGACCGAGAACAGGTAGACCGCCGCCCCCAGGGCGAAGATCGCGATCGAGCCGGGCACCGGGATGCCCAGCGCCCCCTTGACCACCAGAAGCAGCGACAGGACTGACGCGGCCACGATGACCAGCCCGTTGGCCCAGACCTTGGCCACCATGATCTCGAACGGGGTGACGGGCATGACCAGCAGGTGCTCGATCGTGCCGTGCTCGCGCTCGCGGATCACGGCGGCGCCGGACAGGATCACCGACAGGATGGTGACGCTGCCGATCACCTGCACCACCGCCAGGAACCATTCGGCGTGCAGGTTGGGGTTGAACCGCGCGCGGGTGACGATGCGGGCGGGCAGTTCGGTCTCCGGTTCGCCGCGCGACAGGAAATCGGCGATCTCGGCCTGCAGGATGCGCCGGATATAGGTGGTGCCGGTGCCCGCCGTCGTCATCGCGGTGGCATCGACGTTCAACTGCAGCACCGGCCGGCGGCCTGCCATCAGGTCGCGCTGGAAATCCGGCGGAATGTCCAGCACGAAGCTGTAGTCCCTGCGGTCCATGGCGGCGTCCATCTCGTCCAGCCCGATCAGCCGTGCGGGTTTGAAATGCGGCGGCAGGAACACGCCCTGAATCCGCGCCGACAGGGCCGAACGGTCCTCGTCGACGATGGCGATGGCGGCGTTGTGCAGCTCGGTCTGTACGCCGCGGGCCACGGCCACGACCGCCATGGTGAAGGAATAGACGATCAGCACCAGCAGGACCGGGTCGCGCGCCAGGCTGTAGAGCTCTTTGACCCCGAGGCGCAGGATGTTCCGCAGCATGCGCATGCTCTCAGGCCTCCTGCTTTTTCAGCAGGGCGGCGGCCAGCACCCAGAACAGGCCGCAGAACCCGACCAGCACCAGGTGGTTCTTCCACAGCTCGTCAAACCCAAGGCCCATGTTGAAGACGCCGCTGCTGATCCGGTGGAAATAGAGCGCTGGAAACAGCTCTCCGACCGCCCGGGTGGGCAGCTCCAGCGTCGCCACGGGGTAGAGCATGCCCGAGAAGTTCACGGTCGGGATCACCACGATGATCGCGCTGCCGAAGATCGCCGCGATCTGCGAGGTCACGAAGCTGGAGATCACCAGCCCGAAGGCCGTCGTCGCCATCGTGTAGGCCAGCACCCCGGCGACCAGCGCCAGCGGGCTGCCCTGCACCCGCAGGCCGAACACCCCCAGCAGCATCGCCAGCAGGATCACGAAACTGGCCATCGCCACGGCGATGTAAGGCAACTGCTTGCCCAGCAGGAACTCCAGCTTGCGCACCGGGGCGGCGTAGAGATTGGTGATCGAGCCCATCTCCTTTTCCCGCACCACGCCGAGGGCGGTCATCATGGTGGGGATCATGATCAGCATCATCATCAGCACCCCGGGCGGGATGGCATAGGTGGAGCGGAAGGCCTGATTGTAGCGAAAGCGCGGCTCGATATCGACGGGATCGGTTTGGGGGACGATGCCGGTCTCGGTGGCCGAAAGCTCCTGCAAAAAGCCCAGGAAGGCGGATTCGACATAGCCGCGGGCGGTCTCGGCGCGGGTGGTGTTGGAGCCGTCCAGCCAGGCCGCGACCTCGGGCCTGTGCCCGGCCAGCAGGTCGCGGCCAAAGCCCGGCGGGATGATCAGCGCCAGCGTGATGTCGCCCTCGCGCAGCCGCCGGTCGAGGGCGGCGTGGCTGCGGATCTCGGGCTGCTCGTCGAAGTAGCGCGAACTGGAAAGCTGCCGCAGCAGCGCGCGGCTTTCGCGGCTGCGGTCCTGGTCGAAGGCGGCGTAGCGCAGGTTTTGCACATCGAAGGAGATGCCGAAGCCCATTGCGATCATCAGGATCATCGGCCCGATCAGGGCAAAGGCCAGGCGGATGCGGTCGCGGATCAGCTCGGTCGCTTCGCGGCGGGCGAAGGCCCAGGCGCGGCGCGGCGAGAACAGCGCGTGGTTGCGCGCGCGCCGCGCTGGGGTCGCGGGTGGCGGGGGGGCTTCCTCTTCGCCGTCGATCCCGGCGGCCTCTTCGAGATGGTCGATAAAGGCCTCTTCCAGGGTTTCCGTCCCGCGCGCCGCGCGCAGTTCCTGCGGCGGGCCGATGGCCAGCACCCGTCCCGCATGCATCAGCGAGACGCGGTCGCAGCGCTCGGCCTCGTTCACGTAGTGGGTGGAGATAAAGATCGTCACCCCGTCCTTGCGGGACAGGTCGATCAGCAGTTCCCAGAACCTGTCGCGGGCCACCGGGTCGACGCCGCTGGTGGGCTCGTCGAGGATCAGCATCTCGGGCTTGTGCAGCACGGCCACGGCCAGTTGCAGCCGCTGGCGCAAGCCCAGCGGCAGGCTGGTGGGGGGCGCCTCGGCCACGTCCCTCAGCTCGAACTGGTCCAGCAGTTCCTCGACCCGCTCACGCTGGCGGGCGCGGGGCAGTTGGAACAGCTGGGCGTGCAGCGCCAGATTCTGGCGCACCGACAGCTCGGAATAAAGCGAGAAGAATTGCGACATGTATCCCACGCGCCGCCGGATCGCGAGCCCGCCGCCATCCACCTCCTGCCCGAACAGCCGGGCCCGGCCTGCGCTGGGCTTCAGCAGGCCGGTCAGCATCTTCATGGTGGTGGTCTTGCCGCAGCCGTTGGAGCCGAGGAAGCCGAAGATCTCGCCCTTGGCGATGCGAAAGCTGACATCGTCGACGGCGGTGAAATCGCCGAAGCGCTTGGTCAGCCCCTCGGCCTCGATCGCTGCCGCCTGCCCGTCTGAGGGGCGCGGCGGCAGGATGAGGCGGCGGTGGCCGTCGCGCCGCTCCTCGGGCAGCAGGGCGACGAAGGCCTCCTCCAGCGTCGCGGCCCCGGCCTGCGTCTTCAGCTCGGCCGCGGTGCCGGTGGCCAGCACCCGGCCGCCCTCCATCGCGACCAGCCGCTCGAACCGCTCGGCCTCGGACATGTAGGCGGTGGCGGTCAGAACGGTCATGCCGGGGCGGCGGTCGCGGATGCGCTCGACCAGATCCCAGAACTGGCGCCGCGACAGCGGGTCGACGCCGGTGGTGGGCTCGTCGAGGATCAGCAGGTCGGGGTCGTGGATCAGCGCGCAGCACAGCGACAGCTTCTGCTTCATGCCGCCCGACAGCTTGCCCGCGGGCCGGTCGGGAAAGGGGGCGAGGCCGGTGCTTTCCAGCAGTTCGTCGATGCGCCAGGCGCGTTCGGCCGGGTCCTGGCCGAACAGCCGGCCGAAGAAATCGACGTTCTCGTAGACCGAAAGGGTGGGGTAGAGGTTCCGCCCCAGCCCCTGCGGCATATAGGCGATGCGGGGGTAGCTCAGCGCGCGGTGGCGCGGATCGGCCATGTCGCCGCCCAGCACCTGCACCCGGCCCTGCTGCAGCCGCCGTACCCCGGCGATCAGCGCCAGCAGGGTGGATTTGCCCACCCCGTCGGGGCCGATCAGCCCGACCATCCGCCCAGCGGGAAAGGCAAGCGAGACATCGCGCAGCGCCGCCGTGCCGCCATAGAGGTGGCTCAGCCCCGTGACCTCGGCGGCTGGCGTCTCAGCCGCCATCGGGCAGGCGCGCGACCAGATCGGCCGGCCATTCGGCGTTGGGGTCCAGCCGTACCGTGGCCACGCCCGGCACGCCGGTCTTCACGAATTCCTGGTGCGCGCGCAGGATATCGGGCGGGATCTGCAGCTTGACGCGGAACATCAGGTTCTCGCGCTCCTCGGCCGTTTCCACGTATTTCGGCGTGAACTGCGCCTCGCTGGCGACGAAGCTGACCGAGGCGGGCACCACGAATTGCGGCACCGCGTCGAAGACCAGCCGCGCCTCGGCGCCATAGGCCAGCCGCCCGGCCTGCGCGGTGGGCAGGTAGATGGTCATGGAAACGTCGGTCAGGTCCAGCAGGGTGACCACCCGGGCCCCGGCCGCCAGCACCTCGCCCGGTTCGGCCAGCCGGTATTGCACCCGGCCCGCGCGCGGTGCGGTCAGGGCGTAATCCCCCAGATCCGCGCGCAGCCGGTCGACGGTGGCCTGCGCGGCCTCGATCCGTGCCTGGGCCGAGGCGATGGCGGCCTTGGCCGACTCCACGGCAGCCTCGGCGGCGACCTTCTGGGTGCGGCGCAGGTCGATGGTTTCGCCCGGGGCATAGCCGCGCTCGCCCAAGGTCTCGGCCCGGAACAGTTCCTGCTCGGCGAAGGTGAGATTGCTGTTGCGTTCGGCCAGCACGGCGCGGGCCTCGGCCAGGCCCTGCTCGGCGGCGCGGACGCCGGCCTCGGCCTCGCGCAGCTGCGCCTCGATCTGCGCGGTGTCCAGCCGGGCCAGAACCTGTCCCGCCTCGACCATGTCGCCCTCGTTGACCAGGATTTCCTTCAGCCGGCCGCCGAATTTCGTGGCCACGTCGACGCGCTCGGCCTCGATCCGGCCGTTGCTGCGGGCAAAGCCCGGCGGCAGGCTGTCGGCATGGTCGCGCTGCCAGAGCCAGTATCCGGCGGCGGCGAGCAGGCCGATCACGGCGACAAGGGCGATCCGTTTCATCATCTGCCAGCGCTCCTGACATGCCGGGGACAGCGCGGGTCCCCTGTCCAAACTAAGCGCGAATTGAGGGGGCAGGGCAACCATACGCTGCGGGTTACGCCGCGCAAGTCCGTGCCGCGGCGTTCAGGGGGCGAAGCTGAGCGGCAGGCGGAAGGAATAGCGCGGCTCGTCCAGGCCCCTGGGCGCGGCGGGCAGCCGGGCGCGGCGGACGGCGCTCAGCGCCGCCTCGTCGAGCAGCGGCTGGCCCGAGGAGCGGGTGACGGCGACCGCGGCAAGCTGGCCCTGCCGGGTGATGGTGAGGGTCAGGACGACCCGGCCGCTGCCGCGCGAGCCGCGGGGGTAGCGCTTGCGCCGCTCGATCGCGGCGCCGATCGCGCCCTGCCAGCGTGCCATGAGGCTCTGCCGCAGGGCGGGATTGCCGGTGCTGACCTCGGCCGCCCCGCGATTGCCCGCCGCCTGCCGTCCGCCGCTGCCGGCGGCCTTCTGCGCCGGGACGGGGGGCGGTGCTGCCGGCGTGTCGGGGTGTGCCTCGGGCTCGGCCGGCGGGCTTTTCTGCGGGGCGGGTTCGGGGCGTGGCGGGGCCGTTTCGGGCGACGGGGCGGGGAGTGCGGCGGGTGGGACAACGGCCGCGGGGGCTGTTTCCGGCGGCGCGAAGGTGGGATCGCCGGGCGCGGACGCGGCCTCTGGCGCCACGGCGAAGCGCGGAGCGGAATCGGCGATCTTCGGCGCGGGGGAGGGCACCGGGGGCGGTGGAGCGCTGGGCTTGGACTGCGGGCCCGGCACGGCCCGTGGCGCGGCTTGCCGCGGCGTTGGATCGGTCGCGCGGGGCAGGGCCGGTTCCGTGGCCCGCGCGGGCGCCTCGGGCAGAGGGGGCGAAACCTGCGCCTGTGCCTCGGGCGGTTGGCGCCAGGCGTCGGCCAGCGCCTGCAGCGCCCCCGGCGCGGCCTCGAGAGAGACCAGCGCCTCGCCCCCTGCGCCTGCCGATTGCCCGCCGCCTGCGGGCAGCCCGGCCCAAAGGCCCAGGTGCAGCGCCGTGGCCACGGCCACGAAACTCGAGAATTCCAGCGCGGCCCTCATCGCGGCCTCGTCGCAAGGGTGACGTCGGTGATGCGCAGCCCCGCCAGGCGGCTCATCACCCGTGCCAGCGTGGCGGCGGGCAGGTCGGTGTCGGCCCGGATCAACAGCGGCGCGTTGCCCCCCGCCCTGCCGGCCAGCGCCTGCCAAGCGGCCCCGCCCGTGGTGCCGCCGTAGCTGGGCGTGCCATCGGCGGCGAGGAACAGGATGTGCTCGGGCGCGGCCTCGTCCTGCGCGGCGGCCTGCGGCGGGGTGACCTCGAACGGGGCCTGCGGCGCGATCTCGGCGGTCATCAGGAAGAAGATCAGCAGCAGGAAGACCACGTTGATCATCGGCACGATGGCCTCGGCGGGACGGCGGCGCGGGCGGGCGGGGCGGAAATCCATGGCGCTACTCCACCAGCACCAGCCGGGTGAACCCGGCCGCGGTCAGCGCGTCGGTGACATCGGTCAGATGCTGCAGCGTCGCGCCGCCGGTTGCGCGCAGGATGATGGCGTCGGCGGGGCCTTGCGTCAGCGGGGCCAGCGCCCCGGACAGCGCCTCCAGCGTCACCGGACGACCGTTCAGGGTGACGGTTTCGGGGGCGATTTCGACCAGCCGCGGCGGCCCCTGGTAGGGCGCGCCCGCCGCGCCGCCCGACAGCGGCAGCCCGACGTCCCGCCCGACCTGCGCGACCAGCATGAAGAACACCAGCAGCAGGAACACCACGTCGATCATCGGCGTCAGGCTGGGCCGTCTCGGCGGGCGCGGATCGGCGAAGTGGAACATCAGCCCGCCCCTTGGTCCCCGGCATGGGTGAAGATGCGGGTCGCGAGGTCCTCGAGATCGGTCTGGGTGGTCTCGGCCACGCTTTCGAACCAGGTCAGCGCGGCGGCGGCGGGGATGGCGACGGCCATGCCCGCGGCGGTGGTCAGCAGCGCCTCCCAGATGCCGCCGGCCAGGACCGAGGGGTCGGCGCGCGCGCCGCTCTCCTGCAGCTCCTGGAAGGCCTCGATCATGCCCAGAACGGTGCCCAGAAGGCCGATCAGGGGGGCGATGGTGGCGATCAGTTCCAGCGCGCGCAGCCCGACGCGCAGCTCGGCCAGCTCGGCCTTGGCCACGCGCGTGGTCTCCTCGCGGGCCTCTTCGCGGTTCATGCGCGGGTTGCGCAGCGCGCCCATGGCGCTGGCCGCTAGCCGCGCGCGCAGATCGCCGCCGCGGGCCAGCGCCTCCAGCGCGGCGGCCTGCCCGCCCTCGCACCACAGCGCGACGGCGATGCGCGCCCGTCCGCGTGCCCAGGCGCCCTGCCGGGCCAGCCGCCACAGCTTCCACAGGATCAGCGCCAAGGTCAGGATCGAGAGAAGTGCGATCACCCACAGGGCGGGGCCGCCCTTGTGCAGGAAGGCGGTCAGTGCGTTCAGCTCCATCTGCGGGTCCCTCCACGGCTTCGCCCGGCCCGGGCGGTGTTTACAGGTTGCCTGCCGCGCCCCGCGGCCGTCCAGCCCCGGCGGGCCCACGGGCCGTTGCAGCGCGCGCTCACCGGATCACCTCCAGCGGCTGGAAGACCGGGCCGTCATCGGTCTGGCTGAACCAGGCGGTGATGCCGAAGACGCGGGCGAGGCGCTCGGCGGTCAGCACCTCGCCGGGCGGGCCGTCGGCGATCAGCCGCCCCTCGCCCAGCAGCACCAGCCGGGTGCAATGGCGCGCGGCGAGGCCAAGGTCGTGCATCGAGACCAGGACCGAGCGCCCCTCTTCGGCCAGGGCCGAGAAGGTCCGCATGGTGGAGATCTGGTGCGCGGGGTCGAGGCTGGCGATCGGTTCGTCGGCCAGCACCAACGGGGTGTCCTGCGCCAGCGCGCGGGCGATCAGGACGCGGGCCTGCTCGCCGCCCGACAGCCGGGTCGCGGCGCGGGCGCGCAGCGCCGTCAGGCCCATCCGCTCCAGCGCGCCCTCGACCACGGCGCGGTCGTCGTCGCTGGGCGACTGACCCGCGGCCAGGTGCGGTGTGCGGCCGAGCATCACCAGCGTCTCGACCGAGACCGGCCAGGCGATCTCGCGCGATTGCGGCATCCAGGCGGCGGCCTTGGCCCGCGCGCGCGGCTCCAAAGCGGCGATGGAACTGTGACCTTCGGCCGGGATCAGGCCGAGGGCGGCGCGCATCAGGGTGGTCTTGCCCGCGCCGTTGGGGCCGATCAGGCCCACCACCTCGCCCGGCCCGATGGCAAAGCTGACATCGCGGAACACCGGGCGCCCGCGCAGCGTGACCGACAGGTTCTCGACACGGAGCAGGGTCATGGCATGTCCCTCCGCGTCTTGTAGATCAGGTGCAGGAACAGCGGCGCGCCGACCAATGCGGTCAACACGCCCAGCTTCAGATCGCGCTCGGGCAGGACCAGCCGCACGGCGATGTCGGCGGCCAGCACCATCGCCGCGCCCCCCAGCGCCGAGGCCCAGAGCAGCCGCGAGGGCCGCGCCCCCACCAGCGGGCGCAGCAGATGCGGCACCACCAGCCCGACAAAGCCGATGGCGCCCGCCACCGCCGTGCCCGCGCCGACCACGCAGGCGGTGCCCAGGATCAGCGCCAGCCGCAGCCGGGGCAGGCGGATGCCCATCGCCTGCGCGGCATCCTCGCCCAGCGTCAGCGCGTCGAGCCCCCGGCCCAACGTCGCCAGCAGCGCCCAGCCCAGGGCCATCAGCGGCAGCGCCAGCGCCACATGGGCCATCGACCGGTCGGCGAGCGACCCCATCATCCAGAACATGATCTCGCTGGCGGCGAAGGGGTTGGGTGACAGGTTCAAGACCAGCGAGGTCAGCGCCGCCGCCAGCGCCGAGATCGCGATCCCGGCCAGGATCAGCGTCAGCGACGAGCCGCGCGGCCCGGCCAGCAGCAGGATCAGCAGGACGCCGCCCAGCGCACCGGCCAGCGCCATCAGAGGCAGGCCCAGCGCGAAGGCGGCGGAAAGCCCGCTCTGGATGGCCAGCACCGCGCCCAGCGCGGCGGTGCCCGACACGCCGATCAGCCCCGGCTCTGCCAGCGGGTTGCGCAGGTAGCCCTGCAGCGCCGCCCCCGACAGGCCGAGGCTGGCGCCGATCATGACCGCCAGTAGGGCGCGGGGCAGGCGGATTTCGCGCATCACCAGGGGCAGCGCGCCGTCGCCGCCCGCCAGCAGCGCGCGCAGGCTCTCGCCCGGGCCGATATCGGCGGGGCCCAGCATCAGCGAGGCCAGGAACAGCGCGGCGACCAGCGCCGCGAGGATCAGCATCAGCCGGGTCATGGGCGCGCCTCGCGGAGGCGGACCAGGCGCTCCACCGCCTGCAGCACATAGGGCGTGCCGCAGATCCAGTCGCTGTCGGCGACGCTGCCGCCCCGGCGGCCTTCGCGCAGCGCCTGCACCACCGGGTGGTCGAGGATTTCCTCGGAGCGCGATCCGCCGGGGTAGGGCCGGCCGGTGATCACCGCGTCGGGGGCCGCGAGGGCCAGCACCTCCAGCGGCATCGTGCCGCCGTAAGTGAAGCCCGCCTCGCGGGCCACGTTGTCGTACCCCGCCGCCAGCAGGATCTGCCCGGCCAGCGTCTTGTCGCCCAGCGTGTAGCCATTGGCGAAATAGAGCGCGGCGCGCGGGCGTTCCTCGACCTCGGCCTGAAGGGCCTGCAGCCGGGCCTCGAAGTCCGCCGCCGCGTGGGCGGCGCGGTCGGGGTGGCCCAGCACCTCGCCCATCTGGTTCAGCCGCGCGGCGATATCCGGCAGGGTGGTCGCGGGGTCGAACAGGGCGACGGGGATGCCCAGCCGTTTCAGCATGCCGGTGGTCGCGCTGTCGGTGAAGCGGCTGGCGAGCACCAGGTCGGGGCGCATCAGGAAAATCTCCTCGGCCCGCCCGTGGTTGAGCCGGTAGCCGCGCGCCGCCCCGGCCATGGCCGAGTTGCGCGGATCCGCCGCCAGAAAGGATACGGACACAAGCTGCCCCTCGTCGGCCAGCAGCATGGCCAGTTGATCGGTGCAGAGATTCATCGACACCACCCGCGCGGGCCGCTCGGCCGCGGCGGGAAGGGCCGGGGCGAGCAAGGCCGCCCCGGCCAGGATCAGGTGGGAAATGAGCTTACCAGCGCGCATCGAGCCCGACATAGGCGGCCCGGCCGCGGCCCGGGTAGCCCCAGACATCCATCACGTCGGCATCGAGCAGGTTCTGCACCCGGCCGGTCAGGGTGACGTGATCGGTCAGCGCATAGCGCGCGGCCACGTCCACGGTGGTGTAGTCCGGCAGCTTCACGGTCTGGAAGGCGCCCCAGAACTGGGTGTCGTAATTCTCCGCCACGTGGCGCAGGTCGGCCGAAAGCGTGCCGCGCCCGCCGAAGGTCTCCAGCGTCGCGCCCAGGCCCAGCTCATGCTTGGGGCGGCGGATTTCCACCGCGCCGTTCGGGTCGGTCGCATCGAGATAGGTGTAGGACAGGCGCACATTCAGCGTATCGGTCGCCGCCAGCTCGGCCATCACCTCGACCCCCTGCCGGTCGCTGTCGCCGGACTGGTTGGCGAAGCTGAAGGTGCCGGGGCCGGTGTAGACAGAGACGATCTCGTCGGTGAGCGTCTCGTTGAAATAGGTCACATCCAGGATCCCGCGCCCGCCGAACACCGGCAGTTCCACCCCGAGGTCGAAACTGCGGTTCGTTTCCGGCGTCAGGTTGGGGTTGCCCAGGTAGGTGGTGGCGAAGGGCGGCGTGCCATAGGTTTCGTTGACGTAAAGCTCGAAATAGCTTGGGTTGACCGATCCGGTGCCGGCCGAGCCGTGCAGCCGCACGCCGTTGCCGAAGCTGTAGGAAGCGCCGACATTCCAGGTGGTGATGTCCTTGAACACCTTGTTGTCGTCGCGCCGCACGCCGGCCTGAATGTCCAGGCCGTTGGCGAAATGGCCGCGATATTCCAGCGCGACAGAGGTCGATTCGCGCGCGAAGGCGGGGTTCGAACTGCTGCTGTCCTCTTCATGTTCGGCCAGAACGTTGAGAATGTGGTCGGCATCCGCCACCGCCCGGCCGTCCAGCCCGTAGCTGAGCCGGTATTTCAGCGCCTCGGTCTCGGTCCGCGTGGCAGGGCCGCCATTGGTGGCGTCCTTGTTCTCGGTCTTCTCATAGGCGAGATGATGGGTCAGCCGGCCGCCGAGCGTTTCGAGATCGGCATAGACGCTGCCGGTCGTCTCGTCGCGGGTGCTGTAGGGCAGCGGGTCGTCGACGACATAGCTGTCGGAATCGGTCGCCAGCCAGGAGTTCGAGTCGAAGTCGTAACGCTCGTCCGAGCGGCGCAGGGTGAAGCCCAGCTTCAGCGCCCCGGTAACCCGGTAGTCGCCCGACAGGATCATGGTCTGGCGGTCGATCGCGTCCTTCTCGCCGCCGTCGCCCGAGGCGTCGAAACCGTCGTCATGGGCATCCGAGAGGCTCAGCGACAGGCCGCCTTCCTGCGTGCGGGTCGAGACGAAGGCCGTGGCGGTGGTGCCGTCGCCGACCTCGACCGAGCCGCCGTATTCGGTGCCGGCCCGGCCCTTGCGGGTGATGATGTTGATCACGCCGGTCGAGGCGTTGGAGCCGTAATAGACCGATTGCGGGCCGCGCAGCACCTCGATGCGCTCGATATTGGCGGTTTCGAGGCCGCTGAGGATGTATTCGCTGTCGCCGCCGGCGGCCTCGATCCCGTCGATCAGGATCAGGGTGTGGCCGGCTTCGCCGCCGCGCATGCGGACCTGCGTGTAGGACGCGCCCGAGCTGCTGACGCTGAGGCCGGGCACGGCGCGCAGGGCGTCTTGCACGGTGGTGATGCCGCGATCCTCGATCTCTTCGGCGGTCAGCACGCTGACGGCGCGGCCATAGGCGTCGGCCGCGACCGGGGTCAGGCCGCCCGAGACGATGATCTCGTCGAGTTCGTAGATTTCCTCGGCGGTTGCCGATGTGGCGATCAGCGCGGCAACGGCCGCGGTTGCCATGAGTTTGGCACGGTTCATGTCTTGTCCCTCTAACCGGCCGGTGCCGGCCGATCTGGTGCGATTTGGTCGTTGGAAGGACGCATGCCTCCCGCAGACGGTGAGTTGTGCCACCACTACGGAAGATCCGTTGCCCGGGACGCGCCCCGTGTCCGGACAGGGTGAACTCTTCGGCAGGTCTCCTGACTTGCGGGTCGTGGCTTTGCCGGGCCTTCCCACAGCGCCCGTTGGGGCGCGGCAGTGGCATATGCCGGCATCGCTCGCCGCTTACAGTTGCGGGGGCAGTCACGGAGTTGGGCGGAGGGCCCGCACCGTGTTCCCTTTTAACCGGACGGCAAGCCGCCCGGACCGAAGCTGTCCCGGGTTAATCCGAATCCCGGCCAAGCGTCAATGAACAATGCGCGATGCCTGCCCGTCAGCGGCTGCTGCCGCTGCGCCCGCTGCGGCCGCCGGCTGCCGGTGCAGACGGCTCCTCCGGCGTCTCCGGCATGGCCGCGGACGGGGTTGCCTCCGGCACGGCCGGGGCCGGTTCCGGCTGGGTTGCGGGCAGCGGCATCGGGGCCTCCGGTTCGGTGCGCGAGATGTCGGTCCAGGCCTTGGCCTGCTCGGGGCTGATCATCCCGCCGGCCACGGCGGCCTGACGCACCGCCTCGGCGCGGCTGTCCTCGCAGGCATTGTATTCGGCGATGCAGGACGCGTCGGGCGTTCCGGCCGCACGGCAGGTGTCGAACGCGGCGAGACAGGCCTCGGGCGTTGGCCCCTCGGGCTGCGCGGCCGGGGCGGCGGGCGGTGCGCCGGCATTCATATCTGCGGCCCAGGCCCGGCATTCCGCAAGGCTGGCCTTGCGCTGGAGGTCGGCATAGCCGCCCATGATCAGGGTCGTCAGGGCCTTGGTCGTGGCGGTGTCGCAGGCACAATCCCAGCGGCCGGCCGCGTCCTTGCCGGCGTAGCAGGCGGTCTCGGCCAGGGCCGGCGGGGCGGCGGCCAGCAGCAGGGCGGAGGCGAGGGCAAGCGGGGCGGGGCCGTTCGGCCGGGGCAGGCGGATCATTGCGCGGCCCCTTTGACTGCGAACATCCGGCTGCCCAGCTCGTCCGCGTCGTGACGCACCACGACCCGGTAGACGCCCTCGGGCCAGCCGTTGTCGGGGCGGGTGACGGCGAGCGTGATCTCGATCACCCCGCCGGGGCCGATCTCTGACAGCGCGGCGCGGTGCGCGCCCACCTCGTAGCCGCTTTCCTGGTAGATCAGCGCGATCTCGATCACGCCGCTCCGGTCGGTGCCGATGACCTGGCCGACGGCGTTGATCTCGGCCGTGTCGGGGCGCAGCAGCGCCACGTTGTCGCCCGGCGCGGGCCCGGTGCTGAGCACGGCCAGCCCCAAGGCGCTGCCCGCAGGCGGCGCCGGTTCGGGTGAGGCGGCGGGGCCGGGCAGGGGCGCGGGCGTCGGCGAGGGGGCGGCCATGCGGAAGGTGCTCTGATAGGTCTGCATGATGGCAAAGACCTGCTGCGAGCGGCCCAGCACGGCCCGCTCGGGCAGCACTGCCCAGACCACGTGCAGATGCGGCCCGCTGCGCGCGTAGAAGGCATAGCCCACCATCCATGTACCCTCGGACTGCCAGACATAGCTGCGCATCTCGCCCGAGACGCCGTGGATGGTCGCGGGCTTGGTCTCGTGCGGGGCGGTGCCCCACTCCATGTTCTCCTCGATCATGGGGATGACCTCGGCCAGGCTCATCTCCTCGGGAAGCTGCAGGGTCGAGACGCCCATCGCCAGCTCGCCGTCCGGGCTGGTGAAGCGTGCGGTGCCGCCCTCGGGGTCGTCGACCATCTGCTGGGTCCAGTCATGCGGCACGCTGATCTGCCAGCCGCTGCGCGGCGCGCTCAGGGTGACGCTGTCGGTCACCTCGCTGGCCGGCTGCGGCAGGAAGCAGGACGGCGTCCTGCAGGCCGCATCGCCCTGATCCACGGGAAGGAACCTCGACCCGCTGGCCAGTGCCGGCCCGGCGGCCAGCAGCAGTGCCAGCGCGGCCCCCTGTGCAAGTGACGGATATCTCATCTGAACCCCTCCCCGCCGGGTTAATTCCCGGGCGTGAACAGCCGTTCGGGCAGGCCGTAGCCGTCGACCCAGTTGTACCAGAACACATCGGTCGGCCCGATGACATAATCCACCGCCTGCCAGCCACCGTCCTGGCGCCTGAGCAAGACCATAACAAGTTCGCTCATCCTGTCATTAGCCCGATCGGCGGCGTAGGGTGTCGCGGACCAGTCCAGCTTGCCGCCGTCCGGGGTCAGCGGCTCGGCCTCCAGGTAGCACCAGGCGCCGTCGCTGCGCAGCTCGCTGACCAGGAAGATCACCCGCTGGCCCAGTTCGCGCTCGATGGGCAGGCGCGCGGCATCCATGATCGCGCGGCGCTCAACGGAGCCGCGGGCAGGCGTGTGGTAGCGGGGCCCGGCGCCCGCCGCGCTGGCCGCGGTCAGCCGCTCGATTTTCAGCCGTGCCAGGGGCGCGAAGGTGCCATCGGGCCATTGGGCCAGATAGGCCTCGTACATCGCGGGGTCGTCCGACGCCGCGATGGATTGCCAGAAGGCCAGTTCCATCTGCGCGTCGCCGGGGCGGGCGGGGGCAGACAGTTCGGCCAGGCGCTGGCGGGCCTCACCGGCATGCGGGCCGCCGGGCCAGCGGTCGAGATAACTCAAGAAGTCCCAGGCATGGGGCGAGTTGCGTATGGCCTCCCAATGCGCCCGTTCCGCCTGCCGCGCGCCCGGCTCTGCCGGGGTGGCGGGGGCCGCAGGGCGCAGCCCGCGCGGCGGCGCGAAGGCCCGCCGGCCGAGCGAACGCACCACGATTTCGGCCACAAGGTCGAAGCGCCCGGCCAGTGCCGTGGGATAGCGGATCTCGACATTGTGGGTGGTGTTGCCGCCATCCAGAAGGATGTGGCGGTGCAGGATCGTGCTGCCCAGCTCCAGCTTCAGCGTGAACCAGTCGACACCACTTCTCTGCTCCACGATCCTGGCAGCCGGATGGGTCTTGAGGATTTCGGTCCCCATCTCTGTCAGCCTGCGGTGCAGCGCGTTGGGCCCGGCCCAGACCCGCATTTCGGCCAGCCCGTCGGGGCCGACGAAAACGCGGCCCTCCGTGTCGGAGGGCGTGCCTTCTACCGGTCGAAAATGGCTTCGCGGGTAATGGATCGTGGTGCCGTAGCGGGTGTTGGTATAGGCCGTCCAGCCGTCGGGGGCCGGGGCGGCGGCGGCGCAGGGCAGCGCACCATCGGGCCGCGAGACGTGACGTATCCGCCCCGATGGCGCCGGGATGCAGCCCGATGAGCCGTCGTCCGGAAAGGCCCCCGGCTGGCCGCCGTCTGGCGGGGCGGCCTGCGCGGGCGAAAGGGCCAAGGCCAGAAGGCCGGCGGCGATCCCTCGTCGCCAGGTCAGGCGCGTGTCGTCCGGCAATGCTCATCCTCCCTGACCCGTCCGGTTCCGGACAGGACTACAGCATGGCAAGGCCTGGGCGCACCTTGATGCGGGTCAAACCCGCGGCCTCTGCGCCCGGCGGGCTCAGCCCAGCCGCGCGCGCGCTGCGGCCAGCCCTTTCAGAAGCATCTCGCGCCCATTGGCCTGCACCGGCGCCGCGCCCTGCGCGCTCACCGCGTTGACGTAGATCGCGGCCAGCGCGCCCTCGCCGATCACCGCGACCGGCTGGCCCAGCCAGTAGGGGCGGGCGGCGGCCATCTCGGCCCCGACCATCGCGCCCCAGAGCCGGCCCCGGGCGATATTTTCAGACAGCCCGGTCAGCAATCCCTCGGCGCGGATGCTCGCCAATCGCCCGGCGAGTTTCTCGGGCCGGGCCTGCACCTCGGACAGCATGTCGAGAAAGGCGGGTTCGTCCCAGGCCTCGGCGCGCAGGCCGAGGCGGGCAGCCGTGTCGCGGGCCATGTCGGAGGTGGCGAAGCTCTGGAAACTGACCACCTCGCCCGCGCTGACATGGGCCCAGGCGGTCTCGGGGCCCGGCAGGCAGAGCACGCCGTCGAATTTCGGGTTGAGCGCCAGGAAGCCGGCCATTTTCGTCTCGGCCCCTTGGGTGACATGGGCGGGGTCGTCCTGTGCCAGGCCGGGAACGGCGGCAATGCGGCGGGGGCTTTGCGCCAGTTCCACCGGCTTGGCGTCGAGCGGTTCGCACGGGACCTTGCGGAACCCGGCCTGGGGCAGGCCGCAGGCGACGATGGGGCCGTCGATGCCGGGCATCAGGCTGGCCGCCGTCTCGGCCAGGGTCTCGGGGGTGTCGGCGCTGGCGCTGTGCTGTTCCAGCGGATGCTCGCCGCCCCCCATCTGCCAGAGCCACAGGATGGCCCCTTCCTGCGCCGCCGCGATCCATTCGCTCATGTCCGCCTCCCGCTCTTGAATGTCCCTGCGCCCAGAATAGGGCGCAGGGCGCGGGGTCGAAACCCTATTCGGCGGCGCTCACGCAATCGGCAATGGTGGCGGCCAGCCCGGTCAGCAGTGCGTCATAGAGGCCGGGGCCGTAATCGAGCGAGGTGCCGGACGGGTCCAGCACGCCGCCCACGCGCACGCCGGTGCCCTCGACCACGGTCTTCACATAGGCGGGGTCGTGCTGCGCCTCGGGGAAGATGCAGACCGCGCCGGCGTGTTCCAGCTGGTCGCGGATCTCGGCGAGGTGGCCCGCGCCGGGGGCGGCGGCGTCGCCCAGCGCGATCGTGCCGGCGACATTCACCCCGAAATGGCCGGAGAAATAGCCGTAGGCGTCATGAAACACGACAATCGGGGCGTCGCCCACGGGCGCGAGGGTGGCGCGAATCCGCGCCTCGGTTTCCTCCAGCCGGGCCCCGGCGGCCTCGGCATTGGCGGCATAGGTAGCGGCATTCTCGGGGTCGAGGCGGGACAGTTCGGCGGCGATGGACGTCAGCCAGAGCTGGCCGTTCTCAGGCGTCAGCCAGGCATGCGGGTCGAGGCTGTCGTGGTCGTGGCCGTCATGCCCGTCCTCGTCCGCGTGGTCTTCGTGCCCGTCCTCGTCGGCGTGCCCTGCGCCGAACGCCTGCCGGTGGGTGCCCTCCAGCTCAAAGAGTTCCAGCGTTTCGCCCGGGATACCCACGCCCTCGATCGCACGTTCCAGCCACGGGGTCATCTCGGGACCGACCCAGATCACCAGATCGGCCCGCGAGAGCGCGCGGGCCTGCGAGGGCCTGAGCTGGAAGTGATGCGCATCCGCGCCCTTGTCCAGCAGGATCCCCGGGCTGCCCAGATCGCCCATCACCTGTGCCGTCAGGGAATGGACGGCGGGCAGGTCAGTCACTACCTTGGGCACCTCGGCAAAGGCAGGGGCGGCCAGAAGGGCTGCGGAAAAAATCAGGGACAGACGCATCGGCGTTTCCTTTGTCGCTTGAATTCGGAGAGCATGTATTGATATGTTATATCGTAACATGTCAAGGGGCATTGGGGATGACGACGGAACACACTGCCGGGCTGGCCTTTGCCGCCCATGACCACGATGCCTGCAGCGGCGAGGTGCTGGCGAGGGCCGAGGCGCTGGCCGACGAGAAGGGGCTGCGCCTGACGCCGGTGCGCCGGCGCACGCTGGAGATCCTGCTGGAGACGCATCAGGCGCTGGGCGCCTACGACGTGCTGGCGCGGCTGTCCGAGGACGGCTTTGGCAAGCAACCCCCGGTCGCCTACCGGGCGCTGGAATTCCTGGTGGAGAACGGGTTGGCGCACCGCATCCGGCGGCTCAACGCCTTCACCGCCTGCATGCACCCCGGAGAGCCGCACAGCCCCGCCTTCCTGATCTGCACCGGCTGCGAACAGGTGGCCGAGGCGCCGGGCTCCGAGGTGCAGGAGGCGATGCAGCAGGCGGCCGGGGAGGTCGGGTTCCGGATCGAGCGGATGAATATCGAGGCGGTGGGCCTGTGTGCCTCCTGCCGGGCGCAGGGGGCGGCATGAGCCTGATTACAGCCGAGGGTATGGGCGTGCGCTATGGCGGGCGGGTGGCGCTGGAGCGCGTGGATTTCACCATCGAGCCGGGCGAGATCGTCACCGTGGTCGGCCCGAACGGGTCGGGCAAGTCGACGCTGCTGCGGGCCCTTCTGGGGGTGATCGAACCGTCCGAGGGGCGCGTGACGCGGCAGAAGGGGCTGCGCATCGGCTATATGCCGCAGCGGCTGTCCTTCGACGGGCGGATCCCGATGACGGTGCGCCGCTTCCTGTCGCTGCCCGAGCGCCGCAGCGATGCCGCGGCCCGCGCGGCGCTGGAGCGCGTGGGCGTGCCCGGCGTCGAGGGCCAGCAGATGGACACGCTGTCGGGCGGGCAGTTCCAGCGGGT
>Ga0207799_100302_pt1 | contig 25365 bp, 30 predicted proteins | sample TtanPargueraPR_4_FD_187742 | JGI IMG/M metagenome (GOLD analysis project Ga0207799, IMG submission 187742) | Aerobic enrichment media microbial communities from Bioluminiscent Bay, La Parguera, Puerto Rico - Tt and M2 (SPAdes) | ecosystem: Environmental > Aquatic > Marine > Unclassified ...
AGAACCCCATGGAGATCCCCATGCTGTGGCAGGGGGGCATGTCGTTTCACGGCGGCTTCATCGGGGTGATGCTGGCGGCGATCCTGTTCTGCCGCAAGCACGGCATCGCGCTCCTGTCGGCCTCGGACGCGCTGGCGCTGGCCGCGCCGCCGGGGCTGTTCTTTGGCCGGATCGCCAATTTCATCAATGCCGAGCTTTGGGGCCGCCCGTCGGATGCGCCATGGGCGGTGATCTTCCCCGGCGAACTGGCGCAATACTGTCCCGGATGGGACCAGGTGCCCTGTGCGCGCCACCCTTCGCAGCTTTATGAGGCGGGGCTTGAGGGCATCGTGCTGGGCGCGGTGATCCTCTATCTCGTCTACCGGCGCGGATGGCTGCAGCGCCCGGGCCGGACCGCCGGCGTGTTCTTCGTGGGCTACGGGCTGGCCCGGTTCACAGTGGAATATTTCCGGCAGGCGGATTTCCAGTTCATCACCCCCGACAACCCGATGGGCTATGCCCTGCATCTGGGCGGGCTCGGCGTGACGATGGGGCAATTGCTGTCCCTGCCGATGGTCGCGGTCGGCGTCGCCTTCCTGATGATCGCCCGACGCCGCGCATGACTGTGCTGGCCGACATCCTCGCCCGGCGCATCGCCAAGACCGGGCCGATCTCGGTCGCCGAGTACATGGCCGAGTGCCTGCTGCACCCCGAGCACGGCTATTACGCCACCCGCGACCCGTTCGGCGCGGGCGGCGATTTCACCACCGCGCCGGAAATCAGCCAGATGTTCGGCGAGATGGTGGGCCTGTGGCTGGCGCAGGTCTGGCTGGATCAGGGCGCGCCCGCGCCCTTTACCCTGGCCGAGCCGGGGCCGGGGCGCGGCACGCTGATGGCCGATATCCTGCGCGCCACCCGCGCCGTGCCGGGGTTCGCCGACGCCGCCCGGGTGCACCTGGTCGAGGCCAGCCCCACCCTGCGCGAGGTCCAGCACGCAACGCTGAAGGGTCATGAGGTGACCTGGTGCGACAGCGTGGCCGAACTGCCCGACCAGCCGCTGTTCCTGGTCGCAAACGAGTTCTTCGACGCCCTGCCCATCCGCCAGTTCCAGCGCGACGCCAAGGGCTGGCGCGAGCGGCAGGTGGCGGTGATCGACGGCACGCTCGGCTTCGGCCTGTCCACCCCCGCGCCCATCGCCGCGCTCGATGACCGGCTGGAGGATACCCGCCCCGGCGATATCGTGGAGACCTGCCCGCAGGCCGGCCCCATCATCGCCGAGATCGCGGCCCGCATCGCGGCCCGTGGCGGCGCGGCGCTGATCTTCGACTATGGCGGCTGGCATTCGCTGGGCGACACGCTGCAGGCGCTGCGCGCACATGAATTCGACGACCCGCTGGCCCATCCGGGCGAGGCCGACCTGACCGCGCATGTGGATTTCGAGGCGCTGGCTGCGGCCGCCCCCGGCCTGACCGCCCTGCCCCTGACGCCGCAGGGCGTGTTCCTGGAACGGCTGGGAATCACGGCGCGCGCACAGGCGCTGGCCGATAAACTGAGCGGCCCCGCGCTGGAGTCCCATATCGCCGCACATCGGCGCTTGACCCACCCCCAGGAAATGGGAACGCTCTTCAAGACCCTCGCCTTGATGCCACAGACCGCCCCAACCCCGCCCGGATTCGCGCCATGACGCTTGAGATACTGACCGCCGACATCCTGACCCCGCTGCGCCACGGGTTCTTTACCCGCAAGGGCGGCGCGTCGTCGGGCGTGTTCTCGGGGTTGAACTGCGGCCAGGGCTCGTCGGACCTGAACGAGGTGGTGGCGATCAACCGCGCGCGGGTCGCCGGCGCGATGGGGGTGGACCCCGAGGCGCTGGTCTCGGTCCGCCAGACCCATTCGGCGGTCGTGGCCGTGGCCCCGTTCGAGGACCGCCCCGAGGCCGACGCCATCGTCACCAACACGCCCGGGCTGGTGCTGACCATCCTGACCGCCGATTGCCAGCCGGTGCTTTTCGCCGACGCCGAGGCCGGCGTGATCGGCGCCGCCCATGCCGGATGGCGCGGCGCACTGGACGGGGTGCTGGAGGCCACGCTGGAGGCGATGGAGAGCCTGGGCGCGCGGCGCGAGAACACCGTCGCGGTGATCGGCCCGACCATCAGCCAGCGCGCCTATGAGGTGGGCCCCGAATTCTTCGAAACCTTCCTGGCCGAGGATCCGGAATACAGCCGGTTCTTCGCCGCCGGCGAAGGCGACCGGATGCTGTTCGACCTGCCGGCCTTCGGGCTGTTCCGGCTGCGCGAGGCCGGGATCGGGCAGGCGCAATGGACGCGGCATTGCACCTATTCGGACCCCGATCGGTTCTATTCCTACCGCCGGACCACCCATGCGGGCGAGGCCGATTACGGCCGGTTGATCTCGGCCATCCGGCTCTGATCTTCGCCACAATTTGGACTTACCAAGGTCACAACAAACCGTGCGCCCCGTCATCGCCATGCCGCAATGACGGGGCACCCTGCCCTTGATGGCCGCATGTGCGGAACGCGTGCGTTCCGGGGCAAAGAGGCAAAGCGAGGAGCAAGAATCATGAAGAACAAGCGCCGCTGGATGATCTGGGTTCAGAAGGAAAGCGCCAAGCCGGGCTTGGCCCTGCCGTGGGTCCGCCGCCGCCGCGAGACCCGCGCCGCCTGAGCGCGCGGCAGCCCGAGGGCCGCAACCTGACGCCCCGGCCCCGGCACCGAAAGGTGGCCGGGGCCGTTTGATTCGAGGCGCCCAAAAAACGGCCGCAAAATTCGCGCCGGAGATGGGAAACAATCACCCGGCGCCGCCGCAATTGCTCCGCAGCCTCGAACCAATTGCGATGTTTTTTTGACAAGCACCGGGAACTCCGGCAAAACACCTCCAGAGAGATTTGTCCCTCTGCACGCTTCGGTGGGGGCCGACGCAGATGTGGCAGACCGAAAGGACTGTTGGCATGGCTATCCCCCACACGTCCGCCGCGGGTTTCGCGGCGGGATCCCGGGTCCGACGGACCCACCATAAGACAAACGCTCGTTCAGAACGGCGGCCTCGGCAGGTGATGCCTCTCACCCGCAGCTACGAGGTCGCCGGTTTGGCCGCCAACGGCCAAGTCGAGACCTTTGCAAAGAACGCCCCGGCCACCCCCGCCTTCGAGGATGCCTTCGCCGGCTTCGCCCGCGGGACCCTCATCCAGACCGCCCGCGGCCCCGTCGCGGTCGAGGACCTGGTTCCCGGGATGCCCATCGTGGCGGACGGAGAGGAATTGCCGCTGCTGTGGGTCGGCAGCATGACGCTCCAGCCGGAATTCCCCGGCCAGCCCGAGGAAAGCGGCCGGCTGACCCGGATCACCGCCGACGCCTTTGGCCTGGGGCGCCCCATGCCCGATCTGCTGCTGGGCGCGCGGGCGCGGCTGCTGTTCCACCATGCGCAATGCGAGGCGCTGCTGGGCCATCGCTCGGCCTTTGCGCCGGCGCGCGGGTTCATCGACGGGATGAGCGCCTTCCAGATCGCCCCGGCCACGCCCGTGCGCGTCTATCACCTGGCCCTCGAACGCCAGGCGGTGCTGCGCGCCAACGGGGTAGAGGTCGAAAGCTTCCATCCGGGCCTGGCCGCCGACAAGATCCTGGACCGCGACACGCTGACCGAGTTGCTGGACCTGTTCCCGCACGCCCGCGGCCTGGGCGATTTCGGGCCGATGCCCTATCCTCGCCTGACCGCCTTTGAACTGGAAGGAATGCGCGCCGCCTGATCGGGGGATCAGGCGCTGCGGCTGAGGCGCTCTTCCAGCACCTCGAAGGGAACGCCCGGCTGATCCTTGGCGCAGCGGATGACCAGCGAGGTCTTGACGCTGGCCACGTTCTCCGCCGCGGTCAGTTCCTCGGTCAGGAAGTTCTGGAAGCTCGACAGGTCGGGGGCCACGCATTTCAGGATGAAATCGACCTCGCCGTTCAGCATGTGGCATTCGCGGACCAGCGGCCAGGCGCGGCAGCGCGCCTCGAAGGCCGACAGGTCGGCCTCGGCCTGGCTCTGCAGCCCGACCATGGCAAAGACTTGCACCTCGAAGCCCAGTTCGCGGATATCGACATCGGCGTGGTAGCCGCGGATATAGCCCGCCTCCTCCAGCGTCCGCACGCGGCGCAGGCAGGGCGGCGCGGAAATGCCCACGCGCTTGGCCAGTTCCACGTTGGTCATGCGGCCGTCGGCCTGCAATTCGGCCAGGATTTTGCGGTCGATGGGATCGAGTTTTGCTCCGGACATGCCAGATCTCCGTTTTTTTCGGATAATATGCAGCCGGCAATGCGAGCGCAATATTATTTCACGCTTGCGCAATTTCCTTAAAGGACATAGGCAACCCGCTTTGCACTCGGCTCCGCGGCTCCGCGCCTCTTTCGCGGCCGCCGGGCACAGGCTATATCAGGGCAGACATCAATTTCCGAGGGACAGAAATGGCTGAGACACGGCACACAAAACTGTTGATCATCGGCTCGGGTCCGGCCGGCTATACCGCCGCCGTCTACGGCGCGCGCGCGATGCTGGAGCCGGTCCTGATCCAGGGGATTCAGCCGGGCGGCCAGCTCACCATCACCACCGAGGTCGAGAACTGGCCCGGCGAGGTCGAGATCCAGGGCCCCGACCTGATGGTCAAGATGGAGGCCCACGCCCGCGCCGTGGGCACCGACATCATCGCCGACCAGATCACCTCGGTCGACCTGTCCAAGCGGCCCTTCACGGCCCAGGGCGACAGCGGCACCACCTACACCGCGGATGCGCTGATCCTGGCCACCGGCGCGCAGGCGAAATGGCTGGGCCTGCCCTCGGAAGAGAAGTTCAAGGGCTTCGGCGTGTCGGCCTGCGCCACCTGCGACGGGTTCTTCTACCGCGGCCAGGAGGTGGTGGTGATCGGCGGCGGCAACACTGCCGTCGAAGAGGCGCTGTTCCTGACCAACTTCGCCTCCAAGGTGACGCTGATCCACCGCCGCGACTCGCTGCGCTCGGAAAAGATCCTGCAGGACCGGCTGTTCAAGAACCCCAAGGTCGAGGTGCTGTGGAACCACACCGTCGAAGAGGTGGTCGGCGACGAGGAGCCGCTGGGCGTGACCGGCGTGCGCGCGCGCCACGTGGAGACCGGCGAGATCACCGAGGTGCCCTGCACCGGCTTCTTCGTGGCGATCGGCCACGCGCCGGCCTCGGAACTGGTGAAGGATCAGCTGGAAACCCACATGGGCGGCTATGTGGTCACCCAGCCCGACAGCACGGCGACCTCGATTCCGGGCGTCTTTGCCGCGGGCGACCTGACCGACCATAAATACCGCCAGGCGGTGACCTCGGCCGGCATGGGCTGCATGGCGGCCTTGGAAGCTGAACGCTTTTTGGCCGAAGAAGGCGGATAATTTCCCATCCAGAACAAAATCCGCGGCCTTTTCGCCGCACTTCCCGCGGAGAAGTCCCAGCGCGCTTGCCATCGCCCCCCCATCGGCGTTAGGCCGCGCGCGACACCGGGTTTGCCCGGCGACCTTGAACCAGAACACAGAGATTTAGCTCATGTCGATGCCAAACCACGCTCCGATCCCGGAGCTTTATGTTTCCCATGAAAGCGCACTGAAACTGAAAGCCGAAGCCGGCGATATGCCGAGCTGGGATTTGACCCCGCGCCAGATTTGCGACCTGGAATTGCTGATGAACGGCGGGTTCAACCCGCTCAAGGGCTTTCTGGGCGAAGAGGATTACAACGGCGTCGTCGAGAACATGCGCCTGGCCGACGGCTCGCTCTGGCCGATGCCGATCACGCTGGACGTGTCCGAGGAATTCGCCGAAAGCCTGGAGTTGGGCCAGGACATCGCCCTGCGTGACCAGGAGGGCGTGATCCTCGCCATCCTCAACGTCACCGACCGCTGGACCCCGGACAAGTCGCGCGAGGCCGAGAAGGTATTCGGCGCCGACGACATCGCGCATCCGGCGGTGAACTACCTGCACCACGCCGCGGGCAAGATCTATCTGGGCGGCCCGGTGACCGGCATCCAGCAGCCCGTGCATTACGATTTCCGCGGCCGCCGCGACACCCCGAACGAGCTGCGCGCGCTGTTCCGCAAGCTGGGCTGGCGCCGCGTCGTGGCCTTCCAGACCCGCAACCCGCTGCACCGCGCCCACCAGGAACTGACCTTCCGCGCCGCCAAAGAGGCGCAGGCCAACCTGCTGATCCACCCGGTCGTGGGCATGACCAAGCCGGGCGACGTCGATCACTTCACCCGCGTGCGCTGCTACGAGGCGGTGCTGGACAAATACCCGGCCTCGACCACCTCGCTGAGCCTGCTGAACCTGGCCATGCGCATGGCCGGCCCGCGCGAGGCGGTCTGGCACGGCCTGATCCGCAAGAACCACGGCTGCACCCATTTCATCGTCGGCCGCGACCATGCCGGCCCGGGCAAGAACAGCGCGGGCGAGGATTTCTACGGCCCCTATGACGCGCAGGAGCTGTTCCGCGAGCACCAGGAGGAAATCGGCATCGAGATGGTCGATTTCAAACACATGGTCTTTGTGCAGGAACGCGCACAGTACGAACCCGCCGACGAGATCGAGGAAGGCGTGACCGTCCTGAACATCTCGGGCACCGAACTGCGCCGCCGCCTGTCGGAAGGGCTGGAAATCCCCGAATGGTTCTCCTTCCCCGAGGTGGTCAAGGAACTGCGCCGCACCAAGCCGCCGCGCGCCCAGCAGGGTTTCACCGTGTTCTTCACCGGCCTCAGCGGCTCCGGCAAGTCGACCATCGCCAACGCGCTGATGGTCAAGCTGATGGAGATGGGCGGCCGCCCGGTGACGCTGCTCGACGGCGACGTTGTGCGCAAGCACCTGTCTTCCGAGCTGGGCTTTTCCAAGGAACACCGCGACATCAACATCCGCCGCATCGGCTATGTCGCCTCGGAGATCACCAAGAACGGCGGTATCGCCATCTGTGCCCCGATCGCGCCCTACACCGCCACCCGCCGCGCCGTGCGCGAGATGATCGAAGCCTACGGCGCCTTCTGCGAGGTGCATGTGGCCACCTCGCTGGAGGAATGCGAGCGCCGTGACCGCAAGGGCCTCTACAAGCTGGCGCGCGAAGGCAAGATCAAGGAATTCACCGGGATCTCCGACCCCTACGAGGCGCCGACCAATGCCGAACTGGTGGTCGATACAGAGAACGTGGACGTGGACAACTGCGCCCACCAGGTGATCCTGAAGCTGGAGCAGATGGGCCTGATCGCAGGCTGATCCGTCACGCCTTGAAATTGAAAACGCCCCGCCGGATCCGGCGGGGCGTTTTTCTTGAGCCGCGGTCAGACGCGCCCGCGCGGCGGGCGGACCATCCGCATCAGCACGCTGTCTTTCAGGATATAGTGGTGGTACAGCGCCGCGGCCGCGTGCAGCCCCGCCAGCACCAGCATCCCGTTCATCACGACCACATGCACGTCGCCCAGCAGGCCGATCTTGCCATACCAGGCAAGCGCGCCCAGCGCCGGGACCGCGAACAGCAGGACATACAGCAGCCCGTGCGCGGCCCCCGCGGCCTTTTCGAGGATCTCGGGCCCATCGCCGAGGGGCGCCGGTGCGCCCTGGAACAGCCGCACGATCACCCTGAGCACCACCAATGCCAGCACGGCGAGGCCCACATAGACATGCACCGCCGGGGTCAGCCCGGTAACCGCCTCGCCTTTCAGAACCGCGCGCAGGGCGCGGCCCATGCCATCACTCACAATGTAATTCACCGCGATCAGCAGCACGATGATCCAGTGCAGCGCAATCTGGAGACCGCTGTAGTTTTCGCTTGTCTTCATGTCGGAATTTCCCTGATGCCAGCCCCGAACCGCCGGGGCCGGCGGACGCTGATGGCCGGCCAGCGACCGCGTCCGCCACGCGCGCAGGATCATGCTGCACCGCCGCATTGTCAATCTGGCCGGGGAAATCCCTGCGCAGCACTCTCAGTGCACGTTGACCGGCGCCAGGTCGTTCTGGCGGGCCAGAACGAAGGCCAGCTTGCGGTCGCGCACCAGCGCCAGCCGCTCGCCGCTGGAATCGTGCACGGCATAGAGCAATTCCACGCCTTGTGCCTGCTCGCGCAGGTCCTCGGGCAGGTCCTCGGTCTTCACGGGGCGGACGTAGACGATCTTGTCCTCGCCGTCCGGCAGGAAATCGTATTTCGCGTTCATCGCATTTCCCCTCTTGTTCAGGCCCGCTTGATCTCGATGCGCTGGACCACGGCGTCGGGCACCGCGCGTTCCAGGTCGATATGCAGCAGGCCGTTCTCCATCTCGGCACCGGCCACCTCGACGCCATCGGCCAGCACGAAGCTGCGCTGGAACTGCCGCGCGGCAATGCCGCGATGCAGGAAGACGCGCTCGTCGCTGTCGTCGCGCTGGCGGCCGCGGATCACCAACTGGCGGTCCTCGACGGTGATCGACAGATCCTCTTCGCGGAACCCCGCCACGGCGAGGGTGATGCGATAGCCCCGCTCGCTGGTCTGTTCGATGTTGAAGGGCGGATAGCCCTCGTTCCCGGATTTCGCGGTCCGTTCCACGAGGCGCTCAAGTTGCTCGAATCCCAAGAGAAAGGGATGCGAGGCGAGGGTCAGTTTCGTCATGCTTCAAGTCCTTGCGTCAAGCGACCTGTATGTGGTCGGCCCCTTGGGACAGGCGGCCTTGGCAAAATATGGGGGGCAGCCGCGCGGCCCGCAAGGGCACAGCTTCCCGCAAGCCCCCAAAAACGCTATCTTAACGGTCTGCCTCTGGTGCCGACTCACCCCCGGGAGTTTCCGATGAACATGGCCAGCGAAATGAACAGCGAAGAGGTCCTGCGCGTGAAGCTCGAGGTGCTGCGCCGCGAGCACCGCGATCTCGACGATGCCATTCGCGCGCTTGAGGCCCAGGGCGGCGTCGCCTGCCAGTTCACCGTGAAACGCCTGAAAAAGCAGAAACTGTCCCTGAAAGACCAGATCGCCGTGATCGAGGACCGTCTGACCCCTGATATCATTGCGTAAGCAGGCCATCTGGCTATAGTGCCGCTTCCGAAATCAATGTGAGGCGGGGCAGCGATGAGCGACGTGAAAGTGGGCATCATCATGGGCAGCCAGTCGGACTGGCCCACGATGAAACTGGCAGCCGAAATCCTGGACGAGTTGGGCGTGGCCTACGAGGCCAAGATCGTGTCCGCCCACCGCACGCCCGACCGGCTGTGGAGCTATGGCAAGACGGCCGTCGACCGCGGCCTGCAGGTGATCATCGCCGGCGCCGGCGGCGCGGCGCATCTGCCGGGCATGATGGCCAGCAAAACCCGCGTGCCGGTGATCGGCGTACCGGTGCAAACCCGGGCGCTGTCGGGCGTCGATTCGCTCTATTCCATCGTGCAGATGCCCAAGGGCTTCCCGGTGGCGACCATGGCCATCGGCGCGGCGGGCGCGGCCAATGCTGGGCTGATGGCCGCGGGCATCCTTGCCCTGAACGACCCCGAACTCGCCCAGCGGCTGGACGCCTGGCGCGAGGCGCTGTCGGCCTCGATCCCGGAGGAGCCTTCCGATGAGTGACGCACTGCAACCCGGCGCGGTGATCGGCATCCTGGGCGGCGGCCAGCTGGGCCGGATGCTGTCGATGGCCGCCGCGCGGCTGGGCTTCCGCTGCCATGTCTACGAGCCGGGCGCCAACCCGCCCGCCGGCCACGTGGCCGACAGCGTGACCACCGCGCCCTACGACGACGAGGCCGCGCTGCGCGCCTTTGCCGAGGGCGTGGACGTGATCACCTACGAATTCGAGAACATCCCCACCTCGGCGCTGGACCTGCTGGAGCAGATCCGCCCCATCCGCCCGAACCGCCGCGCGCTGGCGGTCAGCCAGGACCGGCTGATCGAAAAGGCCTTCCTGTCCGACCTCGGCCTGATGACCGCCCCCTTCGCCGCCGTCGATGACGAGGTCGATCTGGCCGAGGCGATCGAAGAGATCGGCACGCCGGCCATCCTCAAGACCCGCCGCTTCGGCTATGACGGCAAGGGCCAGGCGCGGATCATGGCGCCCGCCGACGCCGACAAGGCGCTGGCCGACATGGCCGGGGCGCCCGCGATCCTGGAAGGCTTCGTCGACTTCAGCCACGAGATCTCGGTCATCGCCGCGCGCGGCCTGACGGGCGAAATCGCCTGTTTCGATCCCGGCGAGAACGTGCACAAGGACGGCATCCTGCACACCACCACCGTGCCCGCCCGGCTGAGCGCCGCGCAGCGCACCGACGCCGTGCTGCTGGCGGGCAAAACCCTGAACGCGCTGGACTACGTGGGCGTGATGGGCGTGGAACTGTTCGTCACGCCGCAGGGCCTGCTGGTCAACGAGATCGCGCCGCGGGTGCACAACTCGGGCCACTGGACGCAGGACGGCTGCATGATCGACCAGTTCGAACAGCATATCCGCGCCGTGGCGGGCTGGCCGCTGGGCGACGGTCAGCGGCACTCGGACATGGAGATGCTGAACCTGATCGGCGCGGACGTGGACAAGGTGCCGGAGCTGGCCAAAGACAGCGCCAATGCCATCCACCTCTACGGCAAGACCGAGGTCAAGGCCGGCCGCAAGATGGGCCATGTGAACCGCCGCCTCGGCCCGGCGGGCTGACGGCGATGGCACGCCGCAACCCGCGTCTGGCCGCGCGCGCGGTGATCCTGGACGCGGGGCGGCTGCTCTTGGTCAATGCCTACCCCGGCGGGCTCAGCGATCTGTGGTGCGTGCCCGGAGGCGGCGCCGAGAGCGGCCTTTCGCTGCCCGAGAACCTGGCGCGCGAGGTGCACGAGGAGACCGGGCTGGAGATCGCCGTCGGCGCGCCCTGCCTGGTCAACGAATTCCACGATCCGGCCTCGGGCTTTCACCAGGTGGACATCTATTTCCGCTGCACGGTGCGCCGCGGCGCGCTGGACCCGGACTGGCGCGACCCCGAGGGCATCGTCAGCCGCCGCCGCTGGTTCTCGCGCGAGGAAATGGCCGGCATCCGCTACAAGCCCGACAGCCTGCCCGAGGTCGCCTGGGGCGACGGCACCCTCCTCTACGATCCGCTGGAGCCGATCGTTCGCTAGGGCCGTTTCAGGACGCCCAGCGCCACGCCGCCCAACACCAGCATGGCGGCCAGCAGCGCGCGGAGGGTGACCGACTCGCCCAGCAGCAGCACGCCCGCCGCCATGGCCAGAACCGGGGCCGACAATTGCGCCACCGCCGCGACCGAGACGCCCAGCCGCGGCAGCAGGCTGTACCACAGCGCATAGCCCAGCGCCGAGGTCACCGCGCCGGAAATAACGGCGAGCAGAATGCCGGGGCCCGTGGCCGCCGCCGCGTCGGGCAGGACCACGGCCAGCAGCACCGCCAGCGGCAGCGCGTAGAGGAAATTCGCCCCCGTGGCCTGCAACGGGTCGGCCACGCCCCGGCCGATCAGCGAATAGATGCCCCAGCCCACCGCGGCCAGCGCCATCAGCGCGGCCCCCAGCACGGGCGGCGCGCCCGCGCCCACCGGCCAGAACAGCAGCATCAGCCCGCCAAAGGCCAGCCCCGCCCCGACCCAGCGTTGCGGCGGCAGCGGCTCATGCGCGGCCAGTGCGCCCAGGAACATCGTGATCTGCACCCCACCGAACAGGATCAGCGCCCCCAGCCCGGCATCGAGCGCAAGGTAGGCGTAGGAAAAGCCGAGCATATAGGCCGCGAGCCCTGCCACCGCGCCCGGATGCGGCGCCCCGGGGCGCGGCAGGCGGCGGTCGCGCAGCGCCAGCAACAGCCCCAGCATCGCCACGCCCGAGGCCAGCCGCAGCGCGGCAAAGGTGCCGGGCCCGATCGCCCCCTCGGCCAGAGCGGCGCGGTTGAGGATCGAGTTCGCGGCAAAGGCCGACATGGTCAGGGCGGTCAGCAGAAACAGGCGCATGGCATAGGCTACCCGGCCCCGCGCCCCGGCGCCAGCCGGGCGGCAGCGCTTCAGTCCAGAAAACGCTCGGCCGCCTTGTCCGAGAGATAGGCGATGCGCCCGCCGCTGATGGTGCCGCCCACCCGGCCGGTCTCGCGCTCCAGGATCACCAGGTCGGCGCGCTGGCCGGGGGTCAGCGTGCCGCGATCGGTCAGCCCCAGCACCTGCGCCGGGCGGCTGGAGACCAGCGCCCAGGCGTCGACCAGGCCGATCTCGTCGGCCAACGCAAGCGCGGCCTGGCGCAGCGAAGGATAGTGATAGTCAGAGACCAGCGCGTCGCAGAAGCCCTGCGCCACCAGATCCGCGGCGCTGACCTTGCCCGAATGCGAGCCGCCGCGCACGACGTTGGGCGCGCCCAGGATCACGCTGTCGCCCGCGGCATGCGCGGTCTGCGCGGCCTCGGCGGTCTCGGGAAACTCGGCGATGGTCGCGCCCATCGCGCGATAGGCCGCGCGGGCCTCGGGCGTCGCATCGTCGTGGCTGCCCATGACCACGCCGCGCGCGGCCAGACGCGCGGCCAGTTCGGCCAGAGCCCCGGGCACATCGCCGGATCGTCCGTGCAACTCTTGCAGCAACGCCAGATGCGCCTCGGGGCTGCGGCCGCTTTTCAGGGCCTGCCCGGTCAGCCGCGGCGGGCGCTTGCCCTCGGCCAGCGCCTTGTGCGGAAGGTGATCGTTGAAGACGGCATAGCCGATCCCGGCCCGCACGATCAGCGCCTCGGCCCGGTCGTATGCGTCCAGAAGGTGGGTTTCCAGCCGCAATTGCAGCTTCATGTCGCTCAGCAGCCGGGGTCGCGCGGCGTCCAGCGCCCCGGCCAGGCCTTCGGCGAAGTCGGGGCTGCGCATGCCCCCCTCCCACGAGAAGAACTGTGCCAGGACGGCGGTGGTGATGCCGTTGGCGGCAAGTTCCGCATCCAGCGAGGCCAGCCCCTCGCCAAGATCGCGCAGCGCGCCGCGGCGGGGGGCGAGGTGGCGCTCAAACCCGTCGCCATGCAGGTCGACGACCCCCGGAAGGATCATGAAATCCGTCAGGTCCACGGAGCGGCCCGCAGGCGCGGCCGCAATGCGCCCGGCCTCGAAGGACAGCTTGGCGCGGGTCAGCCCGATGGGCGTCAGGATCTCGGCATTGGCTAGGGTCAGGCTCAGCATAGGCGGCTTCTGCCACGGCGCGCGGGCGAAGGGAAGCGGGCACGTGCCGTAACGGGCGGCGGGCTATGCCCCGGCCCACTTGCCCCGCGCCCCCCTCACTGGCCGGTGAAGAACGCCGGGCGGAACATCCGCATGATCAGCCCCCCTGCCCCGGCCAGCCCGAGGGCAAAGACGAACAGCCAGCCCACCAGCGGCACCAGGCCGATCAGGCCCGCGACGACCGCCCCCAGCGCCCCGGCGAGAACGCGCTCGCCCAGGCTGGCCGGCTCCGCCCGGCCGGCAGCCATCAGCAGCCCCACCCCGAAGGCATAGACGGCGATGAAATAGCCGGCCACGCCCAGCAGGATCGCCAGCACCAGCACCGCCGGGGTAAGGAACATGCCGATCAGCGTCATCGCCAGAAGGATGGCCGCACCGGTCATGGTCGACAGCCCCAGAAAGCCGAACCACAAAGAGCGCAGCGGCGCCGCCAACAGGCGCCGGCGCATCTCGGCCAGGGGGCCGGGCAGCACCGCCGCGACCAGCGCGACCAGCGCGGCCGTCACGAGCACGCCCATGAGAAAGCGCCAGAGGACCTGCCACCATCCGACGGCGCCCACCGAGCGCAACTCGCGCTGCCAGCCCTCGACCTGGCGGCGCGTTATGCGGTCCTCGGGGATGACATGGGGCGGCACCTCGATGTCGCCGGGCGCCTCGCTGAGAAGGGTCAGCATGCCGTCGATCCGCGCCTCCGGCCCGAACTCCACCTGCCGCGCCGACAGCTGGACGTCGCCGCTGATGGCACTTTCGATCCGGAGGATATCGCCGGCGAGCAGCGCCGTGCCCGCAACCGGACCGGCAACCGTCACGTTCGCGCCCGAGGCCCGCAGGTCCTCGCCGACCGCGTCGCGGATTTCGACGGTGTAGCCCGAAACGCTGGCATCCCCGGCCAGCGCGCCGCGGAGGAACACGTCCATCCCCACCGCGTAAAGGTCGCCGCCTATGGTCTGGTCGATCTCGACCCGGCGGCCCGCCAGATGGGCGGAACCGGCGATCGGCGCCTCGACCCGAACCGTTTCACCGGCCATGAACAGGTCGTCGGCGCCCGCGTCGCTGTGGACGACCGTCGATCCGGCGAGGAACGCATCCTGCCCGATGCGGAAGGTTTCGGCCTCTTCCGCCTGGGCGCAGGCGGCGCATATGGAAATGAAAGCAGCTAGAATAATGCGGATCATGGGACAAATCCCCCTGTCTTGGAAACAGGGCCATGGTAGGCGCGAATCGCTCTTCCGCCCAGAGCAGGATGCAGCGGCCGGCCATGCCGGCCGCCCTTCGCGCGTGCGGCAGCGCGCGGATTGTCCGATCCGGGGCTGCCGCCTGCGCCGGTCACGACCGCGGGGGGTAAACCCCCTGGTAGGCGACGCAGAACCGGGTGCCGATATAGGGCTGCACGACGCTGACAGGCTGACTGCCGCCGGCGTTGCCGATCGTCGTGGTCACGGTCGTGGTCACCGAGCCCGCCTCTAGCGAGGCGTTGAAGGCACCGGTCGAGGCATAGCCGGCGGCATTGGGCAGCTCGCCCAGGCGGCTGCCGCTCGGCGTGCTGGTATCGGTGGTGTCCGTGGTCGCGTTCAGGGCCGAGGTGGCCGCGCTCGTTGCCGAATGGGTGTGCGTGGGCAATTGGCCCTGGTTGAGGACGACCTGTTCCTGCCCGGCCATTTGCCCCTGGCTCACCGGCGTGAGGCCAGGCCCCGTTCCGATCCCCACCGGGACCCGCGACCGCAGATCGGGCAGTCCAAAGCTCGTTCGCCCATCGCCGCCATACATGGTGCCGAACAGGGAATAGAGCGCGCTGTACTGGGTGATCGGCAACAGCCTGCCATCCGCGTCCATCCAGCCCAAGGGGCAGAAATTGCCGCCGATCATCATGATTTCGCCCACATACGGATCCGCGCCGGCCATGGCGGGGCCCTCTGCCACGGCCATGAGCGCGGTGGCGGCGGACAGGGCTGCAACGAAACGCTTGGTCTTCATATTCAATCCTCCAGAAAAATCCTTCGTCGAAATGCCGCGAAAAATCACCAGCCGAACAACCTTAAAGCGATTCTCTCAAAGGTGTTACACTTTAGTTTTCCTGGAGGTTCCAATAGAAAAAGGGCCCGCCGAAGCGGGCCCTTTCCCAAGATCGTCGCGGGCGCGATTACATCATGCCGCCCATGCCGCCCATGCCGCCCATGTCGGGCATGCCGCCGCCGGCGGCTGCGCCCTTCGGCTCGGGCTTGTCGGCGACCATCGCCTCGGTGGTGATCAGCAGGCCGGCCACCGAAGCGGCGTCTTCCAGCGCGGTGCGGGTCACCTTGGCCGGGTCGATCACGCCGAAGGAGAACATGTCGCCATATTCCTCGGTCTGAGCGTTGAAGCCAAAGTTGACGTCCGAGCTTTCGCGGACCTTGCCGGCCACGACGGCACCGTCGACACCGGCGTTCTCGGCGATCTGGCGTAGCGGGGCCTCCAGCGCGCGGCGCACGATGGCGATGCCGGCGTCCTGATCGGCGTTGGCGCCTTTCAGGCCGTCCAGGGCCTTGCCACCCTGCACCAGGGCAACACCGCCGCCCACGATCACGCCTTCCTGCACAGCTGCGCGGGTGGCGTTCAGGGCGTCATCGACGCGGTCCTTGCGCTCTTTCACTTCGACCTCGGTCATGCCGCCGACGCGGATGACGGCCACACCGCCGGCCAGCTTGGCCACGCGTTCCTGCAGCTTTTCGCGGTCGTAGTCCGAGGTGGTTTCCTCGATCTGGGTGCGGATCTGGGCGACGCGCGCCTCGATCTCGGCCTTTTCACCGGCACCGTCGACGATGGTGGTCTCGTCCTTGGTGATCTGGACCTTCTTGGCGGTGCCCAGCATGTCCATGGTGACGCTTTCCAGCTTCATGCCCAGGTCTTCCGAGATCACCTGGCCGCCGGTCAGGATCGCGATGTCCTGCAGCATGGCCTTGCGGCGGTCACCGAAGCCCGGAGCCTTGACGGCGGCGATCTTCAGGCCACCGCGCAGCTTGTTGACCACCAGGGTGGCCAGCGCTTCGCCTTCCACGTCCTCGGCAATGATCAGCAGCGGCTTTTGCGACTGGATGACCTGCTCGAGCAGCGGCACCATCGGCTGCAGCGACGAGAGCTTCTTCTCGTGCAGCAGGATCATGCAGTCTTCCAGCTCGGCGATCATCTTGTCGGGGTTGGTCACGAAGTAGGGCGACAGGTAGCCGCGGTCGAATTGCATGCCTTCGACGACTTCGACCTCGGTGTCCATGCCCTTGTTTTCTTCGACGGTGATAACACCCTCGTTGCCGACCTTCTGCATCGCGTCAGCGATGAAACGGCCGATCTGGGCTTCGCCGTTGGCCGAGATGGTGCCGACCTGGGCGACTTCGTCGCTGTCTTTCACTTCGCGGGCCGCGGCCTTGATGGCCTCGACGACGGTGTCGGTGGCCAGGTCGATGCCGCGCTTCAGGTCCATCGGGTTCAGGCCGGCAGCAACCTGCTTGAGGCCTTCCTTGACGATGGCCTGGGCCAGAACGGTGGCGGTGGTGGTGCCGTCGCCGGCCTCGTCATTGGTGCGCGAGGCGACTTCTTTCACCATCTGCGCGCCCATGTTCTCGAACTTGTCCTCGAGCTCGATCTCTTTGGCGACCGACACACCGTCCTTGGTGATGCGGGGCGCGCCGAAGGATTTCTCGATGACGACGTTGCGGCCCTTGGGGCCCAGGGTGACCTTCACCGCGTCGGCGAGGATGTTCACGCCGTGCAGCATGCGGTTGCGGGCATCGGTGTCGAACTTGACGTCCTTAGCAGCCATTTTGCTTGCTCCTAATTCTTTTGTGTCTGGAAAGGGATTGCGATGCGCTTAGGCGATGATGCCCAGGATGTCGCTTTCCTTCATGATCAGCAGTTCTTTGCCGTCGACGGTGACCTCGGTCCCCGACCATTTGCCGAACAGGATCTTGTCGCCTTCCTTGACGTCCATCGCGATACGCGCGCCGGACTCGTCCTTGGCACCGGCGCCCACGGCGACCACGATGCCTTCGGCAGGTTTCTCCTTGGCGCTGTCGGGAATGATCAGACCACCGGCGGTTTTCTCGTCGCTTTCAACGCGTTCGACCAGAACCCGGTCGTGCAGCGGAGTAAATGCCATTTCGGAACGCTCCTTCGTTCGAGGTGTTGCGTGACTATTAGCACTCACCTTCATCGAGTGCTAACGTGCCGTAGCTAGGCAAGCCGGGCGGGGGAGTCAACTGTCCGATGCACGAAATTTCCATCTCCGTGGAGCGGCCGCCCGGACCTTCGGCGACCCCGCCCGGCCAAAGCCCCGGCCTCCCCCGATGTGGGACCGGGCGCGAACCGGGTGATGCTGCAATGCAGCAACTCCTCGCCGCGCGCGGCAGAGCCCGGGTGACAAGCGCCCACCGCGCGCCTATAAGGGCCGCGATTTATGCAGCTTGAGACGGAATCCCCCCATGACCATCAAAGTTTTCGGCCACAAATCCCCCGACACCGATTCCACCGGCTCGCCGCTGATCTGGGCCTGGTACCTGTCCGAGATCAAGGGCACCCCGGCCGAGGCCAAGCTGCTGGGCGAGCCCAACACCGAAGCCAAGTTCGTGCTGGGACGCTGGGGCTTCGATCAGCCCGAGATCATTACCGACGTCACCGCCGAGGATGACGTGGTGATCGTGGACACCAACAACGTGGCCGAGCTGCCCGCCTCGATCAACGACGCCAATGTCCAGGCGGTGATCGACCACCACCTGCTGCAGGGCGGGCTGAAGACCAAATCGCCGATCGAGATCACCATCCGGCCCGTCGCCTGCACCGCCACCATCATGTACGACCTGATGGGCGACGACGCCGCCAAGATGCCGGAGAACATCAAGGGCGCGATGCTGAGCTGCATCCTGTCCGACACGCTGGAATTCCGCTCGCCCACCACCACCGACGTGGACCGCGCCGTGGCCGAGAAGCTGGCCGGCGAACTGGGCATCGACATCGCCGGTTACGCCGCCGAGATGTTCGCGGCGAAGTCCGACGTCTCGGCCTTCGCTGATGCCGAGCTGCTGCGGATGGATTCGAAGGAATACGAGGTCGACGGTACCAAGTTCCGCGTCAGCGTTCTGGAAACCACCTCGCCCGCGACCGTTCTGGCCCGCAAGGACAGCCTGATGGACAGCATGGTCACCGTGGCAAAGGAAGACGGCGTCGATCAGGTCCTGCTGTTCGTCGTCGACATCCTGAACGAGGAATCGACCCTGCTGGTCCCCAACGAGATGGTGAAGGGCGTGGCATCCAAATCCTTCGGCGCCGAGGTGACCGGCGACACGGTGGTCCTGCCCGGCGTCGTCAGCCGGAAAAAGCAGATCATCCCGAACCTGAAGGTCTGATCCGTTCGGCGGAAAAGGCTGGAAAAGGCGCCCGGCCGGGCGCCTTTTTTGTTGGCAATCCACGTCCGATGCTCGAGCAAAGAAACCCGGACAGCGCCCTCCCGGGGGAGGGTCGGGCGCTGCCCGGGCTTACGCCCGGGAAGTCGGGGCGACGGGGCCAGGCCGCGCCCCCCGCGTGCCCCCGTCGCGCCGCGCCGCCCGCGCGGCGGCGCCGTTGCGCGCCTTTTCAATGAAGTGTTATGTGCGCGGTGATAGCCGCCCGAAGGACCCATTTCCATGACCCGTATCATCGACTCCCTCGCCGAGGTCTCCTCGCAATACGACGCTGTGTTCGTCGATCTCTGGGGCTGCGTGCACAACGGCCACGTCGCCTATGGCGAGGCGGTGGCCGCGCTGCAGGACTATCGCCGCGCCGGCGGCGCCGTGGTGCTGCTGACCAACGCGCCGCGCCACCGGTCGAGCGTCGCCAGGCAGATCGCGAAGATGGGCGTGCCCGAGGATGCCTATGACACGATCGCCACCTCGGGCGACAGCGCGCGGGCGGCGATGTACGTGGGCGCGGTCGGGCAGAAGGTCTATTTCATCGGGCAACCGCACGACCTGAGCTTTTTCGACCCGCTGCACATCATCAAGGACCCCGTGGAGATCACCCGCGTGCCGCTGGACGAGGCCGAGGGCATCGTCTGCACCGGCCCCTTCGACCCGCATGCAGACCCGGCGGTCATGCGGTCCGAGTTCCTGCTGGCCAAGCAAAAGGGGCTGAAGCTGCTCTGCGCCAACCCCGACATCGTGGTCGACCGCGGCGAAACGCGCGAATGGTGCGCGGGCGCGCTGGCCAAGCTCTATACCGACATGGGCGGAGAATCCCTCTATTTCGGCAAGCCGCACCCGCCGATCTACGACCTCGCCCGCCGTCGGCTGGCCGAGATCGCCAAGGTACCCGACGACCGCATCCTGTGCATCGGCGACGGTCTGCACACCGACGTCGCCGGCGCCCTGGGCGAGGAGCTGGACGTGATCTTCATCACCGGCGGCCTCGCCGCGACCGAGACCCGCACCACACGCCAGCCCGACCCCGCGGCGCTGAACGCCCTGCTGGACCGGGAGAAACTGTCGCCCACCTACGCGATCGGCTTCCTGCGCTGACCTGCGCCCAATGTGCGGGTAACAAAATTGCGTCAAAATAGCCCCTGCGGGTCGGAAAATTGCTTTCGCAATTGATCCGCCCCGCCGCTTCCCCTATGCTGCACCGCAACATCACGCCGAGGGGACGCCATGACAAAGGGGGAGCCCATGCTGGACAACATGCCGCGCGGAACGATCTGCATCGAGGATATCGAGATCGGCATGCGCCGCCATATCCGCAAGGAGATCACCGACCGCGACATCGAGCTGTTCGCCGAGGTCTCCACCGACCACAACCCGGTGCACCTGGACGATTCCTACGCGCAGGACACGATCTTCGAGGGGCGCATCGCGCATGGGATGCTGACGGCGGGGCTGATCTCGGCCGTCATCGGCGAGCAACTGCCGGGCCACGGCACGATCTACATGAAGCAGTCGCTCACCTTCCTCGCCCCCGTGCGCCCCGGCGACGTGGTCTTCGCCGAGGTGGTGGTCAAGGATATCGAGCATGCCAAACGCCGCGTCGCCCTTGATTGTCACTGTCTGGTGGGCGATACGGTCGTCCTGAAGGGCGAGGCGCTGGTTCTGGCGCCCAGCCGCAAGTTTGACTGACCGTGCCGGCGCCCGGCACGCCGGGAGCCGATGAAAACCTACACCTCATGGACGGACCTGCCCCCTGAAGATCGCGGCGCCAGCGCCGCGATCGGCAATTTCGACGGGGTGCATCGCGGCCACCAGGCGGTGATCGACATCGCGCGCGGCGAGGCCGAGAAAAGCGGCGCCCCCCTGGGCGTGGTCACCTTCGAGCCGCACCCGCGCGAATTCTTCGCCCCCGACGCACCGCCCTTCCGGCTGATGAACGCCGAGGCGAAATCGAACCGGCTGGCCAAGCTGGGGGTGGATCACCTGTATCAGCTCCGCTTCGACGCCGCGCTGGCGGGCCTGACTGCCGAGCAGTTCGCGCGCCAGGTCATCGCCGAGGGGCTGGGCCTGAGCCACGTGGTGGTGGGGGCCGATTTCTGCTTTGGCAAGGGCCGTCAGGGCACGGCGCAGGATCTGGTCCGCTTCGGGCAGGAGATGGGGTTCGGCGTGACGCTGGCCAAGCTGCTGGAACATGACAGCAACGCGGTCTCCTCCACCGCGATCCGCACCGCGCTGAGCGGGGGCCGCCCGCGCGATGCCGCGGCCATGCTGGGCCACTGGCACCGGATCGAGGGCGCGGTGATCGGCGGCGACAAGCGCGGACGCGACCTGGGCTTTCCCACCGCCAACATGTCCATCGAAGGGCTCCACCCGCCGCGCTTCGGCATTTACGCGGTGCTGGTCGACGTGCTGTCCGGCCCGCATGAGGGCAGCTATCAGGGCGCAGCCTCGGTCGGCGTGCGGCCAATGTTCGGGCAGAACGTGCCCAATTGCGAAACCTTCCTCTTCGACTTTGACGGCGACCTCTACGGCACCCACCTTTCGGTCGCGCTGGTCGAGTTTCTGCGGCCCGAGGAAAAGTTCGACAGCCTCGATGCGCTGATCGCCCAGATGGACGCCGACTGCGCCCGCGCGAGAGAGATCCTCGCGGCGCTTTGACCCCCTTCCCTTTCCCTCCGAAACCACTAGGCTCCGCCCCATGAAAGACCCCATCCAACGCGACGGGCTGCGCCCCGAGTTCTGGGAGCGCGTGCCGCTCAAGAACCTCACTCCCAAGGAGTGGGAGGCGCTGTGCGACGGCTGCGGCAAGTGCTGCCTGAACAAGCTCGAGGACGAAGAGACCGGCGAGGTCGTGTTCACCCGCGTGGCCTGCCGCCTGCTGGATGACGAGACCTGCCGCTGCGCCCATTACGAGGTGCGCAAGCAGATCGTGCCCGAATGCGTGGTGCTGACCCCGAAGAACATCGGCGAGATCGCCTATTTCATGCCCGCCACTTGCGCCTACCGGCTGCTGCATGAGGGCAAGGCGCTTTATGACTGGCACCCGCTGATCTCGGGCGATCCCGAAAGCGTGCATGAGGCCGGCCAGTCGGTGCGCGGCTGGACGGTGCCCGAGTTCGACGTGCCGGTCGAAGACTGGGAAGACTACCTGATCGAAGAGGAGCTTTGATAAATGTATTTCGCCTCGGACAATTCCTCGCCCGTGCCGCCGCAGGTCATGCAGACCGTGGCCCGCGCCAACGAGGGCTACGCCATGCCCTATGGCAACGACCCCATCATGGAGGGCGTGCGCGCGCGCATCCGCGAGGTTTTCGAGGCGCCCGAGGCGGCTGTCTATCTGGTGGCCACCGGCACGGCGGCAAACGCGCTGTCGCTGGCCTGCCTCTGCCCGCCCTGGGCCACGGTCTATTGCCACCACAACGCCCATATCGAAGAGGATGAATGCGCCGCGCCCGAGTTCTATACCGGCGGCGCCAAACTGACCCTGCTGGAGGGCGCGGATGCCAAGATCGACCCCGAGGCGCTGAAGAAGGCGATCGCCTTCACAGCCCGGGCCGGCGTGCACAACGTGCAGAAAGGGGCGCTGTCGATCACCAACGCAACCGAGGCCGGCGCCGTCTACACCGCCGATGAGGTGGCCGCGCTCTGCGCCATCGCCAAGGAGGCGGGCATCCCCTGCCACATGGACGGGGCGCGCTTTGCCAATGCGCTGGTCGCTGCGGCCTGCACGCCCGCCGAGATGACCTGGAAGGCCGGGATCGACGTGCTGTCCTTCGGCGGCACCAAGAACGGCCTGCTGGGCGTCGAGGCGGTGGTGATCTTCGACCCCGACAAGGCGTGGGAGTTCGAACTGCGGCGCAAGCGCGGCGGGCACCTGTTCTCCAAGCACCGCTACCTCTCGGCCCAGATGGCCGCCTATCTGGAGGACGACCTGTGGCTGACGCTCGCCGGTCAGGCCAATGCCGCCGCGCAGCGCCTGTCACAGGGGCTGCTGGAGGCAGGCGCCACACTGGTGCACCCGACCCAGGCCAACGCGGTGTTCGCAAGTTGGCCGCGCGCCGGCCACATCCGCGCGCAGGAGGCCGGGGCGGCCTATTACTTCTGGCCCTTCGATCAGTCGCTCGAAGGGCCGGGGGACGAGATGCTCTCGGCCCGCATGGTCTGTTCCTGGTCCACGACCGAGGAAGACATCGAGACCTTCCTCGGCCTGATCCGCGGCTAAAGCTTGCCCTGGAGGTGCAGGTCCAGGTCATCGAGCCGGTCCTGCCCCCAGAACCTCTCATCGCCTACGATATAGAAGGGTGCGCCGAACACGCCGCGCCCGACCGCCTCTTCCAGATTGGCGGCATAGGTCTCGGCCCCCATCAGCAACCCGCTGGAGGCGAGGTCGGGATCAAAGCCCGCGCCTTTCAGGCAGTCGCGGACCACCGCCTCGTCGGCGATGTCCTTCTCCTCGACCCAGCAGGCGCGCAGGAAACCCTGCACCAGGGCACCGATATCGCCGTCGCCGCTCTTCTGCGCGGCGATCACCGCATAGGAGGACGGCGCGGCATTGGTCGGGAAATGCGCGGGCTGCAGGTTGATCGGCATCCCGGCCTTGGCCGCCTGCCGGCGCAGTTCCTGCAGGCGGTAGGCCTGCCGGCATTCCGGCCGCTGTCCGGGCGGCGTGCCGCCGGTGCGGGTAAACAGCGCCACGATATCCAGTGGCTTGTAGGCGATCGTCGCGCCGTTGCGCTGCGCGATTTCCTCCAGCCGATTGCCGGCCAGGTATGTAAACGGTGAAATCGTCGAGAAATAGTAATCGATCTGTGTCATCTATGGCCCCTCTCATCCCCACGCAGGTTTCCAAAACTTGGGCCGGGTGGTAAGCGGTGTCAACGTCACGATTCTGTCATCCAGGCCACTCACCGGAGACTTTCCGCCATGCCTTCCGTCACCGAACCGAAACTCATTGCCGGCAACGCCAACCGCCCGCTTGCCGCTGCCATCGCCCGCCGCATGTCGCTGCATCGCGGCGTGAACGTGGGCCTGGTCGATGCCCGCGTCGAGCGTTTCAACGACGGCGAGATCTTCGTCGAGGTGTTCGAGAACGTCCGCGGCGAGGACATGTTCATCGTCCAGCCCACCTCGAACCCGGCCAATGACAACCTGATGGAGCTCCTGATCATCGCCGACGCGCTGCGCCGGTCCTCGGCGGCGCGGATCACCGCGGTGATCCCCTATTTCGGCTATGCGCGCCAAGACCGCCGCTCCAAGGCCCGCACCCCGATCAGCGCCAAGCTGGTCGCCAACATGCTGACCGAGGCGGGCGTCGAGCGGGTCCTGACCATGGACCTGCACGCGGCCCAGATCCAGGGCTTCTTCGACATCCCCGTCGACAACCTCTATGCCTCGCCGATCTTCGCGCTGGATATCCAGCATCACTTCAAGAAGAACCTCGACAAGATCACCGTGGTCTCACCCGACGTGGGCGGGGTGGCCCGCGCCCGCGAACTGGCGACGCGGATCGGCTGCGGCCTGGCCATCGTCGACAAGCGCCGCGTGCGCCCCGGCGAGGTGGCCGAGATGACGGTGATCGGCGACGTGAAGGGCCAGACCTGCATCATCGTCGACGACATCTGCGACACCGCGGGCACGCTGTGCAAGGCCGCCGAGGTGCTGATCGAGAACGGAGCCAACGAGGTGCACTCCTACATCACCCATGGTGTCCTGTCGGGCCCGGCCGTCGAGCGGATCACGAATTCCAAGATGAAGTCGCTGGTGATCACCGATTCCATCCAGCCCACCGACGCCGTGAAGGCCGCCAAGAACATCCGCATCGTGCCCACCGCGCCGATGTTCGCCCAGGCGATCATGAATATCTGGCACGGCACCTCGGTCTCGTCGCTGTTCGACCGCGACACGCTCGCGCCGATCTACGAGGGGATGTATTCGACGGGCGCCTGAGGCGCGCGTCAAAGCTCCCAGTCATCCGGGTGCGGCAGGGGGCCGATGGCCATCCAGTCGGCCCGGATTCGCGCCACCCGCGTGTCGCCCCAGGTGCTGAACACGATCTCGAAGCTCTCGTGCGTGATGTTCTCGGCGCGGATGTCGGCCCGGGTGTGCGCGTCATGGGCGATGTCCCACATGGAGATGCCCACGGTGACCGCCGGTGCGGCCTTGAACGGCCTCGAGAACTGCACCGTGTGGCGCGAAGACCTCGGGCCCGCGCCTGTCCACATCTCTCCGTCGTGCTTGAAGTCCTGAAACAGCATCGCCGAGCCCTGGTCGATGCCGATTTCGCCGGCGCTGAGATGCAGCATGGTCCCTCCCGTTCACCCTGCACATAACAGCGCATTTCCCGGCGCCGAGGCAATGCAAAAGAAAAGGCCCCGGAAGGATCCGGGGCCTTTCGCGTGTTCTGTTGTGCGACCGTCTCAGTCGTTGGGCAGCTGCGGCTCCAGCCCGATATGGCCGCCCATGGCAACCATGTCGGCCAGCATCTTGGCCGCGGCGTCCACGACGTCCGGATGGGCCGCCTTGTGCACCTCGTGGGCCTCGGCGACCATCTCGTCGATCATCGCCTGGGTGACCTCTTCGACGGCATGGGCGCGCTCGGCCAGAACGGTGGTGCCTTCGCCGGTGATCTCGGCGAAGCCGCCGGTCACCAGGTACTTGGTCTCACCCTCCGGGCCCTGCACGGTCAGCACGCCGGGGCGCAGCGTGGTGATGGTGGGGGCGTGCCCCGCCATCGCCGTGAGGTCGCCTTCGGCCCCCGGGATCTGGACCGCGGTGGCCTGAACGGAGGCAAGCCGCCGCTCAGGGGACACCAGGTC
>Ga0207799_100303_pt1 | contig 25232 bp, 26 predicted proteins | sample TtanPargueraPR_4_FD_187742 | JGI IMG/M metagenome (GOLD analysis project Ga0207799, IMG submission 187742) | Aerobic enrichment media microbial communities from Bioluminiscent Bay, La Parguera, Puerto Rico - Tt and M2 (SPAdes) | ecosystem: Environmental > Aquatic > Marine > Unclassified ...
CACCCGCCGGCCGGTATCCATGAAGAACAGGTTGTTGGCGCGGATCGCCCGGTGCGGGACGTCGTAATCGGTCAGGTCCTGGAGGGCGTTGGCCATCGGCTCGATGACCAAGCTCTGGATGTTGTGCTCGCTGAGCGGCTTGCCGCTGGATTTCAGCACGTCGACCAGCCGCCCGCCGAGCGGGCGTTCGTAGATGAAGGCCATGCAGCGCTGGCCCATGGGCGGCCAGTCGATGGGCTCGTATTCGACCAGCTGGATGACGTTGCGCAGTTCCTTGCCGCGCAGGGCGGCGGCGGCGCGCATCCGCGGCGGCAGGCCCGATGTGCAGATCAGGGCGAACAGCGCCCGGTTGGCATTGCGGCGGTCGAAAGCGGCGTAGGCGGTGCCGGAGGGAGAGGACAGTTCGGGGATCGGCTGCGACGTATCGATGGTATAGCGGTCGCGCATAACGACGGGCCCCCCTCCCGAAACGGGAGGTTCGGCGACGGACTCCTTCTGGTCCGGTGCGCCCGCGGGCGCAGCTTCGGTTGGCGATTCTGCCATGAATTTCTCTCGACCACTTTGTGTCGATGCTCGCATCAACCCCACGGCACCATAGTCCTCAAGCTCTTGCGAAAAACTTAACGGACCGCACGGCATTCCGCCGATTCGGGCGGACGGGGGGGATGGGACCGTAAAGTAACTTGCACGCAAGAACGGTGCCACACCGGGCGCAAAATCGGCCCGAAAGCCCGATTTCCAGGTGATTTTTCCGCCGCGCGGCCTACATAGTGCGGGGGAAACCGTCTACACTTCACCGCCGCCGGCCCGCCGCCGGGCGGCATTCCCATCGACCCCCCGCCCACGGAACGAAGGAAGGGACGAAACGCATGAAAGCCGCGTATATCGACGGGCAAGGCGCCCCGAAGGTTCTCAAGTACGGCGACCTGCCGGACCCGCAGGCCGGTCCCGGCGAGGTGCTGGTCGACATCCACGCCGCCAGCGTCAACGGCGCCGACTGGAAGGTCCGCTCGGGCCAGTACGCGCAGATCACCGAGTTCCCCTACGTCCTCGGCCGCGACTTCTCGGGCGTCGTCGCGGAATGCGGCGAGGGCGTGAGCGACTTCAAGCCCGGCGACGCGGTGTTCGGCGTCTGCCCCGGCGGCCAGGAGGGCTGCTACGCCGAGAAACTGGCCGTCGACGCGTCCGTCGTCGCCAAGAAGCCGGAAGGATTCTCGCACGTCGAGATGGCCGCCGTGTCGCTGATCGGCCTGACCGCCATCGTCAGCATCGAGGACACCCTGAAGATCGAGAAGGGCGAGACCCTGCTGGTCCAGGGCGGCGCCGGCGGCGTCGCCGGGTTCGCCGTCCAGTTGGCCAAATCCCTGGGCGCCCGCGTGCTCTCCACCGCCAGCACGGCCAACCTGGAATACGTCCGCGCCCTCGGCGCCGACGTGGTGATCGACTACACCGGCGGCGACTTCGCCGACTTCTTCGCGAATTGCGACGCGGTCTTCGAAACCGTCGGCGGCACGGTCGCCGAGCGGTCCTACGGCGTGCTCAAGCCCGGCGGGCGGATCGCCTTCATCGGCTCCGGCCCGCAGCCGCCGCTGTGCCCGCGCGACGACGTCACCCCGCTGCGCCCCAAGGTCGGCCGCGACCGCCCGCACCTGGAGCGGATCGTCGACCTGCTCGAGTCCGGCGCGGTCAAGCTGCCGGAGATCACCCCCTATCCGTTGTCCGAGGCGCGCGCCGCCCACGAGGTCAGCGAGGGGCGGCACCTTCGGGGCAAGCTGGTCTTCGAGATCCGCTAGGGCCTCGACGCGATCGCCGCCGCCGCGCCGGCCATGACGGTGGCGCTGGCGCGGTTGGCGATGCGCACGGCGCGGCGGCTTTGCAGCAGCCTGCGGGCCCGCGCCGCCAGGAACACCCAGGCGAGATCGGTCGCCATCAGCACGACGATCAGGGTGGCGGTCAGCTCGGCCCAGCCGAATACGGTGATCCGCCCAAGGTCGATCAGGGTCGGCAGCAGCGCCAGGTAGAACATCATGATCTTCGGGTTGCCCAGCGTCACCGCCAGCCCGGCGGCGAACAGCCGCCCGGCCGAGCGGGCGCGCGGCAACGCCGCATCGGCGGCGGCGGCGGGGTCGGCCGGGGCGGTCCACATCTTCCAGGCGAGGTAGAGCAGGTAGGCGACGCCGGCGTACTTGATGGCGACGAACAGCAGGTGCAGCGTCCCGGCGATCGCCGCCAGCCCCCAGACGGCGCAGCCGAGCCAGATCGCCTCGCCGAGCCAGAAGGCGGCGACGAAGGGCAGGGTCCGGCGCGGCCCGTCGCTCAGCACCCGGGCGACCAGCGCGGCGATGCTCGGCCCCGGCGATCCGGCGGCGACGAACAGGGCCCCGGCGAACAACAGCAGCGACGACGGCTCCATCGGAATCTCTCCTCGTTTTTCCCCCTGGAAATGTCCGCGTTTCCGAATACCTTTGCAAGTATGCAACTCGAACCGATCGACGACGGCATCTGGATCGCCGAAGGGGAAATCGTCAGCTTCTACGGTTTTCCCTATCCGACCCGCAGCGTGATCGTCCGCCTGGCGGACGGCGGCCTGTGGGTCTGGTCGCCGGTCAGGCTGACCGATGAACTGGCGGCGGCGGTCGAGGCGCTCGGCCCGGTGACCCATCTGGTCAGCCCCAACAAGATCCATCACCTGTACCTGGGCGACTGGAAGGCCCGCTACCCGGACGCCCGGCTGTGGGGCCTGCCCACGGTGATCAGGAAGCGCCCCGACCTGGATTTCCACGCCCCGCTGACCGCCACACCGCCGCCCGACTGGGCCGACGAAATCGACCAGACCTGGTTTAGGGGCTCCCCGGCGATGGACGAGGCGGTGTTCCATCACAAGCCGTCCCGCACCGTGATCCTCGCCGACCTGATCGAGAACTTCGGCGACGATTTCCTGCACCGCCACTGGTCCTGGTGGCGGCGGATGCTGGCCCGCATCGACGGCATCACCGCACGCGCCCCCGGCGCGCCCCGCGAATGGCGGCTTTCCTTCGTCAACCGCACCCCGGCGCGGGCGGCCCGCGACACAATGCTCGGCTGGGACTGCGAGCGCGTCGTCATGGCCCACGGCGACTGGCAACGCACCGACGGCCACGATTTCCTCGCCCGCGCCTTCGCCTGGCTCGGCGGGTGAACCGCAGCGGCAGGGAGACATAGAGAGGACAAAAGCCTTTTTCGCCCGTCATTGCCCGGCTCTGTCCGGGCAATCCAGTTTTCGCCAGTCTGGATGCCCCGGACGAAGCCGGGGCATGACGGACCATAAAGCCGAAAACCTCCTCCCTACCCCTGCGGTTCATCCTCCCTTGGCCCGGATTCCGGGCCGCCTTCGGGCCGGGTGGAGGCCGGATAAGGGCCACGTAAGGGCGCCCAGGGGCCGGATAAGGGCCGGGTCGGGGCCGGGTGTTTTCGTCCAGCCCATTGAAAAACCGTGAAACGGGTCCGGAAAACCGGCCGGAATGTCGTCTTTTGTCGTCATTCGTCGTCTTTCGCGGCCTTGCCTCTTGGCGTGTTTCCCGCCGTGTTTTCACCACAGAGGGACAGAGGCACAGAGGGGAAGGAACCCCTCCGGCCCTCCTCGTCATTGCCCGGCTCCGTCCGGGCAATCCAGTTTACCGCTGTCTGGATACCCCGGACTTCGCCGGGGTATGACGATGGGAAGGACAGACGAATCCCCTCTGTGCCTCTGTGGTTTACCTTCTTTCCCCGCCCGAACATGTCACCGGCGATTCCCCGTAACCGATTGATCCCCAACGGAAAACCCCGGATTCCTCTGCGCGCAACATAGACATTTTTAGCCAAAAATAGACATTTTGCCGGATTCCCCATTGTTTCCAGCGGCTTGGCCGGTTGCCCCGAAGTATCCGGAGGGGCGGTTCCTCGATTGACCCTGTCAAAGAGCGGTCAATGACTATATACCTTTTTAATAGGAATTTCAACCTTTAACACGAAACCGCCGCGATGGAGATTCCGGTTGCCGGAACGGGCGGCCGGTCGCATCCTGGTTGCGGGCGGTATCGGAAAAAGGGGGAGACGGGTCCATGGACCTCACCAAACGGAAGATCGCCGACAGCATCGCCGAGCGGAAGCGGCATCACCTGAAATTCCTGAACAAGGCGAAGAGCTACAAGCCCTTCCTGGAGGTCGAGAAGGCGGCCTTCGCGGCGGGCGCGCTCGACACCAGACACAAGGAACTGATGGCGCTCTGCGTCTCCATCGTCACCCAAGGGCCTTCCCCGGCCTCACGCGTTCATTCCGATGGCCTGCGATGCGTCGATCCGCGAGGCGCGGGGCGCCGCGCGATGCCGGAGCATCGGGCAAGCCGCGCAACGAAGCGGGCGGCCATCGCAGGCCACCCGGAGGGCCGGGGCATTTTCTTCGGGATCGTCGTCGCGCATCTTGACCGTAGCCCCGCTACGCTCGGCGATGGGCTCCTAGCCCCGAAGAAAATGTCCTCGGTCAGAATGATTGCATGAGGCCGGGGAAGACCCTGCGCGAGCCCTGCATGGAATGGCACCTGAAACAGGCCCTGGAGCACGGCGCCACAGAGGAGGAGATCTACGAGACCATCGACGTCGCCATCGAAATGGGCGGCGGCCAGGCCGGAGCCTATGCGCGGTTCGTAGTGACGGCGATGGAGGTGTTTGGGGAAGAAGGAAAATAGGGGGGATTAGGTATGAGTCTATCTCTTGGCCGCTTGCAATGCGTTGACCTTCGGGAAGTGTGGGAGAACGAAGCTAGTAAGTTTACGCCGTGGCTCGCCCAGGAGGACAGCTTAGTTCTTCTTGGCGACACAATAGGCATTGATCTTGAATTAGAGGCGACTGAGAAGGACGTCGGGCCTTTCCGTGCAGATATTCTCTGCAAGGACACCGGTACAAATAGTTGGGTGTTGATTGAGAACCAACTAGGACGGACTGATCACTGCCATCTTGGGCAAATTTTGACTTATGCAGCTGGCTTAAATGCGGTGACTATCGTTTGGATCGCAGCACCTTTTACCGATGAGCACCGGGCAACGCTTGATTGGTTGAACGATATTACCGAAGACCAAATTCGCTTTTTTGGACTGGAGATCGAAGCCTGGCAGATAGGCGACTCATTGCCGGCTCCAAAATTTAACATCGTCTCCAAACCGAACGACTGGAGCCGGTCCGTAACCAAAGCCGCCAGCGGTATTTCTCAAAATGCTCTGACGGAAACGAAAAAGCTTCAGTTGAAATATTGGACTGCCTTTTCAGTTCGTCTCCAAGAGAACTCGAAGCGCATTAAGCCGACAAAGCCGCAACCTCAGCATTGGATGACCTACGCCATTGGTCGATCGGATTTCTATCTCGTAACTACCGCTAATACCCGAGACAATCGAATTGCAGCTTTTCTGCAGATTGGAGGTAATCATGCGAAATCTTATTTCCATTTATTGCATGAGAGGCGCGTTGAAATAGAACAAAAAATGGGAGAAACATTGGATTGGCGTAAACTTCCAGACAAAAAGGAAAGCCATGTTTACCTTTCCAAGGAAGATACAGATCCAATGAACGAAAGCCGCTGGGAAGAACAGCATTTGTGGCTAGTTGAAAAACTAGAAAAACTAAACGAAGTTTTCAGGCCCATCGTTAGAACCTTAAATGCGGATGACTGGGCCGAGCGGCTTGGAGAAGGAGGGGCTGAATAACACAGTCCGGCAAGTCCAGACTCAGTTAGTCTCGCGAAATTTCACGCCCCCATCCCCCTCCGCCTCTTCAATCGCCTTGCGGAACGCCGCCAGCGTTTCCTCGCTGACGTGGTGTTCGATGCCTTCGGCGTCGGCTTCGGCGGTGCGGGGGGTGATGCCGAGGGTTCGCAGGAAGCGCACCACGACCTCGTGGCGGGCGCGGGCCTTGTCGGCCAGGGCCTGGCCTTCGCCGGTCAGGAAGACGCCGCGGTAGGGGCGGCCGGTGACCAGGCCCTCGCCGCGCAGGCGGGCGAGCACCTTGTTGACGGTCGGCGACGAGACCCCGAAACAGGCGGCGATGTCGACGATGCGCGCCTCGCCGTTGCGCTCGACCAGGTCGGCGATCAGCTCGACGTAGTCCTCCGCCGTTTCGGTCCGGTGGTCGTGCCGCACCTTCTCGAAACGCCCGGCCAGGTCCAGGGTGCGGGCCGTCGATCCCTGCTTCGCCACGTCGTGTCCTCCGTCGTCTGCCGTGTTCCGCAGAATATAATGTGATTTTGCCCCTTGTCAAAAAGTTAGCCGAGGCTTATATCTTACCCACGAGATGAGAACGATTATTAGTTTCGTGTCATTCCGAGGGGAAAAGGAAGGGATAAGATGTTCGGTTTTCTCAGGCGTTCGGTTGCCGCCGCGGTCATCGGGGCCATCGGGGCCACGGTGTTGGGGCTGGCGCCCGGCAACGCCCAGGCGGCGGACAAGTTCAAGGCGGTGACCACCTTCACGGTGATCGCCGACATGGCGCGCAACGTGGCGGGCGACGCGGCGGTGGTGGAGTCGATCACCAAGCCCGGCGCCGAAATCCACAACTATTCGCCGACGCCGCGCGACATCCTGAAGGCGCAGGACGCGCAGCTGATCCTGTGGAACGGGCTGAACCTGGAACTGTGGTTCGAGAAGTTCTTCCAGAATTTGCACGACGTGCCCGGCGTGGTGGTCTCGGACGGCGTCGAGCCGATGAGCATCGACCAGGGGCCGTACAGCGGCAAGCCCAACCCGCATGCCTGGATGTCGCCCAAGGCGGCGCTGACCTATGTCGACAACATCCGCGACGCCTTCGTGACCTACGACCCCGACAACGCGGCGGCCTACCGGAAGAACGCCGAGGCCTACAAGGCAAGGATCACCGCGACCATCGAGCCGCTGCGCGCCGAGCTGGCGTCGATCCCCGAGGACAAGCGCTGGCTGGTGTCGAGCGAGGGGGCGTTCAGCTACCTGGCCCGCGATTTCGGCCTGAAGGAACTGTACCTGTGGCCGATCAACGCCGACCAGCAGGGCACGCCGCAGCAGGTCCGCCAGGTGATCGACGCGGTGCGCGAGAACGGCATCACCGTGGTGTTCAGCGAAAGCACCATCTCGGCCAAGCCGGCCCAGCAGGTGGCCCGCGAGACCGGGGCGAAGTACGGCGGCGTGCTCTACGTCGACTCGCTGAGCGAGGCCGGAGGCAAGGTGCCGACCTATATCGACCTGCTCAAGGTGACGGTCGGGACCATCGCCAAGGGGCTGGGCGCCACGGCCTCCTGAACATCCCGAATCCAATCAGAACCCAACCATAAGAAACGCCCAAAAGGAACCCGGTCATGGAGATGAACGTGCACTCCCGCGATATCCCCGCCGCCTCGGCCGAGGCGGCGGGTTCCGGCCTATCGGTCCGCGACGCCACGGTGACCTACCGCAACGGCCACACGGCGCTGCGCGACGCGACGTTCGAGATCCCGGCCAACACCATCGCGGCGCTGGTCGGGGTCAACGGCAGCGGCAAGTCGACCCTGTTCAAGACGATCATGGGCTTCCTGCGCGCCGCCAAGGGGGAGATCTCCATCCTCGGCATGCCGATCGGCGAGGCGCTGCGCCGCAACCTGGTCGCCTACGTGCCGCAGAGCGAGGACGTGGACTGGAACTTCCCGGTGCTGGTCGAGGACGTGGTGATGATGGGCCGCTACGGCCATATGGGCCTGCTGCGCCGGGCCAAGGCCCGCGACCACGCGGCGGTGAGCGCGGCGCTGGAGCGGGTCGGCATGGCCGATTTCCGCAAGCGGCAGATCGGCGAGCTGTCCGGCGGCCAGAAGAAGCGGGTGTTCCTGGCCCGCGCCCTGGCCCAGGAGGGCCGGGTGATTTTGCTCGACGAGCCGTTCACCGGGGTCGACATCACCACCGAGGAGGCGATCATCGCGCTGCTGCGCTCGCTGCGCGACGAGGGCCGGGTGATGCTGGTCTCGACCCACGACCTGGGCAGCATCCCGGAATACTGCGACCAGACCGTGCTGCTGAACGGCACGGTGCTGGCCTACGGCCCGACCGCGACGACCTTCACCCGCGACAACCTGGAGAAGACCTTCGGCGGCGCCCTGCGCCAGCTCGACTTCGAGACCGAGCATGCCGGGGAACGGATCCCGGTCGGCGTGCTGACCGACGACGAGCGCGCCCTGGTGCTGTACGGCAGCGGCGCGCCGAGCGAGGTCATCCAGCGGCTGGCCGGCGAGGAGGGCGTGCGATGATCGACCTGCTGCTGCAGCCGTTCGATTACGGCTATATGCGCAACGCCATGTGGGTCAGCGCCCTGGTCGGCGGCGTCTGCGCCTTCCTGTCGGCCTATCTGATGCTCAAGGGCTGGTCGCTGATCGGCGACGCGTTGTCGCATTCCATCGTGCCCGGCGTGGCCGGGGCCTACATGCTCGGCCTGCCGTTCTCGCTCGGCGCCTTCATCGCGGGCGGGCTGGCGGCGGCGGCGATGCTGTTCCTCAACCAGCGAACCCGGCTGAAGGAAGACACGGTGATCGGCCTGATCTTCACCTCGTTCTTCGGGCTCGGGCTGTTCATGGTTTCGCTGTCGCCGACATCGGTGAACATCCAGACCATCGTGCTCGGCAATATTCTCGCCATTACCCCGCAGGACACGCTGCAACTGGCGATCATCGGTTTCGTCTCGCTCGCCGTGCTGCTGGCCAAGTGGAAGGACCTGATGGTGACCTTCTTCGACGAGAGCCACGCGCGGTCCATCGGGCTCAACCCGACGGCTTTGAAGATCGTCTTCTTCACCCTGCTGTCGGCCTGCACGGTGGCCGCCCTGCAGACGGTCGGCGCCTTCCTGGTCATCGCCCTGGTGGTGACGCCCGGCGCCACCGCCTACCTGCTGACCGACCGCTTCCCGCGCCTGCTGGCGCTGAGCGTCGCCATCGGGTCGGGGACCAGCCTGCTCGGGGCCTATTTCAGCTATTTCCTCGACGGCGCGACCGGCGGGATCATCATCGTCCTGCAGACCCTGATCTTCCTCGCCGCCTTCGTCTGGGCGCCCAAGCACGGCATGCGGGCGGCCCGGCGGCGCGCCGCCGAAGCCCTGGAGGCGGCCCAATGAGCGACACACTCTCCTATATCCTGATGCCGCTGCAGTTCGAGTTCATGCAAACGGCGCTGATCATCTCGGTGCTGGTCGCGGTGCCGGCGGCCTTGCTGTCGTGCTTCCTGGTGCTCAAGGGCTGGTCGCTGATGGGCGACGCCATCTCGCACGCCATCCTGCCCGGCGTGGTGCTGGCCTATATCGTCAACATCCCGCTGGCCATCGGGGCGTTCGGCGCGGGCATGACCTGCGCCCTGGCCACCGGCTTTTTGAAGGAGAACAGCCGGATCAAGCAGGACACCATCATGGGCATCGTGTTCTCCGGCATGTTCGGGCTGGGCATCGTGCTCTACACCAAGATCCAGTCGGACGTGCACCTCGACCACATCCTGTTCGGCGACATGCTCGGCGTCGGCTGGGGCGATATCCTGGAAAGCGGGATCATCGCGCTGGCGGCGGGCGGCTTCCTGATCGTCAAGTGGCGCGACCTGCTGCTGCACGCCTTCGACCCGGCGCAGGCCAAGGCGGTCGGCCTGCCGGTGCGGGTGCTGCACTACGGCCTGCTGGCGATCATCTCGCTGACCGTGGTCGGCGCGCTCAAGGCGGTGGGCATCATCCTGGCCATCGGCCTGCTGATCGCGCCCGGCGCCATCGCCTACCTGCTGACCCGCAAGTTCAGCCAGATGCTGGTGGTGTCGGTTATCCTGGCCGTCGGCGCGGCGTTCTTCGGGGTCTACGCCTCGTTCTTCATCGACAGCGCCCCGGCGCCGACCATCGTGCTGCTGCTGACCGTCGCCTTCATCATCGCCTTCCTGTTCACCACCTGGCGGGTAAGGCGGGCCGAGGCCGGTTAGCCCGCCGAGAGCTCGGCGAACCTGGCGAGGAAGGCGTCCCGGGCCCGTTCCGCTTCCCAGGGGGACAGGCCCAGTTTGGGGATCCGGCCCCGGTAGCCGAACACCCGCCGGGCCTCCGCCGCCTGGAACCCGGCCAGCTCGACGGCCTCGGCGACGCAGGAAATGCCGTCGGCCTTCTTGATCTCGCGTTTCCAGTCCGCCGGAAGGATGGGGGGCAGGCCGAACCGGATGTGGACGGCCTCCTGGAGCCGGTCCTCCACCGAGCGGTACGACTCGCCGATCGCCACCTTGAACGGCGAGACGAGGTCGGAGGTCACGTACTCGGCGGCGTCGTGCAGAAGCCCGGCCAGCAGCGCCAGGTCCGGCAGGCCGTTCTTCCGCCCGGCCATGATCCCGGTCACCAGGACGCAGTGCTGCGCGACGCTGAACCCGTGCGGGCCGGTCGTCTGGCCGTTCCACCGCGAGACGCGGGACAGGCCGAGCGCGATGTCCTCGATCTCGATGTCGAGGGGGCTCGGATCGACGATGTTCAAGCGTCTTCCCGACAGCATCCGCTGCCAGGCCCGGGGAATCCCCGGCGTCTTGTCGTTGGGCGTTCTCAACGGGTTATCCTGAAACCAGCAAGGGAAAGCCAGCCTAAGTCGTATCGCGGCCGCCGACAAGCGCGCGGAACGGCCGGCCGCACCGGCGCGTTGAATTTTTTGCCCCCGTTTCGCGCCGTTCTCCGCTACAATGGCTCCATGGAACGGGCCCTGACCCTTCATCCGGACTCCCGCAGCGCGGCGGTGGATGGCATTGCCGTCGAGGCGGTGCGCGCGGCGGGCGGATCGCTGGGGTTGCGCTACGCCGTGCGGGGGCGCGTCGAGGGCGTGCGCTGGCCGCCGCTGGGGGCGCCGGAGCGGGCCGACGGGCTGTGGCGGCGCACCTGTTTCGAGGCCTTCGTCCGGGTGCCGGGATCTTCCGTCTATTTCGAATTCAACTTCGCGCCGTCGACCGAATGGGCGGCCTATCGCTTTTCCGGCTACCGCGAGGGCGCGGCCGATATCGCCGAGGACGAGTTGGAGGCGCCGCAGATCGTCGCCGGCCGGGGCGAGGACGGCTTCTCGCTGCGCGCCGGGCTGACGCTGACCGGTGTGCCGGAATTGGCCGGGGATGCGGCCTGGGAATTGGCCCTGTCGGCGGTGATCGAGGAGGCCGACGGATCGATTTCCCATTGGGCGCTGGCGCATCCGGCGGGGGTGCACGACTTCCACCACGCCGACGGCTTCGCGCTGTCGCTCCCCGTTCCGGAGTTGGCCGGGATTTCATGACATGACGGTGTTGTTCGGGATCGACCGGTTGTTGGGCGAGGCATCGCTGCGCGCGCCGCTGAAAGGGCGCCGGGTGGCGCTGCTGGCCCATCCGGCCTCGGTCACCGCCGACCTGACCCCGTCGCTGGACGCGCTGGCGGGGTGTGCGGGGGTGGAATTGTTCGCCGCCTTCGGCCCGCAACACGGGCTGCGCGGCGACAAGCAGGACAACATGGTCGAGTCCGGCGACTATACCGACCCGGACCTCGGCATCCCGGTGTTCAGTCTTTATGGGGAGGTGCGCCGGCCGACCGACGAGATGATGGACAGCTTCGACGTGCTGCTGGTCGATTTGCAGGATCTCGGCTGCCGCATCTACACCTTCGTCACGACGCTGCGCTACGTGCTGGAGGCGGCGGCGGCCAAGGGCAAGGCGGTCTGGGTGCTGGACCGGCCCAACCCGGCGGGCCGGCCGGTCGAGGGGATGCGCCTGCGCGACGGCTGGGAGAGCTTCGTCGGCGCCGGGCCGCTGCCGATGCGGCACGGACTGACCCTGGGCGAGCTGGGCGCGTGGTTCGTCAGGACGCTGAAGCTCGACATGGACTACCGGGTTATAGGCCTGGAGGGCTGGCGGCCCGACGCCGGGCCGGGTTACGGCTGGCCGGGCGAGGAACGCATCTGGATCAACCCGAGCCCCAACGCGCCGAACCTGAACATGGCGCGGGCCTATGCCGGAACCGTGCTGCTGGAGGGCACGACGCTTTCCGAGGGGCGCGGCACGACCCGGCCGCTGGAGGGCTTCGGCGCGCCGGACATCGACGCCCGCCGCCTGCTGCGCGAGATGGCGGCGCTGGCGCCGCACTGGCTGGCCGGATGCCGGCTGCGCGACTGCTGGTTCGAGCCGACCTTCCACAAGCACCGGGGCGAACTTTGCCACGGCGTGCAGATCCACGCCGAGGGGCCGGGCTACGACCATTGGGCGTTCAAGCCCTGGCGGCTGCAGGCCCTGGCCTTCAAGGCGCTGCGGCGGCAGGCGCCGGACTACCCGCTGTGGCGCGATTTCCCCTACGAATACGAGACCGAGCGCCTGGCCATCGACGTGATCAACGGCGGGCCGGACCTGCGCGCCTGGGTCGACGACGCGGGCGCGACGCCCGAGGAACTGGACGCCCTGGCCGCGCCGGACGAGACATCCTGGGCGGAGGAACGGGCGGAATTCCTGCTGTACTGAGGGAAAGAATGAACGGGGAGACCATTGCCAACCAACCGCTCGGCCGCCTGCTGGCGACCGGCACGACCGTCCTGACCGTTGCCGTGTTCCTGCCGCTGATGTTCATCGGCTGGGACGTCGGCTTCAGCTTCCTCGGCGTGGCGTTGTTCAACGAGGTCATGACGTCGCGCGAGATCGTCACCGCGTTTGCGCTGTTCGTCGTGCCGGTGACCGGCTTCGCGGTCTATTTCTTCACCGTCCAGCGCCTGTTCCGCGACGGGCGGCCGTTCTTCGTGCTGGCCCTGAACGTCGCCACCCTGGCCCTGTGCGGCATCGGCTACGCCATTATCGGCCATCTGGCGATGTGAGGGCCATCCGGCGATCCGGAGGGCTTGCGATTTTGCGACAGAAGTGTGGCAATTTCAGTTTTTACGAGAGTTTCAGGTTACAATTTTCTACACATTGATACACGGCGTTACGGAGTTTGCTGGTATATCCCTAGGCTAGGGATTCGGCGGAAGGAGCTTCCGCCGGCAGTTGGTGTTCCGCGTTGCCGAATCGGGGATTCCGAAAAAGGTGCGGATGACGAAGATGGGCCATGCGTCCGCCTTGGGGGAAACACCCATGAAACTCAAGAATATCAGCATTTCCGCGAAGATTCTGTTGATCGTCGGGTTCCTGGCGTCGGCGACCGTGGCCATCGCCGCGACCGGCTACTACGGCCTCGTCGTGGTGAACGGCGATGCCCAGAAGATCGAGCACGCCGCCGTCGAGATCAAGGTCGGCGGGTATATCGAACAAGCGGTCCTGGAACTCGTCGGGGCGGAATACCGGCTGGCCGCCAATCCCCATGAACATGCCGAGGTGACGGAGATCGTCGAGGCGGTCGAACAGCGGCTGACCGAACAACTGGCCAAGGCCGACGAACTGGCCGGGCCGGAACAGAAGGAAGTGCTCGAGCAGGTCCATCCGGCCATCGAGGTCTATTTCGCGGAGATCGCCGCGGTGCTGGAAAAGGCCCGGCGGGTGAGCGAACAGGTGGAAGTCGACGAACGCCAGATGGAACTCGTCGAGGCGCTTGCCGAGAGCCGCCGCGAAGCCGATGTCCTGGAGCACCTGATCGCGGAATACATCGAGGGTGTCGACGCCGAGGGGGCACGGATCGCCCACGAGGCGAAGGCCGTGGCCCAGGAAATCGAAATCATCCTGATCGCCGTCGCCGGGCTGGGTATCGTGATCAGCCTTGCCCTGAGCTGGACGATCGCCAGGCAGGGCTTGGTCACGCCGATCCGGAGGGTCGTCGATTGCCTGCGCAAGCTGACCGGGGGGGACCTCGAGACAGAGGTCTACGGTATCGACCGCCGGGACGAAGTCGGCGAGATCGCCTCCGCCGTCCAGGTTTTCAAGAACTGCGCCGTCGAGAAGGTCCGTCTGGAAGCCCACTACGAGGAGGAGAAGGCCCGGGCCGAGCAGGAGAAGCGCCGCCTCATGCTGGCGATGGCCGACGATTTCGAGGAATCGGTCGGCGGCGTCGTGCAGAAGGTCACGGCGGCCGCGTCGGGCCTGCAGCAGTCCTCGGACTCGATGAACACCACGGCCGACCGGACGGCGCGCCAATCCGCCGCCGTCGCCTCGGCCTCGGAAGAGGCGTCGAGCAACGTCCAGACCGTGGCCACGGCGGCCGAGGAGCTGTCGGCCTCGATCACCGAGATCAGCCGGCAGGTGTCCCGTGCCTCGCAGATCGCCTCCGGCGCGGCCGAGCAGGCCGAGCAGACCAACGCCAAGGTGCAGGGGCTGGCCGACGCCGCGCAGAAGATCGGCGAGGTGGTCGCGCTGATCACCGATATCGCCGACCAGACCAACCTGCTGGCGCTGAACGCCACCATCGAGGCGGCCCGCGCCGGCGATGCCGGCAAGGGCTTCGCGGTCGTGGCTTCCGAGGTCAAGAACCTGGCCAACCAGACGGCCAAGGCGACCGAGGAGATCGGTTCGCAGATCGGCGGCATCCAGTCGGCCACGGTCGACGCCGTTTCGGCCATCGAGGCGATCACCAAGATCATCGCCGAGATCGACGACGTGGCTTCGGGTATCGCCTCGGCGGTCGAGGAGCAAGGCGCGGCGACCGAAGAGATCGCCCGCAACATCGAGCAGGCCGCGCAGGGGACGCAGGAGGTCTCGTCGAACATCGGCGGGGTCAGCCAGGCGGCCAACGATACCGGCGAGGCGGCGGTGGATATCCAGTCGGCGGCCGGGGAACTCTCCACACAGTCCGAGTTGCTGCGCGGCGCGGTGGACCGGTTCCTCGCCAATGTCCGCGTCGCCTAGAGCGGGGCGGCTCACTTCCCGCGAAATCCGAAATTAGCTGTGCATGCCCGCGCCGAGGAACCGTCGTCCGGTTCCTCGGCGTTCGACTCTCGGCGTTCCGCGTTGGCAGTCTCCGGGCAGCGTAACGGGCTGAGGGGAAATCCGCGTGGCAGGGAATGCGGGTGTCTGGGTGGGAATTGCATAAAATTTTATGTAAAAAACTAAATAAAATTCCTTAATTTCCGAGACTCAATTTTTGCAATATTGAATTGTTACAATTTTCTACATAACGATACACCAACTTACGGAATTTGTTGTTATATCCGGCTGTCGGTTATTTCGGCGACGAACGGTTCTCGCCGAGGGAAGGCTGGTTGCGATGCCGGGGAGAGGTTCCCCATGGAGGCGCGCGGACGGCAAGGACGGAGTTTCCCGCTTGAAGGAAAGACGCCCATGAGACTCGAGAATTTCAGCATTTCGGCGAAGATCTTCGCCATCGTCGGATTCCTGGCCGCCGCGACCGTCGCCATCTCGGCGACCGGTTACTACGGCCTTGTCGTGTTGAACAGCGATGCGCAGAAGATCGAACGGGTGGCGATCGAGATCAAGATCGGCGGCCTGATCGAGCAGGCGGTCCTGCAGCTCAACCGGGCGGAATACCGCCTGGCGGCGAATCCCAAGGAACATGCCGAGGTGGCGGAACTCGTCGAGGCGATTGAAAAGCGTCTGAGCGAACAACTGGCCAAGGCCGAAGCGATGGCCGGACCGGGGCAGCAGGGACTGCTCAAGGAGGTCCATTCGACGGTCGACATCTACTTCGCCGAAATCGCCGCAGTGCTGGAAAAGGCCCGGCGGGTGAGCGAAGAGGTGGAAATCGACGAACGCCAGTTGGAACTGGTCGAGGCGCTCGCCGAAAGCCGCCGCGAAGCCGATATCCTTGAAGGGCTGGTCGGGCGCTACATCGAGGGTGTCGACGCCGAAGGCGTGCGCATCGCCCACGAGGCGAAGGCGGTGGCCACGAGAACCGAGATCATCCTGGTCGCGGTGGCGGCGCTGGCTATCGCCGTCAGCTTGGTTCTGAGCTGGATGATCGCCAACCGGGGCATGGTGAAGCCGATCCGCCGGATCGTCGAATGCCTGCGCGGGTTGGCCGACGGCGATCTCGGGATCGAGGTCTTCGGCGTTTCGCGCCGCGACGAGATCGGCGAAATCGCCACGACGACCCTGGTGTTCAAGGAGAACATGATCCGCAACAAGGAAATGGCCAAGGAACAGGCCCGCGCGCAGGAAGCCCAGCTTGCCCGCGCCAAGCGGGTCGAGGATTTGTGCCTGACCTTCGACGGTACCTCGTCGGAGGCGGTGCGCGCCGTTGCCTCGGCGTCATCCGAACTGCTGTCGTCTTCCGAGGCGATGAGCGCCACGGCCGAGGAGGCGACCCGCCAGTCGGCGGCGGTCGCCGCGGCGTCCGAGCAGGCTTCGGCCAACGTGCAGACCGTCGCCACCGCGACCGAGGAACTGTCCAGCTCGATCGGCGAGATCAGCCGTCAGGTCGCCCAGGCGTCGCAGATCGCCTCCGGCGCGGTCGACCAGGCCGAGCGGACCAACCAGAAGATCGTCGGGCTGGCCACCGCCGCCCAGAAGATCGGCGAGGTGGTCGCGCTGATCACCGACATCGCCGACCAGACCAACCTGCTGGCGCTCAACGCCACCATCGAGGCGGCGCGGGCCGGCGAGGCCGGAAAGGGGTTCGCGGTGGTCGCCTCCGAGGTCAAGCACCTGGCCGATCAGACCGCCAAGGCGACCGGAGAGATCGGCGCCCAGATCGGCGGCATCCAGTTGGCGACCCGCGAGGCGGTCGAGGCGATCGCCGAGATCGGTAAGACCATCGCGCAGATCGACGACGTCGCCGCCGGTATCGCCTCGGCGGTCGAGGAGCAGGGCGCGGCGACCGAGGAGATCGCCCGCAACATCGAGCAGGCCGCCGTCGGCACGCAGGAAGTCTCGTCGAACATCGGCGGGGTCAGCCACGCGGCCAACGACACCGGCGAGGCGGCCACCGGCATCCGTTCGGCGGCGGGGGACTTGTCCCAGCAGTCGGAATCGCTGCGCAACGCGGTGACCCAGTTCCTCGCCGACGTCCGCGCGGCTTAGGCCGTGGGTTCATAAAAACGTCATTCCGGAGCGGGGTGGATGTCACCCCCCTCCCGACCTCCCCCCATCAAGGGGGGAGGAGATTTTGTAGCGGACACCCTCTTTACTCCCTCTCCCTCGATGGGGCAGGGCCGGGGTGGGGGTGACGCCTTCCGGGTCCGGCGGTTACTGCGGCCTGGGCGCTTCCGAGAGCGGCAGGCCGGTCATCACCATGTGGCTAAGGTCGTCGGCGGAAAGGCCGTCGAGCGGCTGGTCGACGACCTTGCGGCCCTGCTTGAGGATGGCCACCCGGCTGGCCACGGCGACCACGTCGGACATGTCGTGGCTGATGACGATCACCGTCTTTTTATGCTCGCGCAGGCGCAGGATCAGGTCCCGCACCTGGGCGGTCTCGCGCACGCCGAGGGCCGCCGTCGGCTCGTCCATGATGATCAGGTCGGCGTTCCAGCGCAGCGCCCGGCTGATCGCCACGGCCTGGCGCTGGCCGCCCGAGAGGTTCTCGACCCGCTGGCGCATGTCGGTCATGTCCGGGTTGAGGTTCGAAAGATAGTCCCGCGCCTCGGCGATCATCCGTTTCTTGTCGAGCACGGTCACGAAGGGGAGCAGATTGCGCGTCCGCTCCGCCCCCATGAAGACGTTCTGGTAGATCTCCGAGCGCGGCGCCAGGGCGAGGTCCTGATAGATGGTCGCCACGCCCTGTTGCAGCGCGTCCTGCGGGCTGCGGAAGGCGACCGGTTCGCCGCGCAGGCGCATGGCGCCGCCGGAGGGAAGCTCGGCCCCGGAGATCAGGCGGATCAGCGTCGACTTGCCGGCCCCGTTGTCGCCGCAGATGGCCAGCGCGTCGCCTTCGTGGATGTCGAGATCGACGCCGCGCAGGGCCTGCACCGGCCCGTAGTGCTTGGTCACGCCCGACAGGCTGAGCAGCGCCGTCATCGAAGAGCTTCCCTCGTCACGCCGTCTTTTCCCTACTTCTTCAGGAAGTCGGCGACGTTATGGGAGTCGACCAGCACCGGGTCGCGGTACAGGTAGGGGCCGGAGACCACGGACTCGCGCGGCTGCTTGCCCACGGCGATCTTGTCCATGGCGTCGACGGCGGCGATGGCCATTTCCTCGAACGGGATGGCGACGGTCGCCGTCATCATGCTCTCGGGGTCGGCGATGCGGCGGTAGGCCTCCTGGCCGCCGTCGATGCTGACCAGCGGGATGTCGCCCTTCTTCATGCCCTGGGCGAGCAGCAGGTCGTCGATGACGAAGGCCTGGCCGTCGAACGACGCCCAGACGCCCTTGAAGGCGCCGGCGTTCTGCAGGATCAGCGCCTGCATGCCGTTGCGCACGTCGTCGCGCCAGCTCTTGGTGCGGGCCATGGAATGGCTGCCGGCGACGGTGACCGCGGTGTTCTCGGACAGCACCACGTCGAGCACCTTGCCGCGAATCCGGGTGCCGACATTGCCCTCGAAGCGCTCGGTGAGGATCGGGCCCTCGTAGTTCATCAGGCCGAGCAGGTAGAGCGCCGCCTCGGCGCCGACCTTGTATTCGTTGGCCTGGACGTCGAACAGGGCGTGCGGGCTGGTGCCGCTCATCACGGTGATGACCGGGATGCCCGCTTCCTTGGCGGCCTCGAACTGGGCGTCGGCCTGGATCGGCTTGCCCATGGCGACGATGATGCCGTCGACCCCGCGCTGGATCAGGTCGTCGAACTGCTGGGCGTGGGTCTGCAGGTTGCCGTCCGAGTTGAGCACGGTGGCCGACCAGCCCTTCTCCTCGGCCGCGGCTTTCGCCGCGTTGGCGACGCGGGCGTGGGTTTCCGACGACATCTGGAAGGCGACGACGCCAAGATCGAAGGCGTTCGCCGAACCGGCGGCCCCGATCGTCAGCGCCGCGGCCAGGGCGACGAGAAGTTTGCGCATGGTTTCCTTGCTCCTCTGTGGGCTCATCCTTGTTGAGTCATTGGTTTTTCTAGACCGAGAAGGCCGCCTCCTTCAGCACGCTGGCCGAAAGGCTGACCGAGGCGACGATGATCAGGCCGAGAATGATGTCCTGGAAGTAATAGGGCGCGCCGAGCAGCACGAGGCCGTTGTTCATCACGCCGATGATCATCGCGCCGACCAGGGTGCCAAGCACGTTCGGCCGGCCGGGCTCGAACATGGTCATGCCGAGCAGCACGGCGGCCATCGCGGTCAGCAGGAAGTTGCCGGCCATGTTCGGCGCGGCGGAGCTGAGCGAAGCGGTCAGCAGCACGGCGGTGACGCCCGCCATCAGGCCCGAAAGAGTCAGGCCCAAAACCTTGATTCGCCGGGTGCGGATACCGGCCAGCCGGGCCGCCTCGGCGGCCTCGCCGGTGAACAGCATGTGCAGCCCGATCGGCGTTTTCTTGAGGACGAAGATGGCGCCCCCGGCGGCCAGGGCGGTCCAGATCACCAGGGCGGGAACGCCGAACAGATCGCCGCGCGCCAGCCACAGGAAGCCCTTGTCCCAGCGCCCGACGAAGGCGACCCCGTCGGTCAGCATGAAGGCTAGGCCGTTCGCGACGGAAGCCGTGCCCAGCGTGGCGATCAGCGAGGGCACCTTCAGCGCGGTGACCAGCACGCCGTTGATCAGCCCGCCGGCCAGCCCGATCCCGACGGCGACCGTAATGGCCAGCGGAAAGGCGGTGCCGTTGTAGATCAGCCCGCCGCAGACGACGGCGGCAAGGCTGGCGATGTTGGCGAACGACAGGTCGAGTTCCGAGGTGATCAGGGCGAAGGTGAAGCCGATGGCGATGATGACCAGGAAGCTGGTCTGCTTCATCACGTTCAGCAGGTTCGCCGTGTTGCCGAAATTACGGGCGAAGGACAGGAAGAACAGGAAGAGCAGCAGCCCGGCGATGGCCGTGCCGTATTTTTCGATGACGCCGCGCATTACCTCGCCGTCTCTATCCGTCGTCCGTTTCGCGGCGGCGTTGATCCCCGCATGTTCTCCCCCAAAACCGGTGTGGGCCTATTCCTAGCGCCCCGAAGCCTGAATCGGGAAGGGAAAAACGCGCGGAGTGCATCGATTCCGCATGGAAAACGGGCACAAAGGCGTTTCAGCGAGGGAGATGCACCCCGAGAAGGCGTTTCGAGACGGGGGCGACGGCGTCATGCGCCTCGGCGAACAGGGATTTCATCTCGCGGTAGGCGGCGGCACGGGAAGACTCGGGGTCATAGGTCGCGGCCGGACGGGCCAGCGCCTCCTGCGCCGCGCCGAGCGACGGGAAATGCCCGAGCCCGCTCAGCGCCAGGGCCGCCGCGCCGAGAAGGCCGGGCTCGGCCGCCGCGCCGGTGGAGACGGGACGGTCGAGCACGTCGGCCTTGACCTGCGCCCAGAGCGCCGAGCGCGCGCCGCCGCCGCCGAAGCGGACCTCTTTCGCCGGGAGACCGAAGGCGGTCTCGGCCCTGTCCAGGACCAGGGCATTGAGCAGGGCGACGCCTTCCAGCGCGGCCCAGAGGAAATCGTCCGGGCCATGCGCGCGGTCGGCACCGAGGAAGGCGGCGCGCAGGTCCGGGTTCCAGAACGGCACGCGCTCGCCCTGCAGGAAGGGCAGGAACAGCAGCGGCGGATTCCGCCGGGCGGCGCGGTCGAGGCCGGCCAGCCGCTTCCCGATATCCCCGCCGAGGACAGGTTCCAGCCAGCGCAGCAGGTCGGCGCCGGTCTGGCTCGGCCCCCCGAGATGGTGCAGGCCCTCGCCCCAATCGACCGCGACGAGCCCCTCGGCCGTCGCGGGAGACGCGCCGACCATGCCGAACACCTCGGTGGTGCCGGAGATGTTGTAGGCCATACCGGGCCGCAACGCGCCGAGGCCGAGCACGGCGGCGAAGGTGTCGTTCGAGCCGCTGGCGACGGGAACCCCGGCGAGTCCGTCGAGGGGCGCGGGCAGGCCGGGACGGACCGCGCCGACGAAATCGTCGGGTGCGAGCAACGGCGGCAGGACGGCGCCGCCGATCAGGGCACGGCCGCCGTGCGTTTCCGCCGCCGCCGCGAGGCGTTGCAGGGAAACGCGGTCGCTCGCCGCGACGCCGGTCAGGCAAAGGTTCAGGTAGTCCTTGGGCTCGATGACGGCGGCGAGCGCCGCGAAGGTCTCGGGCTCGTTGGCTTCGAGCCAGCGCAGCCGGGCCGCCGGATGATAGGCGTTGAGGGCGGCCGCTTCCGGGTGGCCGTCGTCCGCCGCCGTCGCCATGCCCTCGGCCCGGGCGTCCTTCCAGGTCATCGCCGGGCGCAGGACGGCATGATCGCGGTCGAGGAAGATCTGCGTGCGGGTGACGCCGCAGACGGCGATGCCTTCGATCCGCTCGAAATCATCCGGATGGTCGGCGGCGAGTTTGCCGCAGGCGGTGACGAGGGCGTCCCACCAGGCTTGCGGGTCGATCTCGGAGCGCGGCCCGTCGTCCGTCGGTGGGGGAGACGGCACCGCCGCCTCGGCCAGGACGGTGCCTCCGGCATCGACCAGCCCGGCGCGCAGGCTCGATCCGCCGAGGTCGACGGCGAGGATCACCGGCATGGCCGGGCCTCGATGATCGGGAGGAATGGAACGGTTCGCGGCATGGCGCGGCCATCCAAGCACAGGGCCGGAAACCGCACAATCGGTTTCCCTCCCCGGGAACTCCCGGACACCTAGTGCGGATCCTCGCTCCAGCCCGAAAGCCCCGCCCGAATTTCAAAGATTAACGCATGGGGAATGTAGCTCGAATTTCCGGGGTATGCAAAAAACCGCCGATATCACTTTCGGACAGTGTCGAGAGCGTCTTGTAGTCAAGTATCCCCGTTTTCTTGATTCCCCTGGAGGCTTGAAAGGACGCTACGGCGCGTGAGAGGTCCTCACTCATTACGAAACGCCTTTGGTTTGTGTCGAATTGGATTGGTTCCTCGACCCCCAAGGCCACGCCGGCGGATTCATATGCGAGAGAAGACCAATCCGCGGGCTGCATGGAAGGATTCATGGCCATCCTTGCTGCGATTTCCTTTTCCAACGCGTCAGCGGTGCCCGGAAATCCCTGTTCTCTAGCTGCGGTCAACTGATCGCGAAGGGCCTCCGAGGGGATAGTTTGCAATCGAAAGGCAAGTTCGCTGGCCACCAGGGCATTCCGGGCGGCATTAGTTGTGTCGTTCGTTTTGGGTTCGAATGTCTGGGCAAGTGCGTCAACCACGATGAAGCTCGACAATTTGGTGGCGAGCGGGCTGCTGACCCTTTGGCAGTCCTCTGTTTTGGACAGATACCGACCCGCCTCGACCCTAAAATATAATCTGTACCGTTGCGGGCATTCGAGAGGAGGGGCTAGGACCAGGATACCCTTATCGTCTGTCGTTCCCACATAATCACGGCCGGCGTTGTGGGCCGGTGGGATCAGTTCGACGACGGCCACGATCCCTTCGCCGAGATCGCCGGTGACAGTGATCCGCTCAATCTTTGACCCCTCTCCATAGGCGGTTTCCGCGACGAGGAGAGGGCAAACCAAGACTGATGTGAAAAATGCCATTCTGTGGATCGGCCGGATACCCATGGGCTTCCCCTGCTTTCTCGAGTTTGTCAGCTATAAAAAGTAGATCCAGATAATCCCGTCCGCGATCAGAGCGACGAGAACCGGTACGATCAGGCTTCCCGTTACAATCGCCAGGACGAACCCAGCCAGAAGGACGGCGGCGGCGGTAAGGAACGTGATGTCGTTTTTCGCAAAGTACGTGGCGATGGATGCCGGCACGAGCTTCATGGCCTGCTTGGATTCTTTGAGAAGCAACACAGGATCCTCGGAACCGCTCACGTGCACGGTGACCTGGACCTTTGCTCCCGGATGAAATTGTTGAAAACGGATTGGCACTGATTTGCTGGTAGAAGGGGGCGTTCCCGGAGCCCAGGCTGGTGCAATTACGGTAATTTTAGAATTTCCAAAAAAAACACTGATGCTATCTGGAAGGATGAGTTCCATCTGCACGTTTTCAAAGACCACTTCGGAAAGGTTTTCAAGACTGAGAGTGATAATCTTGCATGGTTTGTCTTGGTCACATTCCTCTTTCATGCCTTCGATCTCATACTCGACCGTCGGTGTTTTGGTCACGCGGTCCACGGTGTAAGTAATGAGCCATGCCGCCGCCGCGAACAGAACGGTTACCGCAAACGATCCTCTCCGCAGGCTCGCGATCAGCTTGGTCGTAGCAGGCACAAAAATTCTCCTAATAAGTGTAAATCTCTAAATTAAATCTTCTAAAAATATAGCAACGTTCTCGTTTAAATCTGAACTCTTTTTCGTACGGTTGTTTATGGGGCACCTAGATGGTTAAGGCCGGGCCGGCGGGAACCGCCCCGGCGGTGGGGGCTAGGCGTTCAGGAAGTCGAGCAGATCGGCGTTGAGCCGGTCCTTATGGGTGTCGGCCAGGCCGTGCGGGGCGCCCTCGTAGACCTTGAACGTCGCGTGGGGGATCAGTTTCGCCGAGGCGCGTCCGGCGGCGTCGATCGGGACGATCTGGTCGTCGTCGCCATGCACGATCAGGGTCGGCCTGTCGAAGGTCTTCAGATCCCCGGTGAAGTCGGTTTCCGAAAAGGCCTTGATCGAATCGTAGGCGTTCTTGTGCCCGGCCTGCAGGCCTTGCCGCCAGAAGGAATCGATCAGGCCCTGCGAAACCGCCGCGCCGGGCCGGTTGAAGCCGAAGAACGGGCCGCCGGCGAGGTCCTTATATAGCTTCGAGCGGTCGGCCAGGCTGGCGGCGCGGAGCCCGTCGAACACGTCGACCGGCAGGCCGCCGGGGTTGGCTTCGGTCTTGACCATCAGCGGCGGCACCGCCGAGATCAGGCCGAGCTTGGCGACCCGTCCGGTGCCGTGGCGGCCGACGTAGCGGGCCACCTCGCCGCCGCCGGTCGAAAAGCCGAACAGCGAGACGTCGCGCAGATCGAGCGCCTCGATCACCTGGGCGAGGTCGTCCGCGTAGTGGTCCATGTCGTTGCCGTCCCAGGGCTGGCTCGACCGGCCGTGGCCCCGGCGGTCGTGGGTGACGACGCGGAAACCGTTGGAGGCCAGATGGAAGGCCTGGGATTCCCAACTGTCGGAACTGAGGGGCCAGCCGTGGCTGAGAACGACGGGGCGCCCCTGGCCCCAATCCTTGTAGTGGATCTCGACGCCGTCCCGGGTGGTGATGCTGGACATGATCTGTTTCTCCGTTTGCTGAATTTAAATCGTACACGATTAAATCGTGTACGATAAAAATGGATCGGAAGAGTCAGCTTTCAAGCCCACGCGGCCGGGTTCCGCGCCGTCCGCATTCACGAATCCGTGATCGAGGAGGTTTCCGTCGAGATCAATTAAAAGGAGAAGTTAGGACGATTCCCGGCATGGCCCGGCCAGCCAAAACCTGCCCCCGGCCAAGTGCCGGGCGCGGATGGCCACTGCGGCCCTGCGTCAGTGTTCCTCCGGCCCGCTCCCTTAAGTCACGCCGGCCATGAGCAGGCCGACCGCGACGGCCGCGGCCAGGAGAATCACCAGTAGGAAAATCCAGGTTCCATGCCTGCGGGTCGGCGGCTCCAAATAGAGCTCGTCCGATTCGCCCTGATCGTGGCTTTCCGTCGTGATGGGGTCCTGTTCTCGTGCCATGAGCCCTCTCTGATCTTGATTGGAAGAAGGGTCGGCGATTTGGCGTCTTCGTGCTGCGACGGCCATCACAGCCCTAACGGGAAAAGCATGTCTCCGGGCGCCCTATTTGTCCACATGGGCAAAATAATGCGCTAAATCCGCGAGGTCGGCGCCGCTGAACGGCGCGACCACCTCGACCATGGCGGCGCGGTCGCCGAATCGGCGTTCGGCCTTGAAGTCGCGCAGGGCCTTCAGCAGGTAGTCCTCGCGCTGGTGGCGCAGCGGCGGCATCTGCTTGCCGCCGAGGAATTCGGCGCCGTGGCAGCGCCCGCAGCGGCCCGCCCCGGCCAGTTCCGCGCCGCGTTCCATCCGGGCCGGATCGCCGGACGCTTCCGGCGCGGGCGGCCGCGGCTGCCTGCCGACGAAGGCGGCGGCGGCGCGCAGGTCGTCGTCGGTCATGCCGTGGACCATGTCGTTCATCGGCTCGGCGGTGCGGTTGCCCTGGCGGAAGGCGACCAGTTGCAGCAGAGCGTAGAATTCCGGCACGCCGCCGAGCGACGGCGTTTCCGGTGTTCTCGAGCGGCCGTCCGTGCCGTGGCAATCGAGGCAGAGCGGCTTGCGTTCGGGGAACAGCCTGGTCTCGGCCGAGACCCCCGCCGCAAGGACCAGCAGGGGCAGGACGAGCAGCAGGCATGGGAAAGGGCGCACGGGCAAATCTCCGGTCTGCCGCGGGAAAAAGGGCGGGGGCCCGCAAGCCCCCG
>Ga0207799_100304_pt1 | contig 25170 bp, 28 predicted proteins | sample TtanPargueraPR_4_FD_187742 | JGI IMG/M metagenome (GOLD analysis project Ga0207799, IMG submission 187742) | Aerobic enrichment media microbial communities from Bioluminiscent Bay, La Parguera, Puerto Rico - Tt and M2 (SPAdes) | ecosystem: Environmental > Aquatic > Marine > Unclassified ...
TCGGGCACCTCGCGGCGGGAAAACAGCGAGTCGATCTTCGGTTTGACGTAGTTGGTGATCCAGTTCATCGGAATTTGCCCATCGCAGCCTGTTGCGGCCCGAGATAAGCCGCCGAGGCGTCAATTGCAATCGAATGCCGCCTAACGGGTCAGCACCGCGCGCAGCAGCCGCCAGATCACGAAGAGCATCCCGAGATCCACCGCAAGACCCAGCGGCAGCATGCCGGCGTCGCCCACCCCGTAGGAGGTGAGGTAGAGCGCGAGCCCCGTGATCGTGCCCTGCACCGAGAGCACCAGCATGGCGAAGACGTTGTTGGCGAAATGCAGCCCGATCGCGGCGCCCAGGGAGCCGGTGCGCTCGGTCAGGTCGGCGGCGATCAGGGCGAAGCCGAGGGTGACGGCGATGATCAGCCAGGCGTTCACCCCGGCCTGCGGGTTGTAGTGCAGCGCGGCGAAGATCAGCGCGGGCAGGCCCATCCAGACCCAGCGCGCGGCAAAGCGCGCGGCGAGCTGCTGTTGCAGGTAGCCACGGAACAGCAGCTCCTCGGCGCTGACCTGCAGCAGCACCATCGGCAGGGCCAGCGGCAGCCAGCCCAGCCAGGCAGAGAGCGGCAGGTTGGGCGTGGGCGGGGCGATCATCCAGCTGATGCCCAGCCCGACCGCATAGAGGGGGGCCAGCACCGCCAGGGTCAGGAAGAAGCCGCGCAGGGTCTCGCCCGCCGGGCCGAACAGCGTGCCGGGGCCGCGGAAATGGCAGGCGCTCGCGGCCAGAACCGGCCCCAGCGCCATGCCGAAGAACGTGCCCAGCAGGAACAGCACCTTGGCGGGCGTGTCGGGCTGGCTCAGCCCCATCACCCAGCCGAAATAGTTGAGCGGCCCGATGATCGGGTAGAGCACCACCAGCATGATCGTCGTGGTGCCCAGCAGGCAGAACAGGATCAGCAGCAGGCCAAGGCCGAGCCGCCAGAGCTCGGGGTAGAGTTTTGCGGGGCGGACATAGGCGGCGAATTCGGGGGCGCGCATGGGGGCTCCTGTGGCTTGTCCGGGCGAAGCTAGCGCGTGGGCGCGCGCGCGTCCATCGGGACGGGCTCAGACCCGCAGGGCGACCCGCGTGGCCAGCCAGCCGACACCCAGGACCGCCAGTTCGATCACCATCTGCGGGCCGAGTTCCGGCGCCGCCATGTCGTAGGGATAGAGATAGAGCGACAGTCCCGAGACCGGGCCGGGCAGCGACACGATCAGGATGGCCAGCGCGTTGTTGGCGAAATGCAGCCCGATTGCCGCGCCGAGCGTGCCGGTGCGCGCGGTCAGGTCGGCCGCGCAGAGGCCGAACCCCGCGGCCCAGACCGCCATGCCCAGCGCATTGCCGCCCGCCGCGCCGGGCGCGTAATGGCCCCAGGCGAAGATCGCGGCCGGCAGGCCCATCCAGACCAGCGGCGAGGCAAAGCGCGCCGCCAGCTGCTGTTGCAGGTAGCCGCGGAATAGCAACTCTTCGGCCGCGGTCTGGATCAGGATCGCGGGCAGGGCCAGCGGCAGCAGCATCAGCCAGCGCCGCAGCTCGAGATTGCGCTGCAGCTCGTCCACGCCGCCCGGCAGCACGAACCACAGGACGGTATAGAGCAGCGCCAGCGCCCGCACCGTCAGCAGGAAATCGCGCGCCGCGCGCGGCAGCGGGCCGAACAGCCCCAGCGCCGGGCGGTGGTGGAGCTGCTGCGTCACCGCCGCCGTGCCCAGGATCAGGAAACCGAAGGAGCCGAGCAGCAGCAGCGAGTCGCGCGTGGTGACGGTGCTCTGGAAAATGCCGTGGAAGGCCGATTGGGCGGGGCCCGGCCCCATGACCTGCGCCGCCAGCGCCAGGCCGGAATAGATCAGCCCCATATAGATCAGCATGATCAGCAGATAGCCCAGCGCCACGCGCCATAGCGCGCGGCTGGGCCGCGCGGGCGCGACGAGGCTGTCATGGGGGGCGTATCGCATGTCGGCTGTCCTTCTCCGCGACCCTAGACCGCCTGTCTGCGGGCATCAATCGCGCTTGTGCCTTGGCCCGCCCGCGTCTATTTCCAAGGAAACAAGACCCGGAGGAGACCCATGACCCAGCGCCCGTACGACAAGTCCCGACTTCCCAGCCGCCACGTGACCGAGGGCCCGGCCCGCGCGCCGCACCGCTCCTACTACTACGCCATGGGGCTGAGCGACGAGGAGGTCGCGCAGCCCTTCGTCGGCGTGGCCACCTGCTGGAACGAGGCGGCGCCGTGCAACATCGCCCTGAACCGCCAGGCCCAGGCCGTGAAGCTGGGCGTCAAGGCCGCCAAGGGCACCCCGCGCGAATTCACCACCATCACCGTGACCGACGGCATTGCCATGGGCCACGAGGGCATGCGCAGCTCGCTGGCCTCGCGCGAGGCCATCGCCGACACGGTGGAGCTGACCATGCGCGGCCATTGCTATGACGCGTTGGTGGGCCTTGCCGGCTGCGACAAGTCGCTGCCGGGCATGATGATGGCGATGATCCGCCTGAACGTGCCGTCGGTCTTCATCTATGGCGGCTCGATCCTGCCGGGCCGTCTGGACGGCAAGGACCTGACCGTTCAGGACGTGTTCGAGGCCGTGGGCCAGAACCAGGCCGGCAACCTGAGCGAAGAGCAGCTTTACCGTCTCGAGCATGCCGCCTGCCCCTCGGCCGGCGCCTGCGGCGGCCAGTTCACCGCCAACACCATGGCCTGCGTTTCCGAGGCGATCGGCCTTGCGCTGCCGAACTCGTCCGGCGCGCCCGCGCCCTATGAAAGCCGCGACCAGTATGCCGAGGCTTCGGGCGAGGCGGTGATGAACCTGATCGAGAAGAACATCCGCGCCCGTGACATCGTCACCCGCAAGGCGCTGGAAAACGCGGCCCGCGTGGTGGCCTGCACCGGCGGCTCGACCAATGCCGGCCTGCACCTGCCCGCCATGGCGCACGAGGCGGGGATCGATTTCGACCTGTTCGACGTGACCGACATCTTCCGCGACACGCCCTATTTCGTCGACCTCAAGCCCGGCGGCCAATACGTGGCCAAGGACCTTTACGAGGCCGGCGGCGTGCCGGTGGTGATGAAGGAACTGCGCAAGGCGGGCCTGATCCACGAGGACTGCCTGACCGTGACCGGCCGCACCATCGGCGAGGAAATCGACCTCGTGGAGCGCGAGGCCGACGGCCGCGTGATCTACCCGGTCGAGACCCCGATCACCCCCACCGGCGGCGTCGTGGGCCTGAAGGGTAACCTCGCCCCCGAGGGCGCCATCGTGAAGGTCGCGGGGATGGAGCAGGACCAGCAGGTCTTCACCGGCCCGGCCCGCGTCTTCGAATGCGAAGAGGACGCCTTTGCCGCCGTGCAGAACCGCGACTACAAGGAAGGCGAGGTGATCGTCATCCGCAACGAGGGCCCGGCAGGCGGCCCCGGCATGCGCGAGATGCTGGCCACCACCGCGGCCCTGTCCGGCCAGGGCATGGGCAAGAAGGTGGCGCTGATCACCGACGGCCGCTTCTCGGGCGCGACGCGCGGGTTCTGCGTGGGCCATGTCGGCCCCGAGGCCGCGCATGGCGGGCCGATCGCGCTGCTGAAAGACGGCGACATGATCACCATCGACGCGATCAAGGGCGAGATCTCGGTCGCGCTGAGCGACGAGGAACTGGCCGCGCGCAAGGCCGCGTGGGCCGGCCCGAAGGAGACGATCTATGCCTCGGGCGCGCTGTGGAAATACGCGCAGCTCGTGGGCTCGACCGTCAAGGGTGCGGTCACGCATCCGGGCGGAAACGAAGAGAAGCATGTCTACATGGATCTCTAAGCCGGTCTGGGCCGGGGCCTGTGCCCTGGCCCTGCTGGCCGGTTGCATGCAGGGCGCCGGTCCGGGCGCCTTCACCTACCCGCGCAACGCCCCGGAAAAGCTGAGCGTCGCCGGCGGTGCCGTGGTGGTGGCCGGGCCCAAGGGCTATTGCGTCGACCGCCCGGCCGCGCGCGATGCCGAGGCCACGTCCTTCGTCCTGCTGGCGGGCTGCGCGGCGCTGACCCGCAACCCCAACGCGCCCCGGCCGCGCGTGCCCGCGCTGCTGACCGCCTCGGTCACCGGCGACGTGCCGGCCGGCGCCGGGCTGACCGCGCAGGCGGCGCGGATGAAACGCTTCTTCTCCTCGACCGACGGGCGCGCGGCGCTGGCCCGCGACGGCCGCGCCGAGAGCGTGGAGATCATCCAGATGTTCACCCGCGACGGTGCCTTCCTGCTGCATGTCCGGGACCGCAGTGCGGGGGAGGAGTCCACGCTGGGGCCGGAATACTGGCGCGCGATCTTCGAGGTGAACGGGCGGATGGTGACGGCCTCGGTCGCGGCCTTTGCCAACCGACCGATGAGCGACGACGCGGGCCAGGCGACGCTGAGCCTGTTCGTGGCCCGCATCCGCGCCGAAAGCGCCGCCGCCGCCGCAGCGGCCAAGGCGGCGGCCAAGGCTGCGGCGGAACCGGGTGTGACGCGGCAGCTCCGCCCGCAGCCGCGTCCCTTGGGGGCGTGAATCTTGGGGTGAAATCCCCGATCATTTGATCTAATCCTGAGACGCGGGCCTGGGACGGCCGCGACTGGCGATTGGGGCAGGCAGAATGGCAAAACCGTTGGATTCGCTGATCGACCGCTTGGCGCAGCGCCGCGGCGTGCGCCGCTGGCGGCGCGCGGCCGAGGCGGCAGCGGAGCTGGACCTCGCCACGCTGCGCCGCCTGCGCGGCCATGCGCGGCGCCTGCGCCGCCAGATCGACCGGGTGATCCACGTCGCTGACGGGCGGCTGACCCTGCCGCTGACCGGCCATAACGCGATCCAGAAACCGATGGGCTCGGACTGGGCCTATCGCCCGCAGCCCTGGCGCGGCCCGCTGGGCCGTCCCGGTGCCGCCGGCGTGGAAAACAACACCCGGATCGGCGACGAGGTGACGGTGTTCCACGACTGCTCGGTGTCCGAGATCACCCTGCGCCAGCTCCGCAACACCCGCGAGGCGGACCTTGCCCCCTTCGGGCTGCGCATGGACGTGTTCCGGTTTGACGGCTCCTTCCTGTCGCTGGCCGTCGACCTGCCGCCCGAGGCGGTGCAGGGGCTGGAGCGGCGCCACCTGGTGCGGCTGGCCGCCATCGTGGAGATGGAGAAGCCGCTGGAAATCTTTGCCCGGCTGAACGTCAAGCACGGGCCGAACGTCGAGCAGGTGGTCCGCGAACTGCCGTTGCAGGAGGACGAGGTGGTGGTCGAGTTCGACCTCGCCTACACCAAGTTGAACGAGAAACGGGTAGAGAAGATGTGGCTGGACCTGATCTTCGAAGGCCCGGAGATGAACCAGATCATCCTGCGCGACCTCGCGATGAGCCGCCGGCCGCGTTCGGAGCTGTGACGGAGGCGCAGATGGGCGAGACGGTGCTGGCGAAGACGCGGATCCGCGCGGGGGTCTGGGAGGGTGTGCTGAGTGGCGTGCCCGAAGGCCCGGCGCCGCGGCTGGAGGTGTTCCACCTGGAGACGCCGGTGGAGGGCGTGAGCCTGACCGCCGATCCCGCCGTGCCCGGCCAGTTCCGGGTGGCGGTGCCGATCCCGGCGGAGTTGCTGAGCGACGGGGTTCAGACCTTCGTGATCCGGGACGCGGCGAACGGTGCGCGGATGGGCAGTTTCGCCATCGTCACCGGAGAGCCGCTGGAAGAGGATATCCGGGCCGAGGTCGACCTGTTGCGCGCCGAACTGGACATGCTGAAAAAGGCGTTCCGCCGGCATTGCCTGGAAACGATGTAGCGCCCCGGCCGCACGGGTGCGCGCGTGGCGCGGGCGGGATCTGAGTATTTTTGCCAAGAAGAAGGGGGCGGGATGATCACTGAGATCGTGACCTTCGAGATCGCCGAGGGGCTGGGGCGGGCCGAGGTTCTGGCGCTTTATGAGAAAACCGTGCCGCGGTGGCGCGAAAATCCCGATCTGATCCGCAAGACCTATCTCTACGACCCCGAGGGCCGCCGGGGCGGCGGCGTCTACCTGTGGAAGAGCATCGAGGCGGCGAAGCGTGCCCATGACGCGGCCTGGTGCGACAAGGCCGAGGCGATGTATGGCAGCCGCCCGCAATTCGCCTATTACGAGACGCCCATCGTCATCGAGAACGGCTGATGACGCGGCGTTGCGCGTGACAGGGCGGGCCGCCGCGGGTCAGATGGCCGCGACAAGGGAGGCCCGCCATGAGTGATTATCCGCATCTTCTCGCCCCGCTGGACCTGGGGTTCACCACGCTGAAGAACCGGGTTCTGATGGGTTCCATGCATACCGGCCTGGAGGAGCGTGGCGACTGGAACCGGGTGGCCGAGTTCTATGCCACGCGGGCGCGCGGCGGCGTGGGGCTGATGGTGACGGGCGGCATGGCGCCGAACCGCGAGGGCGGCGTCTTCCCCGGCGCGGCGGGGCTGTTTTCGGATCAGGACATCGCCAACCACCGGGTCGTGACGGACCGGGTGCATGAGGTCGGCGGCAAGATCGCGATGCAGATCCTGCATGCGGGCCGCTACGCCTACGGGCCCGATTGCGTGGCGCCCTCGGCGGTGAAATCGCCGATCTCGCCCTTCGTGCCCAACGAGCTCGACGAGGCGGGGATCGAGAAACAGATCTCCGACATCGTCACCGCGGCCGAGCGGGCGCGCGAGGCGGGCTATGACGGGGTCGAGGTGATGGGCTCGGAAGGGTATTTCCTGAACCAGTTCCTGGTGACGCACACCAACCGGCGCAATGACCGCTGGGGCGGGTCCTATGAGAACCGGATGCGCCTGCCGGTCGAGGTGGTCCGGCGGGTGCGTGCCGCTGTGGGGAACGATTTCATCGTGATCTACCGGCTGAGCATGATCGACCTCGTGCCCAATGGTTCGACCTGGGAAGAGGTGGTGAGGCTGGCGAAAGAGATCGAGAGGGCGGGCGCCACCATCATCAACACCGGAATCGGCTGGCACGAGGCGCGGGTGCCGACCATCGCCACATCGGTGCCGCGCCGGGCCTTCGCCTGGGTGACGAAGAAGCTGATGGGCGAGGTGGGTATCCCGGTGATCACCTCGAACCGGATCAACAGCCCGGAGGTGGCGGAGGGCGTGCTGGCCGAGGGATGCGCGGACATGGTGTCGATGGCGCGGCCCTTCCTCGCCGACCCGGCGTTCGTGCGCAAGGCGGCCGAGGGGCGCGCGGACGAGATCGCGCCCTGCATCGCCTGCAACCAGGCCTGTCTGGACCACACCTTCAGCGGCAAGATCAGCACCTGCCTGGTCAACCCGCGCGCCTGTTTCGAGATCGAGCTGGTGATCGAACCGGCCGAACAGGTGAAAACCGTGGCCGTGGTGGGCGCGGGGCCGGCGGGGCTGTCGGCGGCGCTGAGCGCGGCGGAGCGGGGGCACAAGGTCACACTGTTCGACAAGGCGGATGCGCTGGGCGGGCAGCTCAATATGGCCAAGAGGGTGCCGGGCAAGGAAGAGTTCCACGGGCTGGTGGAGTGGTTCGCCACCATGGTGGCGCGTTCGGGGATAGAGCTGCGGCTGGGCACGGCGGCCCGGGTGGAGGACCTGAAGGGCTTTGACGAGGTGATCGTGGCCACCGGCGTTGTGCCGCGCGATCCGGGCATCCCGGGGCAGGACGGCCCGAACGTGATCAGCTATATCGATCTGCTGGCCGGCGGCGCCGCGGCCGGCGGCCGCGTGGCCGTGGTGGGCGCGGGCGGGATCGGCTTTGACGTGGCCGAGTATCTGGTTACCGGCGACAGCCCGACCGAGGATCTGGCGGCCTGGAAAGAGGAATGGGGCGTGTCCGACCCGGCGGTGGACCGCGGCGGCCTGGCCCCCGGCGGCCCGCACCCCGAGGCCCCCGCGCGCGCGGTGACGCTGCTGCAGCGCAAGGCCGAGAAGCCGGGCAAGCGGCTGGGCAAGACCACCGGCTGGATCCACCGCGCGGCGCTGAAGATGAAGGGCGTCAAGATGCTGAGCGGCGTGAACTACGAGCGAATCACGCCCGAGGGGCTGCATGTCAGCTTTGGCGAGGCGCGGGAGAACCCGACGCTGATTCCGGCGGACACCATCGTGCTGTGTGCCGGGCAGCTTTCGCAGCGCGCCCTGGCCGTGGCGCTGCAGGCCGAGGGCATCGCCGCGCATGTGATCGGTGGTGCCGAAAAGGCGGCAGAACTGGATGCAAAACGGGCGATCGACCAGGGAATGCGGCTGGCCGCGGTGATTTGACGTTAGGTCATCGGTGTTTCCGTGCCCCGAACACTGCGCGGAAATATCCCGATATTGTCCGTCTGCCTCCGCATTCCTGCCCGATTTCGACGCGATACCTGAGCGCGATTACAAGTGCGGGAAGGTATCGAGATGGATCGACTGACCGAAATGGAAGCATTCGCCACTGTGGTGGACCAGGGGGGCTTCACGGATGCGGCAAAGAAGATGGGCATTTCCAAGTCCGCCGTGTCAAAGCATGTGTCGTCCCTCGAGGCGCGCCTCGGTGCGCGGCTTCTGAATCGGACGACCCGCCGCGTCAGCCCGACGGAGATCGGACTGGCCTATTACGACCGCGCGCGCCGCGTGCTGAACGATGCCGGAGAGGCCGATGCGCTGGTCACCGCGATGCAGTCGGCGCCCTCGGGGCTGCTGCGGATCAGCGTGGCCACGGATTTCGGGGTGAATCACCTGTCGCCGCTTCTGGGCGAGTTCTTGCAGGAATACCCCGACATCACGGTGAACATGGTCCTGAACAACCGCTACGTGGAACTGATCTCGGAAGGGTTCGACATGGCGATTCGCGTGGGCGAGCTGGAGGACAGCACGCTGCGCGCCCGCAAGCTGGCCGAGACCACCAAGCGGATGATCGGCGCGCCCTCCTATTTCCAGAAATACGGCCGGCCGCAGAAGATCGACGATCTGAACGATCACAAACTGCTGCATTATTCCAACCAGGCCAGCGGCAACGTGTGGAAGATCACCGCGCCCTCGGGCGAAAAGCGGCAGGTCCGCACTGCCGGCTGGCTGACGGTGAATGACGGCCAGTCGCTGCTGAACGCCGCGGTCGGCGGGCTGGGCATCGCCTATCTGCCGAGCTTCCTCTATCGCGACGCGATGGAGAAGGGGATGGTGGAAGAGGCCATCCCGGGCCTGCCGGTGGACACGCTGGGCATCTACGCCGTCTACCCGCCGGGCCGGTTCACCCAGCCCAAGGTGCGGGCGTTCATCGATTTCCTCGCCGGCCACTTCGCGGGCAAGGACCCCGACAGCTGGTAGGCGAAACAGGTTTCTCCCTGAAGGTGCAACTACTGGGTCGAAGTGAGGATCACTTCGACCCTTCTGTTTTTCTCGCGCCCGTCATCGGTCAGGTTGCTGGCCAGCGGCGCCAGATAGCCTACGCCCTCGGCGCTGATCTGGGCGCGGTCGGCGCCCAGGCTGCCCACCAGGAAATCGGCCACCGACTGCGCCCGGCGCTTGGATAGCGCGATATTGCCTGCCAGCGCGCCCTCGGCATCGGTATGGCCGACCAGCACGATTTTGCGCCCGGGATTGTCGCGCAGATAGGCCGCCAGCGCGTCGAGCGAGGCGAATTCGTCCGACTCGAGCTGTGACGAGCCGGTGGCAAAGCGCAGATCGCCCAGCACCGCGTGTCCCAGCCGTTCCAGCCGGTCGCCAAGCGGCGTGTCGTCGGCCACGGGCTGGGCGGCATCGGGTGTCTTGGTCGAGGCGACCGGGGCGGGATCCGGCAGTTCCGACGCCGCGCCGATATGCACGAGCTGCACATAGCCGCGCGTCGACGAACGGCTGACCAGCAGGCAGACATATTCGGGCCCGTCATCGCCCGGCTTGCGCGCGGCGAGATAGCGGTAATCGCCCAGGTTCACATGCATCGCCGGTTCCGGCAGCACGTCGGCGGCATAGCGGAAATCGAACCCGCCGCAGGCGTCGTCTTCGCATTCGAAGACCGGCTCGTACCCGGCTTGGGTCAGCTGGTCGCGCAGCGGCTTGAGGATTTGCAGAGTGGTCAGGCCGTCGGTCTGGATCTGCCAGGCCTGCTGGACCACGGCGCCCTCGGCCGTCACGGTCTTGACCCCGTCGCCGCCCCAGGGGGACACCGCCAGGGCATAGGTGGAAAGCGGCGCAACCTCTTCGGCGGCGCGGGTCGCCGGGCCGGGGAAGTCCAGCTCCATCGCCGGGGCGGCCAGCGGGGCCAGGCCCGCGGCTGCCAGTATGAGCGCGCGCAGTTTCATCTGTAGGCGCCGTGATACTCGTCGTTCGGGACCATGTCGCTGGCCGAGGCCAGGCGGTTGGTCATGTTGAAAAAGCCGGTGACCGCGGCGATGTCCCAGATGTCGCGGTCGGTGAAGCCCGCGTCGCGCAGCGCCTGGCGGTCGGCCTCTTCGATGGTGGCCGAGGCGGCGGTCAGCTTGGCGGCGAAATCCAGCATCGCCTTCTGCCGGTCGTCGAGATCGGCGGCGCGATAGTTCATCACCATCGCCTCGCCCAGCTTCGGGTCGCCCGACAGTTGACGCACGGCGGCGCCGTGGGCCACCTGGCAATACCAGCAGCGATTGATGGACGAGACCACGACCGCGATCATCTCGCGTTCCAGCTTGCTCAGGCCGCTGTCGCCGAGCATCAGGTCGTTATACATCGCGGAAAAGGCGTTGAGCTTGGCGATGTCGAAGGCGAAGGCCTTCAGCACATTCGGGACCAGCCCCAGCTTTTCCTCGCAGACGTCGAAATATTTCCGGGTGTCCGCGGGCAGCGGATCGACCATCGGCAGGTCCAATGCGGTAGGCTTGTCGGTGTTTTTCGTCAACTGCTGCTCCGACCTCGTGCGGCCTTTTTCATTCTGTAATGATAGTGTCCCACAACCTGCATTCCGAGGGAAGCATAGAGGGCGCGGGCGCCCGCATTGGCCTCGGTCACCAGAACGGCCACGGTGTCGGCCCCCTGATCTTGTGCCCAGATCGCAGCCTGACGCATCATGTGGCAGGCGGTTTTTTGCCGGCGCTGACGTTGGGTCACCTCAACCGCGTGGCAGAACGCGGTCTTGCCGTGGATCGCCACGAAGGCGACGCCGGCGGCGCGGTCGTTGCTGCGGCCCAGAACGGCGGTTTTCGGCCCCGCTGCGCGCGCCATCACGGCGCGGCGGGCCGGGCCGATGCCGCCCTCTTCCCACAGCTCCTCCATGATGGCGAGCGGCGGCCAGATGGTGAAGGTGGATATGGGCGGCGGGGCCTCGCTGGCCAGCTCGGCCGCGGGCACGGTCAGGACCTGCACGGGGTCGACGATGTCGTAGCCCGCGGTTTCCAGCAGCGTGTCCAGCGCCTCCTCGCCCTCACGGATCATCACCAGCGGGTCCTGGCCCAGATCGGCGGCGGCGCGCTCCAGCGCGGGCAGGTCGCGGGCGGTCACGGGCGCTTCGGCGGTGGCGGACGAGACACGCTTGCCGCCGCCCTGCCCGTCGCGGATCGTCCAGGGGCCTACGCGGCGGCGCGCGGCCGGGGGCCAGGTTTCCTCGATGGCGGCGTAGAGAGTGCCGGGCGTCATCCGGCATCCTCGGGATAGAGGTCGGCCAGGCGCGACATGGCGCGGTCGATCTGGCCGGCATCCGTGCCCCGGATGACGATATTCGCGCCGTAGATTCCCTCATGCGCGAAGGGGTAGCAGCCGATGGAAAGCTCGGGATAGGCGTCGGCCAGGGTGGCCAGCGACTCGGCGATCTCGCCTTCGCCGCGGTTGATGCGCAGGGTCTGGCTGAGCACCGGGTCGCCGCCGGTCAGCGTCGGGATCACCGAGGCCACCATCGCCTGAAAGACGTTCGGCACCCCGGCCATGACATGGACATTGCCAAGGGTAAAGCCGGGTGCTGCGCTGATCGGGTTGTCGATCAGCGTGGCGCCGTCGGGAATGCGGGCCATGCGCTGGCGGGCCTCGTTGAACACTGCGCCCGAGGCGGCGTAGTGCTCGGCCAGGATGTCGTAGGCGTCCTGGCGGATGCCGATGGGGGCGCCGAAGGCCGCGGCGATGGCGTCGGCGGTGATGTCGTCATGGGTGGGGCCGATGCCGCCCGAGGTGAAGACGTTGTCATAGGCCTCGCGCAGGGCGTTCAGCCCGGCGACGATGGCGGGCTGGTGGTCAGAGACCACGCGGATTTCCTTCAGGGCGATGCCGTGCTTGGTCAGTTCGCCGGCCAGGAAATTGGAATTGGTGTCATGCGTGCGGCCCGACAGGATCTCGTCGCCGATCACCAGCATGGCGGCGGTTGGATTGGCCATGGTGCTCTCCTTGTCACTCCCCTCTAGCCGGTATAGGCCCGGCCCATGCGCTTTCAAACCCCTCTCGTGCCTGCACGGCTGATCCGCCGGTACAAACGCTTCCTCGCCGATATGCGGCTCGAGGACGGGCGCGAGGTGACGGCGCATTGCGCCAATCCCGGCTCGATGCTGGGGCTGGCCGAGCCGGGGGTCAAGGCCTGGCTGGAACCCAACGACGACCCGAAGAAGAAGCTGAAATTCGGCTGGCGGCTGGTCGATCACGAGAACGGCCATTTCACCGGCGTCGACACCTCGGTCCCCAACCGCGCGCTGAAGGCGGCGCTGGAGTCGCGGCAGGTGCCGGCGCTGGCGGGCTACGGCACAGTGCGGCCCGAGGTGAAATACGGGCAGAACAGCCGGATCGATTTCCTGCTGAGCGAACCGGGCCTGCCCGCGGCTTACGTCGAGGTCAAAAGCGTGACCCTGAGCCGGCAGGCCGGGCTGGCGGAGTTTCCCGACAGCGTGACCGCGCGCGGGGCCAAGCATCTGGCGGAACTGTTGGACATGGCCACGCAGGGCCACCGGGCGGTGATGCTGTTCCTTGTCCAGCGGACGGATGCCGAACGGGTGAGTGTCGCCGGCGACATCGACCCGGCCTATGCCGCGGCCTTCGACGCCGCCCGCGCCGCGGGGGTCGAGGTGCTGGCGCATGGCACCGTGATCAGCCCCGAGGGCGTTGCGCTGGGCGCAGGGCTGCCCGTCGTCTAGCCGCCTCTGGCATTTCCGCCCGATCGGGACTATCTACGACCCGGAAAGCAATGGAGAAACCACCAGTGGACGATGGCGCACGCGGCCGTGTGACGAAAGACGGCATCAGGATTCATGACGAGGCGGATTTCGCCGGCATGCACAAGGCCGGGCGTCTGGCCGCGCATATCCTGGACGAGATCGCCCCCATGGTCGAGCCGGGCCGAAGCACCGGCGAGATTGACGCGGCGATCACCCGGATGGTCGAGGAGGCCGACGCCACCTCGGCGACGATCGGTTATCGCGGCTACCAGCATGCCTCGTGCATTTCGGTCAACCACGTGGTCTGCCACGGCATCCCGGGCGACAAGCGGCTCAAGGACGGCGACATCCTGAACATCGACGTCACCGTCATCGTCGACGGCTGGTTCGGCGACACCTCGCGCATGTACGTTGCGGGCAAGCTTTCCCGCAAGGCCGAGCGGCTGATCCAGGTCACCCATGACGCGCTGTTCAAGGGGATCGAGGCGGTCAAGCCCGGCAACACCTTCGGCGATATCGGTTACGCCATCCAGTCCTACGTCGAAGCCCACCGTATGAGCGTGGTGCGCGATTTCTGCGGCCACGGGTTGGGGCGCGTCTTCCACGCGCCGCCCAACGTGCTGCATTACGGCCGCCCGGGCACCGGCCCGGTGCTGGAGGAAGGCATGTTCTTCACCATCGAGCCGATGGTGAATCTCGGCCGCCCCGAGACCAAGGTTCTGGCCGACGACTGGACGGCGGTGACCCGCGACAAGTCGCTCAGCGCCCAGTTCGAACATTCGATCGGGGTGACGGCGGATGGCTTTGACATCTTCACCCTGTCGCCCGCGGACAAGTTCCACCCCACCTGGGGCTGATCACGCGGCGGGCGCCAGCCCGGAATGCGACATCAGCTCCTCGACGAAGAGCGAGACGAACTGCGCCCGGTTCGCGCTGCCGGACTTGGCGTAGACCTGCCCGAGCTGCACGCGCACCGTACCCGGCGCGGTGCCGCGGATGCGGGCGATGTCGGCCACGTCCAGCCCCTTGAGCGCGAACAGCGCCACCTCGGCCTCGGACGGCGTGAGGCGCCAGTCGGAAAAGCGGCTGCGCACGACCTCGTCGAAGGCGCCCGAGGCCAGCGACAGGGCCTCTTCGGCCTGCCGGATGCGGCTCAGCGTGCGGCGCATCTCCAGCGCGACGAAGCCGGTGCCGACGATCAGCGCCACGGCGACCAGCGCCTCGAAGGTGGTGTGCAGATCGGTGCCGATCTTGGGGAAGTCCCGGGCGGCGTCGGCGATGAAGAACACGCAGGCCACGGATTGCAGCGCCAGCGTCACGGCCAGAACGGTCGCCCGTCGCGTCTCGCGCCGGTTCCGGACCGTGTTCCGATCTGGTTCAGTCATCGCGCGGCCCCCCCTCCGGCGTTGTCGCAGCGGATTGTGCACCTGCGGTCCTAGCGCAAGCCCTTGCGGTTGCCAACGCTCAACAGCGCAGGTCCACCAGGTTGTGCGGCCGGTATTCGAACGGGCCGGAATGCAGCGGCTCGGCCAGAAGGCCGCCAAAGCGCGCCTGGCCCACGATCACCGGGCGGCCCTTGATCAGGCAGGCGACGGCGCCGGCGTCGTGCCACGCGTCCTCGCCCTCGCGGCGATAGGCAAAGCCGCCTTCGGGCCCGTCCTGGGTGAATTCCAGCGCGCGGCCGTGGCCGTCGGTGGCGGTGCGCACGCAGTCCTGGCAGAAATACCAGGGGTAGCGGGCGTAGTAGGGGGTCAGCCTGCCGCAGCCGGGGCAGTGATGATCGGGTTCGGACATGGGTTCACGCGGCCTCCAGGATCGTGATCACGGTATCACCGTAACGCCGGCTGTCGCATTCGGTGAAGCCCTCGGGTGCGGTGACGGGGGCATTTTCCTCCCAGACCACCAGCGCGCCGGGGGCGATCCAGCCGCCCGCGCGGGCCGCCTGCAGCGCCTTTTCCCCCAGCCCCTTGCCATAGGGCGGGTCGAGAAAGATCAGGTCGAAGGGCGCGCCGCGGTTCTCGCCCAGACGCGTCGCGTCGCGGCGGAAGAGCTTGGTCGCGCCTTCGGCGCGGCACTTGGCGATGTTCTCGCGGATCAGGGCCCGGGCCTTCACCCCGTCGTCGACAAAGGTGACATGCGCCGCGCCGCGCGACAGCGCTTCCAGCCCCAGCGCGCCGGTCCCGGCGAACAGATCCAGCACCCGCGCGCCGGTCACCGGGTCGCCATAGGGGCCGTTCAGCAGCAGGTTGAACAGGCTCTCGCGCACGCGGTCGGTGGTGGGGCGCAGATGCGCGCCCGCGTCGCCCTTGCCGACCGAGGCCAGCGTCAGCCCCTTGTTTTTGCCCGCGATGATCCTCATGCCTTGGCCAGCGCCATGAGGTTGGTGGCCGGGTCGGCGAGGACCGCTGGCTCGGGCGATTTGCCCGCCTCCAGCAGGCGCTTGCCGACCATGTAGGCGCGCGGCTCGTTCATGGCGTCGACGGCCAGCAACGTGTCTCCCGCGTAATACCAGTGGCTGACCGCGCCCTCCTTGTCGCCGGGGCGCACGATCACCCGGTCATATCCGGCGTTCAGCCCGGCGATCTGCAGCTTCACGTCGTACTGGTCGGACCAGAACCACGGGTAGGGGACGTAACCCTTGCCCGCGCCCAGCATGTTCTCGGCCACCAGTTCCGCCTGGTCGATGGCGTTCTGAACGCTTTCCAGCCGGATGCGGCGGTCCTTGTAGGGGAAGGAGGCGCAGTCGCCCGCGGCCCAGATCGCCGGGTCCGAGGTCCGCCCCTGCGCGTCCACCGCGATACCGTTGTCGATGCTCAGCCCCGCGGCCTCGGCCAGTTCGGTGGCGGGCGTGATGCCAACGCCGACGATCACCATGTCCAGCGCCAGTTCGGTGCCGTCGCTCAGCACCGCGCCGGTGACGTGGCCCTCGCCGGTCAGGCGCTCCAGCCCCACGCCCTCGCGCAGGTCGACGCCGCGGCCCTTGTGCAGGGCGCGGAAGTAGGCCGAGGTCTCGGGCGCGGCGACGCGTTGCAGGATGCGCTCGGCCATCTCCACCAGGGTGACCTGCATTCCCAGCTTGGTGCAGACCGCCGCGGCCTCCAGCCCGATATAGCCGCCGCCCACGATCAGCACGCGCGCGCCTTCCTTGCAGCCGGGCGCCATGGTGTCGACATCGGACAGCGTGCGGACCACGTGCACACCGCCCAGCTCGCCCCCGATCCGTCCCGGCAGGCGGCGCGGGACGGAGCCGGTGGTCAGCGCAAGCTGGTCATAGGGAATGGCCTCGCCCCCCGCGACGACCACCTTGTCCTTGCGGTCGATGGCCACGGCGGTGTCGGACAGGCGCAGCTCGATCCCGTTCTCGGCATAATAGCTCTCGGGGCGCAGGTAGAGCCGCTCCAGAGCCATCTCGCCCAGCAGGTACTTCTTCGACAGCGGCGGGCGCTGGTAGGGCGGCGCGGGCTCTTCGCCGATCAGGGTGATCGGCCCGGCGAAATCCAGCGCGCGCAGCTTGGCGACAAGGGCACTGCCGGCCTGGCCGGCCCCGATGACGACGATCCGATCCATTTTCCTGCCTTTCCCTCTGGCCGTGCTCGGCCCGAACCCTACATGTGCTCCCGGGAAATTGGCAATGCGCGAGGGAGAACGCGATGGGACTTTCGGTTGGGGACAGGCTGCCCGGGGCCAGGATGGTGCGGATCGGCGCAAACGGCGAGCCCGAAACGGTGCAGCTCGACGAGGTGCTCAAGGGCCGCAAGGTGGTGATCTTCGCCCTGCCGGGGGCCTTTACCCGGACCTGTTCGGCCGCGCATCTGCCCAGCTTCATGCGCGCGGCCGGGGCGCTCCGGGAAAAGGGCGTGGAAGAGATCATCTGCATCGCCGTCAATGACCCCTTTGTTCTGGATGCCTGGGGCGAGGCGACGGGGGCCAAGGCCGCCGGCATCAGCTTTCTCGGCGATGCCGAGGGGCAGCTGACCCGGGCGCTGGGCATGGCCTACGACGCGCCGGAGCGCGGGCTGATCGGGCGGTCGAACCGCTATGCCGCGCTGGTCGAGGACGGGGTGGTGACCGCCGTGCAGGTGGACGAGCCGGGGGTCTGCGACCTCTCCACCGGGGACAGGTTTATCGAGACGCTGTAGCCGGCAGGCCTGCGGCGCCCCGTCCCGCGGGGCGCCGGTGGCGGTCAGTCCGAGGTCCGGATGACGGTCTGCGTGGGGTAGGGGATCTCGATCCCGCCTGCGTCGAAGCCTTCTTTCACCGCGCGGGTGAGGTCGAATTTCATGCCCCAGTAATCGCTCGCGTCGCACCACACGCGCACCGTGAAATCGACCGAGCTGTCGCCGAGGTTGGAGACCTTCACGAAGGGCTCCGGATCGCCATGCGCGCGGGCGTCGGCCTTGATGCTGTCGCGGATGATGGTCTCGGCCTTTTTCAGGTCGCTGTCATAGGACACGCCGAAGGTCAGGTCGCAGCGCCGGGTCTTGTGGTAGGAATAGTTGGTGATCGCCGAAGAGAAGATGTCGCTGTTGGGAACGATGATCTGGACGTTGTCAGGGGTGGTCAGCTCAGTCGTGAACAGCGTCACCGCCGAGACGGTGCCCGACTGGCCCGCCGCGGTGATGTAGTCGCCCACCTTGAACGGGCGGAAGCCGATCAGCAGCACCCCCGCCGCCACGTTCGACAGCGTGCCCTGCAGCGCCAGGCCGACGGCCAGGCCCGCCGCACCCAGCAGCGCGGCGAGCGAGGTCGTCTCGATCCCGAACCGGCCGAGGATGAAGATCACGGCCACCGCCAGGATCAGGTAGCTGACCACCGATCCGGCAAAACGCATCAGCGTGACGTCCAGCTTTTCGTTGCGCGCGGCAAGGCCCGCGATCCGCCGCTTGGCGATGCCGCTGAGCCAGAGCGCGACCAGCGCGATGGCCAGCGCCGTCACGGCATTCGTGGCAAGAGCGATCATGAGCGAGGCGTCCATATTCATTATCGGTGTCCCTTTTCCTGTTGCGCAAGTTTGTCCAGTTTCCGGGCGAGCCTGACATCCAGCAGGCTCAGCCCGCCGGCGTCATGGGTGGTGAGCGTGACGTTCACCGTGCGGTAGACGTTGCTCCATTCCGGGTGGTGGTTCCATTTCTCGGCCCACAGCGCAGCACGCGTCATCCAGGCGAAGGCCGCCGTGAAATCGGCAAATTGAAAGGTCTTGGTGATCGCGTCGCGCCCCTCGGCCACGGCCCAGCCCGCATCGAGCAGCGGCAGCAGCTCCGTCTGGCGTTCGATCTCGGTCAGTTTCTCGGTCATTCCGGCTCCTCGTGCTGTTGCTTGCGGAAGGGGCCCCAATCGGTCAGCAACTCGATCTCCTCGCCCACGGCGTCGCGCTCGGCCACGAGGTATTCCTCCACCGCGCGGCGGAAGCCCGGATCGTTGATCCAGTGCAGCGAGTGGGTCGCCACCGGCAGGTAGCCGCGCGCCAGCTTGTGCTCGCCCTGCGCGCCGGCCTCGACCCGGGCGAGGCCGTGGGCGATGGCATAGTCGATGGCCTGATAGTAGCAGGCCTCGAAATGCAGGCAGGGGTAATGCTCGACCGCGCCCCAGTAGCGGCCGTACAGCGTGTCGCGGCCGATGAAGTTCAGCGCGCCCGCCACCGGGTGGCCATCCCGCTCGGCCATGACCAGCAGGATGTCGTCGCGCATGGTCTCATGCGCGATGTCAAAGAAGGCGCGGGTGAGATAGGGCGCGCCCCATTTGCGCGCGCCGGTATCCTGGTAAAAGCGCCAGAAGGCATCCCAGTGCTGCGGCTGGATCCGGTCGCCCGTATATTGCCGGATCTCGCCGCCGAAGGCCTGCGCGGTGGCGCGTTCCTTGCGGATGTTCTTGCGCTTGCGCGAGGACAGCTGCGCCAGGAAGGCGGCGAAATCCTCGTACTCCGCGTTTTCCCAGTGGAACTGCTGACCGACGCGGTGCAGCAGGCCCATTTGCTGGCCCGCCTCGGCCTCGCCCTCGGTGCAGAAGGTGACATGCAGCGACGACAGCCCGTTCTCGGCGGCGAGCTGAACCGCGCCCTGCACCAGCGCCGCGCGGCCGGTCGCTTCATGCCCCGGACGGGTCAGCAAGCGCCGCCCGGTGGCCGGGGTGAAGGGCACCGCGATCTGCAGTTTCGGATAGTAGTGCCCGCCCGCGCGCTCATAGGCGTTGGCCCAGCTGTGGTCGAACACGTATTCGCCCTGGCTGTGCGACTTGGCGTAGAGGGGGGCGACGGCGATCACCTCGCCGCCGGCGCGCACCGCCAGGTGGTGCGGCTCCCACCCCGTGCCGGGACCGATGGAGCCGCTGTCCTCCAGCGCCTTGAGGAAGCGGTGGGTGGTGAAAGGGTCGATGGGGCGGCCTTCGGCCCCCTCGGGGCAGGCGCAGGCATCCCAGTCGCCGGCCGGGATGTCGGCCAGCGAGGACAATACGGTTATGTCGACCTGCGTGTCGCCCATGGTCCCCATTAGGTGGTCCCCCGCGCGGGGGCGTCAAGCGGGCGGGTGGGCCGCGGCATAGCCTTCGAAGGTGATGTTGTCGGCGATCCGTCGGGCGTGGTTTTCCGCCTCTTCCGAACGGATGGTCCAGCACAGCACCGGCACGCCACGGGCCTTCAGCTCGCCTACCCGGGGGTGGTCGAGATCGGCGGCGGCATGGGAGATGAAGCTGGCGCCGACCCGCTCGAAATCCGGGATGCCGCGCAGATGGGCGCGGGTGGATTCGGGCAGCAGCGGGAAATGCTCGGCGGCATAGCCGCAGGTGGTGATCCCGCGTGGGATCTCGGGTGCAGCCTCGGCCAGGGCGGCCACCGAATGCGGGTTGAACGACATCAGCGCCACGTCGCCCGCATAACCCGCCAGTTCCTCGGCCACGGCCTGTTCCAGCGGGCCGACATCGACGCCCAGGGCGCCGTCCTGATCCTTGATCTCGATGAGCAGCGGCGCCCGGCCGGCGACCAGCGCCAGCACCTCGCGCAGCGTCGGGATGCCTTCGTTCCCGCCCTTCAGCGGAATCGCCGCCAGCTCGTCCGCCGCGCGTTGGCGGACGGCGCCGGTCTCGGGCGTCAGGCGCCCGAGGTCGTAATCGTGGAACACCATCGCCTGTCCGTCGGCGGACATCTGGATGTCGATCTCGATGGCGTAACCCGCCGCGATCGCGGCCGATATGGCCGCGCGCGAGTTCTCGGGCCGGCCGGCCGCGAGGTCGTGGAAGGCGCGATGCGCGATCGGGCGGGTCAGGAAGGGGGTCATCGGATTTCGAAGATCCCCTCGATCTCCACCGCCACGCCGAAGGGCAGCGAGGCCGCGCTGACGGCGGAACGCGAATGCCGGCCGGCGTCGCCCAGCACCTCGACCAGGAAGTCCGAGGCGCCGTTGACCACCTTGGGCTGGTCGCCGAAATCGGGGGTGGAGTTGACGAAGCCGGTCAGCTTCACCACCCGCACCAGCCGGTCTAGGTCGCCCTCGCAGGCGGCCTTGACCTGCGCGAGCAGGCCGATGGCGCAGGTTTTCGCCGCGGCCGCGCCGTCCTCGACGCTCATGTTCTCGCCCAGCTTGCCGGTGATAAAGGCGCCATCCTTCATCGAGACCTGGCCCGAGACGAACACCAGGTCGCCCGATTTCGTATAAGGCACGTAATTGGCCGCGGGGGCCGGGGCGCTGGGCAGGGTCACGCCCAGCTCGGCCAGGCGGGATTCGTAGGTTCCGCTCATCGCTGATCTCCTTGGTCGGTTTCGCGGGCACGCTAGCGCGGGGCAGGCGGGCGCGAAAGCCCGAAATCAGCTTTCGCGGAACGCCTTGTTGAAATAGTCGGCCAGCGGCTTGACCAGATAGGCCAGCGGTGTGCGGTCATCGGTGCGCAGGAAGGTTTCGACCGGCATGCCGGGGATGATCTTCAGCTCGCCCAGCTTGTCCAGCTCGCCCTCGTCCAGCACTACCTCGCCGCGGTAATAGGTCTGCTGGCTGAGCTCGTCGACAAAGGCATCGGGCGAGACGCGCACGAGTTGGCCGAAGATCTCGGGCGTGGTGCGGCTGTCGAAGGTGGAAAAGCGCAGGGTGACCGGCTGGCCGACGAAAACCTCGTCGACATGGATCGGGTCGATGCGCACGGCGATGACCAGCGGCCGGTCCTGCGGCACCAGGAACATCACCGGCTCGGCCGCCCGGATCACCGAGCGCGGTGCAAAGACCGTCAGGTCATAGACCACGCCCGAGACCGGCGCGCGGATCTCCAGCCGCGAAAGCTGCTGCAGCAGGGCCTGCCGGCGCTGGGCCAGTTCCAGCTCCTTGGTCTGAAGATCGCGGATCTGGGTGATCGCCTCTTCGCGGCGGGTGGTGCCGAGTTTCAGGATTTCGATCTCGATCTCGGTGATGCGGCCCTCGGCCTGCGCCTGCGAGGCGGCGAGCTTGCCGATATCGCCCTTCAGCCGGGTCTCTTCGCGCCGCAGCGACAGCACGCGAGAGGCCTGCGCCAGCCCCTTGTCCAGAAGCTGTTGCTGGCTGGCCAGCTCTTCGTCGATCAGGGCAAGCTGACCGGCGAGCGCGTCCTGCTGGGCCCGGATCCCCTCGACCTGGTTGCCGAGCTGTTCGCGGCGCTTGGCCAGCTGGTCGGCCTCGCGCGCCATCGAATCGGCGCGCGCGGCAAAGAGGCGGGCCTGGCCCTCCATCAGTTCGGCCACCTCGGGGCGCTCTGCCGCGATTTCCTGCAGCCAGGGATCGAAACTGACCCTGGCGACCTCGTCGCGCTCGGCCTCCAGCCGGTCGCGCCGGGCGATCATCTCGAACAGATGCCCCTCGACGATCGCCAGTTCCGAGCGGAGCTGTTCGCCGTCCAGCTGGATCAGCAGATCGCCGGCCTCGACGTAATCGCCCTCGTCCACCGCGACGCGTTCGACGACCCCGCCGTCGGGGTGCTGCACCACCTGCCGGTTCTGGTCGACCTCGACCCGGCCCGGCGCGATGATCGCGCCCGAGATATGTGCCATCACCGCCCAGGTGCCGAAGCCCCCCAGCAACAGCACCAGCGCCAGCGTGCCCAGCATCAGCGGGCCGCGCGCGGAATGGGGGTTCCCGCCGCTCATGTCACGCCCCCCGCGTCCTTGGATTTCTGGATCTGGGCGTGGTTCGCCACCGTCTCGCGCAGGACCTGGTCGCGCGGGCCGAAGGCCTTGCGCATGCCGCCGTCCAGCACCAGCAGCAGGTCGCATTCCTGGATCGCGGCGGGGCGGTGGGCCATGATCAGCACCGATTTCCCGTCGGCCTTGCGCTGGCGGATCGCCTGGTTCAGCGCCATCGACCCCTCGTTGTCGAGGTTCGAGTTCGGCTCGTCCAGCACCAGCAGCACCGGGTCGCCGTACATGGCGCGGGCCAGGCCGATGCGCTGCATCTGCCCGCCCGAGAGCCTCCCGCCCGCGGCAGAGACTCGGGTGTCGTAGCCATTGGGCAGTTGCAGGATCATCTCATGCGCGGCGGCCTTCTTCGCGGCCGCGACCACCTGGTCCGGGTCGGGCGCCACCGCCATGCGGGCGATGTTCTCGGCGATGGTGCCGTCGAACAGCACCACGCGCTGGGGAAGATAGCCGATATGGCTGCCCAGCACGTCCGGGTCGTATTGGTCGAGCGCCGCGCCATCCAGCCGGATGCGCCCGCCCGCCGGGCGCCACACCCCGGTCAGCGCGCGCGCCAGCGTTGATTTGCCCGCCCCCGAGGGGCCGATCACGCCCATCGCCTGCCCCGGCGCAAGGTTGAACGAAACCATCCGCAGCGACGCCTGCTGCTCGCCCGGCGGCACCACCGTCAGTTGCTGCACTTCGAGACGCGCCTTCGGCGTGGGCAGCGGCATGCGTTCGGGCTCGGCCGGCACTTCGGCCAGAAGTTCGCCCAGGCCGTGCCAGCCCCGCGCGGCGCGCTGGATCAACTCCCACTGGCCGATCGACTGGTCGATCGGGGCCAGCGCCCGGCCCATCAGGATCGAGCCGGCGATCATCGCGCCCGGGGTCATCTCGCCCCGCAGCACCAGCCAGGCGCCGAGCGCCAGCATCGCCGATTGCAGGAACAGCCGGAAGGTCTTGGAGGTGGTCTGAAAGGCGCCGGCGCGGTCGGAGGCCTGGGTGCGGCGCTGGGCGGCAATGTCGCGGGCGCGCTCCCACCGGGCGAAGGCCGCGCCTTCCATGCCCAGGCTGCGCACCATCTCGGCCTCGCCGCGCAGCTGTTCGGCCAGGTGATCGGCCCCGGCGGCGGCCGCGTTGGCCTGCGCCACCGGCGTCCGGGTGCGCATCTGGTTGAGCACGGCGACGAAGACGATCAGCCCGCCGCCCCCCAGCGCGAGGATGCCCAGCCACGGGTGAAAGATGAAGATCGCGGCCAGGAAGACCGGCGTCCAGGGCGCGTCGAAAAGCGCAAGCAGCGCGGGCGAGCCGAGAAAGCGCTGCACCGCGTCGAGGTCACGCATCCCGCTTTGCGGGTCGGGGGCGCCGCGGGCGACCGCCTGCTTGCGCAGCACCGCCGAAAACACGCGCGCGTCCAGAAGGGCCTGGAACCGTGCCGCCACCCGGGCCATCACGCGCCCGCGCGAGAAATCCAAAAGCCCCATCATCAGGTAGAGGAAGGCCACCAGCACGAACAGCGCGAGCAGCGTTTCGTTGGACCGGCTGCCCAGCACCCGGTCATAGACCTGCAGCATGAACAGCGGCCCGGTAAGCATCAGCAGGTTGACGAAGACGCTGAACAGGAACGCGCTGGCGAACAGGCCCTTGCTGGCCCGGCGCGCCTCGCGCAACTCATCCAGGCCTTTGTCGAGTTCGGCGCGTCTCATCGCCATTGCTGTTGGCTCCTTACCTGCCTGCCGGCATGTTGTCGCACATGTCACCTCAAGGCCACAACGGTTTGGTTGTATAACGCGCGCATATGGGCTTCTTTAGGGGCGTGACTATGTTCGCGCGGTGACAGACCTGCCTGCCGCAGAGTGCATTCCGTGGAAATAAATTTGAGGGCCGACCCGATGAACATTCTGTTGCGCCTTGCCGGGCTTGCCGGGATCGGCCTGCTGACGGCCTGCACGCCGCCCCAGGGGCCGGGTGAGATCAACGACCCCTTCGAGACCCGCAACCGCGAGGTGCACGAGGCCAACAAGAAGCTCGATCGCAACTTCGTGCGGCCCAGTTCGCAACGCTACGGCCGCGCGGTGCCCAAGCCGATGCGCCAGGGCATCGAGAATTTCTCGGACAACCTCGCGCTGCCGGGCATGGTGGTTAACGACGTGCTGCAACTCCGGTTGGATGACGCGATCTGGAACTCGGGGCGCTTCCTGTTCAACTCGACCATCGGTCTGGCGGGGATCATGGACCCGGCCAGCGACATCGGCATCACCGAGCGCAGCACCGATTTCGGCGAGACCCTGCATGTCTGGGGCTTCAACGAGGGCGCCTATCTGGAACTGCCCGTTCTCGGCCCCTCGACCGAGCGTGACGCGATCGGCAAGGTCGTCGATTTCGCGCTGAACCCGGTCGGCTCGGTCCTGACCTATCCCGAGGCCGAGATCGCCGCCGCCGCCGGCATGGGCGCACGGCTTGGTGATCGCTACGACCATACCGAACTGATCGATTCCATCCTATATGAGAGCGCGGACAGCTATGCCCAGGCGCGGCTCTTGTACCTGCAAAACCGCCGCTTCAAACTGGGCGACCAAGAAGAACCGGATTACTACGATCCCTATGAGGACCCCTATGGTGAATGAACTCAGCCGTCGCTCCGTTCTGTCGGGCCTGATGGCCGGCGTGGCCGGGCTGGCCCTGACAGGCCCGGCGTTCGCGCTCAACACCGAACAGGCGCGCAACCTGATCAACGACCTGGTGAACGAGATCAACAACGTCATCAACTCGGGCAAGCCCGAGGCGGCGATGTATGGCGATTTCGAGCAGATCTTCATCAGATATGCCGACGTGCCGATCATCGCGCGCTCGGCGCTGGGGATCGCGGCGCGCTCGACCAGCGCGGCGCAGATGAAGGCGTTTACGCTGGCCTTCCGCGGCTACATCTCGCGCAAATACGGCAAGCGGTTCCGCGAATTCATCGGCGGCAAGCTGCAGGTCGAGAGCG
>Ga0207799_100305_pt1 | contig 25099 bp, 19 predicted proteins | sample TtanPargueraPR_4_FD_187742 | JGI IMG/M metagenome (GOLD analysis project Ga0207799, IMG submission 187742) | Aerobic enrichment media microbial communities from Bioluminiscent Bay, La Parguera, Puerto Rico - Tt and M2 (SPAdes) | ecosystem: Environmental > Aquatic > Marine > Unclassified ...
TGCGGGCGGCAGTGTTTGAGTATATATATTGCTTCTACAATGTGAAGAGAATTCAGAAAAGACTCGGTTATATGTCGCCGAAGGAATATCTCAAATCATTGAAAGCGGAGAAATCAGAGAGGGCAGAGAGGGTAGCTTAGCAAATTGTCTACAAAATAGTTGACGTCCCAATTCTGGTTGCCTAATTAACCACTAAACTGTATTGGCAATACCTATGCGGTTTATGATGTTTTGAGGAAATCGCTGGTATCAGTATCAGTAACAAACCACAGTTTAGATTAAAAGAACATATATCAATTGACAGGATATATGTTCTTAAATATAATTATTTTTGGAAAAAGTAGAAAGATTCGGACTTTTTGTCTGTTTGCTTAGGTGTTTTATAATGATTAACTATTTGATTATCGCTTCATTCGCTGTGGTTCTTTCATTGGGTTTAACCCCAATTATGATATTTATGTCTCGAAAATGGAATGTTTTGGACATACCAAATGAACGCAAAGCACACAATAAGCCAATGCCCTTGATGGGAGGAGTGGCTATTTACTTAGCTACAATGTTGGCCACAGTGCTGTATCTATGGATTTTCAATACACAAGTCCGTGTTAATATTGCCGTTGCGTTTTTTATAGGCATTTCGGGTGTCACAATGATGGGGCTTATTGACGATATATTATCATTAAGCGCCAGAAGGCGTCTCGTGATACTGTTTATATTGGCTTTAATTGTACTTGTCGGTTGTCTTCAATTCTATTTTCCAGCAGACCTTTTTCAAACAGATATTGTTTTAGCCGTTGTTACGTCAATAATCATTGTCTTATGGATTGTTGGTATAACAAATGCAATTAACTTTACGGATGGCCTGGACGGGCTGGCAAGCTGCCTGTCCCTTGTGTCTGCCTTGGGGTTTGCCGTTATATTCTATCTGCAGGGTCGATATCAACTGGCTTTACCGACAACCGTTGCTTTATGCGGTGCAATTCTAGGTTTCCTTGCCTACAACATTAGTCCAGCTGAGATTTTTATGGGAGACGCCGGCAGTATGTTTCTTGGCTTTATGCTTGGAATTCTTTCCATAATGAGCATTTCTCAAAAGTCCATCATCGTTTTCGTCGTACCAATTTTTCTAATGCTGCTTCCGATAATGGATATGGGCATGGCCGTGTTAAGACGCATGATATTAAAAGCGCCATTGATGAAGCCGGATAAGATGCATTTTCACCATATGCTCATCAAAAGAATAAAAAGCCAAAGAGTCGTCGTTTTCTTATTGGCTGCCATTCAGATTTGTTTTGCAGCTATCGGTATTGTTATTTATATCAATGAATTCTATTATGAGGGTTGGCTAACCCTTGCTGTTATTGCTGTCGCGGCAGTTATTTATACTATAAATAAAGCACTGGCTATTAAGAAAACAAAAATAAGCGAATCAAACTAAGTACAAGATTAAGAAGTTAATATATTGCAACGTCATCTTGAAAAATCAACAAATTATGCTGTGTTGGTAAGCTATAGTTTATAGATGCTTTTTTGACCCATTAAAGACCTAGAATAAACTTGATTAATCCCCCCCACTCACACTTTCCCCCTCCATGTGAATATGATGAAGCGAGCATTATTGTTTAGGAGGGGAATATATGATTAAACGGCTTATGGCGGTGGTGCTGTGTCTTCTGTTAGCGGTTGCGCTGTTTGGATGCGCAGGGCAAACAACGCAGAAACTCACTTTAAATGAGGTGACGCATTCTGTGTTCTATGCACCACTGTACGCGGCGATTTCTCTTGGGTATTTTGAAGAGGAGGGAGTAGAACTTGAATTGGTTAACGGCGGCGGTGCGGACAAATCGATGACGGCATTGCTGTCGGATCAGGCAGACATTGGCTTAATGGGGCCTGAAGCGGCTATCTATGTGTTCAATGAAGGCAAAGAAGACAGTGCGCTTGTTGTGGGGCAGCTCACAAAAAGAGACGGTTCGTTTTTGATGGGCCGTGCACCGGATGAAGACTTCAAATGGAGCGATTTGGAGGGCAAGACGGTCATCGGCGGCCGTGCAGGTGGTGTGCCGGAGATGACGCTTGAGTATGTGCTGCGAAAGAACGGGCTTGAACCGGGAAAAGACGTTGAGGTGCTCACGAATATCCAGTTTAATCTGATGGGCGGTGCCTTTGAAGGCGGTACGGGCGATTACGTCACGCTGTTTGAACCCACGGCATCAACGTTTGAGAAAGAAGGCAAAGGCTACATTATGAGCGCGGTGGGCTCAGAAAGCGGTGAAGTCCCGTATACAGCGTTTATGGCCAAGAAGAGCTACATCAGCGAAAACCCGGAAACGATTGAAAAGTTCTTAAGAGCGGTTTATAAGGGGCAGCAGTTCGTACAAAAAGCAACGGATGAAGAAGTCGCGCAAGCGATTGTGGAATTCTTCCCGGATACCTCTGTTGAGTCATTGGTGATGGTGGCAGAATCGTACAGAGAGATTGACGCTTGGATGGATACGCCCGTGATGAAGGAAGACGCTTTTAACCGCTTGCAGGATATAATTATACAGGCGGGTGTGCTGGAAGACAAAGTTGATTTTGAAAGCGTTGTGGACATATCGTATGCACAAAAAGTTGCAGACGAGCTGAAATAGACGTACATGTAATGAGCCTCGAAAAATCGGGGCTCTTTTTTTCGTCTTCTATGCACGATTTAAGATGCCCGAACCGAAAAGGGCCGCCTCAAATATACTGTTATTATACCGAACAGAGAAATACAAAGGTGAAGATGCCTTGCGATAATAACCATATCTCTTTCGGTTTTATTTCATACCGGAGAACCTTGCCAAGGTTCGCCCGGACACAAAGGGGAGATCTTATTGGAGGAGCTCGTAAGGGTAGAACATATTTATAAGAATTATCACACCGTAAAAGGGGAGACGCAGGTCGTTAGGGATCTGTCTTTGTCCGTGTGCGATGGCGAATTCCTTAGCATTATCGGGCCAAGCGGCTGCGGCAAGACCACGGTTCTGTCATTGATTGCAGGGCTTATCGAGACGTCGGGGGGCAAAATACTGCTCGATCAGAAAGAAGTTAAGGGCTACAGTGAATCTGTGGCATATATGCTGCAAAGAGACTACCTGTTTGAATGGCGCACCATAGAGGAAAACATCATGCTGGGCTTGCAGGTGAGAAAAAAGTGCACAAAGGAAAGACGGCAGAAGGCACTCGGACTGCTGGAGAAGTATGGTCTTGGAGACTTCGCAAAATATTACCCTCAGCAGCTTTCTGGCGGTATGCGTCAGAAGGTCGCGCTGATACGCACGCTGGCGGTTGACCCGGAGCTGCTGCTGCTGGATGAACCGTTTTCGTCGCTGGACTACCAGACCCGGCTTGCGCTTTCAGATGAGATTGCGCAGATCATTCGTACAGAAAAAAAGACGGCTGTGCTGGTGACACACGATATCGCAGAGGCCATATCTATGTCTGACAGAGTGCTGATGCTCTCGCCCAGACCCACAGCTGTGAAAACGCAGGTTAAAATTGAATTTGATGACATGGATGCCTCTCCAATTCACAAACGGCAGGATGCAAAATTCAGGTCTTACTTTGATTTTCTATGGAAGGAGCTGGCTGTTCATGTCGAATAAAGAGAAACGGACGTACTCAAACGAGCACGAAGCGTTTTTAAAGACGATTAAAAGCAGAAAACGCAGAGTCGCCATTATACGAATTGGATTGCTCGTGGCGCTTTTTGGCATGTGGGAGCTGTCGGCGGAGCTTGGCTGGATCGATCCTTTCATTATGAGCTCGCCGTCGCGCATTGTGAACACAATCGGTTCGCTGTATAGTTCGGGTGAACTGTTTATGCATATCGGCGTCACCCTGTGGGAGACAATCGCGGGATTCTTTCTTGGTACTGTGATTGGTATCGCAGCCGCGATAGGGCTTTGGTGGTCGCCGCTTGTGGCTAAGACGCTGGATCCGTATCTGGTTGTGCTCAACAGCCTGCCCAAGATTGCGCTGGGACCTGTGATCATTATATGGGTAGGGGCAGGAGAAGGCGCAATTATCACCATGGCACTGCTGATATCGGTAATTGTGACGGTGATGAGCATGCTCAACGGCTTTTTGGAAATCAGCGATGAAAAGATCATGCTGATGCGCACGTTCGGTGCCACGCGGCTGCAGATACTCAGGATGGTGATTCTGCCTGCCAGCGTGCCGACAATGATATCCACGCTGAAAATCAACGTGGGTATGACTTGGGTCGGCGTCATTGTGGGCGAATACCTTGTCTCAAAAGCGGGTCTTGGCTATTTGATTGTGTACGGCGGTCAAGTATTCAAGCTGGATCTCGTGATGGCAAGTATTTTAATACTGGCCGTGGTGGCTGCGCTGATGTATCTGGCGGTGTCTTACGCGGAAAAGAAGTATAGCCGTAAATAAAACGTTTATTTCGGGGCCGTATGACGCATGTTATACGGCCTGCTCTTTTATACCGTGTGCCAATCGTTAAAAGCACGGCTCTGTTTAGCGTATTTAAGCAATCTCAATAAAATAGTTTCATGAGTCAAAAATAATTACAATAAAACGCTGATATTAAGCGATAATATATATGATATATAACTCTAATTATCAGGAGGAAAAAGACATGAGCATATTGAACGATATCAGCGGTTTCCTGCAGCAGGGCAGAGCGAAAAACGTGAAAGAGCTTGTGCAAAAAGCACTTGATGAAGGCTTGTCTGCAAGCCAGATCCTTGATGAAGGGCTTCTTGCCGGCATGAGCATCATCGGTGTGAAGTTTAAAAACAACGAGGTTTATGTGCCGGAGGTTCTGATTGCCGCGAGAGCCATGAACGCGGGGATGGAAATTCTCAAGCCGGTGCTTGTTTCCTCCAACACCCAGTCCAAAGGCAAAGCCGTACTCGGAACGGTAAAAGGAGACTTGCACGATATCGGCAAGAATCTCGTGAAGATCATGTTTGAGGGCAAGGGTATCGACGTCATCGATCTTGGCGTGGATGTGGCGCCGGAGAAGTTCATTGAAACTGCTGTCAGCGAAAATGCACAGATTATTGCCTGCAGCGCGTTGTTAACCACCACGATGAACGCCATGCGTGATGTGGTGGAAGCGGCAGAGCAGAAGGGCGTGAGAGATAAGCTTAAGATCATGGTCGGCGGCGCGCCTGTGACAGATGCTTTCTGCAAATCAATCGGCGCGGATTATTACACCTCAGATGCGGCATCGGCAAGCGATGTGGCGCTGCAAATCTGTCAGGCTTAATATTTAATCCCGATTTGTGATAGGTAATGATATGCTTCGTTTGAAATTGTTGGCCTGCAAAGCGCTTTACCGTGAATGCTCTCTGCTTTCGGTCAAAAGCAAAAACTACATAGATGCCACGTATTTGCAGCAGGGGCTGCACGATACACCGAGCTTGCTGCACGACGCGCTGCAGGCCGAGATAGATCGTATCGATGAGGGGAAAGACCTCTATTCGTGCAAGCCCCGTTTTGATAAAGATTTCGATGCGATTATATTGGGCTACGGTCTTTGCTCCAATGCGATCGTGGGTCTCAGCTCGAAAAAGTACGATATCGTGGTGCCGCGCTGTGACGACTGTATCGCGCTGTTTTTAGGCTCATATGAAAAATACCGAAAGTATTTTGATGCGCACAGCGGCACCTACTGGTATAACCCGTCGTGGATTGAAAATGCGTATACGCCATCCAAAGAAAACGACGAGGCATTGATCAAAGAGTATACCGAAAAATACGGTGAAGACAACGCGAAGTATATCATGGAGATGGAGCATACCACAAAGAACTATTCGCGCTGTGCTTATGTGGAGTGGGACGAGCTGAATTTCCCTGAGTATATCGCATACACCAAAGACGCTGCCGACTATTTCGGATGGGAGTTTGATCTGGTGGGCGGCAACAGCGCATTTTTGAGCGACTTGTTTGAAGGAAACTGGCGTGAAGAACATTTTCTTGTGGTGCCGGCGGGCAAAAAAATTGCACCTGAATACACGGGCAAGCTGATTGAAGCAGAGGAGTAGAAAAGTGAGCAACAAAAAGCAACTTACATGCACGGGCGCGTGTTTGTTTGGCAAATGCCCGTTTGAAAAGTGCATAAAATATGAACAGCGCAAGAAACATGCCGCGCAGATTAAAACAGACATGCAGATTTTAACGAGCTGCAATATTAAAGATATAGCGGGTGAGATGCAAGGGTATGGCGTCGCTGTGGATATCGGCACAACCACGGTCGTCGCGTATCTTTACGATTTGGCATCCTGTACCCAGTTGGGCATCGCCAGCCGTATCAATGCGCAGGTCACGCTCGGTACGGATGTGATATCGCGTATCAAATACTGCATGGATATTGAAGACGGCCTTAACGACATGCATGAGGCGATCATCAAAGAGCTTAACAGCCTTATTGATGACCTTCTGACACAAGCCAAGCTTGAGTCGGCGGATATCAGCCGAATGGTCGTCACGGGCAACACCACGATGCTGCACCTTTTTGCGAATTTGTCACCCGCTGCCATGGGCGTCGCTCCGTTTGTACCCGAGTCGACGTTTGGGTACAGCGTTAAAGCATCCGATTTGGGGCTTGTTGTGGAAGAGGCGCATGTTTATCTGACGGACTGCATTTCCGCGTTTGTCGGCGGTGATATCACCACAGCGATACTGGCCTCCGGTATGTTTGAAGGTGAAGATCTCTGTTTGCTGCTGGATATCGGGACAAACGGCGAGGTGGCACTCGGAAACAAAAACGGCATCCGCGGCACCTCTACAGCGGCGGGGCCCGCTTTTGAGGGAGCGCAATTAAGCCACGGTATGGCGAGCGTGAAGGGCGCGATTAACAGTGTCTATGTGCTGGAAGGAGAAATCCGTTATACGACCATCGGAGACGCTGCCCCCAAGGGAATCTGCGGCTCGGGCGTGGTGGATGCGCTGGCGCTTGCGCTAAGAGCCGGGCTTGTGGACGAAACAGGGCGTATTGTGGATGAAGACGAGGTGCTTGAGCCGCTGCGAAAATATCTGACCGAGGAAGACGGCATGCCTGCGCTTAAGATTGCCGGAGATATCGTGATTACGCAAAAGGACATTCGCGAGATGCAGACAGCCAAGGCGGCGATTGCTGCCGGTGTGCTCTCTTTGCTGCATGATGCCGGTGAGGAATTAAGCAATGTCACAAAGCTTTATCTTGCGGGCGGCTTCGGAAACTACATGGTGCCGGAAAACGCGGTGACGATTGGGCTGCTGCCCAAAGAAATTGCGGACAGGATTGAGCCTGTCGGCAATGCCGCCGGTGCGGGATCGGTGATGGTATTGTTAAGCGATATGTTTGAGAAACAATGCAAAGCCATCAAACAGGCCGGAAGGCATGTGAATCTGGAGAACAATCCCTTTTTTATGGACAAGTACGTGGATTGCATGATGTTCAGTGAAGCCGAAACAATTGAGTAAACAAAAATGGGTTATTGTTTCTTCTGATGAGGCGCGCCGACTGAATCGCGCATCACCGTTTGTGTACGAAGCACGGTCACATTAACAGGAAGGTCATCGTTATCACTCATGCGCTCAAGCAGCGCATTGGCGGCGTATTTGCCGATTTCTCTGATGGGCTGAGCGATCACAGTCAAGTGCGGCTTGATGACCTTGGCAAACGGCATATCGTCGAAACCGAACACCGACAGTTCGTCGGGAACGGACACGCCGTATTCATTTATGGCCATCATCGCGCCCATTGTGGTGTCGTAGTTGGTGGCAAACAATGCGGTCATGTCAGGGTTGTTGGTGAGCAGCTTTTTACACGCGCGGTAGCCGCTTTCAATGGTGAACTCGCTGTAAGCTATGAGGGATTCCCTGACCTCTAATTTGTTCCTTTTAAGTGTGACCGTATACCCCGAAAGCCGATCCATGGCAGTGGACACATCCCGCGGCCCCACGATAATGCCGATTTGTTTGTGCCCCTGCTGAATAAGATATGATGTGGCTTCCTGCGCAGCTTGCATGTTGTCAACCAGCACCGCATCTACCTGGCCGATGCATTCATACACAATTCTGTCCAGCAGCACCACGGGAATACCCGAATCTAACACAGCATGAAGATGTGATCCGTCTGCCCCAACCGGCATATTTATAATGCCGTCAACACGTTTTGTCATAAGAAAACGCACCAGCTCGGATTCTCGGTTATAGTCGGAGCGTGAGTCGCAGATAATGGTTGAGTATCCGCTTTTGCGGAGTTCGTCAACGATAACGGGAATCGTGTGTGCCACATAGACGTTGCCGATATCGGGAATGATAATGCCGACGGAATTGGATTTGTTTGTTTTGAGTCCGCGCGCGAATTCATTCACAGTAAAGTTAAGATCTTTTATAGCAGTTTCAATTTTTTCACGGTTTTGAGGCAAAACATTTCCGCCGTTTAAATACTTGGATATGGTGGCGTAAGCAAGCCCCGTGTGCCTCGCGACATCTTTAATGGTCGACATAAAAAGGTTCCTTTAGCTTAAATTCATGAGGGTGCGTAAAACGTTACATTGGTATGATATTATTCTATATGTCTATTTGTGTCAAGAGTCAATTCAATATAGGCGATGATGACGCTCCTGACAACGTTTTTATTGGTAATAAAGGAAATGAACCATCAGGGTCGTTTCTTGAAAAACTGTTGACATTGAAATAAAGCTATGCTAGAGTTCAAAAAAGGGCGAAACGTTTCGCTTCTACACATTATCAGTTTACAGAGCACAATATCGGGAATAATCATGAGTAAATATTGTGTTTGCATTGTTTAAAAACAATCTCATATAAAACAAATAAAAGGGATGTTCATATGAAAGATTATTTAGCGGTAGACTTAGGCGCCAGCAACGGGCGCACAATACTCGGCCGGTTTGACGGCAGCAAAATAACGCTGGAAGAGCTGGCCCGTTTTGAGAACAATTACGTTGAAGTGGGAAGCTCTTATTACTGGGATGTGCTGCATCTTTATTCGTGTATCAAAGACGGACTGCGGCAGCACGCAAAATCAAGCGCGGGAGAACTGAAAGGAATCGGCATCGATACATGGGGTGTTGATTTTGGTTTGCTCGACAAGAAAGGCAAGTTGATCGGCAACCCGCACTCTTACCGTGACAACAGAGGTGCGAGAGGCAGACAAGCTTTTACCGAAAAGTACGGTGAACGATGCGCGTTTGATTTAACGGGCATTTCCAATATGGATTTTAATACGCTCTATCAGCTTTATGATATGGTGAAAAGCGGTGATCCGCAGCTCGATATTGCGGCGCGTTTGCTGACAATGCCCGATCTTCTGGGATATATGCTCTGCGGCGTCGCGACCACGGAATATACACACGCCACCACCACACAAATACTTGATCCCAAGTCAGGAAAATGGTCTCAGGAGATTATTGAGAAATGCGGCGTTGATCCATCCATTTTTGCCGAAATACAGCCGTGCGGATCAGTCAAGGGAAATCTGCTGCCGGAGGTGGTGCGTGATACCGGACTTAAGCATACACCGTCTATTTTCTGTGTGGGCTCGCACGACACGGCCTCGGCAGTGGCATCTGTGCCCGCAGAGAGTGACAACTATGCCTTTATTTCAAGCGGCACATGGTCGCTTCTTGGTGTGGTGACAAAGGACGCAATCATCAATGATCTAGTATATGAACAGGGATTCTCCAACGAAGGCACGGTTGACGGCGGATTTCGTATTTTGAAGAACATCATGGGGCTATGGGTGATACAAAGCTGTAAACGCCAGTGGGACAGGGAAGAGAAAATAAGCTGGAAAGAGCTCGACGTGCTTGTGGAAAAGGCACCGGCCTTCCGCTCCATGATCGACGTTAATACGCACGTGTTCTACGATGGCGGCAATATGATTCAAAAGATACAATCATTCTGTGAAGCCACGGGGCAGCCTGTGCCGCAGACAAAGGGCGAGATTGCGCGTACGGTGTACGAAAGCCTTGCCATGAGCTATCGCGAAGCGTTTGAGGGCCTTGAACAGGTTAAGGGCGGTAAAATTGATGTGCTGCACATCGTAGGCGGCGGTTCAAAGAACATTCTGCTCAACCAGATCACGGCTGACGCGATTAACCGTCCAGTGGTGGCCGGGCCGCAGGAAGCGACGGCGATCGGCAACCTCATGATGCAGGTCAAAGCATCGGGCGAAGTCAAGGATATCACTCAAATGCGTCAGGTGATACGCAATTCATTCGATGTGGAGGTCTATGAGCCCAAGAATACGACCGTTTGGGATGAGCAGTTTGACCGGTTTATTAAAATCAAGGAATTATATAAGAAGAATCAGCAATGATTTGCATCAGATAAACGGAGGCATATATATGATTGACATGAGTAAATGGGAACAGATTGCGGCGTCACGCGTGAATGAACGCATCGCCGCGCCGGGACGGCTGTCGGGCAAAGTCGCGATCGTGACGGGCAGTGCGCAAGGGTTTGGCAAAGGCATCGCGGAAGACCTCTACAGCGAGGGCGCGTCCGTGGTGATAGCCGACCTCAATGAGCCGCTTGCGAAAACCGTGGCGGAAGCGCTGGGCGAGAGGGCTGTCTCCATCCGGGTGGATGTATCGGACGAGCAGGGCGTGGCGGAAATGGTACAAAAGACTGTGGAGCGTTTCGGCGGCATCGATCTTCTCGTCAGCAACGCGGGTGTCCTCAAAGCGGGCTCGCTGGATGAACTGGAGAAAAAGGACTTTGAATTCGTCACATCGATCAACTATACGGCGTTTTTCACGTGCACCAAATACGCATCGCGCATCATGAAAGCGCAGGCGTCGGCCGATCCGAACTGGACGGGCGATATCATCGAAATCAACTCCAAAAGCGGCCTTGAGGGCAGCAACAAAAACTTTGCCTACGCAGGCAGCAAGTTCGGCGGCATCGGGCTGGTGCAGAGCTTCGCGATGGAGCTTTGTACACACCGTATCAAGGTCAACGCCATTTGCCCCGGCAACTATCTTGACGGCCCGCTGTGGATGGATCCGGAGCGCGGTTTGTTTGTGCAGTATCTGCGCGCAGGCAAGGTGGCGGGCGCGAAGACCATTGAGGATGTCAGACGTTTTTACGAAGAGAAGGTGCCCATGCAGCGCGGCTGTGTGCCCAAAGACGTCACCAAGGCGATTCTCTACGCCGTTGAGCAGGACTACGAAACAGGACAGGCGATCCCCGTCACGGGCGGGCAGGTCATGCTGAGCTAGGGGAGACAGCTATGCAGAATGAATTGATAAGACAGCTTAACGCGGACACAAAGGAAGAAAGAATAAACGCTGTGAAAGGGCTCAAAAAGCTTATTGACAGCGGTGAGATAGAGGTGCCCGAAAAGCAGGGATATACCAACAACCACGTGCATACCACGTATTCATTCTCGCCTTATTCGCCCGCAAAGGCGGTATGGATGGCGATGATGAATGGACTGTCCACGGTCGGTATTATCGACCACGACGCGATTAACGGCGCGGAGGAGTTCATCAAGGCCGGCGAGATACTCGGTATGCCCACGACGATCGGCTTTGAAATACGAACCGACTGGACGAATACGAAGCTGTCCGGCAAGCGTATCAACAATCCCGATCAGGTATCCAGCGCGTATATCTGTGCGCACGGCCTGCCGCACACGCAGATTGAAAACGCGGATAACTATTTAAAGAAAATCAGAACGGCACGCGAAAAGCGCAGCCGCGCGATGACCGCAAGCTTAAACACCATCATGGAGCCTCACGGCATCGTGATCGACTACGACACGGATGTGGTGCCGCTGTCCAGTGCGGCAGACGGCGGTGAGGTGACTGAACGGCATATCCTGTTCGCGCTCGCGAACAAGATGATCGACAAGTTCGGCAAGGGTCAGGCGCTGATCGATTTTCTGGAAAGATCGTTGAATCTTAAGCTCAGCGGCACGCAGAAAACGCTGCTTGGCGATACGCAGTGTGATATTTACGCCTACGACTCGCTAAACGTGCTTAAAGGCGGCTTTGTATCGCAAATCTATATCGAGTCCACACCCGATGAGACACCGGATGTCAGAGAGGTGGTCAAAGCCATCAAGAGCTGGGGCGCGATACCGTCTTACTGCTATCTTGGCGACGTGGCGGCGTCGCCCACGGGCGACAAGAAGGCGCAGACGTTTGAGGATGCCTATTTGGATGAACTGTTTCCGCTCGTTAAGGACATCGGGTTCGACGCGATTGCGTATATGCCGTCGAGAAACACGATAGAGCAGCTGGATCGCGTGATGAAGAAATGCGACGAGTACGGCTTCATGCAGATCAGCGGCGAGGACATCAATCAGCCGCGCCAGTCGTTCATATGCAAGCAGCTCAAAGAGCCGCGATTTACGCACCTGATCGATACGACATGGGCGCTGGTGGGGCATGAGAAGGCCGCGACGAAAGATCTTCAAAGCGGCATGTTTGCGGATGATGCCAAGTTGAGCCCTGAGCTTATGAAAGAGCGCATTGAGAAGTATAAGGCAATAGGGCTTTGCGAGTCATAAGAATTGAATATATGAATTAACTGAATATAAACACCGTTCTTATTTCCTCTTCATATAAGGTCGGTGTTTATTTATGTGCAGACTGCCGCATTCGAGCTCTTTCCGCATCGTATAATTGTAAGCAGCGCTGTTTGCTGTTTCAAACTTATGATTGGGACACGATAGGCATATGTGTGAAAAATGAGTGCCCGTAACCCATAATACGACGATATATAAAATTTTGACTGCTGGCTATGCATAAAATTCTTAAATCTTCGTGTTTTTCATATTCCGGGTGTGAGAAAGTAACAGCTTAGCTGATGCTTTCGACTGCCTTTTTTGCCCGATCAGCACCATGCCGAGTATCACAAGCGCACCGCCTGCCCATTGCTCAAAGCCCGCCTGCTCACCGAGCAGCAGCACGGCGAGTACCAGCGAGGTAAACGGCATCATGCCGGTAAACGCGGCGGCCGTGCTCGCAGGGCAGCGTTTGATGCCTGCATACCAGCAGATAAAGGCAAGCGCCGTTGCGAACACGCCGTACCAGACGAGCGCGAGCCACTCTGTGATGCCGATCAAGCTTAACTTTTCGTAAGGCTGTTCAAAAAACATCGGTATAACGCAGAAAGCGAGCGCCAGCGCTGACACCAGCGTGGTCTGCACCAGCGGATCAATTGGGGCGCGTTTTTCGGTTTTGACGGCATTGACGCGCGATATGACATTAAAAGTTGATTCGTTAGCCGCAGCGCCGATAATAAGCAGATTGCCTATAAGGTGCTCAAGTGACAAACGGCTGGTGGCAAGCCCCTGTATCAGAAGCACACCGCTGACGGTGCATATCACGCCCGCAAGACTGTATGCCGATATACGCTCTTTGAGAAAGATCCAGGCAAGCGCTGCGGTGATGGCGGGTGTGGCGCCCGTAAGCAAACCCGCTTCGCTTGTGCTTGTGCGCGAGATACCCTGAAGCAAAAACAAACGAAAAAGGAATATGCCAAACAACGCCTGAAGCAGGATCATGACACCATCTGACCGTTGCATTTGCTTAATTGTCTGTTTAAGCTTGCCGGCACAAAGCGGCAGCAGTGCAATCAGTGCAAAACAAAGGCTCACGGCTGTGATCGTAAATGTACCGGCATGGCCGGATAAGAGTCTTGCGGATATCACTGACGAGCCTGCGAGCGTAAATGCGCCGATGAGATAAAGCGGCCCGGATAATTTCAAAATAATACCTCCTTAACGTATTCAAAACTACTGAACTATGATATGATTCTACTAAATTAACTGGTTTGTTATAAGCGCCAGTACAGCGCAAATATGAGCAATCCAGTTGGAGGCTGTCATGTGGGGAATCGAACTGGACAGACAAAGCGATATGCCGATCAAGCGGCAAATATATGAAGCCTTTAAACAGCGTATGATGAACGGAATCTTGAAAGAGGGAGACGCAATGCCCTCCACGCGAGAGCTCGCGTCGGCACTGTCGGTGTCCCGCAGCACCGTCTGCGAGGCATACGATATGCTGACGGCCGAAGGCTTCATTATCGCACATCAAGGCGCGCCCACACGTGTGGCGCCAGGGTTGACTGTGGCCGAAAGCCGTGAGCCTAAGGTGCGAAGAAAGGCACGAAGTGAAAAGAAGTTTGCGGCGGACTTTAAAACAGGACAACCCGATTTGCGTGAATTTCCGCGCTACTCATTTGAGCAGGGGCTTAAAAAAGCGGTGGCTGAGCTGTCGCTTTCCTCGTTTGGTTATTCGGGCGCGCAAGGGTCGCTGCCGCTTCGTGAAGAGATTGCGGCTTATCTTTACCGCAGCCGCGGTATAAAAGCAGATCCGCAGGATATATTCATCACAGCGGGTGCCACCCATGCCCTGCACGTTATTGCTGAATTATTAAGAGAGCAGAGCAGCCGCATCGCTGTTGAAGACCCGTGCCACACGGGTATGCTCAACACCTTTATGCAAAGAGGTTTTATGCCGATACCTGTTTGCGTAGACGAAAAGGGCATGCAGACGAATAGGCTTGAAGAAATGCACGGATGTCCTGTATATGTCACACCGTCCCATCAGTTTCCCTTGGGCGGCATATTGCAAGCCACGCGCCGTGCGGCGCTGATTCGTTTTGCTCGGGACAACGAAAGCTATATCATCGAGGACGATTACGACAGCGAGTTTCGTTACGCCGGCGAGCCAATCGCACCGCTGTATGCGATGGATCCTCAGCGCGTGATCTATGTGGGGACATTCAGCAAAGTGCTCTATCCCGCGCTTCGCGTCGGCTATGTGATACTGCCCCTTAAGCTGCAAAAGCAATGGGTCAAGCTTCGCACCTATACGGATGTGCAGAACCCCGTGTTTGAGCAGGCGGCATTGACAGATTTTTTGCAGACGCGCCGGCTCAACCGCCACATCCAGAAAATGCGCAAGCTCTACGGCACCCGGCGCGGTGCGCTGCTCCAAAGCCTTGGCGATGCGTTCGGCGATACATGGCGGCCATGGGGCGATGCCGCGGGGCTTCATATTGCCGTTCAGTTTAGCGGGCTGCGTTTTGATGAAAACGTTGAGGCGATATGCCGAGAACACGGTGTGCGCATCTCGTCGGTGGCACGATACTGCATCGGCAAAGGGCATCACGAGGATAAGCTGCTGCTCGGATACGGACATCTTAATAATGACGAGATTGAAAAAGGCGTTCGGCTGCTTTGCATCGCCATGTGCGGATATCTGCCGCAGATTTAGGGATTAATCCGAACTTTACACGAAAAATCTTGTATTATTGCCGTTAAAAGCTTATAATCATTGGCGTTCAACAAATGAGAGACTGGGGTAACTATGCATAAACAAGAGAATATAAGAAACATTGCGATCGTGGCGCACGTTGATCACGGCAAAACAACGCTTGTCGATCAGATGCTGCGGCAGTCGGGTATATTCCGCGCCAATGAAGTGGTACGTGAGCGCGTGATGGATTCGGAGGATTTGGAACAGGAGAGGGGTATCACCATCCTCTCTAAAAATACAGCCGTCGAATATAAGGGAACGAAAATCAATATCGTGGATACGCCGGGTCATGCGGACTTCGGCGGAGAGGTGGAGCGCGTGCTGACCATGGTCGACGGCGTGCTGCTGCTTGTGGACGCGTTTGAAGGCTGTATGCCGCAAACGCGCTTTGTGCTGAAAAAAGCGTTGATGCTGAATAAACATGTCATCGCGGTGATCAACAAGGTGGACAGGCCGGGCGCGCGTCCTGAAACGGTGCTGGACGGCATTATCGACCTTTTCATTGAGCTGGACGCGGCGGAGGATCAGTTGGATTTTCCTGTTGTGTACGCGTCCGCCAAGGCTGGAACGGCATCCATGAAGATGCACGATGAAATGACGGATATTACGCCGCTTTTTGACGCGATTATCGAGCATGTGCCTGCGCCCGAGGGTGAGCCCGAAGGCCCGCTCCAGATGCTTGTATCCAGCATCGATTACGATGATTATTTAGGGCGCATCGCAATTGGCCGCATTGAACGCGGCATGGCACAAAGAAATATGGCGGCGGCACTGTGCCGTCAGGACGGGTCAGCGCAGAACGTCAAGATCACGCGGCTTTATGAGTTTTCCGGGCTCAAGCGTAAAGAAACAGAGAGTGCGCGCTTTGGGGATATCGTGGCGATTGCGGGACTGCCCGATGTGAATATCGGTGAAACGGTCTGCGATGCCGAATGCATCGATCCGCTGCCGTTTGTCAAGATCGACGAGCCGACGGTGTCGATGAACTTTATCGTCAACAACAGCCCGTTTGCGGGACGTGAGGGTAAGTATGTGACCTCGCGTAATCTGCGAGAGCGGCTTTGGCGTGAGATGGAGACGAATTTAAGCCTTAAGGTGGAGGAAACAGAATCGACCGACTCGTTTAAGGTATCGGGCCGGGGTGAGCTGCATTTATCCATATTGATTGAAACGATGCGGCGCGAAGGATATGAGTTTTCTGTGTCGCGGCCGCGCGTGATACTCAAAAAAGAAGACGGCGCGACCATGGAGCCATACGAGCTGCTCATGATTGATGTGCCGGGCGACTACGCGGGTGTCGTGATTGAAAAATTAGGGCCGAGGAAAGCATCGCTCGTGGACATGAGCACGGACGGCGGCACAACGCGCATGTCGTTCAACATCCCGTCACGCGGGCTTATCGGTTACCGCAACGAGTTTTTGACCGACACCAAAGGCAACGGTATTCTGAACCATATCTTCAGCGGCTACAAGGAATGGGCGGGCGATATCGCCGAGCGGCAGAGGGGCTCCATTATTGCGCACGAGCAGGGTGATTCCACTGCTTACGGCCTGTTTAACGCGCAGGAACGCGGACGTTTGTTCATCGGCGCGGGTGTGCCTGTGTATGCGGGCATGGTCGTGGGCGAAAACGCGCGTCAGGAAGATATCGTGGTCAACGTCTGCAAGAAAAAGCAGCTCACCAACACGCGCGCGTCCGGTTCGGACGAAGCGCTGCGCTTAACACCCGCTACGGTGCTGAGCCTGGAGCAGTCGCTAGAATTCATTGCGGACGATGAACTGGTTGAGGTGACACCCAAGAACATACGGCTTCGCAAGATGGTGCTCAATAAGGGCGACAGAGCGAAGCTCATGAAGGCAAATTAACACTAATATGAGAACGGGCTAAAGGCATTTCGCCTTTGCCCGTTTTGTTTATATAGTCACAATATACCATTGATATTGACACCCGGAATGGCTGCGATCTGTTTTAGCCCAGTACTTAATCTTCTCGCGTGAAAAATTGCTGTTTTCGAGCTCTTCGTCAGACAGTGCGCTAATGGTTTTGCCCTGCAACTTAGTGCTTTTAATCTTTTCCAAGAAAGTAAAGGAGAAATTTCCGAAACTGATTGCAGCAAGCTGGGCCGACAATTGCTTTTTAAGATAGCATGGGAAGAATGCGTGTGCCAACATCAAAATACAGATATAAATGCCGCAGTATATCTTATACTGCGGCATTTATAAATGGCTAAAACCATATAAATTATAATAAATAATTGAAAATATTTCAATAAAAAAGTATAAGTTTGTCGAAAAAAATCAAAAACAATGGAAATATTGTATTACATAGTTAATAAAATAACTCGTATAATATGTTTACGTCGTCAAAAAAACCGTCAAAAGAAAGGAGTACAACTATGTGCAAACGCGGCGAAAACATTTATAAGCGAAATGATGGGCGGTGGGAAGCCCGAATAAAAAAAGCCGACGGAAAGTATATTTACGTCTATGGTAAAAGCTATACCGAAGTAAAAGAAAAGAAAAACGAGAAACTAAAGAGAGAGGTTGAAATAAATAAATTTAGACAAGACAAAGTAGAAATAAAGGCATCGGAGCAACTCAATAAATGGCTGAGTGATTGTGCTCAGCGAGTTAAACTATCCACATATGAAAACTATTATTACTGCATGAAAACCTATGTATGTCCATATTTTGAAAATGCAAAGGATAACGCATTTACAAAAGCTGAGTTGGAGAAATTCGTTAGTACCCTAAATAACAAATCGACTCTATCCGATTCATATCGAAATAAAATTCTAACAATTTTTAAGGTCGCATTAAGGTCAATATTGAAAGACGATAAAAACATGACACAGCTCTTGGATACGCTTAGTATTCAAAGAAGACAAACAAAAGCTGTTCAGGTTTTTTCTCTGTCTGAGCAGCAAAAGATTGAGGAAGAGCTGATTAATTGCGGTAATCTCAAAGCCATTGGCATCCTGACTTGCTTCTACACTGGATTGCGTTTAGGGGAGTTAGGTGCGCTTAAGTGGAGGGATATTGATCTTGAAGCGAAAGTAATCACAGTATCCGGAACACTATCACGTAAAAAAAATTTTGGTACTGGTGAGAGCAAAACGAAGCTGACAGTTGGAACCCCCAAGAATAGCAGCTCACATCGAAGAATCCCTTTGCCAGACTTTCTTATTGACATTTTCATTAAGCATTCGCAAAAAGAAAAGAGTAAAGAAATTTTTTTCTTGTCCAATACACTTACGCCTTTGGACCCCCGATCTCTCCAAAAGTTCTACATGAATGTATTAAAGAGTGCAGGTGTTGAGTACCGTAAATTTCATACATTAAGGCATACATTTGCAACACGTGCATTGGAGATGGGTGTTGACGTAAAGACATTAAGCGATTTGTTGGGGCATGCAAATGTGACTAATACTTTAAACATATATACACATTCTCTACTGGAACAAAAAAAATTGGCAATTGCAAGACTAAACTCCATGCATACGACTCAAATGGAACTAAACGCCGTCAAAAGGGTATAAACAAAAAGAGTGACTATGCTATTTAACGCAGATTGGAGGGGATATGCCGCAGTATAAGATATACTGCGATTGGTATGAATAATTAGCAAAATCATACCTGGTATAGGTCATAATAAGAAGAGTTTGGAACACTGGCTTACGTATGACAACTTGGGAGCTTAAAGATAATATGTCACTAAAGATCTATGTAGGACAAGGACTGAATGAAGTTGTTCAATCAATTCCAACAGAGGAATTGAGGCACATGCAGCGTGTCGGCAGACTAACAAGCAGCTTATCTCGAATTATCACCAAGTACTCTCGATATCATGAATATAAGAAGGAACTACTCCAGTTTGGTAAAGTCGCGTTTTATCACGATATCGGTAAAGCATGGGTTCCATCTGAAATTCTTACTAAAAAACAAAGGCTTGAAGATGAAGAGTATGAGATGATATTTATGCATCCTTTGTATGCTCAAGAATACCTTGAAAAGAATCCGGATATCTTTTATTTTGAAGACCCAGTTAAAAAGCTTTTATTTGATGCTGCTGTATTTCATCATGAACGATGGGATGGCAGCGGTTATCCATATGGCCTTTTTGGAAAAGACATCCCTCTGGTGGCAAGAATAACATCTGTTTGCGATGTTTACGATGCGATTACAAATCAACGACCCTATAGAGAGGCAAGGACTCATGAGGAGGCCTGTGCAGAAATTGAGCGATATGCAGGGAAACAGTTTGACCCTCATATCGCTTCTGTTTTTTTAGAACATGAAAGTGCAGTCAAGGCGAAATCTTTGGGAAATCAAACCTCTGATGGGAGCAAATGAGGGGGCTGATATTGTTGACAATAAAAGAGATAAATAGGGAGATGAGTTAACACAAAGGAAGGAGGTATAAGATATGTCATTGTTAAGAGATGAGTTAAATGAAAAAGATGAGGTTCAGAACGGAAAATTCCTTGAGTTTATGATCGGAGAGGAAGCATATGGTATTGAGATGCGTTATGTGACCGAGATTATCAGCATGCAGCCTGTGAATACGCTACCGGAAGCGCCTGATTATATCAAAGGCGTCACCAATTTAAGGGGCAGGATCATTCCGGTGATTGATATGCGTCAGCGCCTCAATAAAAAAGAAACTGTGTATTCGGACAGAACATGCATTGTGGTCATCGAGAATGAAAAACTAAGCGCGGGGCTTATTGCAGACAAGGTGTCTGAGGTACTCAAGATTGAGGAAACAGATATCGCGCCGCCACCTGAATTGAGTATACCGGGAGCGAGTAGCTTTTTAAGCGGTATCGGAAAAGTAAACAATGAAGTTAAGCTGCTGCTGAATTGCGAAAAGCTGTTTAACGGCTCGGAAGCCAATGCTATACATGATCTTACTGAGGGGGTAGAAATATGAAATGGTTTAGAAATTTAAAGATATCAGTAAAGCTGCTGTCAACTTTTTTAGTTATCGCATTAATAGCCGGTGCTATGGGCGTATACGGGGTTCAGGCCCTATCAAATGCGAATGCAAAAAACCATGAATTGTTTGAAAACTACGGAAATTCTCAAGGCTACTTGGGATATGTGTTTGGGGAATATCAGCTTGGACGTGCACTGCTGAGAGATGTTTGTGTTGACCAAGATGCGGAAATGGCGATAAAAACACAGGAAAAAGCGACAGTTTCTGATGAGAACTTGGTAAAGAACCTCGAGTTGTATGAAGCAACTTGTCTGCAAGATGATGAAAAGGCTATGTATGCGGATCTGAAGACGAAGATGGATGCTTTTAGAGATGTCAGAGATGAAATTATTGCGGCCGGTGTTGAGGGGGATTTTGATAAAGCATATGAATTACTTAAAGCAGACAATTCGGCAAAGATCGTGACAGATGCCACAAACGCTCTTGCCAGCGCCATAGCATCTAATGTTAAGCTCGCAAACCAATTGATGCAAGCGCAAAAAGACAATGTGAATGCCCAAATATTAATTATGATCATTCTGGTTGCAGTTGCAGTTGTACTGGCTGTTGTATTTGGACTTTTCGTATCACGCATAATCAGTAAACCAATAAGACATATCAATGATGTGGCGAAGCAGCTTGCAGTTGGCGACATGAATATTCACCGGACAGACTACAAAGCTAGAGACGAGGCCGGAGAACTGCTGGATTCATTTCGTGACATTTTAGACGCTATACAGGCTCTTGTGGCTGATACCAATATGCTGACGGAAGGTGCGTTAGCGGGTAAACTGTCAATTCGCGCTAATGCCAGCAAGCATAAAGGCGATTATAGAAAGATTGTAGAAGGTATCAATAACACGCTCAATGCGGTTATCGAGCCCGTCAATGAAGCAAGTACAGTGCTTGAAGAAATGGCAAAGGGCAATCTCGGGGTGAAGGTGGCAGGCGATTATCGTGGTGATCATGCGTTTATAAAGAACGCGCTAAACAGTACCATTAATGCTATTGACGGATACATTCATGAGATATCCGATGTCCTTGGACAAATTGCAAAAGGTAATCTCAATGTATCCATTACTTCTGAATACAAAGGTGATTTCATTGCTCTCAAGGAATCAATCAATGATATTGCGGCATCGCTGAACGACGTGATGAGCGATATCAATATCGCGGCGCAGCAGGTGGCCTCCGGTACATCTCAGGTGTCTGACGGCAGTCAGGCGATATCACAGGGCGCGACAGAGCAGGCGGCTTCCATTGAAGAACTGACCTCAACAGTGACACAGATTGCCGCGCAGACAAAGCAGAACGCGCTAAGCGCCGGAGAGGCCAACAACATGTCTGAGCAAGCTAAAGACAACGCAGTTCAGGGTAATGAGCAGATGAAAGCGTTGCAGCAGGCAATGACGGAAATCAATGAGTCGTCAGCGAATATCTCAAAGATCATTAAAGTGATTGACGATATCGCGTTCCAGACCAACATATTGGCGCTGAATGCGGCGGTGGAAGCCGCGAGAGCAGGCATCCACGGCAAGGGATTTGCGGTGGTGGCCGAAGAGGTGAGGAACCTCGCAGCGCGCAGTGCAAGTGCCGCCAAAGAGACCACGGAGCTTATCGAAGGCTCTATCAAGAAGACAGAGGCAGGTACCAAGATTGCAGACGAGACGGCGGCGGCGCTGACACAAATCGTAGAAGGCGTGGAAAAGGCTGTTGAGCTTGTGGCTGAAATCGCGGGTGCGTCAAATCATCAGGCCACAGCAATCAGCGAGGTGAACAGAGGTATCGAGCAGATGTCGCAGGTGGTGCAGACCAACTCGGCCACATCTCAGGAAGCGGCTGCGGCCGCGGAAGAGCTCTCCAGCCAGGCGGCCATGCTCAAAAACATGGTCAGTCGGTTTCAACTGAGAGATAACGAAGATAAACAGGTAGAATTGCCTGAAAGCAAAGAAGAAGTGCAAAAAGCAAGCGATACGCCGTTAATAGAACTCAACAACGGTGATTTTGGTAAATACTGATCAGCTTTCTTACCGGCGGGAGCGCATGATGTCGGCGTTCCTGCCGTTTTTTTTAAAATAGTACATGTGCGTCATATGTTCTGCACGCAATTAAACTAAAACCGGAAAATGTCTATTGTTATAAAGATGACTAAAAAATTATTATTCGTAATAGTTATTATTCCTATTAAGTTTTGACGAAAATTACCGATATTAGATATGAGATAAATAGTGTCCTACATTATTAGCATACAGCTAAAGCTTGCGTTTTTTATGGGAGAAATTACAAACGAAAAAATATAAACTACCTAAACCAAAATAACGATAGAAAGAATATACAACCACCGAATGGTAGGTAGAATCTGGTTTTATCTTTTTTTAGCAGCGAAGACACACACTTTAAAGAACTGAATCTGCCTAAGTTAAAGAAGTTGCAAAGACCGCCTCTTTTACGTTCACTCTTGGATGTGTCTGGCATTCAGTGTTTTATATATGATTGGGTTGGAAGGGAGGTGAAAAGAAAGTGAATACAGCAATTAATATGACTGTTGAGACGGAGGAAATGAAAGGGCGTTTCCTGACGTTTCATTTAGGCGGAGAGGTCTTTGGCATCGGCATCCAACATGTCACGGAGATTATTGGGCTTCAAACGATTAACAAGCTGCCCGAAACGCCGGATTATATTCAAGGCGTTATCAATTTGCGGGGCAAGATCATACCCGTTATTGATATGGGAATGAAGTTTGGCAGTGAAAAGAGCGACTATACTGATAGGACGTGTATCATTGTGATTGAAACGCAGGAGCTTTCAGCGGGGCTTATTGTGGATCATGTTTCAGAAGTGATGACAATTGATGAGGCAAATATTGCGCCGCCGCCGGACGTTAACGGGAGTGCCTGCTGCCGCTACATTAACGGTGTGGGCAAAGTTGACGGAGAAGTCGTCATCTTGTTGGACTGTGAACAGCTCTTTAACAATCAAGAGACACAAATAATTAAAGCATCAAAGGCCAAGATGTAACGAGGGGGATCAATAATATGTGTTCCGTCAGTTAACGGAACAAAGGAAAAGAGAAAAAATTGCGCAAAGGGGATAGCGCGTAGATAAAAGGGAGATGAATATATGAAATCATTAAAAACAAAAATGATCATGATATTTTCGTTCGCAATGGCATTGGTACTAGCCTTCATCGGTGTGCTCACAGTCATCAGCGTCACAAATATTGTGGTGCCGCTGAATAATGATCTGACAGAGCAGGTTGTAGATGCAAGGGCAGATGAGATTGGAAAGTATATTGAGGGTATTGAATACGATATTAAAACATGGTCGGAACGAAGTGAAATACAATCGGGTGATATTAGTATCATTTGGGATGATTTAAAAGAGAGTCAAGATGAACTGAGGCCGGATTTTGAAATGGTTCTTTATTCGGATCTTGACGGAAACTTTTATTCTTCCTTAGGGGGAACTGGCACTATTGCCGACAGAGCCTATTTTCAGGAGATTAAGAACGGCAAAAGCTATAGCCTGAGCAACCCTGTCGAGTCAAGAGCGACCGGCAAGACTATCTTTGTGGCAGCGCATGAAGTGAAGAACGACCAAGGCCAGCTCACAGGCGTCATTGCGGCGACGATACTGCTTGATACTTTTAATGACGTAGCGAATGATATCAAGATAGGTGAAGCCGGATATGCCTGGATGGTAGATTCCACAGGCCTGATATTTGCCCATCCCAAAGATGATGTCAGGTTAAAGCTCAACACGCTTGAATCAAAAGACAGCGGATTTACCGGACTGGATTCTATTGGGCAAAATATGATTGCCGGTCAAGCGGGCATGGGAGAGTATATAAAAGAGGGTGTAAAAACAATTGCTATATACACACCTATTCCCAATTCGCCCAACTGGTCAATGGCCTATACAATGTATGAAGAAGAGCTGATGGCTCCCATCAACAGCATGACTATAACGATAATTATCGTCGTTGTACTGGGTATACTGGTCAATGCCGTCATTACCTTTATTGTATCTTCAAAAACCGTTAAACCGATAAAGGCCACGGCTGAATGCGCCAAGGCGCTGGCCGATGGGAATTTGGACACGCCTCTTGTTGTGAAATCAAAGGATGAAATTGCACAGCTCGCGGGTGTGCTTGATAATCAAGTGCGTCAGGCGTTCAAGAATATCGAGCAGGCTAGAGTCATTGCGGACAAGCAGGCGCAGTACCAATCCAATGAGGTTGAAAAGCTCGTGGTGAACCTCGAAAGACTGTCGCGCGGAGAGCTGCTTTGTGACATATCTGTGGATGGGCCGGATGAGGATACAAAAGAACTGCACAAAGTGTACGATGAGATCGCGGGGAATCTTCGTAACGCCATTAGTGCGATAAACGGCTATATTCGGGAAATATCCTATGTGCTGGGCGAAATGGCAGAGGGTAATCTTGATGTCGGCATCACAACGGAGTACAAAGGCGATTTCATTGAACTTAAGGAATCTATAAACAATATCGTGGCATCATTGAACAACGTGATGAGCGATATCAATATCGCAGCGCAGCAGGTGGCCTCCGGTACATCTCAGGTATCTGACGGCAGTCAGGCGATATCTCAGGGCGCGACGGAGCAGGCGGCCTCTATTGAAGAGCTAACCTCAACAGTGACGCAGATTGCCGCACAGACAAAGCAGAACGCGCTTAGTGCCGGAGAGGCCAACAAAATGTCTGAGCAGGCAAAAGATAATGCAGTTGAAGGCAATGAGCAGATGAAAGCGTTGCAGCAGGCGATGACGGAAATCAATGAGTCGTCGGCGAATATCTCAAAGATCATCA
>Ga0207799_100306_pt1 | contig 25067 bp, 21 predicted proteins | sample TtanPargueraPR_4_FD_187742 | JGI IMG/M metagenome (GOLD analysis project Ga0207799, IMG submission 187742) | Aerobic enrichment media microbial communities from Bioluminiscent Bay, La Parguera, Puerto Rico - Tt and M2 (SPAdes) | ecosystem: Environmental > Aquatic > Marine > Unclassified ...
TCAGGAAGAACTGGAACTCATCTTTTCGAACTAAAAGAAAGTGCATAAATCTTAATATATTAAAAATGAAAGTAATATAAATGACCTACACATAATGGAGGTCTGTTAAAGTGTGCCTATTTTTGGAGATGGGTATATTTGAGCCTTAATTATGCCATTCTAACACATAAAAAAGAGCTGTGCATAGCAATTTATTTAACTGCTTGTGCGACAGCCCCATTTGTCAAGTTTAATACTATTAATTCGCTATTTTCTTTTTTATCTTCATTACTGTTTCTATAGGCAATTCAGTTATGTCAACAATATTTTCTATACTATCTCCTCGCTTCAACATTTTTTCTGCTACTTTTATTGCTTTTCTATCTTCACCTATTTCTATTCCTTTTTCCATTCCTTCTTCTCTCGCACCACTTATCATATTAGCCCTCTCATGAAGTGATCTTTCTCTCGCTTTGTAAAGTTCTATCGTCTTTGGATCACTGCTCAGATATTCTATTTTTTCTTCTGCTTTTTTAATATCAACATCCATATCCATCAACTCCTTTAACTCTTCTTTACTTATATCTTCTCTGAAGAATGACAGCCATCTTTGTAATTTGTCTTCTTTTAGGTTCTTATTTGTTAAGTTTCTAAACTTTTCCATTTCGATGAAATGTATTTCTACCACATCTGTAAGCATATAGTCTTTTACTTCATCCTCCCATAGGTGAAAGCTTGTATGAAATTTATTAGGTATACTTATATATTCAAAGTCTACTATGTTGATTGTAATTACCTTAGTTAGATTCCTGTAATCTTCTCCTTTTTTTATACCTTCTGAATATATTTCTCCCCAGTACCATAATGTTCTTTTATCCATATTATGCTGGTTTGTTAGCTGTACTTCTATCTCCAGTTGTGTACCATCTGCTGTTTTTGCTCTGACATCTATTATGCCAGTTTTATCTTCTATAAGTTCTGGTATTAACTCTTTATTTTTAACTATTTCTAGTGCTACTAGCTTATCTCTATCCTTTTTGCTTAATATTGCATTAAGTAGCGCTATTAGATTATCCTTTGTTTCCTCTTCACCAAAAACTTTCTTGAAGATGAAATCATTTAGAGGTTTTAATCTATTCATGTACTCATTCCTCTCTTCTATCTTTATTTTATCAGAAAGTTTCAATAATTTCTATATTATCTACAGCAGATATATATTTGATTTGTTCTTGTATATACCAATGTTAAGCAATTTCATTACCTATATAAATTATATCATAAAATTAGCTTGAATCAAACGTATGTTCCAAATTAACACAGCTGAAGCATCATTTTTTATACGTATCTTTGTTTGTATACGCTTAATCAATGCGGAATTAATAGAATCAAGAGGAACTCTGAAACTAATGAATTTTGCCATTCCATTTGAAAAACTATTCACTAAGAGAGGCATATTTGTGCTAGATGAATTTGATGAAGCAATTTCCCCAGAATTGATTAAAGGTATTATCGCTTTATTTAACGATCAATCAGTAAATAAAAAGGAAGAGCAGTTTATTTTTAAGTTTGGAAGATTAACAAAAAGAAATGTATTTATCGCTTTAGTCAGGTATAATAAGTGGGGAAACAAATTTTAGCCATACACAGTAATTAATAATGCAAACAATAAAAAGAGGTGAGTGATTTGAAGATGTCTAAAGAAAAGTTGACTATACTTATTGTGTGTATAATATTTTTATCTTTAGGTTTTTTAGTATATGTAATATCAGGCTCTACACGTAACAGAGTAAATTCTCAAGATGAGGGCAATACTCAATTAATTCAAAAGGCTATAAATAACTATATAAGTGAATCAAATGATGTAATGCTAGAGAATTTAAATGTAATAAGTGGAGAAACAAAATGGCATGAATTAATATTGGATATGCATTACGAAATAAAGGATAAAAATGATCCTTCAATATCTTTTAAACCACCATTTTATTCCAATGATAGATTATCAATAACTTATAAGAATTATTTACCTAATGATAAACATTACATAGGATATAGAATTGAAATTGATACAGAAAAGAAAGTGGCTAAGGTGGCTCTTTGCAAAAATGAAGCTGATAGCGTTGTTATCATTAATTGATTTATGCTAAATATGAGTTTTAAACAATCAGCAAAGAATAGTATAGCCAACAGAAATATATAATTTATAAATAACTCTGTTGATATCGTTTTAATATATGATGATGGATGAGCCCAATGGACAGAAGTCGCCATTGATGGCGACTTATTAAAGCATAAGCTAATTTACCTTTGGGCTTTGGAATAGGGTTTGTGAGGATCGACAAGAAGAAAATGTATTTTAAGAATACTATATATCTAGAAAAAGCTAATTATAAGCCACTGAGTAATTTATCTACTTTAGACGTTACACTAATAAATCTGTCCTTATAATCTCCGCCAACACTTATATACTTTATACCACGTTTATCAAATAAATGCTTTATTTCATTTCCGTACTTCTCCCGATTAGAAGCTATCATTTCACTTCTATCTCCATCCTGTACAAATTCCACATCAGGCTCTAAATAAAAAACCAGATCATAATGGTTTAAATGTGAAATTGCATCGGCTAATGCTTTATTCTTTTGTTTTTCATTTTGTGGATCTTCCAGAAAATCAATATAGAATCTGGTGATCAAACAATCTGTATCAATGAATAAAACTTTATTACTATATTTAATGGCTTCTAATTCATTCATTTTATGGGTAAGCAAGATATCTGTGAAATCACTTGAAAGCATAAGCATATCTGTACCTGAACGCTGAGAAATTTCTCTTCCAGCTTCATCAATATAGTTGGTATTATAATAATTCGCCAAATTGATAGTGAGCGTTGATTTTCCTGTGCTTTCTCCGCCAATGAGAAGAACTTTTTTGTTGTAATATGGTTTTACTATATTTGGGATGCTGTTCCAATTAGCGTAAGGATTATTTCTCACTTTTGTCGAACTAATTCCGTTTCGTTTGAAGATATAAAGCTCACTATTCTCATAGCACTGTTTCCAATAACTATTTTCATCATAATCACTTCCGCAGAAAACTACATCAATTGGTTTTCCTATCATATTTTTTACTTTTTGTGCGTCACTATGCCAATATTCTTTTGTGTATGCGACTTTTTCAATTGCATCATCCTCAAGAAAGTGTATAGTTACATTGCCAATATGACTTGTCACTTGATAAATCCATCTATATCGTATTCTTGGAGAAATCTCATTGCGATTTATACCGCAGCTTATTATAATGTGTAGTTCTCTACACTGATTTGCGGCTTCAATTATACACCTGATATGTCCTTGATGCAGAGGATTAAAAGATCCTCCGTATATCCCTACATTATACATTTGTTTCAATCCTCCTACTTTCACGATACCATTTTAAAAACATGAACACAGCATTTAAAAGGTAAATGCTCCACATAATTAATGTGGCAACGCTTTCTCCACCATTTATAAAGGCCATAATCCACATAATTACTGAAACTACATCAATAATAATCCAGAGCGCCCACTGTTCAGCAAATCTCTTAACGCAGAGAATTTGTGCAATAATAGAAAGTACTGTAGTTAAACTATCGGCAAAAGGAAGATAGCCTTTCAATTTATCTAAAATCAAACTAAATAAGAAGATTCCTACAGCAGAGGATATAAAAACAATAATCCAACCTTTGCCATCCATCCTTTTCTTTTCGACTTCTTTTGTATCTGAACTAATATGTTTATTCCACATCACCCAACCAACTACATTCATTGGAGCATAGTATAAAAGATTAAGCATTACTTCACCATAAAACTTTGCACCATAAGCAATATAGGCATATAAAATAGTATTAACCATTCCAAATATATAAGATGAAATTTTACCTTTTCCGGTCATTACAACACATACTACTCCAGTAATCGCACTAATAATTGCAATGAGGTTTTCTTTGGAGTATATTGAGAGAGATAAAATTGTAACAGTAGATATAACAATCCATAAAATCTCCCATAGTTTCCAACCTTCTAATTCATTTTTAATAAATACACATATTTTTTCCATATCTTAATTCCTATTTCTTTTTAAGTTTATTCACGATTTTATAAATAGAATACCAAATAATGTTCCATAAAAAAAGTGTTTTATTTATTTAAGGTGGGGTATAGGTGGTGCATATTTTAAATGTGATACATATTATGGAAATAACATCTGCGTAGAGGCTTAGAGAATGTTAACGAAGCGAAGGATTAGTCGAATCACTGTTTGAGCAAAGCGAGTTTTGATTCGACCCGTAGCGAGTTATACATTCTCTTAGCCTCGGAGCTTTAGTTATTGGAATAATATAGTCTACGATGATTATATACACCCATTTAAGGGAATTTCAAAAAAATACATATTCAATATTTATGGTAAAAAGCCAATTATGGAAGCTTTTAAGCTTCCAAGCATAGGTACATTATTTTGCTTTGCAAAAAATGCTATCAAATTTTTTGAAACTCTAGTTGATCAGTTATTTATTTAATTTTGCCTAAACTACGATTTTTAGCTATAGTTATAACTGAAAATGGCAGAGGATATGAGAAATTGCATCTTATTCTTTACAAGTATGCTATAAACTTATACAATTATTATATCTTCTTAGAAACATTATTAAAGTATTCAGATATTTTCGCATTAAAATTTATAACGATTTGTGAAAGGTTGATAATAGATAGTATGGATAAATACATTGTTCTTATTTTACTAATTATACTTATTATTACTTTTTATTGTGGGCCAGTAGCAATTACGGTGTTTAATGTTATTAATTTATTCAAAAAGAAGCCGGTATTTGAAAAGCGTATAGATACGTTGACTTTTCTTTTGGGAATTCCATTAGCATTAATTTTATTTGCTGTCTGGAAAGCAAAAGATTACAAAGAGTCCATTGTTTTAGATCCATCAACATTTAGACTACATACGCCCATTTCATACGAGCATGGTTTGACTTTTATAGTTTTTGCTTGTGTTGCAGTAGTAGGGTATTTGATTCTCAGGGTAAAAAAGGATAAATTACCTCCACTTATATGCATTTTATGTATATGTTCGATTTATTTAGGAATAGATTTATCAATTTTATTTATAATACAGATGTCTAAGAACTTTTTAAGTGACCAAACTATTGCACCTTTTGATGTAGTTTATTTATCGTTGTTGCCTTTTAATTATATACTCTGCTCTGTTAGATTGTTGAGGCAAATAGTTAATATTCACTCAAAGAATCAAGAGGAAAATGAAATTGTTTATAAAAATAGATTTCTTAATTTCTGTCAAAGGGTATTGACTGAGAGCAGAAATTGGTATGTTGCGGCTTTTGTTATGTTAATCCCACTACTTGGTATTATGATTATTATTCTTGTATTGTTTGGGCAATCACCAGACTCAATTATTAAAGCATTTACGGAAACAAGTGATTGGACTTTATCACAAAAAGTATCTCCTCCTCCTATTGAATATAACGGTCATTATCTTTGTACTGTTGCACTAAATGGTCACAACAAGCTGGTAAAGCCGACAAGGATGGGTATAAGGCATGGAGTCAAAATTGTGGTTAATAGGCAACTATGCATAGCAAATGCTTTTGAACAGCTTATACAGGCGAAAACTCCAGCGATTCATAGATTTATTCGATACATATATGACAAATACGGATATCCTGTTTCAAAACACATAAAAACAAGTTGGAGTGCGGATTTTGTGTATGTATTAATGAAACCTTTAGAATGGTTTTTTCTGTTAATACTCTACATTGTTGATGTTAAACCGGAAAACAGAATAGCTATGCAGTATACTGGGAAAAAGGCAAATTGTATAAGGTAGTTTTAAAAAACTAGACTTGGGTGTATATTTTTAATCGTGAGCTATATTATGGAAATAACATCTGCGTAGAGGCTTAGAGAATGTTAACGAAGCGAAGGATTAGTCGAATCACTGTTTGAGCAAAGCGAGTTTTGATTCGACCCGTAGCGAGTTATACATTCTCTTAGCCTCGGAGCTTTAGTTATTGGAATAATATGGTCCGTGATGATTAAATACACCCACTGGACTTTAATATAATTGTAAAAAAACTAGACTATGGTATAATATATCTATGAAATAATATCAGATAGGAGAAGGGTAAATGTCAATTTTATCGAGGTTTAGAGATATTATGGCGAGCAATGTTAACGCGTTATTAGATAAAGTAGAAGATCCAGAAAAGATGATAGAACAATGCTTGAGAGATCTAAATAGTGATTTAGGAAAGGTAAAGGCTGAAACTGCATCTATTATGGCACAAGAGCAGAGGGCAAAGAGATCACTAGATGAGATTACAGAAGAAATTGAAAAAATGCAAAATTACGCAATTAGGTCATTAGAGGCGAATAATGAAAATGATGCTAGAAAATTTTTAGAAAAGAAAGCGGCTTTAGCAGAAAAAGAAACAGCTTTGAGGGAAGCTTATGATTTGGCAACAGCTAATGCCACTAAGATGAGGGGAATGCATGACAAGCTAATGACAGATATTAGCGAATTGGAATCTCGTAAGGATATGATTAAAGGAAAGTTATCGGTAGCTAGAGCCCAAGAGAGAATAAATAAAATAAATTCCTCAGTAGGTAGTGCTAACGGTTCCATTTCAGCTTTCAACAGAATGGAAGAAAAGGCAAATGAAGCTCTAATTGCAGCAAATGCTAGGGCGGAATTGGATTCTTTTCTAAAAGGCGACATAAATGATTTAGAAGAGAAATGTGATAGTAGCAATATTGATAATGAACTAGAAGCTCTTAAGGCAAAATTAAAAAAAGACTAGTCATTCATAGCAATAAGCTATGGCTTGGGATTATAAAAAATAATAAACCCAGCAATTGTAGCGTATAATATGTTAGGTTGCTGGGTTTTTAGATGTTTTTTTAAGGTAAGGAACGATTAAAATATAAGTTCTAAATATGGGATGACGAAAAAATTTGATAGTATAGGAATTTGCATTTAAAATTCGCCTGAAGGGTGCTAAGTTCATTTAATAATGTTTTCATAATATGAGAATTACTTTTCCGGTATTCCTAAGATAAGGCGGTTTCAAAAAATACCCTATACAGTATTCAGGTCATAAAGCCCTTCAATCTAGATTTTTTGTATGACAAAATAATATTTTTAAGCTTGGAAGCTTAAAAACTCCATAATAGGTTTTGTGGCTGAAATAGTGGATGTGAATTTTTTTGTGACTCTCAAAAGTGTGAGGTGGAGAGATGGTAATACACTATAAATGTCCTAATTGTGGTTCGGATATGGCTTTTGATTCTGAATCGGGAAAGCTAGCATGTGAGAGCTGTGGGAGATTAGATGATATAGAGAAGTTTCCTAAGGAATTTATATCTAATGCTTTCTCAGAAAATGAAGCAGTAGAGTATCATTGTAAAAATTGTGGTGCTGTAATTATAACAGATAAAGATGTTACAGCAACTACTTGTAGCTTTTGTGGTGCAGGAGTTGTATTGGCAGATAGATTATCAGGTGATTTTGCTCCTGCTAAGGTTATTCCATTTACCATTAGCAAAGAGGAAGCTATGAAGGCCTTTAAGACATGGTGCAAAAATGGTTTGTTAACCCCAAAGGGATTTATGACGGCAGATAGGATAAAAAGCATTACTGGAATGTATGTTCCTTTTTGGTTATATGATTTGAACAGTAACGCCGTTATAGATGCAATCTGTACAAAGGTTAGAAGTTATAGTAGAGGAGAATATATCTATACAGAGACAACTTATTATGATGTATATAGAAACATAAATCTAAATTATTTGAGGGTGCCGGTAGATGCCTCTGAAAAAATGAATGATAATTTGATGGATAAGTTGGAGCCCTATGATTATAATGATCTAAAGGATTTTAATACCCCCTATCTAGCAGGTTATATTGCAGAAAAATACAATTATGATGATAAACAATTGTTTTCTAGGGTTAAATCTAGAATAGATAATTACGTAGAGTCCTATATTAGATCAACAATAAGTCAGTATAATACTACTTCTTATAAAAATAAAAATATTGATATAAGACAAAAGAATGCTTATTATACCTTACTTCCTGTTTGGATGGTATGCTATGACTATAATAAGTCAGAACATATATTTGCAATGAACGGACAGACAGGTAAAGTGGTTGGAAAGCCTCCTCTTAGCTACAAAAAAGTAGCTGCTTGGTTTGCAGGGATTGGTGCAATAACATTTGTACTGCTCAAAATTGTGGCTTGGATTATTGGAGGTGGTTTTTAGTGAAAAGAAAGGAATACATAAAGAATTTTTCATGGGTTATGCTCATTATATTTTTAGTTCTAATCATCTATCCAATTAGTGCTTTTGCTAAATCAGATCAAAAAGTTTATGACTTTGCAGGGCTTTTGACCGAAGAAGAGATTTCAAACCTAGAAGGATTGTCTAATAAACTCAGTAAAAAGAGGGAGGTAGATATTATTGTATTGACCACATCAGATACAGAAGGTAAGGATGTGGTGAAATATATGGAGGACTTTTATGATGAAGAGGCTTTAGGTTATGATAAACTCCATGGGAATACAGCTATTTTAACCTTAGATATGCAAAATAGAGAAATTTATGTGGCGGGTTTTTATAAGGGAGAGGAATACTTAGATAATAGCAGATGTGATTTAATTCGTAATAAGATTACTCCGGATTTATCTAGTGGAAATTATTATAAAGCTTTTCGTTCCTTTATGGAGCTGTCATGTCAATATATGGGGATACGACCAGGGGTTAATCCTGAGAATATATTATTTAAGCTTTGGTTTCAAGTTCTTGTTTCTGTTTTAGTTGCTGCTATTATAGTGACAATAATGGTTTACAATTCTGGAGGTAAAGTAACTACTTCAGAAGCTACATATTTAGATAGAAACACTTCAGGAGTTGTTGGAGAAAGAGATGTCTATTTAAGAAGAAACACCACTAGAAGAAGAAAACCATCCCAAAATAGCGGAGGTGGCGGTGGACATAGCAGCGAAGGAGGCATTTCAAGCGGTGGACACTCTCATAGTGGAAGCAGGGGAAGCTTCTAAATATTAGGCAATATGAAATAAATAACTGAGCAACTGGAGTTTCAAAAAACTTGATTTAGGTGATTCCTAAAAAATAATTGGTCTACTGGTGTTGTAACTGAAATGAATATGTATTTTTTGAAACTCCCTTATAAGAAAGGAAGGATAAATATGTTTTTTAAAAACCAATTTTCAAATGTAGTGGAGTGGGAAGAATTTCGAGATGACATGATATTTTGGAAATGGAAAAATGATGAGATAAAAAAAGGTAGTCGCCTTATTATAAGGCCTGGACAGGATGCCATCTTTTTAAATTCCGGTAAAATAGAAGGGATATTCAAAGATGAGGGAGATTATGATATAGAATCTCAAATTATACCTTTTTTATCTACTCTAAAGGGTTTTAAGTTTGGATTTAACAGTGGAATGCGCTCAGAGGTATTATTTATTAATACCAAAGAATTTATAGTTAAGTGGGGTACTAAGAATCCAATCAATATTCCACACCCTCAGTTGCCTGGAGGTATTCCTGTAAGAGCTAATGGAACTTTTAACTTCAAAGTTAATGACTATGTAGCTTTGATAGATAAAATAGCCGGAGTAAAAAGCGCTTATTTTGTAGAAGATGTAAAGCTCAGGATTACATCTATTTTAGATCAGCTTTTGATGAAATGGATATCAAAAGAGGGAAAAGATATGTTTAATCTTCAGGCAAATGCTTTTGATATAGCCAAAGGGATTAAGATGGATTTAGATATGAGTATTATTAATGATGGACTTAGCATCACAGGTTTTAATATAATTAGTTTCAATTATCCTGAAGAAATACAGAAGATGATAACAAAAACCGCATCTCATAGTATGATTGGGGATATAGGAAGGTATGAGAAGGTAGAAATGGTAGATGGCATTGCATCAGGTAAGGTAAAGGGAGGAGGCGCAGCCTCTGATATGGCAAGCATGATGATGGGAATGAATGTAGCTAAGGAAATGATGAAAGATATGGACCAGAGTGAAAAAACATCTTCAACAGGTAAAGCAAACTTTTGTCCTAACTGTGGGCATAGAGCTGGTGGAGCGAATTTTTGTGCTAATTGTGGTCAAAAGCTGGTGTAGCATAGGAATATATTTTTGAGTTAAAAAAATAAATATTAAACATATTATTTACAAACACTATATGTTGGAAGTTTTACGATTCCAACATATAGTGTCATTGTTTTTCTAGCCCTAAAATATAAAACAAGTTTTTTAAAAAAATTTTAAATCTTTTGTGCTGTTCTATTCTAATGCAAGTTTATAGGCTGTATCTAGACATTTTTTTAAAAAAAATTTAATTTTAATTCTTTTCGACCCCAAATTATTATATTTTATGACCGAAATATTATTATAGTTGCTTCTATTAGAGATTTATATCAAATATTCTATTTTGAATGTTTGGTGTAATACATAAAACAAAATATTATTATTTGAAAGGATGATTAGTATGAGAAAAGGAACTAAAGGATTGTTAGTGTTATCTATGGCTATATCTATGGTACTAACAAGTGTAAGTGGGGTTTATGCAGCACCAAAAAAACCGCATGAAAAACCACTACCACCACACGAAAAAGAACATAGTGTGATTGAGATTCATGTAAAGCACGAAGTACCAAAACCACACAAAAAAGCAAATATAACATTTATAGACTTAAGTGACTCGCATTGGGCCTATATTGCAGTATCAGATCTTTATGATCGCGGGATTATTGTTGGATACGCAGACAACTCATTCAAGCCAAACGTAGAAGTTACAAGATCTCAGTTTGCTACAATGTTGTCAAAAACCCTTAGCTTAGAATCAGATACTAAAACTGAAACATTTGAAGATGTACCTAAAAAAAGATGGGATTTTGAAGCAGTAGAAGCTGCAAAATCATACCTTACAGGTTACCAGAAAGATAATGGAGACATGTTCTTCTATGGTGAAAGAAGTGCTGTGCGTGAGGATATGGCTGTTGCATTAGTTAAAGCACTTGATTTGGAAGTAGTAAGCAATGATAATAAACTTGAAGACGTATTTGATGATTATGAAAAGATTTCTGAAAATCTAAGAGATTATGTTTATACTGCTTACAAAGAAGGTATAATGATTGGATCTAATGGACAATTCAATCCTCAAGATTCTTTGACTAGAGCTGAAGCAGCTGCACTTTTAGAAAAAGTTATAGAGAAAACAGAAAAAGTTGTTATTGATGATACAAATGATGAAGATAAAGTTGTAGTAGATGAGGATTCAGATGAGGATTCAGATGAAAGTTCAGATGCAACACTTTATAGTCTTAAGGTTGATAATTGGTTAGTTGATGATTTTGATGAAAACGATAATTATTATTCAGTTAAGGTTGACGCTGATGATGATATTCCTGTAGTTACAGCAGTAGCAAACGATTCTGATGCTAGATTGACTGTAACACAGGCAACATATTTGCCAGGAACTGCAAGAGTTCTTGTAGAAGCTGAGGATGGAACAAATAATTTATACAAAGTACACTTTGTTGTAGACTAGTATATGGTGTGCAAAAGGAAAATCATAGTAATCTAGGAGTTTTCAATTTAAAGGTATTATATATGTAAGTGTGATGTAAGAGGCTAATCAATTAATGGTTAGCCTCTTTAAATTCAGGAGAATGTCAGTCTTTCCATTTTAATTTGCTTGCCTTTAAAACCTATCCCAATACATTCTATTTTTGAATTGTTACATACCGCACTTAGTCCTTCTTTGTACCTTTTATCTTTTATTTGACTTATTGCTTCTTCAGTGAGTTTTTCTAAGGACTTTGGTCCTTTTGTACTTTCCCATTTAAATTCAAATATATAGACTGTATCTTCTTCGTTTTTTGGTATTAAAACTATATCAGGTCTTCCTAAGCCATATTCCTTATTGCTTTCAACTATATATTCTTACCCAGCCAAAACAAACAAACCCAACATAAAACCATGATGAAAGCTTTCGTATTTTTTATCCTACTCTGTTTCGTATATTTCTTAATTTTTTGAATTGCTTAATGAAAAAAACATGAATTTGTAATATAATATTGTAGTACATATAAATTAAAGATTATACTGGTTTATTAGGAGAATGGTTTTGCGTATAAGAAAGAAATTTTTTTTATTAATATTACCTATAGTTTTTATAGTGACTATTGTTACCTTAGGAAACTTCTTGAGAATAAACAGCGTTAAAAGAGTTTCTGATGCGTCTTTAAAGATAAGTTTATTTTCAGCGAGATTATTTAATATAAATATTAATGGAATAATTAATGAGCAAAGTTTGTTTAAATATAAAATTTTTCAGATTTCTAAAGATGAATTATATAGTCCTGTAGAAATAACAAATAATAACAATCATTATTTATTGGCTATTGATGAAGAGAGAATCAGTTTTTTTACAATTGAAGGAGAGAGGCTAAATAGTGTTGAACTTGAAGAAGGAAGGATTATCGATAGTTGTATATCAGATCTTGACAATGATGGAGACAGTAAATTAATATTACTATCTTCAAAGGAAAACGAAGAATATGCAGATGAAATGACAGTTTATAAGTTTGATGAAGATATTCAAAACAAAAAAAGTATTTCTGTTGAAGAAATATATAGATTCTCATGTAAAGGTCTAAATCCATGGAAAGTTCAAACATCTGATGTTGATGGAGATGATAAGATTGAAATATCATTAGGAGTGTATAAAACTGCACCATTTCATCTTGAAATGGCAAAAAGGCCTTTTATTTATGACTGGCATAAAGATGCTATAGCACCAAAATGGAGAGGTTCAAGGTTGTCAAGACCTTTTGACGATTATATATTTGCCGATATTGACCTAAGTGGAAGCGATGAACTTATATCTATTGAGTATCTTTCAGATGGCAATAAAGTTTTGAGTTCATATAAGTGGAAAGGTTTTGGATTCGAAAAAAATGGTGAGAGCGAAAGTTTTACTGATATTAAAGATTTAAAAAAAGGTTGCTTAATAAAAGATTGGGGATATGAAATTGAAGCATTAGTTAAGATTGGAGAGGATACTAAGTGGGAAACGTTTGTTTTTAAGAATGAGAAATTTAAAGTAAGGCAGTAGCTGAAATATTGAATATATATTTTTTAAAAAACTTTTTAAGACAACAGGAGGAATTAAAGATGAGGATTAAAAGAGTGTTGTGTTTAATGCTTGTATTTATAATGCTAATAGGTACGGCAGGATGTTTAGATCAAGGTGGAGAAGAAAAAACACCAGATAAAACACCAGATAAAATAGAAGAACAATCTCAAGATGAGAAGCAGTCTTCAAATAAAAAAGAAGGGAAATCTCAAGATAATACACAAGAAAGTCAGGCAGGTATTTTCAAACCTACTTTTACAGATGAGAAAGACAGAAACTATGCTACATTGGAATGGTCTCCTTTAAGTTATGAAAAAAAGGTTAAGCCGTATAAAGTAAATAAGGATTTATCAAACATTAAAAATATTGATCAGTTCGGTGAGTTTACAGATGAGCAAAAAGAATTGATTGCAAAGAATGGATTTGTGGTTTTAGAATCTAGTGAGGAGCAGCTGTTTTATATTTATGAAAGAAATGAATATTTGAAAATGCCTAGTTTTATAACAACTGACTCTGTTTTGCAAGTGTATCATTTGTTTTTTGGATATTCTTTGAGAATACTAGAATATGAGAAACTTATCGATCCACTAAAACAATTAAGTTCCAACATGATGGAAAAGTCAAAGGTCCTTTATGAAGCAGTTGAAGATGAAAAATTAAAAGAGCTACTGATAAAGAATATTGCTTATTTTGCTACAGCGCAAAAAGCTTTGGAGCTAGAAAATGATATACAGATTCCAGAGGAAGCTGAGAAAATGGCAGAGGCTGAATATCAACTTATAAAAAAGGCAGAGGGATTTAAAAAATCGCCCATATTTGATTTTAAGCTCGATTACAGTCAGTATATACCAAGAGGGCATTATACCAGAAATGAGGAATTTGAAAAGTATTTCAAGGCCATGATGTGGTATGGTCAGGCACCATTTCCTGTATATAAAGAAAAAAAAGAACTTGATTTAGACTCGATTACGCAGGCATTATTGATTACATACTGTGCTTTTTCAGATGTTAATGGTGTAGATAACATAGAGCTTTGGGAGAAGATATATGACCCGACAGTTTTCTATGTTGGAGTTGCTGATGACGTTAACTTATATCATTTTAAAGACTTAATGTTAGAAGTATATGGAGATGAGCCTGACATTGAAAAGTTTCTTGACCAAGAGTATATTGACAAACTTTATGTTGCAGTAGAAAAACTACCTTCTCCTCGGATTCAGGCAAAATATACTACAACTGATACACCTACATCTAAGCAGTTTAGATTTATGGGGCAAAGATATATTCCTGACTCTGAAATACTCCAGTCTTTGGTAGAGCCATATAAAAGGCCGTATCCTAAGGGACTTGATGTTATGGGTGTACTTGGTTCAGAAAGAGCCTATGATCTTCTGATAAATAGGTATGGAGAAAATGAGGCATGGAGTAGCTATACAGATGAGTTTAACAAAGCAAAAGACAGTTTTTCTAAGATTAATGATGAAACATGGCAATCTAATATGTATTATGGCTGGTTATGGACCTTAAAATCTATTATAGGACGATTTGGTGAAGGTTACCCTTCATTTATGACAAATACAGCATGGGAAGACAAATCATTGAGTACGGCACTTGGAAGCTGGTCACAGCTAAGACACGATACGGTTTTATATGCAAAGCAAAGTGGTGCAGAGTGTGGAGGAGGAGAAGAACCTCCCGTTATAAAAAGTTATGTAGAACCTAATATAGAGGCGTATGAGAGATTGTTGTGGTTGACTAGATTTTCGAGGATTAATTTATCACAAAAAGAAATTCTTCCCGATGAGTTGAAAAATAAAATGCAGCATTTTGAGGATCTTCTTGAATTCTTAATTACATGTTCAGTTAAACAATTAAATAACGAAGAACTCTCAAAAGAGGAATATTATCAGCTTTTTATATATGGAGGGACTCTTGAGTTTTTGTCTACATCACTTGCTGGAGGGTATAAGTCATGGTATGAAATTACTTCAGAAGCTGACAGAAACATGGCTCTTATTGTTGATGTTCACACTGTTCCTGGAAGCTGCCTTGAAGTTGGTGTGGGGCCTGCGTCACAGATATTTGTTGCGGTACCTATAGGTGGTGAAATATATCTCACAAGGGGAGCGGTGTATAGTTATTATGAATTTATAAGTGACGAAAGACTTACAACTGAAGAATGGCAGGAAATGATTGAAAAAAATAGTCAGCCTAATCAACCTGATTGGACAGATTCTTTTAAACGTGGAGAAAAAGAAGAAATACCGGTTCCTCTAGAGCCATATAGTTCAGGGTGTTAAACTATGAAAAAGTATTTACTTGTTGTATATGCGTTATTATTTGTATGGGGTACTTCCTTAATAGTAGCGCATAATCAAGAACCTATAAAAATAGTTTTTGTAGGGGATATATTGCTAGACAGGGGCGTGGGAGAGAAAATAGAAACGTATGGATATGAGTATCCCTATGATAATATAAAAGATATATTAAGAGATTCAGATATTACATTAGGTAATTTAGAATGTGTTATATCTTCAAGAGGAATGCCGGCTCTTAAGATGAAAAACCTCTTATTTAGAGCTGCGCCTGATAATGTTTCTGCGCTAAAGGATGCAGGATTTAATGTGCTAAATCTTGCTAATAACCACTGTATGGATTATGGAAGAGAAGGCTTAATAGACACTATTGAATATCTAAACAGTGCTGGAATTAAAACCTTTGGTGCAGGTAAAAACAGGGAAAGCGCAAGAAAGCCTCTATATATCAAAACAAAAAATACTGTAATTGGGTTTTTAGGGTTTTCAGCTTTTCCTTCAGAAGGGTATTTCTTTCTTGAAGATCAGCCTGATGTTGCGCAAGTTGATATAAAATCAATTGGAGAGGAAGTAAGAAGTGCAAAAGAGAAGTGTGATGTATTAATAGTTTCTTTTCACTGGGGAAGAGAGTTCGATTATTATCCTGTTGAAAGTCAAAAATCAGCGGCTCACATTTCTTTGGAAAGTGGTGCTGATATTGTAGTAGGGCATCATCCTCATGTAATACAAGGTGTAGAAGTTTACAAGGATAAACCAATATTTTATAGTTTGGGGAACTTTGTCTTTGACAGGCAGATTCCAAGGGGAACAGATGAAACGATTATGTTAGAACTTGAAATAGAAAAAGGCAAAATAAAAGAAATTGAACTTGTGCCAGTAAAGATTATTGATTGCCAGCCAATAGAACCTAGTTTTGATGAAGGTGTAAGAATACTTGAGAGATTACAATTGTATTCAGAAGGTATGGGCTCAGATATTAGTATAAGAGGGAACAAAGGCAATGTTTTGGTGCCAAAAACATTGCCTTTGAAAGAATAGGAGAGTTTCAAAAAAATACATATTAATTATTTCAGGTACAAAGCCCATTATGGAAGCTTTTAAGTTCCCAAGCATAGGTACATTATTTTGCTTCGGGGTTTTTCAAATAAAGTGTGTAATTTCTTTATTTTTTTATAGGAGGCCACTTAGACCGCCGATTTTTGAGTTATTAAAGATCTGTTTAATATTTGGAATAATCTAGCTATCTGTTTTTTGATTTTGCCTAAAACTGAAAAAATAAAATTAAGTTTGGTTTCCTTTGTTTTATTTTTCGATTAGGTGCTTCCAGTATCTTTTGGGGAGGAATTGTTTTTGAAGTTTGGGGTTAATCCTTTCTTTTATGCAGACGCTGTTGAAAAATTCTTTAAATAAATTTTCATACTCATCAGCTTTAGCAATTGGCTGTCTATAAATCTTTCCCGGAAGATCTGTTATAACACAATTAGATTTGTCATATACAGCTGCAATATTTCTCTTTACATCGTGTATTATCCAGTTTTGGTTTGAAAGCCTTTTGGAAAAATGTGAAATCAAAAGAGCCGTTACATTGTGGTGTGGCTCATATGATGCATAGTATAAATCATCATGAAGACTTTTAAACCTCAGTATTCCCAATATTAGATGTCTTTCTCTCTGGACTGATTTAGCTGCTTTATGCACAGGAAGTACTTTTTCATCTGAAAGATAAAGGTCTACCTTTTCACCTATTTTAAATCCAAATTTTAAGTATTTAAATATATCCTGACTAATACCTTTAATTTCTGAAAGATATGCGTGGTAAGTATTTTTTAAGGCGTTATAGGATATTTTTTTATGTATTGCCTCATAAACTTTTGATGCTTTTTCTTCGGATGTTTCAATTTTTACATTTGTTGCAAGCATTTGTAACTGCATATTTTTTTGTTCGGGAAAAATATTAGGAGATTCCCTCCTGTAATATGCTTCATATATAGCCGTTAGAAGGCCTTCAAAACTTCCGTCATAGTAGTAATTTATCATTATATCTCACCTGTTATACTCATAAAATTATCATTTACTGTAGGCATTTTATCAATCGTGGGAAAAAGCGAAATCTGTTCCCATTTAGGATTGGCGTCATAAGTTTTAACATTGTCTGTAAGGGCATACCTTATAAGTTTATCATTTATGTCTAGACCTCCATTATACTTGCCTTTACATGTAATAAAAAACTTAGCTCGTTTTAAAACAATACCCATCTTTTTCAGATCGTCATAATTTAATGATTTTACCTTTCGTGCCTTCAAAATTTTGTAGGCAGAACGAACCCCTATACCTGGAACACGAAGGAGCATTTCATAGTCAGCTTTATTTATTTCAACAGGGAAAAGGTTTATATTGTTAAGAGCCCAGTTTGCTTTTGGATCTAGTTTAATATCAAAGTTTGGAGTTTTCTCATCTAAAAGTTCTCCTGCACTAAATCCGTAAAACCTTAAAAGCCAATCGGCCTGATAAAGTCTGTGTTCTCTTAGTAATGGAGGATTGTTTATTGCAGGGAGATTTGGACTTGATGAATTAACTGGCACGTATGCAGAGTAGTATACTCTTTTTAATTTATAGTGTTGATATAATTTCTCAGATAGACGTATAATGCTTAAGTCATTTTCAGGGCTTGCGCCTACAATCATTTGAGTGCTTTGCCCAGCAGGAACAAAACCAGGTGCTCTTTTTATAATTTTTCTTTCATCTTTTTTTTCGATTATTTTTGATGTAATAAATCCCATAGGCTTTAGTATTGACTCCTTTTCTTTTTGAGGAGCTAGAAGTTTAAGGCTATTGTTAGAGGGAAGCTCAATATTTACGCTCATTCTATCTACCAGTATTCCAGTTGCTTCAATAATTCTAAGGTCAGCACCTGGAATAGCTTTTATATGTATATAACCGTTAAAACGATATTCTTCTCTTAAAAGTCGAACAGATTCATATAAAAGCTCCATGGTATAACTTGGGCTTTTTATAATAGAAGAACTTAAAAAAAGACCCTCTATGTAATTTCTTTTATAAAAGTTAATTGTAAGATTGGCAACTTCATTCGGTGTAAAAGAAGCTCTTGGAACATCATTTGATATCCTATTTACACAGTAGGAGCAGTCATAAATACAGTAATTTGTAAGGAGAATTTTCAAAAGAGAAATGCACCTTCCATCATCAGCCCAACTGTGACAAATGCCACAGGATGCGCCGTTACCAATTCCGCCCTTTGTGTTTTTTCTATTACTTCCACTAGAAGAACAGGACACATCATATTTTGCAGCACTAGATAAAATTTTTAGCTTTTCTTGAAGTTCCATAAAAAATTCCTCGTTTCAAAATTAGGTTTTATTACCACATTAAATTTATAAGTAAATTATACCACGCAAAACACAAAAAATCAAACATATGTTCGAAATATTAAAGTAGCAAAATAAAAGAAGGATTTCAGTTGTAAGTTGAAATCCTTCTTTTTGATTTTTAAATTAATAAATAAGCAAATTAAATTCCTCTTAAAGCTGACAACTTTGATTGTACATTGCTGGTTTTATCTGTGAGTTCTCTGTATATTTCTGCATGTTCATCTTTTCTAAAGTGTTTCATTGCATTTTCATATAGAGAAAGTGAGGTGGTAAGGTGATTTGTTTTGCTGTCTATTTCATAATATTCACAGTGTAAGTCTCCAAGATTTATTTTAACAATTCCAAGATGTTTTCCAAGTTCTCTGATTTTAGTAATGTCCTCCAACTCCTTGATTGCTTTTTGGAGGTTTGAACGTTTAGAAGATGTTTTTGATAATTCGTAATAGCATTTTGACGTACCCAGCTTTGTTTTAGCGTAAACTGCAGGATTTTTTATAACAAGTATATTTTTACGCAAGCTATTATATATGAATAAAGCTAATTGAATTTGTTTCATATTGAATAGTTTGTCTGCTAATTTAATGAACAACAATATAAATTTTATAGAAAAAGATGAAATAAAATTATATATCTCATATAAAAGTGCTGACGTAATTAGTAGTATAAAAAATTGGAATATTATGTTTATAATAAAATTGTTCAATGTATAGTATGGAAGATATTCTTCAAATAGATAAATGCAAATAATTAGTAATCCGAATAAAATAAAGGATAAACTAATTAACCAAAAAGCTTTTGGCTTATATGAAAAATTCCATTTGGTAAAAAGTTTTGAAAGGATTATTTCTGCGATTTTTTCTACAATAGTAAGAATGACAGTAATGATAATTATGTCGATACCTATTAAGTAGTCTTTCACATTAATGGTTTCAGTTACAGGTCTATTAGTAAAAAGCAAATAGTTGATTCCTAGCACTATTATGGTTGATAATAGCACCAAAATGTTTTTCCTTATCCTCATATAAATCTCCCCTTAAAAAAAACAAAATATATATAAAGTATCTTAATAGAAACACTTTATAACAAAATTATTAACTCATCTTAGCTAAGCTAAATATTATCTATATAGTTTTGTATTAAACCTACTTGATGTAAAGATTATTTTGTGAAATCATGTAAAACATAGTCATAAAAAATAAGTATTTTGCATTTTATGGTATAATTACTCGAGTACTATAAATTAATTATACCATGTTAACAAAATAAACGGAATATTTTATTATTAAATTATAAACTTTCTTTCCATAAAAAGCATTTTAATCACATTAAGGCAAAATAAAAAACACTTTGCAACTGGAGTTTCAAAAAAGCAAAAGAATAACGGAGAAGTAATGTTAAAGTTTTGAGTTCTGATTAAATATCTTCTCATTTTGATTCCATCTAATTAATCCCAAAACAACAGAAATAATAGTGCACAAAAACGTATAAAGAAAGATACTTGTTAAAAAATCAAGAGGAAAAACAAAGTATAGATTTTTTTCTCTAATTATTCCTTTTACTAAAGGTAAGACTATTGCAAGGGGAAATGCTGCTGACAAAATCCAATGAGTTAGTATGTAAACAGACTTTCCTTGATACTTTATTTTAGCCCAGTCGTCTTTGTTGTATATACGCAAAATGTTACCTCCTTTTTTTTATATAAAAATATTATATAATTATAATAAGAAATAGTAAATAACTTGTTTACCAGTTACAATTTATAAGGCAGGAAAGCGTATTGTACGAAATTAAATAGTTTTATAGAGCTAGAAAAACATAGTCCATATTTGGTAGTGTTTCGCAAAAAGTTATGATATACTATTTTTAAAATTTTTTCTGTTGATTAATTTGAATTGGGGGGTTTTATATGAATTATGCTGGGTTTTGGGAAAGGTATTTTGCTAGATTGATAGATTCATTTTTGAGTCTACCACTATTTATAATTAACTTTTGTTTTTTGTCAAACAATTCTGGTGTTGCAATAATGATAAATGCTCTAATAATACTATATATTACATTATCAGTGTTTTATACAGGTAAAACACTTGGCAAAAAGGTTATGGGATTAAAAGTATTAAAAACTAATGGGAATAAAGTCACGCTATCAAATTCATTTTTAAGGGAAGTATTTACCATTATTAATGTCTTGGTTATCTCATTACATTATTTTATACCAGTAGTTAAGTCCTATTATATATATTTAACAATATTTTTATATCTAGAACAGTTAGCTTATTATATTACAGTAAAACGTAAAGCTATACATGACTTAATTGGTGACACAGTAGTAGTATATAATGAAAAAAGGTAACAAAAAAAGTGTTTATTGTATAATTAAAAAGAGAAAGATGTTGATTGTAAAATAAAATGGTTAAATTTAGTCAATGAAAGAGATAAGATGTTTTTAGGTTTTTGAATATGTAAGGGTATTTACAATAATTTATTTTTTGTTTATAACTGTACTTAAAGTTATTGTGATATTATATAGTATATGTAAGAAATGTAATTTTAGTATTGGAGGGGTAAATTAAATGGGGTTTTCACCTTATGGTATGGATGACATGCTTTTTAGTATTGTACCTGTAATTATTGTGTTAGGGTTTATAATTATTTTTGGTTTGATTATTGTAAATGCTATAAAGGGAATAGGTCAGTGGCAAAAAAATAATGACTCTCCTGTTTTAACAGTTAATGCAACTGTGGTTACAAAAAGGGAAGATGTTAGTACTTATCACCGTAATAGTAGTTCAGACAGTATGAGTCATGTATCATCTTCTACTACATATTATGTTACATTTGAAGTTGAAAGTGGTGATCGTTTAGAATTCGAAGTTTGTGATAAGGAGTATGGAATGTTGGTGGAAAATGATTTTGGCAAACTTACATTTCAAGGTACACGTTATTTAGGATTTGAACGCAATAGGGGTTGAGAAAATCAAATAAGGAAAAACCAAGGGAGCTAGATGCACCCTTGGTTTTATTTTGCTTGTGATTAATTAAATTTTACGGTATTTAGTATATCTTGAACAGCTTTTTTATCTTCATCATTAGAATAAGATAGGATAAAACTCAAGGCATAACCTTTTTCAATAATTGAGTAGTATTTTTGAGTGACTCTCATTTCTCCAGCTTCTATATAGGTTTCCATAACATAAAAATCTTTATTTCCAACTTTTTCAGTGGATATATCTTTTTCAAATATGTAAGGAACTTGTGTTTTTTCTAGTAGTTTTTTTGATTCCTCTAAATAGCCTTTACCATCTTTCACGTTTTGGAAAAATGATAATTTTTCTGCTAACGACATAAAGTTAGTATTGAAATCAACTTCAGTATTCAAAGGATGTTTGTATGTTGATATCAAATATACACTTCTAAATTCATTGTTTCTTAATGCTTCTTCAAAATCCTTATTTTCTCCGGCAACAACTTCTCTGCCTTCGTTCATGAGTTCTTTCTTTTCGTCCTCACTAAGCACAGTCCAGCTTTCTGGTAACTCAAGAGTCATATTAAAGTATTCGTTTGAATATTTTGTACCCTCCATAGTTCCAAGATCAAGGCTTTTTTTTGATAGATTTGAACAGCCTACTACAGATAGTAATGCTGCAACGACCAATACAAGTATTATTATTTTTGTTTTTCTCATATTTCCTCCTAAAATTATTATTTTGAATGTAAATTTTTATAATAATTGAAAATTATTCAATGAATTATATTATAGATATCGATTTGTTTATTGTCAACTAAAAACTTTTTTGATTTTTTGAGAAGAAAAATCTGAAATCTTTTATTGAGAAGAAAAGAAGAAAGAAAAAAAGAAAAATAATATGTTGACAAAAAAACTCAAAATTTGATAGAATAATGGTTGTTATTATAGTAAATTATGCCAAATATTAAAGTGGATATATAAGCAGGTCGAATTATTTAACAAAAGTTACAAAAAATCTATTAATGAATCAATTAATTATAATATATGTAAGATTATAAAAGCTGCATATTGTTGTTTATTGTATATGATAGAAGTATTATTATACGAATTTTCTAGGTTCTACACTATTGTATAAATAGAATAAAAAGTAATCAAAATTATTATATAGCTATAGAGTTGGATAAATAAAAGCACTATCTTAAAAATTACTAGGGGGTATTTTATGATTAGGATTTGCAGATTTATGTGTTTTATCCTTGTGATTTCCTTGCTTACAACAATTTTTCCGCTTGATTGTGTTAGTTATGAAAAACAAATAATGAATAGTGAAAATAAAAATGATTTGAAAAGTACGGAAGTAAATCAATCACAACCCTTTTCTGTAACTAAGTCTGTATATAAGGATGAGAATTTAGATTCAACCGAAACTGATATTGATCCAATTACTTCTTTTCCGTCTATAAAAGTAACACCTGAACCTATAAAAGCTAATATCACTTCAGATATAACAAACAAGAATCAACAAAATTCTACTATAACAAATGTAATCACTGATAAGGAGCTTATACTAAATGAAGTAGAGAATAATGATACATATGAAAAAGCTCAGGAAATAGAATTAGGTAAAAAAATAAATGGGACTATATTTGATGAGTTTGATTTAGATTATTATAAAATTTATCTTGATAAAAACTCTACAATTGAATTTATTCTAGAGAAGCCAGATGATTCTAGTTTGAGAGTAATGATAACTGATAGTAGTAAAAATTGTTGTTATGACAGTAAGCTTAATAATGATGCTATATGGTTAGAAGCTGGTACATATTATATTTGTGTAAAAAAAACAAACTTATTTATGGGAGATTACAGATTTAGTATTATAGATATACCTGTTGAGGTTATTACAATAGATAAAAATTGGACTTTAAATAAGGATATAGTAATAGAGGATGACTTAAATATACTAAGTGGTGAAATAGATTTAAATGGGAAAACCCTAACAGTTGAAGGTGATTTGTATTTGAGAAGAGGAAGTCTCAAAATAAATGGAGGAAAGTTAATAGTAAAAGGAGATTTTAGGCAACAAGAAAGAAGCATAGAAGAAGGAGAAGAAAAATACTCTGTATCATACTCTTACCTTGTAATGAGCAATGAAAAAGATTATATACTTATAAATGGTGATTACACAACACAAAGTGATTATAATCATGAAGGAAAATTGAATAAAGGGACAATAGAAATAAAAGGAGATTTTAAACAAATTAAAAGTCGATATAGTTCATCATATAACTTTAATTGTAGTGGAGAGCATAAAGTGAAATTGACAGGAGATAAGGAACAAAAAGTGAGTTTTGAAAGTTGCCAATATTCGTATTTTAATATATTAGAAATAGCAAATAGTTCAGAAGAAGGAGTAGTGTTTGAGACAGAAGCATTTGTAGATGAAGAATATATAAATGAGAGAACACCAATAAGAAATAAAGAGAATTTAAAACTGTCATTAGAAGGAGTGTATAAATCAGATAAATGGTCAGGAGGAGGTTGTATATTTAAAAGCAGTGTACTACAAAATGATACTGTGGTGAAGGAAGATTTAAATATACAAGCAGATTTAGATTTAGATGGGAAAACACTAACAGTTGAAGGTGATTTGTATTTGAGAAGAGGAAGTCTCAAAATAAATGGAGGAAAGTTAATAGTAAAAGGAGACTTTAGGCAACAAGAAAGAAGCATAGAAGAAGGAGAAGAAAAATACTCTGTATCATACTCTTACCTTGTAATGAGCAATGAAAAAGATTATATACTTATAAATGGTGATTACACAACACAAAGTGATTATAATCATGAAGGAAAATTGAATAAAGGGACAATAGAAATAAAAGGAGATTTTAAACAAATTAAAAGTCGATATAGTTCATCATATAACTTTAATTGTAGTGGAGAGCATAAAGTGAAATTGACAGGAGATAAGGAACAAAAAGTGAGTTTTGAAAGTTGCCAATATTCGTATTTTAATATATTAGAAATAGAGAATAGTTCAGAAGAAGGAGTAGTGTTTGAGACAGAAGCATTTGTAGATGAAGAATATATAAATGAGAGAACACCAATAAGAAATAAAGAGAATTTAAAACTGTCATTAGAAGGAGTGTATAAATCAGATAAATGGTCAGGAGGAGGCTGT
>Ga0207799_100307_pt1 | contig 24907 bp, 22 predicted proteins | sample TtanPargueraPR_4_FD_187742 | JGI IMG/M metagenome (GOLD analysis project Ga0207799, IMG submission 187742) | Aerobic enrichment media microbial communities from Bioluminiscent Bay, La Parguera, Puerto Rico - Tt and M2 (SPAdes) | ecosystem: Environmental > Aquatic > Marine > Unclassified ...
GGGGGGGGGGATGAGGCGCGGCCGGTCCCTGTGCGGGGCCGGCCGCGTTTTTTCAGTTCTTCTTCTGGAAGGCGATCATCACCAGCGCCAGCAGCGACGAGCCGATCATCAAGAGCAGCGACACCGCGTTCAGCACGGGGGTCGAGCCCTCCTTCAGCCGGTCGAACATGGTGATGGTCAGCGGCGCGTCCGAGCCCACCAACATCAGCGTGGTGTTGAAATTCTCAAAGCTCATCAGGAAGGCTACCACGAAGGCGCCGATCATCGCGGGCGCGAGGAACGGCAGGGTCACGGTGCGCACCGCGGTCAGGTGCCCGGCGCCGAGGTTCAGCGCCGCCTCTTCGAGGCTTTCGTCGAACTTGCGCAGCCGGGCCGCGATCACCAGCGTCGCGATGGTGGTAATGAAGGAGAACTGGCCGAGGATGACCAGCATCAGCCCGGGGCGCAGCGCCTCGATGTCCCAGCCCAGCCCATCCTCGAACCCGTTGGCCGCCGTGCTGGAAAACACCAGGATCGAGATGCCCAGCACGATGCCCGGGATAACCAGCGGCAGCAGCATCAGGATATAAAGCAGCCCGCGCAGCCGGAATTGGTGGCGGTTGAACAGGAAGGCGTTGCAGGTGCCCACCGCCACGGACAGCAGCGAAACGCAGAGCCCGACAAAGGCCGAGGTACCGATCGAGCGCAGGATCGGGCGTTCGTGGAACACGCCGATCATCGGCCGCTCTTCACCGAAGAACCAGTTCCAGGTGAAGCCCTCCCAGGGCAGCGAGGGGAACTGGCTGTCGTTGAACGCAAAGACCGACACCACCGCCAGCGGCAGCGCGAGATAGACGAAGAACAGCGCCACATAGGCGCTGTAGGCGAGGCGGACGGCGCGGGGTTGTTGAATACTCGGGATCATGGCGCGGCTACCCCATCGTTTTCTCGAGCGTCTGGCCGGTCAGGCGCAGCACGGCCCAGACGATGAAGGAAGACAGCAGCAGCAGCATGAAGCCAAAGGCCGCCCCCAGCTCCCAGTTGAAGCGCACGATGAACTGCGAATAGATCAGCTCGGTGAACCACAGGCTTTCCTTGCCGCCCAGCATGGTCGGCGTCAGGTAGTTGCCCAGCGACAGCATGAAGACCACGATGCAGCCCGAGACGATGCCGGGCATGGCGTGCGGGATGACGATCTCGCGCAGGATGCTGGGGCCGCTGCCGCCGAGGTCGTAGCCCGCCTCGATAATGCTGTCATCGAGGCTTTCCAGCGTGGTCACCAGCGGCACCACCATGAACAGCATCGAGGTGTAGACGAGTCCCACCATCATGGCGACGTCGTTATACAGCATCTCGACCGGCCCATCGACGAGGCCCATCCACTGCAGCAGGCTGCTGAAGACGCCGGTCTCGCGCAGCAGGATCATCCAGCCGAAGGTGCGCACCAGTTCCGACACCCAGAACGGCACGAGGCAGAGCAGGAACAGCGCCGACTGCATCCGGCCCTTGGCGATCTTGGCGATGTAATAGGAGACCGGGAAGGCGATCAGCAGCGTCAGCGCCGTCGCCAGCACCGACATCAGCGCCGTGCGCAGGAAGGTCCAGAGATAGAGCGGCTCGGTCAGGAAGGCGAGGTAGTTGGCGAGGCTGGTCTGGTATTCGCCCACGCCCACGCGTTCGCGCAGCGACACCAGCAGCATGTCGATATGGGGGATGATGATCAGCAGCGACAGCCACAGCACCAGCGGCGTCAGCAGCAGGATCAGCCCCAGTCTGGATTGCGCGCCCATCTCAGGCCCCGCCCGTCGCAAAGCAGTTGGCCTGGTCGCCGCCCCAGCCGATATTGACCGTGGCGCCGCGGGTCAGGGCCGCGTATTCGCCCGATTGCGGCAGGGCGACCTCGATCTCGGCGCCGTTGCTGTCGTCGCGCACCAGGATGCGGCTGGCCGCGCCGTTGAACAGCAGGCTGGTGACGGTGCCCGAGATCCGGTTGTCGAAATGCGCCACCTCGTCCTCGTCATGGGCGACGCGGATCGCCTCGGGGCGGACGAAGATCTCGGCGCTGTCGCCGGGGTTCAGGGCGCGTCCGTGGCGCGCGCCCTTCATCACGATGCCAGTCTCGGTGCGCAGTTCCAGCGCGTCGCCGTTCACCCGTTCGACCTTGCCGCGCCAGCGGTTGGACTCTCCGACGAAGCCGGCGACGAAGGCGGTCTCGGGGCGGTAATACAGCTCGCGCGCGGTGCCCAGCTGTTCGAACCGGCCGTGGTTCATCACGGCGATCTGGTCGGACATCACCAGCGCCTCTGACTGGTCGTGGGTGATGTAGACGAAGGTGGTGTTGAAGGCGCTTTGCAGCTTCTTCAGCTCGATCTTCATATGCTCGCGCAGCTTGAGGTCGAGCGCGCCCAGCGGCTCGTCCAGCAGCAGCACGTCGGGCTCCAGCACCATGCAGCGCGCGATGGCGACCCGCTGCTTCTGGCCGCCCGACAGCTCGTCGACCTTGCGGTTGCCGATGCCCGGCAGGCCGATCCGCTCCAGCGCCTCGTCGACCTTGCGGGCGATCTCGGGCTTGGGCATCCCGGCGCGGCGCAGGCCGTAGCCGATATTCTCGGAGATGGTCATCATCGGGAACAGCGCGAGGTGCTGGAACACCATGTTCACCGGCCGCTTGTTCGGCGGCACGTTCAGCACCGACTTGCCCTTGATCCGGATATCGCCGCCGGTGGGCTCCAGGAACCCCGCGATCATCCGCATGATCGTGGTCTTGCCGCAGCCCGAGGGGCCGAGGATCGAGAAGAAAGAGCCGGGCGGCACCGCGAAGGAGACATCCTTCACCGCGGTGGTGGCGTCAAATTTCTTGGTGAGGTTCGCGCATTCAAGATCGGGGATCATCGGGGCTTCGGCTTTTCGGGAAAAGGAAACGGCACCCGCCCGGGCGGGTGCCGTCATGTGTTGGAGATGGTTCAGTTGGCGGCCTTGACCCGGTCGAGGGCGGCGCCCTCGATCACTTCCAGGCCGGCGGGCACCGGCGGGTACCACTTGATGTTGTCCACCGCTTCCGGCGGGAAGCTGGCCTGGTAGCGGGCCTTCAGATCGGCCGAGACGAATTCATCCGCGCCTTTCGAGGCGGTGAAGTTGCCGGCGGCATCGGTGATCATCGCCGCGATCTCGGGCTGCATGACGAAGTTAATCCACTTGTAGGCGGCGTCCTCGGCCTTGGTCTTCTTGGGCAGGACAAAGGTGTCGATCCAGCCCAGCGCGCCCGAGGCCGGCGCCACGAAGGTGATGTCGGGGTTGTCGGCGTTCAGCTTCCAGCCGCCGGTATCCCAGGCCATCGAGGCCACGACCTCGCCCGAGCGCAGCAGGCCCATCAGCTCGTCCCCGCCGCCCCAGTAGGTCTTCACGCCGGGCTTGCATTCGATCAGCTTGGCCTCGACCTGGTCGATGATCGCCTTGTAGGCGGCCTCATCGCCATAGGCGGCGAAGGGATCGAGCCCCATCGAGAAGGCAAAGCCGATCAGCGTCGGGCGCTTCAGGCGGTAGGAGACCTTGCCGGCCACCGCATCGCCGCACAGGTCGGTGTAGTCCTTGACCATGCCGGCCTTCGCGGTGTCCAGCACCAGGCCGCTGGTCCCCCAGACATGGGGCACGCCGTAGACCTCGCCACCCACGGTGGTGTTGCCCTTGGTGGCCTCCAGCATCGAGGGGATGAACAGCGAGGCGTCGATCTTGGACAGGTCGATCGGCTTGTAGATGCCGAACTCGGCCTGCGGGCCGGCGATGCGGTCCTGGCTGGGCTGGGCAAGGTCGAAGCCGCCGCCGCCGGTGGCGCGCAGCTTGGCGATCATTTCCTCGTTGTTCGACTTGGTCACCTCGACGGTGATGCCGGTTTCCTTTTCGAACATCTCGACGACGTTCTCGGGGGCATAGCCGCCCCAGGTCAGCAGGCGCAGGGTCTCGGCGCTGGCTGCATCGGTCATCCCCGCCACGGCGGCGACGGCAGCCGACAGCACCAGCGACATCTTGGTCTTGAACAGTTTCATTTTTCGCTCCCTATCAATTGGGCCCTTCAGATGTGTGCGGCAACTGCCACGAATTGACGACAGTTTTGCGACACTCCGAAAGGATTTCGCCCTTTCGCGCCACTTTCCTTTTTTTTCGGATGCAGCGATCGAACCTTCGGAATTCATCTTTATTGATCAAAAGATAAAACTCTTAAGATCTGAGCTGTCAACGACTCAATCCCCGCCAGGTAGCGCCCGGCAGGTTAACCTTGCGGCAATAACGGGCCCGGCCTGCGTCAGACGCCGAGGTATTTCCCGGCCACCTCGGCATTGAGATCGGAAAAGGCGCCGCTCCAGACCGAGCGGCCGCGTTCGAGGATCACGGCCTTGTCGGCGACCTGCGAAAGCTCGCGCAGGGACTTGTCGATCACCAGGATCGAAAGGCCGGTTTCGCGCTTGATCCGGGCGATCACCTCCCAGATCGACTGGCGCAGGATGGGGGCGAGGCCCTCGGTCGCCTCGTCGAGGATCAGCAGCTTGGGGTTGGTCATCAAGGCCCGCCCGATGGCCAGCATCTGCTGCTCGCCGCCCGACAGCAGCGCTGCGCGCTGGCCCGCCCGCTCGGCCAGCCGCGGGAAGAGGTCGTGCACCCGCCCCAGCGTCCAGTCGCCCGGCCGCGCCGCGGCGATCAGGTTCTCGTGCACCGTAAGATTGGCAAAGCACCGCCGCCCCTCGGGCACCAGCCCGACGCCCAGCCGCGCCACCTCATGCGCGGGCATCCCCGCCAGCAACTGGCCGTCAAACCGCACCAGCCCGGCGCTCTGCGGCAGCAGGCGGCAGATGACCTTGACCGTGGTCGACTTGCCCATGCCGTTACGCCCCATCAGCGCCAGCACCTCGCCCTCCTCCAGCGTCAGGTCGACGCCGAACAGCGCCTGGGTTGCGCCATAGGCCGCTTCCACCCCTTCCACCGCCAGCAGGCTCATGTCTCCGCCTCCTCGCCCAGATAGGCCTCGCGTACGGCCTGGTTGGCGCGGATATCCTGCGCGGTGCCGGTGGCGATGACCTGGCCGTAGACCAGTACGCTGATACGGTCGGCCAGGGCAAAGACCGCGTCCATGTCGTGTTCGACCAGCAGGATCGGGGCCTCGTCGCGCAACCCGCCGAGGAATTCGGTCAGCTGCTTCGACCCCTCGCCGCCCAGCCCCGCCATCGGCTCGTCCATCAGGAAGGCCTTGGGCTTCAGCGCCAGCGCGACGGCGACCTCGAGCTGCCGGCGCTGGCCGTGGCTCAGCTCGGCGGTGCGCATCGCGCCAAGCTCGGACAAGCCGACGCGGCCCAGCGCCTCCTCGGCGGCCTCCAGCAGCGCGCCGTTGTCCAGCACGGGCCGCCAGAACCGCATCGCGCGGCCGCGCGCGGCCAGCGCGCCCAGCACCACGTTCTGCAGCACCGTATGCTCCATCGCCAGCGCCGAGATCTGGAAGGTCCGCCCCAGCCCCAGCCGCGCCCGCGCGCCCGTGGTCAGCCCGGTCACGTCGCGCCCGGCAAAGCGGACCTCGCCCCTGTCGGGCCGGATATTCCCGGCGATCTGGCCGATCAGCGTGGATTTCCCCGCCCCGTTCGGCCCGATCAGCGCGTGGATCTCGCCCGCGCGTAGGTCCAGCGACACGCCGTCGGTCGCCTTCAGCGCGCCGAAGGATTTTTCGAGGTTCCGGACGGAGAGGACGGGCTCAGTCATGCGCCGCCTCCGCCTTCGCGATCTGGCCGATCAGCCCGCCCCGGGCGAACAGCACCACGATCAGAAGCAGCGCGCCCAGGTAGATGTGCCAGAACTCCGACAGCGCGCCCAGCCAATGCTCCAGCAGGATGAACAGGGCCGCGCCGGCCACCGGGCCGCACAGCCGCGCCACGCCCCCGAGGATGACGAAGACCATGATCTCGCCGCTGGTCTGCCAGCTGAACATCGCCGGGCTGACGAAGCGGTTGAGATCGGCGAAAAGCGCCCCCGCCAGCCCCGTGATCGCCCCCGACAGGACGAAGGCCACCAGTTGCAGCCGGTAGGGCGACAGGCCCACCGCCTCGACCCGCGCGGGCACCTGCCGCGCCGCCATCAGCGCCAGCCCGAAGGGCGCGCGGCCAAGGCGCGCAACGAACAGCAGCACAAGGCAGAGAAGGACGAAGCACAGGCCGAAGAACTGGATCGGGTCCAGCGTGTTCAGCCCCGGAAACCCGTTGCGCACATAGATCGACAGACCGTCCTCGCCGCCATAGGCGGGCCAGGAGATGGCGAAATAGTAAAGCATCTGGCCGAAGGCGAGCGTCACCATGATGAAATAGGCCCCGGTCGTGCGCAGCGACAGCGCGCCGATCACCAGCGCGGCAAGGGCACTGCTGACGATCGCCACCAGCCAGATCACGGGCATGGATTTGGTGCCCTCGATCAGCAGGGGGGCCTCCATCAGCGGCGTGTAATTCTGGGCGTGGCTGGCGAGGATGCCCATCGCATAGCCGCCGATCCCGAAGAACGCCGCGTGACCGAGGCTGATCATGCCGCCCAGGCCCAGCGTGATGTTCAGCCCGACGCCCGCCAGCGCCAGGATCGCCACCTTGGTCGCCAGCGTGATGGTGAAGGGCTGGTCCAGCCCCCAGGCCGCCAGCGCCGTCGCCAGCAGCCCGGCCAGCAGAATTGCGTTGATATGCCGTTCCCGCATCTAGGCCACCCCGAACAGGCCCTTGGGGCGGAACAGCAGCACCCCGGCCATCAGAATGTAGATCGCCATCGAGGCCAGCGCCGAGCCGACGGTGGTCGCCGCCGAAGGCTCCATGAACAATCCGAACAGCCCGGGCAGAAAGCTGCGCCCCAGAGTATCGGTCAGCCCCACCAGCAGCGCGCCGATGAAGGCCCCCTTGACCGATCCGATGCCGCCGATGACGATCACCACGAAGGCCAGGATCAGCACCGGCTCTCCCATGCCGACCTGCACCGACTGGATCGCGCCCACCAGCGCGCCCGCCAGCCCCGCCAGCGCCGCGCCCAGCGCGAAGACCAGCGTGTAAAGGCGCGTGATGTCGATCCCCAGCGCCGCGATCATCTCGCGGTCGGCCTCGCCCGCGCGGATCTGGATGCCGATCCGGGTGCGCCCGATCAGCAGGAACAGCCCCGCCGCGATCACCAGCCCGGCCAGGATGATCACCAGCCGGTAGAGCGGATACTGGATGCCGCCGGGCAGCGTGACCGGCCCCGACAGGTAGTCCGGCACGTCGAGGAACAGCGGGAAGGAGCCGAAGATCCACCGCGTCCCTTCGGAAAAGATCAGGATCAGGGCAAAGGTCGCCAGCACCTGGTCGAGGTGGTCGCGGTCATAGAGCCGTCGGATCACCCCCACCTCGATCACCGCGCCCGCGGCCGCAGCCGCAGCCAGGCTTGCCGCCAGCGCCAGCAGGAACGACCCCGTGGCCCCCGCCACCGCGGCCGCCGCGAAGGCGCCCACCATGTAGAGCGAGCCATGCGCCAGGTTGATCAGCCCCATCACCCCGAAGATCAGGGTCAGCCCGGCGGCCATCAGAAACAGCATGACGCCAAGCTGCAGGCCGTTCAGCACCTGTTCGAAAAGAAGGAGAGATGACATCCGCCCGTCCCGTCAGGGGACCGGGCGGCACGCGGCCGCCCGGTCCCCGGGTCTTCTTACATCTTGCACTCGTCCACGTAGGCGTTCGAGCGGTCCTCGATCGCCACGCCGACGATCTTGTTGGTGATCACGTCGCCTTCCTTGATCACCTCGCGGACATAGATGTCCTGGATCGGATGGTTGTTCGGCGCGAAGGAGAAGTCGCCGCGGACCGAGTCGAACTCGGCGGCCTTCAGCGCGGCGCGGAAGGCGTCGGCGTCCGAGATATCCGCCTTGGCCAGGGCCGAGATCAGCAGGTTGGCGGTGTCAAAGCCCTGCGCGGCATAGAGCGACGGCAGGCGGCCATACTCGGCCTGGAAGGTTTCGACGAAACCCTTGTTGGCGGCGTTGTCGATATCCTTGCTCCACTGCGAGGTGTTCTTCACGCCCAGCGCGGCCTCGCCCACGGCGCCCAGGATCCCCTGGTCGAAGCTGAAGGCCGGGCCCACGACCGGCAGGTCCACGCCGCTGTCGGCGTATTGCTTCATGAAGGAAATCCCCATGCCGCCGGGCAGGAAGAAGAACACGCTGTCCGCGCCGGAGGCCCGGATCTGCGCGATCTCGGCGGCATAGTCGGTCTGGCCCAGCTTGGTATAGACCTCGCCCGCCAGCTCACCGGTGTAGAACCGCTTGAAGCCGGTCAGGCTGTCCTTGCCCGCCGGGTAGTTCGGGGCGAGGATGAAGGGCTTCTTGTAGCCGGCATTGGCCAGGTAGGCGCCGGCGGCCTCGTGCAGGTTGTCGTTCTGGTAGGCCACCGAGAAATAGTTGGGATTGCAGCCCTTGCCCGCCAGCGCCGAGGGCGCGGCGTTGACCGAGAGGTAGAACTTGCCCTGCGCCACCGCGGCCGGCACAACCGCCATCGCCAGGTTCGACCAGATGATGCCGGTCAGCACATCCACCTTGTCCGACTGGATCATCTTGTCGGCCAGTTGCACCGCGATGTCGGGCTTGCGCTGGTCATCTTCGATGATGACCTCGATCCCGGCGTCGCCCGCCTGCTTGACCGCCAGCATGAAGCCGTCGCGCGCATCGATGCCGAGGCCGGCGCCGCCGCCCGAAAGCGTGGTGATCATGCCGACCTTGACGCCCTCGGCCTGGGCCGACGCCGCGCCCAGCGCCAGTGCGGCGGCAACCGCGGCGGTCGAGATGGATTTTACGATTTTCATTGGTCTCTCCTGTTGGTGAAGATGTGGCCCCGTTGACCGGGGCCGAATGTCATGTCTGTTCGGAAAGGGGCGCTGCGCCCGCCATGCGGCCTCAGAACGCCTTGAAGGTCAGGGTGGTGTAGGTGCGCTCGATCCCGTCGATATCCAGCAGGTTGTCGTTGATGTATTTCCCCACATCCTCGCCCTCGGGGACATACATCTTCAGCAGCAGGTCATACTGGCCGCTGACCGAGTAGAGCTCGGAATGAATCTCGCGCAGGGCGATCGCATCGGCCACGTCATAGGTGGAGCCGGGGCGGCACTGGATCTGGATGAACAGGCAGGTCATGGCAGTCCTCTCTTGGTGGCGTGCGGTCAGGTGACGCGCGATACGGTCTGGTATTTCGCGTCCTGCCACAGCTCGTTTGTTATCACATCCTCAATGGTTTCGGCGGCGCTGACAATATCCCCCTCGTCGAGATAGAGCGGGGTGAAGCCAAAGCGCATGATGTTCGGGGCCCGGAAATCGCCGATCACGCCGCGGTCGATCAGGGCCTGCATGGCGGCATAGCCGTGCTCGAAGGCAAAGGAAACCTGCGAGCCGCGCGCCTGCGCGTCGCGCGGCGAGGCCAGCGTCAGTTGCGGGCAGCGGGCCTCGACCTCGACGATGAAGCGTTCGGACAGGGCGATGGAGGCGGCGCGGATATCGGCCATCTCCACCCCGTCCCAGACGCTCAGCGCCTGCTGCAGGATCGAAAGCTGGACGATGGGCGGCGTGCCCACCCGCAGCCGCTCGGTCGACATGGCGGGGCGATAGCCCGGCTCCATCGCGAAGGGCGCGTCGTGGCCCATCCAGCCGGCGAGCGCGGGCTGGACATCGGTCACGATGTCCGGGCGGGCATAGATGAAGGCGGGCGCGCCGGGGCCGCCGTTGAGGTATTTGTAGCTGCAGCCGACCGCGAACTCGGCGTGGCTCGCCGCCAGGTCCACAGGCACCGCGCCTGCGCTGTGGGCGAGATCCCAGATCATCACCGCGCCGGCCTCATGCGCACGGGCCGTGATCGCGTCCATGTCATGCATCCGGCCCGAGCGGTAATCGACATGGGTCAGCATGACCACGGCCACCTCGTCGGTGATCGCCTCGGCCACCTCGTCGGGCGCGGGGGTGCGCAGCTCATAGTCCTTGCCGATGGTGTCGATCAGCCCCTGCGCCATGTAGAGGTCGGTGGGGAAATTGCCGCTGTCCGACAGGATCACCCTGCGCCCGGGGCGCATCCTCAGCGCCGCCGCCAGCGCCTGGTAGACCTTGATCGACAGCGTGTCGCCCGTGGCGACCGAGCCCTCGGGCGCGCCGATCAGACCGGCGATCCGGTCACCCACGCGCTTGGGCAGCGAGATCCAGTCGGCACTGTTCCACGCCTTGATCAGTTCGCCGCCCCATTCCTCGCGGATCACGCCCAGCGCCCGCTCGGCCGCGCCCCTGGGCAACGGGCCCAGCGAGTTGCCGTCGAGGTAGATCACCCCCTCGGGCAGGTCGAACAACTCTTTGCGCGGAAGTGCCGTGCCGCCCATGTCTCCCCCCTGGTCCTCTCGCGCCTGCCGCCCGGCGCGGGCCTCGTTCCGTCCTCGTGCCCGGCGATGATTACCAGATCGGGCGGGAAATGCACCGCGCCTTTTCGAACCGCCGCCACCCGCGCGGCACGGCGGCCACAGCACCGACCCCGACGCCCATCGGAGAATGCGCGGATATCATTTGTCAATTTGATTTGACAAATGTATCGGGCTAGTCAGATAACCGGGCGACAGCAGATCATGGAGCGGGGACGAGCCATGCAGAACGAGAAATCCACCGAAGAGGTCGCGCTTGGCATCCGGCGGCGGGTGTTCGAGCACTCGATGCGGAACAATGGCGGCTATCTCAGCCAGGCCTGCTCGGCCGCCGAGCAGCTTGCCTTCCTCTACAACGAGGCGCTGAACCTCGGCCAGCCGACGCTGCCGATGATCCCCCGCCCCTTCTCGGGCGTGCCCTCGGCCGACAACCCCGACTACGTGACCGGCGCGGGCTACAACGGCCCGTTCGAGGCGCATTTCGACCGCCTGTTCATCGCCCCGGCCCACTACGCGCTGGTCGCCTATGCCACGCTGATCGAGGTCGGCCGGATGGCCCCCGAGGGGCTGGAGATGTTCAACAAGGACGGCTCCTCGGTCGAGATGATCGGGGCCGAGCACAGCCCCGGCATGGAGGTACACAACGGCACGCTGGGGATCGGGCTGTCCACCGCGGCGGGGCTGGCCTGGGGCCGCAAGCGGCTGGGCGAGACCGGCGAGGTCTGCGTGTTCATGTCCGACGGCGAGGTGCAGGAGGGCCAGACCTGGGAGGCCGTGCAGGCCGCCGCCCATCACGGCATCGACAATCTCTGGGCCCTCATGGACGTCAACAACCAGCAATGCGACGGCGCGATGGACAGCGTGATGGAGGTCGGCGACATCGCCACCAAGCTGCGCGATTTCGGCGCCGTGGTGGTGGAGATCGACGCCCATGACATCGACGCCATGCGCCAGGCCAGGGCCGAGCCGCACGAGGGCCGCCCGCTGATCATCCTCGCCCATTCCTCGCCCACGCAGGGCATGGAGTTCCTGCGCCGCCGCTTCCCGCGCCTGCATTACGTGCGCTTCAAATCCGACGAGGAGCGCGCCGAGATGAACCACGCAATCGCCGCCGAATTGGGCATCGACCCGATCGACTACGGCCAGTGAGGAGAGACGCGATGGTCGAAATGGTCAACCGCCCTTATGCCGGCGCCTTCGAGAGCTACGCGGTGCAGCGCCCCGAGGTGCTGTGCCTGTCCGCCGACCTCACCTCGAGCTGTGAGATCGACGGCTTCCGCGACCGCCACCCGGAACAGTTCCTGTCCATGGGCATGGCCGAGCAGAACATGTTGTCCTTCGCCGGCGGGCTGGGGCTGGCGGGGTTCCGCCCCTTCATCCACACCTTCGGCGTGTTCCTCTACCGCCGGCCTTATGACCAGCTGATGGCCTCGGTCGCCTATCCGCGGCGCAAGGTGCGGCTGATGGGCTTCCTGCCCGGCATCACCACGCCCGGCGGCATGACCCACCAGGCGATCGAGGATATCTCGATCATGCGCACGATCCCCAACATGACCGTGCTGGAAACCGGCGATGCGACCGAGGTCGAGGGCATCGTCGAGGCCGCCGACAGCATCGACGGCCCGGTCTATTGCCGCGTCCTGCGCGGTTCGGTCCCGCGGCTGTTCGACAGCCCGCTGAAGGTGGGCGAGATGCGGGTGCTGTCCCAGGGCACGGACGTTCTGGTCATCACCGCCGGCATCACCACCGAAGAGGCGATCCGCGCCCGAGGCGCGCTGGACAAGGCAGGCGTCTCGGTGCGCCACCTGCACCTGAACACGCTGAAGCCCTTTGACGCGGCGGCGATCCGCGACCACGCGGCCAGCGTGAAACACGGCGTCATCACGCTGGAAAACCACCTGGTCGCGGGCGGTATTGGCTCGATGACCGCCGAGGCGCTGGCCGAGGCCGGTCTGGCCAAGCGCCTGATCCGGCTGGGCCTGCAGGACACCTACGCCCATGGCGGCTCGCGCCCCTACCTGATGCGCCATTACGGGCTGGACGCGATGGCGCTGATCCGCGCCATCGAAGCGCTGACCGGCCAGCAGACCGGCATCGACGAAGAGGCGCTGGAGGCGGTGCGCGTGGACGCGGTGCATTCGGCGGCCAAGGCCGAGGCGCTGTGATGCGCTTCGGCGTCACCTACCGGATCTTCGCGCCCGATCTGGCCGGCGCGCGCGCCCGCGCCGAGGGGATCGCACTGGAACAGACCGTCGAGATCCCGCGCGACGTGGTGCCCGCCGGTTTCGTCGAGGACGAGATCCTCGGCCGGGTCGAGGAGATCGGGGCCGAGGGCGACGGGGTTTTCCGCGCCACGATTTCCTACAGCCCCGCCAGCGCGGGGTATGAGATCACGCAGTTCCTCAACGTGATCTTCGGCAATTCCTCGATCCAGCGGGGGCTGCGGGTGATCGGCATCGCGCCAGGCGAAACGATGGCCGCACGCCATCCCGGCCCCCGCTTCGGCATCGCGGGCATCCGCGCGCTGTGCGGCCGGGCCGAGGGCGGCATGATCGCCCCCGTGCTGAAGCCGCAGGGGCTGGGCGCCGACGACCTGGCGCGGATCGGCTATCTCTGCGCGCGCGGCGGGGCCGACATTGTCAAGGAAGACCACGGCATCACGGACCAGCCCATGGCGCCTTTCCGCGAGCGGGTGGAAAAAACCGCCGCCGCCGTGGCCCGCGCCAATGCCGAGACCGGGCGGCGCGCGCTCTATTTTCCCTCGCTCGCCGGGCAGGCCGACGAGATCGAGGCCAATATCCGCTTCGCCAGGGACGCGGGCGCCGACGGCCTGCTGATCATGCCGGGGCTGCTGGGCTTCGGCGTCGTCTCGCGCATCGCGCGCGACGCGGAGCTGGACATGCCGGTGATGACGCATCCGAGTTTCCTGGGGCCTTACGTCCTGTCGCCCGATACCGGCTTCGACCACGGGGTGATCTTCGGCACGCTGCAGCGCCTCGCCGGGGCGGACATCTCGGTCTTCCCGAATGTGGGCGGTCGGTTCGGCTTCAGCCGCGCGGAATGCCTGCAGATCGCTGCGGCCTGCCGCGACACCGCGGGGCCCGGCCAGCCGATGCTGCCCAGCCCCGGCGGCGGCATGAGCGTGGAGCGCGCCGCGGACATGGCCGGGATGTATGGCGAGGACGTGGTCTATTTGCTGGGCGGCAGCCTGCTGCGGCTCGGCGATCGCATCGGCGAGGGCATCGCGGCCATGCGGGCCGCATTGGATTCGGTTCAGGGCACAGAAACCTGACCACTCCGCCCCCTTGGGCGGGACTGGAAAACCGGCCTTTGGGGAGGCCGGTTTTTCTTTTCGCCACCCCGCGCACAGGCGGCCGGGGGGGGGGGGCGACCATCCATTACCGGACCAAAGGGCAGCGCCCACCGCTCAGAAAACCACGCCCTTGCGCAGGATGAAGCAGCCATAGGCGCGCGTTTCGGTGGTGCGCACCACGGCGAAGCCCCCGGGCGCGCGGCCGTAGAACTCCTGCCGCCCGATGGAGCCCACCGCGCCGCCATCGGGCATCTCGCACGAAAGGATCGCCAGCGCCTCCTCATGCACGGGTTCATACGTCTCGCCCTTGCCGTCGGCCTGCATCCACAGCGCCCCATGCGCGGCGAAAGGGTCGAGCGGCATCAGCGCCGTGATCAGCCCGATCGCCTCGGGCGCGGAGAACCCGGGCAACTCGACCACCCGGCCGCTCACCGTGCCGGCGGCCGAGCTGTGGGCGGGAAAGTTGCAGTCCACCACCGCGATCTCGTCGCCATGCCCCATGCGCATCAGCACGTCCAGCAGGTCGGCCGGCATCCGCGGGTCAATTCCCTTGAGCATCTTCACATCCTTCCGGAAAAAGCGGGGCCGGAGCGATCCGCCCCGGCCCCTGCCCCCTGTCGTTTCAACCGTTCCGGATCAGCGCGCCGGCAGCGGCATCCAGCCCGGAACCGCGACATCGGCATGGGCGAAGGCCGGCACCTTGGCGCCCAGCTCTTCCATGTTCTTGATGTTGAGGTCGTTCAGCATCGCCTGGCTGATCAGCGTCGGCGGCACGATCACGTTGTGGCCCGGATCCTCGCCCGCCAGCAGCATCGCCAGCGCGCGCACCGAAACCTCGCCCACCACGGCGGGGTTGGTGGCGGCGGTCGCCTTCCAAGCCGAGCCGGACTCGCGCATGGCGGCGATGTCGGCGGTCGAGACGTCGGCCGAGTAGATCGAGACCTGGCCCGACATACCGGCCTCGTCCACGGCGATCTTCACGCCCTTGGCGAATTCATCATAGGGGGCGAACATCACGGTGATGTTGGGGTTGGCCGACAGGACCGAGCGCGCCTGGTTGGCGACCGAGTTGGCGATCGGGTTGTCCAGCGTGCCGAATTCCGCAACCTGCTTGATGCCCGGATTGTCGGCCTTGACCTTCTTCCAGGTCTCGTCGCGGCGGTCGAGCGGCGCGATGCCCGGGACATAGACATAGCCCACCACGAATTCGTTGCCGTTATCCTCGACGGCCTGCTCCAGCGCGAGGCGGGCGAGGTCGCGGTCGGACTGCTCGATCTGCGGGATGGCGGCGTTTTCGACGTTCACGTCGAAGGCCACGACCTTGATCCCCGCATCCACCGCGCGCTGCGCGGCGGCCTGCATCGATTCCGTCAGGCCGTGCTGGATGATGATCCCGTCCACGCCCAGCGCGATCGCCTGGTCGACCATGTCGGCCTGCAGCGCGGCATCCTGGCGGCTGTCGAAAACGCGCAGATCGACGCCGATGGCCTCGGCCTGTTTCTCGACGCCCGACAGATAGGCCTGGAAAAAGTCGCCGGTGGACAGATAGCGCACCAGCGCGATCTTCACGTCGCCGGCATTGTCGAAGGGCGCCGGCATATCCGCCGCAAAGCCCAGCCCCGGCAACATCGCCGCCGCCCCGATCAGCCCTGTAAACAGTCGTCTGGAGATCATGGTTTCCTCCCTTTACTCCGTTGTTTCTTGTTGCCTTTTGGTCAGCCGCGCCCCCGGCCTCCTCTGCCGGAAAGCGCGAAAGTGAAGACAAGCGCGACGACCAGCACGCCGCCCTTGATGAAATCCTGGGTGTAATAGGGGGCGTTCATCATGGTCAGGCCCTGCAGCAGGATCCCCACGAAAAGCGCCCCGATGGCCGTGCCGAAAGCATTGGGCTTCGACGCGCCCAGCACCGCGAAGCCGATCAGCGCGGCAGCGACCGAGTCGAGCAGCAGGTTGTTGCCCGAGGCCACGTCGCCCCGGCCCAGCCGCGCCGCCAGCAGGATGCCCCCCACCGAGGCCAGCGTGCCCGAGATCATGTAGGCCAGGATCTTGTAGCGGTTGACATTGGCCCCCGCGAGGCTGGCCGCCTGCGCGTTGGAGCCGATGGCGTACATCAGCCGGCCGTGGCGGGTAAGCTCCAGAAACACCCAGACGGCGATGGCGATCACGATCAGGAACACCACCGACAGCGGCAGCAGGTTGGGCACGATAACGTCCAGCCGGTGCCGGCCCAGCATCAGGAAGCTTTCGGAAAAGGTGCCGGTGGCGGTGCTGCCGTCGGGCAGCGCCATGCCGGTGGAGATCGAGCGCCCCTCGGTCGGGATGCGCTGCAGGCCCACCAGCAGGAACATCATGCCCAGCGTGGCCAGCAGGTCCGGCACCTTCATCTTCACCACCAGCAGCCCGTTGATCAGCCCCACGACCGCGCCCATCAGCAGGCACAACAGGACGGCCGAGACCGCGCTCATCTCCCACACCACCATCACATAGGCCGACAGCATCAGCGCCGAGGTCGCGGTGGCCCCGATCGACAGGTCGAAGCCGCCCACGACCAGCGTCGCGGTCACGCCCAGCGCCAGGATGCCGGTGATCGCCACCGATTGCAGGATGAACACCGCGCTGAAGGGCGACAGAAAGCCCTCGGCCATGGCGCCGAAAAAGACGATCAGCCCGGCCATCAACACGAGGAAGCCGTATTTGATGGCGATGTCGGTCAGGTTCACGGAATTCTGCATCTTTTCTTATTTTCCTGCTGCGCGCGCCGTCGCGGCATGGACCACCTGGGCCATGATCGCGGACACGTCGACCTTGTCGTTGCGGTGTTCGCCGACGATCGAATGCTCGCTCATCACGAGGATGCGGTCGGCGATCTCGAGGGCTTCGTCCAGCTCGGCCACGAAGACGATCGTGGCGCGCTCACCGGCGGTTTCGCGGATCTTGTGGCCGATGTCGCGGCGGGCCTGGATGTCAACGCCCTGGAACGGCTCGTCGAGGATCAGAAGGCGCGAGGTCTCGGCCATCCAGCGCGCAACCATCACCTTCTGCTGGTTGCCCCCCGAAAGGGTCAGGATGCCGTCCGAGGGGCTTTGGCACACGACGCCCATCTCGCCCACCATGCGCGCGGCCGTCGCCCGCTCCGACCCGGCGGAGACGAAGCTCAGCCGGCTGTGGCGCGGCAGGAAGGGCAGCGTCAGGTTGCGCGTGATGTCGAGATCGGCCACCACCGCGTTGACCAGCCGGTCCTTGGGGCACAGGAACACGCCCGCGCCGATCGCCTCCTGCGCCGAGCCGGGGGCGTGGGGCCGGCCGTCCAGCAGGACCCCGCCCGAGAGGGCCTCGTCCAGCCCGAACAGGACGCTGGCGAAATCCGACTTGCCGCTGCCCACCAGGCCGGTGACGGCGATCACCTCGTTCTCATGCGCGGTCATCGAGAAGGGCGCGGCGCCCTCGCGCAGCACCAGGTCGCGCACCTCCAGCACCGGGCGCCCGGCGGGCGGGATGGTGAAATCCACCTCGGTGATCGCGTGGCCCAGCATGGCCCGGACCGAGCCGGAGTAGTCCAGCGGCTGGTCCTCGAACACGCCCGAGATCATGCCGTCGCGCATGGAAACGATCCGGTCCGCCAGGCGCCGGATGTCGGACATGCGGTGCGAGATATAGAGGATCGCCACCCCGCGGTCGCGCAACGTCTCGATCAGGTCGAACAGGCGCTCGGCCTCGACCGCCGAAAGCGACGAGGTCGGCTCGTCCAGGATCATGAGCTGCGGCTCATGCGCCATCGCGCGGGCGATGGAGACAAGCTGCCGGTCGGCCAGCGACAGGTCGGCCACCTGGCGGGAGACGTCGATCTCCAGCCCCACGGCGGCGGCGATTTCACGGGCGCGGGCCCGCATCTTGCGGCGCCTGAGAAAGACCCCGGCGCCGTCGGCCAGGGTGTCCAGCAGCAGGTTGGAGGCCACGTCGAGATCGGGCACCACGCCGTCATTGATGTTCTGGTGAACCGTGACGACGCCTGCGCGCAGCGCCGCCGAGGGCGTCTCGGGCGCAAAAGGCGTGCCGGCCAGCGTGACCGCGCCGCCGTCGGCGGCATGCACGCCGCACAGGATCTTGACCAGGGTGGACTTGCCCGCCCCGTTGGCCCCCATCAGCACCGTCACCTGGCCCGCCGGAATCTCAAGATCGATTCCGCGCAGAACCTGGTTGCGGCCGAACGCCTTGCGCACACCGGACAGCCGGATCGCGTGATCGTTCAATGCACTTTCCTCCTCCGTTGTGGCAGAGGCTACGCCCTGAAACTTTCAAATGTCAATATAATTTGACAATTGCAGATAAACCCGGAATTCTGCGCGGCGAGCGCCCCGGAAAAGGGCGCAATTTGCGTTGCTGCGCGAGGGGAGGAGACCTGTGACGACTCAGCAATATGAGCCATTGAGCCATGAAACCCTGGCCGACCGCCTGGGGCCTATTGACGCGATCCGCGACCGCCTGGGTGATCCGAAGGACTGGACCATGCGCGAGGTCGGGGACGGCAACCTGAACCTTGTGTTCATCATCGACGGCCCGGTGGGCAGCGTCATCGTGAAACAGGCGCTGCCCTATGTGCGGCTGGTCGGCGAAAGCTGGCCCCTGCCCCTGCGCCGCGCCTTTTTCGAATACAACGCCCTGATCCGGCAGGCCGAGCGCGACCCGGGCGCGGTGCCCGAGGTTTATTACTTCGACGAGAATCAGGCGATCATCGCCATGGAGTTCCTCTCGCCCCACGTGATCCTGCGCAAAAGCCTGATGGAGGGCACGCGCCACGACGGGCTGGGCGAGATGCTGGGCCGGTTCTGCGCGCGCACGCTGTTCCGCGGCTCGGACCTGTCGATGCCCACCGCGCGGCGCAAGGCCGACCTGGCGCTCTTCGCCGGCAATGTGGAGCTGTGCGACATCACCGAGAACCTGGTGTTCTCGGACCCCTATTTCGCCGCCGAGATGAACCGCCACACGCCGCAACTCGACCCGGTGGTGGCCGCGCTGCGCGCCGATATCGACCTTAAGGTCGCGGCGCAGCACCTGAAAATGGCCTTCGCCAACAACGCCGAGACCATGCTGCATGGCGACCTGCACACCGGCTCGGTCATGGTCGAGGGCGCCGAGGCCCGCGTGATCGACCCCGAGTTCGCCACCTACGGGCCGATGGGCTTCGACATCGGGATGCTGATCGCGAATTTCCTGATGGCCTATTACGCCCAGCCCGGCCATGCCGGGGCCGAGGGCGCGCGGGCCGATTACCAGGAATGGATCCTGTCCGTGGTCGGCGACATCTGGTCGGCCTTCACCGCCGAGTTCACCCACCTGTGGCGGACCGAGCGCACCGGCATCCTCTACCAGGCCAGCCTGTTCGAGGATCAGGGCCACGACCTGGGTGCCGAGCAGGCCCGGATCGAGCGGCTGTCCGCCATCTGGCGCGACACGCTGGGCTTCTGCGGGATCGAGATGCACCGGCGCACGCTGGGGCTGGCCCATATCGCCGAATATGACGAGATCGCCGACGACGCCACCCGCGCCAAATGCGAGGCGCGCGGCCTGATGCTGGGCCGGGCGCTGGCCGTCGGGCGCGCCGACATCAACGGCATGGCCGAGGTGCTCGATCTCGCGCGCCGGATCAACCAAGAGGATTACGCATGAAAATCGACGGCAAGCATTTCCGCTCCATTTGGCGGGAACCCTCGGGCGAGGTGCGCATCATCGACCAGCGCTGGCTGCCGCATGAGCTGCGGATCGTGCCGCTGAACACGCGGCAGGACTTTGCCGATGCGATCCGCGACATGTGGGTGCGCGGCGCGCCGTTGATCGGGGCCACGGCCGCCTACGGCGTGGCCGTGCAGATGGCGGCGGACCCCTCGGAGGCCTCGCTCGATGAGACCTACGAGGTGCTGCACGAAACCCGTCCGACCGCGATCAACCTGAAATGGGCGCTGGACGAGATGAACAAGGTGCTGAAACCGCTCGCCCCCGAGGCGCGCGCCGAAGCCGCCTTTGCCCGGGCCGCCGAGATCTGCGACGAGGACGTGGAAACCAACCGCCAGATCGGCCTGCACGGGCTAGAGATCATCCGCGAGATCGCCCGCAAGAAGGGCGGCGGGCGCGTCAACGTCCTGACCCATTGCAACGCCGGCTGGCCCGCCACCGTCGACTGGGGCACCGCCACATCGCCGATCTATCACGCGATGGAGGAAGGGATCGACATCCACGTCTTCGTGGACGAGACCCGTCCCCGCAACCAAGGCGCGCAGCTGACCAGTTGGGAGCTGAACAGCCACGGCGTCAGCCATGACCTGATCTGCGACAATGCCGGCGGCCACCTGATGCAGCATGGCGAGATCGACCTGGTGGTCGTGGGCACCGACCGCACCACTGCCCGCGGGGATGTGTGCAACAAGATCGGCACCTATCTGAAGGCGCTGGCGGCCAAGGCCAACGGCGTGCCCTTCTACGTGGCCCTGCCCTCGCCCACCATCGACTGGACGGTGGTCGACGGGGTCCGGGAAATCCCGATCGAGGAACGCGACGGCCAAGAGGTCACCCATGTCCAGGGCCGCGACCCCGAGGGGCGCATCGTCTCGGTTCAGATCTCGCCCGACGGCACGCCCGCCCGCAACCCGGCCTTCGACGTGACCCCCGCGGAACTGGTGACCGGGCTGATCACCGAACGCGGCGTCAGCCCCGCCACGGCCGAGGGCCTGGCCGCGATGTTCCCCGACCTGGCCGGCCGCTGAGCCGGCCCCACTCACGGAGAAACGGAAAACCCGGCGCGAGGCCGGGTTTTTCTTTGCCAATTCGCGCGGATTGCCCGGGGCGCCCCGCCCGCCGCGCCTATTTGGCCAGCAGCGCCTCGGCCACGCCGAGGCTGGTCACCATGTGGGTGACATAGCCGCCCCGGATCGCCGCGAGCGAGGCCTCGATCTTGTCCGCGCCCGGCGTTACCAGCAGGCCCATGTCCAGCCCCACCAGCCGGTCCAGCGGGATGCCGATCATGCGGTCGTCCAGCGGCCCGGGGATCGCTTGCCCCTCGGCATCGACGAACCGGCCGCATAGCACCGCGGTCGCGCCGCGCGCCACGTACCATTCCAGGTCCTCGAGCGTGGCAAGGCCGCTGCCCACCACATGGCTGGTCGGCAGGCAGGTGCCCACCGAGAACAGGAACTTGTTACAGGTCTCCAGCCGGGCGAGCTGATCGTGGATGATCGGCTCGTCCTTCAGGGCCGCGGCCAGTTCGGCGCTGGATAGGATGGCGGGCGCATGCAGGTTGTGACAGCGCGCGCCCAGCCGCTGCGCCAGCCGGGTCGAGCAGGCCTCGGCGGTGAAACCATAGGGCGTGGCCATCGAGCCCACCAGCTGCAGCACGGTCAGATCGTCGATCCGGGTGTCCTCGCTGATCTGGGCCAGTTCGTAGATCGTCCGCCCCCAGGCCACGCCCAGCCGGTCGCCGCTGGCCAGCAGCTCGGGCAGCCATTCGGCCGCGCCGCGCACGACGCGATAGAAGGTGGTCTCGACATCCGCCCCCTCGTCGGGGATCACGTAGGCCGCCTTCAGGCCGAACTTGCCGCACAGTTCGACGGCAAGCCGATGCGTGGTGAAGGCCTTGGCATCCAGCGAGATCCGGATGAAGCCGCGCTCGCGCGCCTCTTGCAGGTAGTTCACCACCGTGGCCCGCGAAATCCCCAGCCGGTCCGCGATCTCTTTCTGGTTCAGCCCCTCGTGGTAATACATCCAGGCGACTTCGATCACGACATTTTCGCCGCTGATCTGCCCCGTAGTCCTGCGTCTGCTCCCCGCCATTCCCTCGCCCCATTTTATTTATGACAAAGCACGCTGACTTTTGTATAAAAGCCGCGAAAAATCAAGGCATGGCCGTCATCCATGCCGCCCCAGTCCAGACAGGAGCTTTGATATGATAACAAACCGGTGGCAAGACAGCGATGCCGCAGCGATGCAGGACAAGGCCGGTACCGACCCGGCCGCGCGCGAGCTGGCCTTGCGGGTCTACACCTCGCGCCTGATCGGCTCGGACCCCGACCTGGTGATGCATGGCGGCGGGAATACCTCGGTAAAACTGACCGCGCGCGACATCTATGGCGACGAGGTCGACGTCATCCACATCAAGGGCTCCGGCTGGGACCTGGAGACGATCGAGGCCGCCGGCCTGCCCGCCGTGCGGCTGGAGCCACTGATGCGGCTGCGCGCCCTGCCCGCGCTTTCGGACGAGGACATGGTGAACGTGCAGCGCTCGAACCTGCTTGATTCGACCGCGCCGAACCCCTCGGTCGAGACGCTGCTGCACGCCTACCTGCCGCATAAATACGTCGACCACACCCATGCGACGGCCTTCCTGGCGCTGGCCAATCTGCCCGAGGTCGAAGCGGCCACGCGCGAAATCTTCGGCGGCAAGCTGGCGCTGGTGCCCTACGTGATGCCGGGCTTCGCGCTGGCGAAACTGGCCGCCGAGACCTACGAGGCCAACCCGGGCATCGAGGGGCTGCTGCTGGTCAACCACGGGCATTTCACCTGGGGGCCGACCGCCAAGGCCTCCTATGACAGGATCGTCGAGCATACCAACATGGTCGAGGCCTGGCTGTCCGACCGCCGCCCCGCGCCGCTGCGCCCGGCCGCGGCGCTGCCCGCAGATCGAAAGGCCGAGGTGCTGACCGAACTGCGCGGCGCCATCGGCGCGCATCTCGGCGAGGACGCGGCGATGCCGGTCTTCGACATCCGCGCGGATGACGGGGTGATGGGCTTTCTCGGGCGCGACGACCTGGCCGGGCTCGCAACCCGCGGGGTCGCCACCCCCGACCACGTGATCCGCACCAAGGGCCATCCGCTGCTGCTGACCGGCGAGGACATCGCCGGCGGCGCCGAGGCGATCCAGGCCCGCGTCGACCGTTTCGTGGCCGACTACACCGCCTATTTCGACCGCCAGGCGCCGCGCTTCGGCGGGGCCAAGACCATGCTGACGCCGGTGCCGAACCTGGCCTGGGTGGCCGGGTTGGGGCTGATCGGCATGGGGGCCGACGCCAAATCCGCACGCATCGCCGCCGACCTCGGCGAGCAGACGCTGCGCGTGATGCGCGACGGCGAGGCCTGCGGCGGCTACCACCCGATCGGCGAGGCCGACCTTTTCGACATGGAATACTGGTCGCTGGAACAGGCCAAGCTGGGCAAGGGCAAGCGCCCGGCGATGCAGGGTCGTGTGGCGCTGGTCACCGGCGGCGCGGGCGCCATCGGGCTGGCCACGGCGCAGGCCTTTGCCGCGCAGGGCGCCACGATCTTCCTGGTCGACCGCGACGCCGGGGCGCTGGAGGGCGCACTCGCCACGCTGGGCGGCGATCACGGCGGCATCGCGCTGGACATCACCCGCAGCGGCGCCCCCGCCGAGGCGGTCGAGGCCTGCGTGAACCGCTTCGGCGGTCTGGACATCCTGGTGTCGAACGCGGGCGCGGCCATGACCGGGGACGTGGCCACCCTGCCCGACGAAACGCTGCGCGCGAGCTTTGAGTTGAACTTCTTCGCCCACCAGGGCTTTGCGCAGGCGGCGGTCGCCGTGTTCCGGGCGCAGGGCCGCGGCGGGCAGATCCTGTTCAACGTCTCGAAACAGGCGGTCAATCCGGGCAAGGGCTTTGCCGCCTACGGGCTGCCCAAGGCCACGACCTTCTTCCTGCTGCGCCAGCTGGCGCTGGAACTGGGGCCCGAGGGCATCCGCGTCAACGGCATCAACGCCGACCGCATCCGCTCGGGCCTGCTGACGCCCGAGATGATCGCGGCGCGCGCGGCGGCCCGCAAGGTCGACGAGGCGACCTATCTGGGCGGCAACCTGCTGAAGCGCGAGGTCGAGGCACGCCATGTCGGCGACGCCTTCGTGGCGCTGGCGCAGGCCGAGCGCACAACGGCGCATGTCATGACCGTCGATGGCGGCAATATCGAGGCCGCCCTGCGCTGAAACGGCAAGGCCCGCGGATTTTCCCGCGGCCCGTCCGCCGGGCGACGGCCCCGGCAGGCCCCAAATCCGGGGCGACAACCGCGCCGGCACGGCCCAAACGCGACGGACGGGAAAAATTCACAAACTGACAACTTGTACGGGCGCGAAAATCTGCGATTCTATCGAAAGCACAAAAAACAAAATGTTGGGGAGAGCGGGCCGTGCAGGAGCATGATAGGCTGCAGGGACAGGACGTGACGACCGAACAGGTCGGCGAAGCGGAAACGACACAGGCGCAACCAAGACCTTCCAACGACACCCAAGCGCAACTGGACGACGCGGTCGAGGTCGCGCTGCTGAGCCTCGGCGTGCTGTCCGGGGCCGATCGGGTCTCGTTGTATCGCCTCGCCGGGGATGACGGGGTGGCGAGCGCCGGCCGCTGGACGCGGGAGGGCGTCGCGGCGGACCACGACGATGTCTGGCAGCGCCTGCCCAAGGGCGAAGGCAAGCGATGGCTCTCAGCGCTCGCGAAGGGCGAAACCGTGCGGAATGCGGAAAGCACCACGCGCCGCCCGAAAAAGGCGAAGGCCAGCGGGAACGGCGACGCGGCCCCGGGTTTCTTGGCGGTTCCGATCGGATCATCCGATCACCCGCTCGGCTTCACCCTGATCGAGGCGCTGGGCGATCCCGCGGCCTTTCCGAAATGCGCGCCGGAAGATCTGACCCCGATCCTGGAAACGCTGGCGAACGTCCTGAAGCGCCGGGAAAGGCAGCCGGGCGCCTGCTGCGACCCGGCACATGACCGCGCGCGGCTGGAGGCAACGCTGCGGGCGATGCCGGACATGGTGTTCGAACTGACCGAGGAGGGCCGCTTCCTCTATGTCCATGCCGGCTCAAAGGATCTGTTCGACGCGCAGCCCAAGGATTTCCTCGGCCAGACCCTCGAGGACAAGCTACCGGCCGAGGTCGCGGCGCTCGTGCGCCGGGCCATGGACGAGGTCCGCAAGACCGGGCAGGCCGAGCCCATGTCCTTTCCGCTGACCGTGCAGGGCGAGCCCAGATGGTTCAGGGCCACCGCCGCGTACCGCGCGCCCTGCTGCGGCGGGGACGAGCCGGTCTTCATCTTCGTCGTCCAGGACGTCACCACGCAGCAACGCAACGAATGCGTGCTGGACCGGCTGGGCGACATGGCCTTGCGCACGGCCAACCTGGTCGTCCTCACCGACGCAAAGCGC
>Ga0207799_100308_pt1 | contig 24843 bp, 22 predicted proteins | sample TtanPargueraPR_4_FD_187742 | JGI IMG/M metagenome (GOLD analysis project Ga0207799, IMG submission 187742) | Aerobic enrichment media microbial communities from Bioluminiscent Bay, La Parguera, Puerto Rico - Tt and M2 (SPAdes) | ecosystem: Environmental > Aquatic > Marine > Unclassified ...
CCGGGCCGTTCGTTTCGGAGAAAAGAGAAGAACAGAGGGGTATCATGGCCAACCAACGTAAAGTCGCTCTCGTCACCGGCGGCCGCCGGGGCATCGGTTTCGGCGTCGCCCGGAAGCTGGCCGCCGACGGATTCGATCTGGCGATCGCCGCCGTGTCCGATCCGGCCGCCGCGGAAAAGGAGATGGACGAGCTGCGCGCCTTCGGCGGCGAGGTGCTGTACTGCCGCTGCGACGTTTCCGACACCTCCGACCGGGTCGCCCTGGTCGACGCCGTGCGTGAGAAATACGGCCGCCTCAACGTCCTGGTGAACAACGCCGGGATCGGCCCGGCCAGCCGCGACGACATCCTGGAGGCGACCGAGGAGAACTTCGAGCGGGTGATCAAGGTCAACCTGCAGGGGCCGTACTTCCTGACCCAGCTGGTCGGCAACTACATGGCCGAACAGAAGAAGGCCGACGAATCCTTCGAGGGCTCGGTCGTGTTCGTCACCTCGATCTCCTCGACCGTCGCCTCGATCAACCGTGGCGAATACTGCATGTCCAAGGCCGGGCTGAGCATGGCCGTGAAGCTGTGGGCCGTGCGTCTGGCCGAGTTCGGCATTCCGGTCTACGAGGTGCGGCCGGGCATCATCGCCACCGACCTGACGGCCGGGGTGAAGGAGAAGTACGACCGGCTGTTCGCCGAGGGCATCGCCCTGCAGCGCCGCTGGGGCACGCCCGAGGACATCGGCAAGATCGTCGCCAGCATCGCGCGCGGCGACATCGCCTATTCGACCGGACAGGTGATCACCGCCGACGGCGGGATGCACGTCCAGATTCTCTGACAGCCCTGGAAAGACGGTCCCATGGCCAAGGACAGCAAGAAAAAGAACGGGAAAAAGTCCAAGATCGAGGTGGCCCGCGCGGATGGACAGACGATCTCCGCGTCCGTCACCTGGGTCCACACCCTGGTCATCGGCAGCGGCGCGGCGGGACTGAACGCCGCCGTGCAACTGCACAACCAGGGGATCGAGGACGTCGTCGTCCTGACCGAGGGGCTCCGCATGGGAACCTCGATCAATACCGGCAGCGACAAGCAGACCTATTACAAGCTCTCGCTCTGCGGCGAGGACGCGGACGCGCCGCGCATCATGGCGGAGAACTACTTCGCCGGCGGCTCCATGCACGGGGATCTGGCGCTGGCCGAGGCCAGCGGGTCGGTGCGCGGCTTCCTCAACCTGGTCGGCCTCGGCGTGCCATTCCCGATGGATGCCTATGGCCAGGCGATGGGCTACAAGACCGATCACGACCCGCGCCAGCGGGCGACCTCGGTCGGCCCCTATACCTCGCGCGAGATGTGCCTGGCGCTGATCCGCGAGGCCGGGCGCCGCGACATCAAGATCAAGGAAAAGCGTAACGTCGTCTCGCTGCTGACGGTGGACGAGGACGGCGGAAAGCGCGCCGCCGGCGCCCTGGCGGTGGACGGCAAGGGGCGGTTCGAGGTCTACGGCGCGGAGAACGTGATCTTCGCCGTCGGAGGGCCGGGCGGACTGTACAAGACCAGCGTCTATCCGGCGGTGCACACCGGCGCCATCGGCCTGGCCCTGATGGCCGGGGCGAAGGCCCAGGGCCTGCCGGAATCGCAGTACGGCATGGCCTCGGTCAAGTTCCGCTGGAACGTCTCGGGCACCTACATGCAGGTGATGCCGCGGTTCATCAGTACCGACGCGGACGGCAAGGACGAGCGGGAGTTCCTGCGGCCCTACTTCAAGACGCCGGGCGAGATGAATTCGCGGGTGTTCCTCAAGGGCTACCAGTGGCCGTTCGACCCGCGCAAGGCGGCGGGCGGCTCGTCGCTGGTCGACATCCTGGTCTACATCGAGACGGTGATCAAAGGCCGCCGGGTGTACCTCGACTACCGGACCGATCCGGACGACTTCTCGTTCGACGCCCTGGACGAGGAGGCGCGCGGCTATATCGAGAACTCGAAGGCCTTGGTGGCGACGCCGATCAAGCGCCTGGAGACGATGAACCCGGGCGCCATCCAGCTCTACCTGGACCACAACATCGACATCCGCCGCGATCCGCTGGAGATCGCCGTCTGCGCCCAGCACAACAACGGCGGGCTGGCGGCCAACCCCTGGTGGGAATCGGCCAACGTGACGCACCTGTTCCCGGTCGGCGAGGTCAACGGCAGCCACGGCGTCTACCGGCCGGGCGGCTCGGCCCTGAACGCCGGGCAGGTGGGCAGCCTGCGGGCCGCCGACTACATCGCCCACCGCTATGCCGGGTGGACGGTCGAGCGCAAGGACGTCCGCGTGGCGGCCGAGTCGGCGCTGACCGGCGTGTTCGCCTATCTGGACAACTGCGCCACCTCGCGGGTGTCGTGGAAGGCGGCGCGGACCGAACTGCAAACCCGGATGAGCGAGGCCGGGGCCCATATCCGTTCGCTCGACGCGCTGGGCACGGCGGTCGAGGCGGCGCGCGCCCAGTGGACGCAGCTCGCCGCCGGGGGCTGCAGCTATCAAGGCGTCGGCAGCATGGTCGAGGCGCTGCGCAATCGCCATCTCTGTTTCGCCCATATGGTTTATCTGGAGGCGCTGCGCTTCCAGGTGGCGAGCGGCGTCGGCAGCCGGGGGTCGGCCCTGGTGCTGACCGAAAAGGGCGGCGTCCAGGCGCACGAGGCGCTGGGACCGGAATGGCGGTTCGCGCCGGAAGACGAGTCGTTCCGCGAGCAGGTCCTGGAGACCGACGTGGACGGCGAGCGGGTGAGCAGCCGCTGGGTGCCCCGGCGGCCCATCCCGGAAACCGACCTGTGGTTCGAGACCGCCTGGGCCGCGTACCGCGACGGAAAAATCTACGAAAACCAATAAAACAGAAGGGTGAATACGATGGGTGAAATCCGTTATCCGCTGTCCTTCAACCAGTACACCTGCAAGAAGCAGTGGAACCTGCGCCAGGCCGTCGAGGGCTGCGCCAAGCAGGACGTCCGGGGCTTCTCCGTCTGGCGCGACAAGCTGGAGGAATGCGGTGTTCCGGAGGCCGCGAAGATCCTTTCCGACAACGGCATGACGGTCACCGGGCTTTGCCGGGGCGGTATGTTCCCGGCCGCCGACAAGGCCGGCCTGCAGGCCGCCATCGACGATAACCTGCGGGCCATCGACGACGCCAAGGCGATCGACGCGCAGTGCCTGGTGCTGGTCTGCGGCGGCATGCCGGAAGGCTCCAAGGACATCCTGGGCTGCCACGAGATGGTGCGCGACGGCATCGCCGCCGTGCTGCCGCACGCCCGTTCCGTCGGCATGCCGCTGGCCATCGAGCCGCTGCACCCGATGTATGCCGCCGAGCGCGCCGTGATCAATTCCATCGAACACGCCAACGACCTGTGCGACGAACTGGGCGAGGGCGTCGGCATCGCCGTGGACGTCTATCACCTGTGGTGGGACCCTTACCTGGAGCGCGAGATCAAGCGCGCCGCCAAGGCCGACCCGAAGCGCATCCTGGCCTTCCACATCTGCGACTGGCTGGCCCCGACCAAGGACATCTGGCTCGACCGCGGCATGATGGGCGACGGGGTGATCAACATCCCGCAGATCCGCGGCTGGGTGGAGGAAGCCGGTTACGAGGGCTTCGCCGAGGTCGAGATCCTGTCCTCCTACTGGTGGGAGCAGGACCCGGACGAGGTCGTCCGGCTCTGCGTCGAACGCCACAAGACGGTTTGCTGAGCGCGCGGAAACACCACCTCCCGTTCCGCGCAAAGAGGCCCGCCCCGGTGCCGAACGGGGTGGGCTTTTTTGCGCTGTGACCGGCGGCACTCGTGTTGGGCGGCCGCCGGTGCTATGCTGTTTCGAGGACTAGAGGCCGCCTGGAGAGCACGGAGGCGGGTTCGGAGTCGTCTCTTGAGACCGTCGAGACAGGGGATGCGCGGCGGGAAACGTAAGGAGCGTCCAGCTCCGGCGAATAATAAGCGCGAAAAGACATTCCTGAAGGCCGTGCCCTTTTCGAGGGCGCGGTCAAACGATGTTGCCATTTGACCTGAATTCGGAGGGGTAAACGATGAAACGAATGGTCAAGTTCGCGGCGGCGGGGCTGATTCTGTCCGGTCTCGCCGGGTGCACCGGAATGCAGTTGGACAGGGCGCAGGGCGTGGAACCGCAAGGGACCGCGTTCGACGTCAATCTCTACGCGGAGTATCTGACGCTCTCGACGTCGGAATACGACGAATACGACTACAAGGACTCGGACACCTTCGCCTCGCGGGCGATGGCGGCGGCGGCTGGGAACCCGAGCCACCCCGAGGAAATCGCCGCGCGCGATCTGCCGCCGGAAACGGTCGGCGAACTGACCGGCGCCCGCCTGCGGCTGGTTTCGGCATTGGACGGCGGAGCCGCAACGAGCGATCCGATGCACGCCGCCCGGGCCCAGGCGATGTTCGACTGCTGGATGCAGGAGCAGGAGGAGAACATCCAGCCGGACGATATTGCGGCCTGCCGGGCCAACTTCGAGGAAGCGATGAAGAGCCTCGAGATGAAGCCGATGGCCGAGGCCAAGCCGATGGCCAAGCCCGAGCCCATGATGATGCCGGAGAGCGAGGAATTCATGGTCTTCTTCGACTTCGACAGCGCCCAGTTGTCGCCGGAGGCGCATCGGATGATCAACGACGCCGCCCGCTCGGCCCGCAAGGCGCCGCCGAAGGCGGTCGTGCTGACCGGCCATACCGATCGGGCCGGGGCCTCTCAATATAACTCGATGCTGTCGACGCGCCGGGTCGAGGCCGTCAAGACGGCGCTCGAGGCGGCCGGCCTGCCGGGGAACGTGACGGTCACGGCGGTCGGCGCGGGTGAAAGCTCGCCGCGCGTCAGCACCGAGGACGGGGTCCGCTCCGCGGCGAACCGCCGGGTGGTCATTTTCCTCAACCGCTCCTGACACCGGATTTTCGCGGGGAGCGCCGGAAGCGTTCCCCGCGTTTTCCGGTCTACATACTGAAGAGGAGCGGAGCCGGCCCTCCGGCATCCGCGAAAAAAACAGAGGTTGATTGATATGAAACGAGTGCTTCTGATCGGCGGCGGCTTGGTCGTCGTGGTCATCGCCGCCGTCATTTTCCTATGGGCCAATGTCGGCTCCGTCATCAAGACGGCGGTCGAAACCTACGGCTCGGATATCCTGAAGGCGGATGTGACGCTGGACGAGGCGGATGTCTCCGCCACCTCGGGCGAGGGGTACCTGAAGGGGCTGACCGTCGGCAATCCCGAAGGGTTCAACACCGAGAGCGCCTTCAAGCTCGGTCAGGTCAGCGTCAAGGTCGACACCGGGACGATCACCAGCGACACCATCGTGGTCAACGAGATCGTCATCCAGGCCCCGGACGTGACCTATGAATACGCCGCCAGCGGCAACAACCTGATGGCCCTCAAGAACAACGCCGACGCCTATGTCGGAAGCTCGGGCGACTCGGGCGCGAGTGCGTCGTCGGACGAGGCGGGCGGCAAGAAGCTGATCATCGAGAACCTTTACATCCGGGAAGGGCGGGTCAACGTCAGCGCGGACTTCCTGGGCGGCAAGCAGCTCGGGACGTCGTTGCCGGAAATCCATCTGACCGACATCGGCAAGGAGGACGGCGGCGCCGGGCCCGGCGAGGTCGCCGAGAAGGTCATCGCGGCGATCACCGCGGCGGCCGGCAAGGCGGTGTCGTCGATCGATGTCGAGGGACTGTCCAAGGCGGCCCAGGAGCAGATGGGCGCGGTCAAGGACCGGGCCTCCGAGGTGATGGACAAGGCGGCCGAAAGCCTGCCCGCGGGCGACGCGGTCAAGGAAGGACTCGGCGGCGCGGGCGACGCGATCAAGGGGCTGTTCGGCGGCAAGAAGGAATAGGAAGCGGGAAGAAAAAAAGGGGGAGGCCAGGGTTATCCTCTTGTTACCTCCCCCGTTCCTCCTCGGCGCAGAAGGAACATATGCCATCTCCACCCTTCCCGAGTTCGGCTCCCCTCAAGAGATTGAACCCGGGAGGGGGGTGGGTGGTGACCCGTCCCTTGAGGAACGGGACAACCGGCGGTTCTTTTGAGCCGCCGTTTTCCGAGGCCTACTTGGCGAACAGAGTTGGGTCCATAGGCCGGGGGTTAACCACCTCGGGCCGGAAATCCATGCGCGACAGGATGTCCCGCTCGATGTCCGTGCCCGGGGCGAATTCGATCAGCTCCAGGCCGCTTCCGGTCATCCGGAAGACGGCGCGTTCGGTGACGTAGATGACGTTTTGCCCGCGTTCGCGGGCCTGTTCGGCGCTGAACGTCAGATGGGCGACGCGCGAGACGAACTTGCGCACGCTGCCCGGCGTGTCGATGCGCAGGGCGCCGTTCTCCGGCCCGCCCTTGAAGCCCTTGGCCTCGAAGGTGCCGCAGAAGACCAGCTTGCGGGCGTTCTGCGAGATGTCGATGAACCCGCCGGTGCCGACCAGCCGCCCGCCGAGGTGCGAGACGTTGACGTTGCCGAGTGCGTCGACCTCGCCCATGCCGAGGCAGGAGATATCCAGCCCGCCGCCGGAATAGAAATCGAACTGCTTGACCGAACTGACGATGGTTTCCGGGTTGACCGCCGCGCCGAACAGCGCACCGTCGACCACCGCGCCGTTGTGGCTGCCCTGTTCGACGGTCAGCCAGTAGTCGTCGATGGTGCCCGCCTCCAGCAGCATGTTGGCGATGCCGCCGGGAATGCCGAAACCGAAGTTGACCACGGTGCCGGGGACCAGTTCGCGCGCCGCGCGCCGGGCGATGATGCCGCGCACGCCGGTCGCGGCGGCGCCGTTGGTCAGCGTCTTCGGATCGTCGGACAGGGCCTGGCCGGAAAGCTCGGGCTCATAAACGGCGCGGTGGGTCTGCTTCTGATCCGGGACGGCGACGACATGGTCGACCAGCACGCCGGGCACGCGGATGTCGCGCGGCGGCAGGCCGTGCGCCGCGACCGTCTCGCGGACCTGGGCGATGACCTTGCCGCCCGAATTGTGGGCCGCCATGGCGACGGCGGAGACGTCCAGATCGGCCGGTTCCTGGATGGTGCTGATATTGCCGCGCGGATCGGCATATGTGCCGCGCACGATGCCGACATCGATCTTGAACGGCTTGTAGCGCAGCACTTCCTTGCCGTCGATTTCCAGCAGTTCGACGATGTCCTCGGTGGTGCGGCTGTTGCATTTGCCGCCGCCGAGCCGAGGGTCGACGAAAGTACCCAGCCCGACATGGGTGAACAGGCCGGGCCGCCCGGCGCCGATCTCGCGGAACAGTTGCATGATCGCGCCGCCCGGCAGGCAGTAGGCCTCGATCTCGCCCGCTTCGGCCATCGCCTGCATCCGCCCGGACCAGCTCCACAGGCCGACGATGACCCGCTTGAGCAGGCCCTTGTGGGCGAAGTGGTTGATGCCGATGGTCTGCCCGGCGTCGCCGAAGCCCAGGGCGTTGACCAGGGTCAGGTCGCGCGGATGGCCGGTTTCCAGGAAGCGCTTTTCGATGGCGGCGCAGATCGCTTCGGGTTCGAGAAGGCCGCCGCCGGCGGCGGTAATGGCGACGGTGGCTCCGTCCTCGATCAGAGTCGCGGCAAATTCGGGAGTGGAAGACTGCGCGTTCATTCCGTTGGATCGTTCCAAATCGTAAGGGAACCGTCGCTTCGGGCCTGTTTGGCGTATCGCCGAGCCGGCCGGGCGGATCCGTATTCTTGATTGACACACCTACACGATTGCGCCTAACTGGTCAACTAGTTCGCTAGTTTGTGATTCCGTCAATACGGAAAGCCCACTCAAACCGGAAGGCCATGAGCAGTCCCGTCAAACTCGTCGCCGATCACCTGCGGAAGGTCGAGGTGCGCTCCCCCGCCGAACTGATCATCGAACAGTTGCGCGACCTGATCGTCGAGGGTGTCCTCAAGCCGGGGCAGCGTCTGCCGTCCGAGCGGATCATGGCCGAGCGCTTCGACGTCAGCCGCGGCATCGTCCGCGAGGCCCTGCGCAAGCTGGAGTTCTACGGCGTGCTGCGCACCCTGCCGCAGAGCGGCACCGTGCTGGAGAACTTCGGCGCGACGACGCTGGCCTCGCTGCTGGAAAACCTGCTCGACCTGCCGAGCAACGATTTCGAGACCCTGGGCAACGCCCGGCTGACCATCGAGCCGCCGACCGCGGCGCTGGCCGCGCGCAACGCCACGGCCAAGCAGATCAAGGAAATCCGGCGGGTCCATGAGAACATCGCTAAGGGCGATATGAGCGGGCAGCAGGCCCTGGAAGAGAACATGCTGCTGCACCTGCGCATCGCCGAGGCGGCGGGCAACGCGATGATCCGTTCGTTCATCAGCCAGCTCGAACCCGAGGTCATGCGCCACTCCATCGCGGTCAACGCCTACCGCAACGGCCGCATGCCCGACGTGATCGCCGAGCACGAGGCCATCGTTTCGGCCATCGAGACCCACGATCCGGAAGCGGCTGCCGCCGCCATGGCCGTGCACCTGGAGACCGCAATCAGGGAGGACGCGTCCCTGTTCGCCGAGAGCGGGGACGATTTCACGGAAAAACCGGTCAAACGCCGGAGGAAAGAAAAATGATGTATCTGAACGAACAGCACGAAGCCATCCGCGACATGACCCATCAGTTCGCGGAAAACGAAATCCGCCCCATCGCGGCGGAACTGGACGAGTCGGAGCGCTTCCCGGCGGAAATCTACGAGAAGATGGCCGAACTCGGCCTGTTCGGCATTTCGGCGCCGGAGGAATACGGCGGCGCGGGCTGCGACGTCATGTCCTACGCCATCGTCATGGAGGAACTGTCGCGCGGCTATGCCTCGGTCGCCGACCAGTGCGGCCTGGTCGAACTGATCAGCACGCTGCTGACCCTGTACGGCACGGAGGCGCAGAAAGAAAAATACCTGCGCCCGCTGCTGCGTTTCGAGAAGCGCTGCGCCTATGGCCTGACCGAGCCGGAGGCGGGCAGCGACCTGTCCAACGTGCGGACCACGGCGGTGCGCGACGGCGACGGCTGGCGGCTGAACGGCAGCAAGATCTGGATTCACAACGCGCCGGTCTGCGACTTCGCCCTGGTGCTGACCCGGACCGACAAGGAAGCCGGGCACCGGGGCATGAGCATCTTCATCGTCGAGCGCGACTATCCGGGGTTCCGCTCCGGTCCCAAGGAACACAAGATGGGGCAGCGCGCCTCGCAGGTCGGCGAACTGGAGTTCAACGACGTGCCGCTGCCGGCCGACGCCTTGCTCGGCCCGGAAAACCGGGGCTTCCACATCATGATGAGCGTGCTGGAGAAGGGCAGGGTCGGCATCGGCTCGCTGGCCGTCGGCATCATGCAGGCGGCGTTGGATGCTTCCGTCGACTACGCCAAGACGCGGCGTCAGTTCAAGCAGGCGATCGGCGAGTTCCAGGGCGTGCAGTGGATGCTGGCCGACATGGCCAAGGATCTGACGGCGGCGCGGCTGCTGGTGCAGAACGCGGCGGCCAAGCTGGATGCCGGGCAGTCGGCGGCGATTGAATCCTCGATGGCCAAGTGTTTCGCCGGCGACGCGGCCGTTCAGCATACCTGCAACGCGGTGCAGATCTTCGGCGGCAGCGGCTATATCCGCGGCTTCGAGGTCGAGCGGCTCTACCGCGACGCCAAGATCACCCAGATCTACGAGGGCACCAACCAGATCCAGCGTATGATCATCGCCCGCAATCTGCTGAAATAAGGAAAATTTCGGGGGGGGCTTCACCCCCACCCTGACCCTCCCCCGTCAAGGGGGAGGGAAAGTAAGGGAGACCTCTCAAATCTCCTTCCCCCTTGATGGGGGAAGGCCGGGAAGGGGGTGGCGGGGCCGGGAAGTCAGGGAGATTAAGACGATGACAGCATCTACATCGGCGACCGGACGGGCGCCCGTTGCTTTGGTGACCGGCGGGCGGCGCGGGATCGGCCGGGGCTGCGTGTTCGCGCTGGCCGAGGCCGGGTTCGACGTGGTGGTCTGCGACCTGGAGAAGGACGCGGACGCGGAAGAGACGGTCGCCGGAGTCGCCGGGCGCGGCCGCCGCGCGGCCTTCGTGCAAGCCGATATCTCCGACCTGGACGGACAGGCGCGGCTGGTGGACGAGGCGGCCGGGGCTTTCGGTGCGCTGGATTGCCTGGTCAACAACGCGGGCGTCTCGGTGATGAGCCGGGGCGATCTGCTGGACGTGACCGTGGAAAGCTACGACCGCTGCCTGAACGTCAACCTGCGCGGGCCGTTCTTCCTGACCCAGAAGGTCGCCCGCTGGATGCTCGACCATCCCGCCGCCGAGGGCGATCCGTTGCGTTCGATCGTCACGGTGTCGTCAAGCAACGCGGTGCTGGTGTCGATCACGCGCGGCGAGTACTGCGTCTCCAAGGCCGGGCTGTCGATGGCGTCGCAGCTGTTCGCCGTGCGGCTGGCCGACGAGGGCGTCGGCGTCTACGAGATCCGGCCCGGGCTGATCCACACGCCGATGACCACGCCGTCCGCCGCCAAGTACGACGCGGAGATCGCCGAGGGAATCCTTCCGTTGCGCCGCTGGGGCGAGCCGGAGGACGTGGGACGGACCGTGGTGACCATGGCGACCGGCGGCCTGCCCTACGCGGTCGGGCAGGCGGTCTGCGTCGACGGCGGGCTCTATATCGGGCGCTTCTGAAACCACAACGAATAAGAACGGAGAGCAAAGCGATGGCGGAAATGAAGCCGGGCATCTATTGGTACGAGGACCTGACCGTCGGCGACACCTACAGGACGCCGGGCATCTTGGTGACGGAGAGCCACATCACCGGTTTTGCCGGGCTGACCGGCGATTTTTTCGAGGTCCACACGGACGACCAGTTCGCCCGCGAACTGGGCTTCAAGGGGCGTATCGCCCACGGCATCCTCGGGCTCGCCATGACCGACGGGCTGAAGAACCGCTCCGAGGTCCGGATCAAGGCCATCGCGTCGCTCGGCTGGAACTGGAAGTTCGTCGGGCCGATCCATGTCGGCGACCGCATCCAGGCGGATATCACGATTCGCGACCTGCGGCCGACCCGCAAGCCGGGGCGGGGGATCGTTTTTCTCCAGTTCCAGGTGCGGAACCAGGACGGAGAGGTGGTTCAAGAGGGGGAAAACCAGATGATGATTCATATGCGCGACGGCGGGAAAACCGGCGAAAACGGAAATTAGGCGAACAGAAGACTTTCCAGCCAGCGGCGGAAGGTCTAATTTTCCGCCCGCTTCGGCATCCCCCAATGTCTCCCCAAACGAAAAGTGGGAAGGAAATACCTATGCAGGATATCTTCAAGACTTTCCATGACCTGGGCATCATCCCGGTCGTGGCCATCAACGACGCCAATCACGCCGTGCCGTTGGCCAAGGCGCTGGTCGCCGGTGGCCTGCCGGTCGCGGAAATCACCTTCCGTACCGACGCCGCCGAGGAATCGATCAAGCGCATCGCCAAGGAAGTGCCGGAAGTCGTGCTCGGCGCGGGCACCGTCCTGACCATCGACCAGGCCAAGCGGGCCGTCGACGCGGGCGCCAACTACATCATCTCTCCGGGCATCGAGCCGAAGGTCGTCGGCTGGTGCGTCGAGAACAACATTCCGGTCACCCCGGGCGTGGCTTGCCCGAGCGACATCGCCATGGCGCTCGACTTCGGCCTCGAGGTGGTCAAGTTCTTCCCGGCCGAGAACATCGGCGGGCTGCCGGCCATGAAGTCGATGGCCGCCCCGTACGGCATGCTCAAGTTCATCCCGACCGGCGGCATCAACGCGGGCAACATCAACACCTACCTGGGCTTCAACAAGGTCCTGGCCTGCGGCGGCAGCTGGATGGTCAAGTCCGACCTGATCAACGACGGGAAGTTCGACGAGATCGAGCGCCTGACCCGCCAGGCGGTGCTGACCATGCTCGGTTTCGAGCTGGCCCATGTCGGCATCAACACGGCGGACGACGCCGAGTCCCTGTCGGTGACCAAGACCCTGGCCGGCCTGTTCTCCTTGCCGGTCAAGGAGGGCAACAGCTCCAACTTCGCCGGCACCATCGCCGAGGTGATGAAGGGCAAGGGCCCGGGCACCAACGGCCATTTCGCCATCGCGACCAACGACGTCGAGCGCGCCATGGCCCATCTGGGCCGTCAGGGCGTCGAGTTCGACATGTCGTCGGTCAAGGGCCCCGAAGGCGGCCCGATCAAGGCGATCTACCTGAAGGACGAGGTTGCCGGTTTCGGCGTGCATCTGCTGCGCCGCTAATCGGATAAACGGCCCGGTTCGCCGGGCCGTTGCCGAAAGTTCCCGGAACCCGGGCCGATCCGTCGGCCCGGGTTTCTTTTTGGCCTATCCGCCAACCCGGTGTGATTGCAAATCACTCTTAACTTATTGATTTTTCATGATTTTTTCGCAAATTTTGGCTTTACATAGTTTGGAACGGATATAAACTTCGCGGCAAATCAATCCCTGAGCACCCTAAGCAAAGACGAAAGAGGAAACGTAAAATGGATATCAAGGGAAGCCAGACCGAGAAGAACATCCTGACGGCCTTCGCCGGCGAATCGCAGGCGCGCAACCGTTACACGTTCTACGCGGAGAAGGCGCGCAGCGAAGGTTTCGAGCAGATCGCCGCGATCTTCGAGGAAACGGCTGACCAGGAGAAGGCCCATGCCAACCGGCTCTACAAGCTGCTGCCAGGCGGCGAGGTCGAGGTGAAAGCCGATTTCCCGGCCGGCAAGATCGGCGGCACCGAGGAGAACCTGCGCGGCGCCGCGGCGGGCGAGGAATACGAAGAGACCGAGATGTACCCGAGCTTCGCCAAGGTCGCGCGCGACGAGGGCTTCGAGCCCATCGCCAAGATCTTCGAGGCGATCGCCGTGGCCGAGCGCCAGCATAAGAAGCGCTACATCGAACTGGCCGAGAACGTGGCCGGCGGCCGCGTGTTCAAGCGCGACGGCAAGACCGTCTGGCGCTGCCTCACCTGCGGTTACCTGCACGAGGGCGAGGAAGCGCCGCGCCTGTGCCCGGCCTGCGCCAAGCCGCAGAGCCACTTCGAGGTGCTGGGCGAGAACTGGTAATCCGGGAAACGTCCCCGGCCGCCAGGGCCGGAAAAAAGAGGAGGGCGCGGCGGGGGCCGCGCCCTTTTTTGTCCGTCCCGGGCGGTATCTTGGGGGGATCGGGACCCGGACCGGACAGAGGGAGAAATCGGTTGTATCGTCGAGAAGGAGATTAGCCGTCCCGTGGGTTGCGGTCTGTGAAGCAGTTCACGTTTTGCGAAAAAAACGCAAAATCACATTATTTTTTGGGGTGCGGAATGGGGAAGGGCGCGGCCCGAAGGCCGCGCCCGGATTTCCGACGCGGGAGGAAAGGGTTCTGCGCGGTTAAGATCCCCGCCCCGCCGCCGGAAGTTCGATAGTGGTGGGTAACTACCGGACGGATTGTGATCCCGCCGCGCCGCGCCGTCTGTGAACCAGTTCACCTTGGGTGATGAAAAGGCTGAGCTGGCCATAACATCTTCCCATCGCAACAACACCTTAACGGTGTTGCACTTGTTCCGTGAACCAAGCGAATCCAGGTTTTTTCCGCTGTTTCTGGACTCCCGCTTTCGCGGGAGTGACGGATATGGAAAGTGGGTGTATCCGCCTACACCCAGCCGCCGTCGACGATGAATTCCTGGGCCGAACACATGCGCGAGTCGTCGGCCGCCAGGAACAGGGCCATTCGGGCCACGTCGGCCGGATAGACCTTGTCGGGCAGGCACTGCTTCATGGCGATCTCGGCCTCGCCTTCCGGGGTCAGCCAGAGGTCGATCTGGCGCTGGGTCATGGTCCAGCCCGGCATCGCCAGGTTGACCCGGATGTTGTGCTTGCCGAGGTCGCGGGCGAAGGCGCGGGTCAGGCCCCAGATTCCCGCCTTGGCCGCCGAATAGCCGGGGAAGCCGCCTTCCAGCCGGTAACCGGTGAACGATCCGATGTTGACGATGGTGCCGCCGCCGGCCGGCTTCATCTGCTCGATCACCGCCTGGGTGGCGAAGAAGCAGGGCCGCAGGTTGAGGGCCATGCGGTCGTCCCAGTATTCGACCGTCACTTCCTCGATGCTGTGGCGGGCGTCGTTGGCGACGTTGTTGACCAGCGTGCCGATGGCGCCCCGGGCCTCGCCGGTGTCGCGGATCGCCGACTGCAGGGCCGGTACGTTGCGGACGTCGCAGGGGATGTAGCGGGGCGGCCGGTGCCCGGCCTCGCCGATGCGCGCGATCAACGCGGCCGCCGCCTCGTCGGCGATGTCGACGAAGGTGACGTCGGCCCCCTGTCCGCAGAAGTGCTCGACGATGGACTCGCCGATGCCGCTGGCGCCGCCGGTGACGAAGACGACGCGGTCCTTGAGGCTTGGATAGCTGGCGTATTGGCTCATGACGCTCCCCCTGTTTCGATTGGTTCCGCCGTTGAAAGGCCCGTGCGCATAAGGCGCGCACGGCGATTCCGGGGAGGGCAGACGTCAGAGCTCAGTCAGTAATCGCTGCCCGGCCCCGCCTTGTAGGCATCCAGCCCGTCCGTGAAGAAACGGAAGCTGTCCAGGCCTTCGAGGATGACGCCGTCGAAGCCCTGCTGGATGATGCCGTAGAGATAGGAGTTCTCGTTGCCGGTGACGATCTGCTGCCATTCCGGCTGCCAGTATTCGACGAAATAACGGTCCGGGTCCTCCGGCGTGGCGGCGCTGATCCACAGCGGCGCGCCCTCGCGCCAGTTGGCCTTCCAGAAATAGTCGTAGGAGGCAGCCGTGCCGATGTTCATGAAGGCGAAGACCAGCCGCTTGCCGCCGATCTTCTTGTATTTCAGGGTTTCCACGGCCTGCTTGGTCAGCGGCTCGCCGGGCCGGTGGAACACGTTCACCGCCACCAGGTCGAAGTTGGTGCCGTGCATCTTGAGGGCGAACTCGTCCTGCCGGCCGAACGGCGCGGTGTTGCGCAGGGCGACGAAGTTGTGCACGTCGCCGAGCGACAGGATGTTGTCGGGGTTCTCGCCGAACGGATGGGACGGGTAGCCGGGCAGGCGGTTCAGCATCTGGCCCCGGGCCGGCGCGCCGAAGAACACGAAGCCGTGCTTGGCGGCGAGGGATCGCCCCTGGTTGATGACGTCGGCGGACTTGGCGTAGTCCATGATGAGGACGGGCAGGCCGCTCCGGTGTGCGCTTTCAAGCAGCGGCACCAGGGCGTCGCGGCGTTCGGCGTCGGTCTGCCCGTTGAATTCGGGGACACCGTAGTAGACGCCGGTCTGCATGACGCCCGACAGCGACCGGCGGTAGGTGTTGGCCGGCAGCGCCTTGTCCATGTCGAGCGGGTCGCGCTTGACCAGCAGGTCCACGCCGCCGGAGGCGATCACCGCGAAATTCTGTTTCTGGTTGCGCGCGTAGGCGCTGATCGACTGAACGAGCCGGCGCATCTCCTCGCGCGGGTCGACGTCGCCGGCCCGCTGCGGCAACGGGGCGATGGCCTGATCCCCCGGCGCGGCGGGAATTTGGGCCGGAGCCTGCGCCCGTGCCCCGGCGGGGGCGAGGAGCAGGACGAAAAGGAACAGACGGGCGGTGATTCGGAGAGACATGGACATGACGACTCTTTCTTGGTCGGCCGGCTCTTCGGACTTCAGTTGTATCGCAAAGCCTTCCCGTGAGCCAGGGGAAGGCAAGATCCGGACGGGACGGGGAAGGGCCGCAGGCACGCTCCGGGCATGCGACATCCCCCTCGTCCTTTCCGCACGCCCAAGACTCTATAAAGCAGCGGTAAAGAGGGGATTAACGCTTAACGGGAAGGGCGCGTTCTAATCCAGCAGGCCTGCGACGTGTTTGGCGATGGCCAGCGACGCGGTGAGGCCGGGGCTTTCCATGCCGTAGAGGTTGACCAGACCGTCGACGCCGTGGGTTTCCGGACCCTGGATGACGAAATCGGCGGCCGGTTCGCCGGGACCGGAGACCTTCGGCCGCACGCCGGCATAGCCGGGTTGCAGCGCGCCGTCCGGCAGGCCCGGCCAGTAGGCGCGGATGGCGCCGTAGAACTTCCCGGCGCGGGACGGGTCGACGTCGTAGTCGATTTCGTCGATCCATTCGACGTCCGGGCCGAACCGGGCCTGGCCGCCCATGTCGAGGGTCAGGTGGACGCCGAGGCCGCCCGGTTCGGGCACCGGATAGACGAGCCGCGAGAACGGCGTCCTGCCGGTCAGGGTGAAGTAGTTGCCCTTGGCCAGATAGCGCGGCGGGATGGTTTCCGGCGGCACGAACTCGAACGAGGAACCGAGCGCCTGGGCGCCGAGCCCGGCGCTGTTGACGACGATGTCGCAGGCCAGTTCCATGGGCTCGTCGCCATGCACCTTGATGACCTTCTGGCCGTCGGCCATATGGCCGCCCCAGACCGGGCTGAGGAAAGCGATCATGCCGCCATTGTCTTCCAGCGCGCCCTGGTAGGCGAGCATCAGGCGGTGGCTGTCCATGATGCCGGAGGAGGGCGAGCGGAGCGCGGCGGCGGCCTTGAGGTTCGGTTCCAGCGCCTTGGCCTGGGCGGCGTCGATCAGTTCCAGGTCGTCGACTCCGTTCATCTCGCCCTTGGCCTTGAGGATTTCGAGGTCGGCGATCTGCGTCTCGGTGGCGGCGACGATCAGCTTGCCGCAGCGCTTGTGCTCGACCCCGTGGGCGGCGAAGAAGTCGTAAAGCATGTGGCGTCCCTCGACGCAGAGCCTGGCCTTGAGGCTGTCCTTTTCGTAGTAGATCCCGGCGTGGACGACCTCGCTGTTGCGCGAACTGGTATCGGACCCGATGGCGTCGGTCTCCTCGAGGACGATGACCTCCTTGCCGCGCAGCGCCAACTCCCGGGCGATGGCCAAACCGATGGCTCCGGCGCCGATGACCGCGCACTCGATCTTTTCCGTCATTTCCGCTTGTGTCTCCCGGCAGGTTGGCGGCGAAGGGACGAAGATGCCGTGGCGGAAATATGGGGATCGCCCTTTGGAGTTCCAGGAAAATCCAGGGCTATCCCGCTGAAACCGATGGGGAAAATATCCATACAAAAAATATGGGATTGCCTTGGGAGCCGGGGCACGTTAACAAAGATCAACAATATTGTTAACAATATCGATCCCGGCGAAGAGAGGATTCCCAGTGGTTTTCTTCGCGGTCTCGGATGGAGGGTGACCGCCCGGTTCCTGACAGACCTTCCGGCGGACCGGGGGACGACCCCGGAAACGGCTCCAAGTCTTGCGGCCCCCGTCTTCGGGGGCCTTTTTTCAGGAAAACGAATAGGTCAGGGAGCCGCTGGTCCCCGGCGCGCAACGCCACCAGATTTCGACATGGGGATCGTGACCCGTCTTGGGCTCGGCCAGCTCGATCCGGTCGTCGTCGAGCAGCTTGATCACCACGGTGTCGCCCGCGCCGGGTTCGTTCGACGGGACGGTGTAGGAGAACAGGTGCCTGCCGTAATTCCCTTCCATCGCGACGCCGCCGGGGGTCACGACGACCGGTCCGCGGATCGCCAGGAACCGCCCGTCGCCCGAGCACCAGGTGCCGTCGACGGCATGGGCCCGCGCTTCCGGCACGCAGAACGTCACGGCCAAACCGGCCAACATGCAACAGCCGAAAACCCAACGGCAAGCCATCTTCGCATCCCCCGTCGCATGGCCCAATCTTATGGAGAATTAATTTTTGCTGCGTTCTACCATAAGGAAACGTGCCGGGCCACCGGGAAAGTCGGCGGGGCGGGGGAAGAAGGCCAGGGGACCCTTCGGCCCCCTTACCCGGAAACCGCTATTTCTTCTCGGTCGCGATCATCAGCGCCGTGGCGGCGTCCACCTTGGCGGTGCTGGCGGTCTGCGCGACGGTATCCAACTGCGCGTCCAGGCCTTCCTGCTGAGTGGCCATCATCAGCGCGGTGGCGGCGTCGACCTTGGCCGTGTTGGCCGTCTGGGAGACGGCGTTCAGCTTGGCGTTGATCTCGTCGAGCTTCATGTTAACCTCGTCCAGCTCGCCCGAGCCGGCGCAGGCGCTCAGTCCAACGGAGAGCAGCGCGACGGCGGCGATCTTCAGCAGATGCAGCTTGCGGATGACGGTCATTCGGTGATCCCCCACTTCAGGTTTGAATGCGGCAAACGGACGGCCCCCCAACCCGGTTCGGCCGATATACAATCCCCACCAGTATGTCCGCCGTACTTTGCAGTCCTTTTGCAGTTTTGTTTCCTCGAGGTTAAAGCGAGCGGAGGGGGCGCCGGATCCGGGAGAGCCGGAACGCGTTTTATTCGTGCCGTCCACCGTCCGGAGGAGGGTTGTCAGTCCGCTGGAGGCAACAGACCTTCCCGCGTGGAGGCCCGCCGGACATTGGCATAGTAGACGATCTGCGTCGGCGTGCCGGGGACGCGCGAGACATAGGTCCGGTAGATGCCGTATTTGAAGAATTGGGTGTTCTCCCAGGACGTGCGGCCGGAATAATCGGCGACTTGTTCCCCGTTGGCGTAGGCCCTGAAGAAGCCGTCGTCCTCTTTCGACCATTTGACGTGGAATTCGAACCTGGTCCACTTGCCGCGCATTTCACGGAAATCGGCCAGCTTATAGTATTTCCGCGTCGCGCCCAGGACCTGATCGTCCAGATAGATTCCGAACTGCTGGTGCTGGATCATCCACACCGGGTGGCTGCCTTCCTGATGCCATTGGCCAAGGGCAACCTTGACCGGCCAGATGCTGGGAAAATCAGCCGGAATATAAATCGACCAGCCGTACCAGTAGGTCCTGCCGATCGGATCGCGGCCCTTATGGGTGAGTTCGGATCGTTCGCGGTCTTTCCGGCAATCCGACCAGTCTGGCTGCGACGAGCAATCCCCGGACCGGACCTCGAACTTCTCGACCAGCGGGGTCGGGGCGGATCCGGTCGGATCGGGGATGACCTCGTAACCGTAGATCTTACGATTGAGGGATCTCTGAAACTCGCCGAACGATCCCCTGTCGAGATATTGGGGGCTGTGGCTCACCGCCGTCGGATCCGCCTGGCCACCGGTGGTCTGGCAGGCCGACAGAAGGGAAAGGGCTGCAACCGCAATGGAAAACGCGCGAAAAATCATTTCGTATCCCCCAAATTCACCCGTCCGCGGTTCGTCGAAACCGACCGCCAGGCCATCCAAACGATACCCGGAGGGCGTTGCCAGCCCGGGTTCCCCTGTTCGCCGTATGGAGGGATGGACTTGAGTATCCTGAAAAATCAGGAAAAACGATCCATGCTTCAAACCAAACGGAACAAACCAAAAAGACAAGGCTTCGTCACCCTCGACGAAGCCAATCCCATGACGCTTCAAGTTAATCGCAAACTGGAATAAATCAAACTACTTTTCGTTGCAGTTTTATTGCGTGAACGGAAAGGGAAGGGTGGAAAAAAACGGGGCCTCGTTTCCGAGGCCCCGGGAACGCTCGCTCATCGGCGGCAGGAGGCACTTATGCCGCCTTCTTCGCGTCGCGAAGCTCCTTGATCAGGGCGGGCACCACTTCCAGGGCGTCGCCGACGATGCCGACGTCGGCCACCTTGAAGATCGGTGCTTCCGGATCGTTGTTGATGGCGATGATGGTGCGGGCCGAACTCATGCCGACCACATGCTGCACGGCGCCGGAAATCCCGACGGCGATATAGAGGTCGGGCGACACCGTGGTGCCGGATTGCCCGACCTGCAGGGTATGCGGAATCCACCCGGCCTCGACGATGGCGCGCGATCCGGCCATCTTGCCGCCGAGCAGTTCGGCCAGTTCCTTGAGCAGCCCCAGGTTCTCGGCCGACTGCATGCCGGTGCCGCCGGCGACGATGACGTTGGCGTTCTCGATGCTGCCGCCCTCGTCGATGATCTTTTCGATGTCCAGGATGCGGGTGCGGACCACGCCGCGTTGCAGGCTGACCTCGAAGTCCTCGATTTCGCCGGTGCGCGCCGCATCGGCTTCCGGCACCGGGAAGACGTTGGGCCGGACGGTCGCCATCTGCGGGCGCGAGAAGGGGGTGAGGATCGAGGCCATGATGTTGCCGCCGAAGGCCGGGCGGGTCTGGACGAGCTGCCGTTCCCCGTTGATCTCCAGCATGGTGCAGTCGGCGGTCAGGCCGAGCTTCAATCTCGCGCCGACGCGCGGGGCCAGATCGCGGCCGTTGGGCGTCGCGCCGAGCAGAAAGGTGCTCGGCTTCTTGGCGGCGACCATGGCCGAAATGACGGTGGTGTAGGCGTCCGTCGAGTAGGGCCAGAGCATCTTGTTCTCGAAACGGATGACGCCATCGGCGCCGTGGGCGAACAGCACGTCGGTATCGACCGGACGGCCGTCGGAGAGGACCAGGACCTTGATCTCCTCGCCGAGTTCCCCGGCCAGGCCCTTGGCGACGCCGAGCAGTTCGAGCACCACCTTCTTCGGCACCAGACGCTCGCCGTCGGGGCTCTCGTCGCACTCGGCCCAGATGAACACGCCCTTGTATTTGGCCAGTTCCTCGGGCGAGGCGGCGGCGCGCTCGATGGTGATCGCGTGTTCCGAACAGACGTTCATGCAGGCGCCGCAGAGGGTGCAGTTGTCCTGCACGGCGGCGACCTTGTCCACCACCAGGATGGCGCCGAAGGGGCAGTTCTTTTCGCACAGGCGGCAGCCGGTGCAGTTCTTGGTATCGATGACCAGCATTCTTATTGTTCCTTCAGCGGATGACCGGCGAAACGGGACTGGAGGGTCATCCTTCCCTCAACCATCGTCACCCCCGCGAAAGCGGGGGTCCAGACAGCGGCGCACCATCCTGGATTCCCGCTTTCGCGGGAATGACGGTCGGAGGTAGCGGTTCCCCGTGCCCTTGGCGTCATGATTTTCATGCTTTCCTCCACCCTTAGACGAAGTGCTTCTCGTGGAGGAGGGCGGCGACTTCCTTGGCCGCCATGGGGGCGTTGCCGCCGTCGAGCACGCGGCCCGGTTCCTTGACCGTCGGCGGGAACACCTTGACCACCTGGGTCAGCGACCCCTGGAGGCCGAGTTCGGAGTCATCCAGGTCCAGGTCGTCGCCGGTCATGGTCAGGATTTCCTTGCCGCGCGCTTCCAGAATTTCCTGGAAGGAGCAGACCTTGCGGGTCGCCGCGCCCTTGTTGACCGAGACCAGGCCGGGCAGGCGCATCTGCACCGTTTCGTAGCCGCCCTCGTTCTCGCGGCGCACCCGGATGCGCCTGCCGTCCAGTTCCAGGCCGACCGCGTAGGTGATCTGCGGGATGTTCATGATCTCGGCGAGCATCGGGCCGACTTGCGCCGTATCGCCGTCGATGGCGTGCTTGCCGACCAGGACGAGGTCGACCCCGTCCAGCTTCTCGACCATCTTGGCGATGGTCAGCGCGGTGGCCCAGGTGTCGGCCCCGGCGAACTTGCGGTCGGTGACCAGGATGGCCCGGTCCGCCCCCATTTCCAGGCAGCGCATCAGCGCCATGCGGGCCTGCGGCGGCCCCATGGTGAGGACGACGATCTCGACGTCCTCGTTGGTCGCCTTCAGATCGAGGGCGAGGTCCATGGCGTATTCGCAGAAGGGGTTGAGGATGGAGGCCACGCCGTCGCGGTTCAGGGTGCCGGTTTCCGGGTTGACCTGGACGTTGGTGACCTCGGGGACCTGTTTGACGCAGACCAGGACTCTCATTGGGCCGCTCCTTCCCGGTTCGTTTCCATATCCAGGATGTCGCCGGGGTTGAACATGGCGGCGGGGTCGAGGGCCAGTTTGACGGCCTTCATCTCTTCCAGGTGTTGGGGTGTGAACATGACGGGCAGGAACTTCTTTTTCATTTTGCCGATGCCGTGCTCGGCCGAGACGGTGCCGTGCATCTCGATGGCCTTCTTGGCGAACTCGACATACATGGCCAGGCCCTTGGCCAGGTCGTCCATGTCGCGCGGCAGCAGGTTGATGTGGACGTGGTTGTTGGCGATATGGCCGAAGACCACGTATTCGAGCCCGGCGCCGTCCAGCTTCGACCGGTAGAAGTGCCAGATGTCCTTGAGGCAGCCGTCGGGGACGGCCAGGTCGGTGCCGAGCTTGTGCAGGCCGGGATAGGTCTTCTTGCGTTCGCCGATGATGCCGTTGACCGTTTCCGGCAGGGCGTGGCGGAAATGGCGGAAGCGGGCGAGGTCGCGCCGCTCGTAACCGGCCCAGCTATTGTCCAGCGAGGCGCCGCAGCGTTCGGTCATCTCCCGGAGCCAGGCGTAGTCCGGCTTGGGGTCGGCGCCGGTGAAGGCGATGTCGTAGAAGATGGCCGCCCCCGCGTCTTCCGGGATCGGCGGCATGTCGATGAAGCTCGGGGTCTCGACCTGCCGGTCGCGCAGGAGCTTCAGCGCGTTGACGTCGTAGAATTCGATGAACTCGGGGCGGATGGCTGCTTCCTCGCGCAGCGCGATGACGAAATCCAGCGCCGCCTCGTCGGACGGCAGGAACTGCACGACCGAGACGCTCTCGTGCTGCTGGGCCAGCGCCACCTCGATTTCGGTGATGACCCCGAACAAACCCTCGGAGCCGATGAACAGGTCGATCATGTCCATGCCCGGCGCGGCGAACAGCCCGGCGGTGTTCTTGGTTTCCGGCATGATGTAGGTGGGAAGTTTCAGCTGGGTCCGGTTGCCGGCCGTGTCGATGACCGTGAAGGTCAGGTCGTCGGTGGCGAAATATTTGCCGCGCGGGATGTCCAGCACCTCGCCCGAGGCCAGCATGACGCGCAGGCGGCGAATCCAGTTGCGGGTCGCCTTGTACTTGTAGCTGGCCGCGCCCGAGGCGTTGGTCGCCACCGTGCCGCCGAGCGAGGCGCTCATCTCGGTTGGATCGGGCGGGTAGAAATAGCTGCCCGGGTCTTCCTTGAACTTTTCGAATTGGGCCAGGGTCGCTTCGTCGGCGCGCGAGGTCAGGCCGGGGAAGCTCTTCTTATTGGTCCAGTCGTTGAGGTCGCGCAGGGTCACGGCGGCCTCGGCCAGCACGCGCCATTCGCCCGACTCCTCGTCGAAGCGGATGCCGAGCGTCTTGTCGAAGCGGTCCATGGCGACCACGGCGCCGCCGGCCGGAACGCTGCCGCCGACCAGCCCGGTGCGGGCCCCGGCGGTGGTGACGGTCAGCCCGCGCTTGCCCATCTCGCGCATGATGGCGGCGAGTTCGGCCTCGTTGTTCGGGAAGAAGAGGAAATCCGCCCCCTGATGCGGCAGACGGGATTCGTCGGCCAGATAGGGGGCGTAGTTGGCGATGATTTCCTCGAGCCCCTCGACGCGGCGGACGCTGTCGAACGCCGCCTCGGGGACTTTCTGGCAGGTTATTTCGTGCATTTGGTCGTCTTTACTCACTGTTAGAGGTCCTGCTTATGCTTATTGCTTAAGGCAGCAGCCCGAGGCGTCTCGCCGCGCCCATCAGATGGGCGCGGGTGGCCTGGCGGGCGGCTTCGGCATCCTGGGCGGCGATGGCCTCGCAGATGCATTCGTGCTCGCGCTGGGCGGTCGGGGTCCATTGTTCGACCCGGGACGAATTGCGGCGGGCCGCGGCGATCGACTGGGTGACGCTGACCGCCAGGAAGATCATGAAATCCCGGTAGTAGGGATTGTTCGAGGCCTCGGCGATGGCGCGGTGGAAGGTGGCATCGGCGTGGACGCCCTCCTCGCTGTGGGTGGCGCCGCCGGCCTGTTCGGCGGAGATCGCCGCCTTCATCGTGTCGAGCGCCTTGCGGATGCGGGTGAGCTGGTCCGGTGTCCGGCGCTGGGCGGCGAGAGCGGCGGCCCCGGTCTCGACCTCGGCGCGCAGCTCGAAGATGTATCGCAGGTCGTTGGCGGCGGAGAGGTTCTCGGTACCGATGCGCCAGGTCAGGTTGGGCGGGGTCTCGCAGACGAAGGCGCCCAGGCCCTGGCGGGTCTGGATCAAGCCGTCGCGCTTGAGCCGGGCCATGGCCTCGCGCAGGACATTGCGGCTGACCCCGAACTGGTCGGAGAGTTCCGCCTCGGTCGGCAGGCGCTGGCCGCGCGCCAATTCGCCGGTGGCGATTCGGCGTTCGATGACGCCGGCGATTTCCTCGGGCAGGGCGCGGCGGCGGTCGACGGCATCGAACCGCGAAACCGCATCAGTGGCTGTCTCGTTCATCGGATTATTCCCGTCGTGATCGCGCGTGGCGCCCTTTTTTCAATGTTGCTCTTGGTCTTGGGGCCTGTCCTTCGGGATAAAGCTCCTTCGGGATAAAGCTCCTTCGGGAGAAATCCCGGGCCCCCGGCGTTGCCCCGCCGAGGCGCCCAGGCTTTCTTGGACATCCTGAAAGAATCCTAGCAGAAATCAGGTTGTCCTACAACCCGACAACCGTGGGGGCGGCGGAAAAAACAAAATCACGGCCCGGGCGCCGCGGCGGGGCGAGAATGGATTTATGCATCCGGTAAATGGAAAAACCTTATCTTTTTCATGGCTTTGAAGACTTTCCGCCCTGTTTCGAAAGAGCAGCCGGGTGTCCGTTTGGCAGGCGTTCGATATTTCATTTTAAAGATTTGCATAAATTTTTATCGAAATTTGAATCATTTCGAGTATAACGCGTGTCGCTGCAATCATCGGTGGGACTGGATAGCGGCGCACTTGCGATGAAAGGCTTGAAAAAGTGAAGCCGGGAAGGCGTGTGCCTTTCCCGGAAGAAGCGTACCCGTTCACATGGGCCGGCGAATTTGCCGACGCCGCCCTGGAGCGGCGTTTCCGCGTGGACCTTTTCCACGATGTCGTGCCGCAGGCCCAGGGCGTCGCCGCCATGACGGCGGCGGTCTTCCTGCTCGCCGGGTTGGGGCCGATCATCGGGCATATCGACCGCGAGACGGCGTTTTTGCTGGCCCTGTTCCGGGTCGTTCCGAGCCTCGGCGGCTTCGCCATCGCATTGTGGGGGCGGAGC
>Ga0207799_100309_pt1 | contig 24770 bp, 23 predicted proteins | sample TtanPargueraPR_4_FD_187742 | JGI IMG/M metagenome (GOLD analysis project Ga0207799, IMG submission 187742) | Aerobic enrichment media microbial communities from Bioluminiscent Bay, La Parguera, Puerto Rico - Tt and M2 (SPAdes) | ecosystem: Environmental > Aquatic > Marine > Unclassified ...
CCCCGCCGGGCCGCCGCCGGGATCAGCCGTAATGCGCCACGGGCGTGCCGGCCAAGGCCGACATGTTGAGCAGCCCGCGCGTGGTGATCGAGGGGGTCACGATATGGGCCCGGTTGCCCATGCCCATCAGGATCGGACCGACCTCCAGCCCGCCGGCGCGCATCTTGAGGATGTTGCGCACGCCCGAGGCGGCGTCGGAATTGGCAAAGACCAGCACGTTGGCTGCGCCCTCCAGCCGCGAGCCCGGGAAGATGCGGTCGCGCAGGATCGGGTCGAGCGCGGCGTCGACATGCATCTCGCCCTCGTACTCGAAATCGGGCTCGCGCGCCTCCAGCAGTTCCAGCGCGGCGCGCATCCGGCGGCCGGAGTCGATATCGAGGTTGCCGAACTGAGAATGGCTGCACAGCGCGATCTTGGGTTCCAGGCCGAAGCGGCGCACATGGCGCGCGGCCCCGATAACGGTCTCCGTGATCTGCTCGGGCGTGGGTTCGGGGTGGACATGGGTGTCGGCGACGAAGAGCGGCCCGTCCTCGAGGATCATCAGGCTCAGCGCGCCGACCGGGTGCAACCCGCCCTCGGCCAGCACCTGCTGGACGTAATTCAGGTGCCACAGGTATTGCCCGAAGGTGCCGCAGATCATGCTGTCGGCCTCGCCGCGATGCACCATGACGGCGGCAATCGCGGTGGTGTTGGTGCGCATGATCGCCTTGGCCAGGTCCGGCGTCACGCCGCGCCGGGCCAAGATGCGGTGATAGGTCTCCCAGTAGTCGCGGTAGCGTGGGTCGCTTTCGGGGTTCACCACGGTGAAATCCACGCCCTGCTTGATCGACAGCCCGGCGCGGGCGCTGCGCGCCTCGATCACCTCGGGGCGGCCGACCAGGATCGGCACGTCGGTGGTTTCCTCGATCATCGCCTGCGCGGCGCGCAGCACGCGCTCGTCCTCGCCCTCGGCGAAGACGATCTTGCGCTCGGCCTGCGCGGCGGCGGCGAAGACAGGCCGCATGATCAGCGCCGATTTGAAGACCGAGCCCTCGAGCCGCTCCTTGTAGGCGCGCATGTCGTCCAGCGGGCGCGTGGCCACGCCGCTGTCCATCGCCGCCTTGGCGACCGAGGTCGCCACCACGCCGATCAGCCGCGGGTCAAAGGGCTTGGGGATCAGGTAGTCGGCGCCGAATGTCAGCTGCTCGCCCTGGTAGGCGGCGGCGGCCTCGGCGCTGGTGGTGGCGCGGGCCAGCCGGGCGATACCGTCGATGCAGGCCAGCTGCATCTCGTCATTGATCTCGGTCGCGCCCACGTCCAGCGCGCCGCGGAAGATGAAGGGGAAGCACAGGACGTTGTTGACCTGGTTGGGATAGTCCGACCGGCCGGTGGCGATGATCGCGTCGGGGGCCACGGCGCGGGCCTCTTCGGGCAGGATCTCGGGGGTGGGGTTGGCCAGCGCAAAGATGATCGGGCGCGCGGCCATCTTCTTGACCATCTCGGGCTTCAGCACCCGCGGGCCGGACAGGCCCAGGAACAGATCGGCCCCCTCGATCACCTGGTCGAGGTCGCGCAGGTCGGTCTTCCGCGCGTATTCGGCCTTTTGCGGGTTCATGTCCTGTTCCCGGCCCTCGTAGACCAGGCCGTGGATGTCGCACAGCCAGACGTTTTCGCGCTTCACGCCCAGTTTCAGCAGCATGTTCAGGCAGGCGATGCCGGCCGCCCCGCCGCCGGTCGAGACGACCTTGATGTCCTCAAAGCTCTTGCCTGCCACGTGCAGCGCATTGGTCGCCGCGGCGCCGACCACGATGGCCGTGCCGTGCTGGTCGTCGTGGAACACGGGGATGTTCATCCGCTCGCGGCAGATCTTTTCCACGATGAAGCAGTCGGGCGCCTTGATGTCCTCGAGGTTGATCGCGCCGAAGCTGGGCTCCATCGCGCAGACGATTTCGGCCAGCCTCGAAGGGTCGCTTTCGTTCAGTTCCAGGTCGAAGCAGTCGATATTGGCGAATTTCTTGAAGAGGACGGCCTTGCCCTCCATCACCGGCTTGGAGGCCAGCGCGCCGATATTGCCCAGCCCCAGCACCGCCGAGCCGTTGGACACCACGGCGACGAGGTTGCCGCGCGCGGTGTACTGCGCGGCGGTGGCCGGGTCGTCCTTGATCTCAAGGCAGGCCTCGGCCACGCCGGGCGAATAGGCGAGGCTGAGGTCGCGCCCGTTGGCCAGCGGCTTGGTCGCGCGGATTTCCAGCTTTCCGGGCTTGCCGTGCCGGTGATATTCCAGCGCCCGCTGGCGGAAGCTGTCAGACTTGGCTTCGCTCATCCTCTCCCCCTTCGAGAAAATGGTTTAATGCTAAACTAATTCCCCTTGGGCGGGGATACGCCGTTTCACGCAGGCGCGCAAGCACTTGTTGCCCCGACGGCAGGGCGCACGGGCGGGCTTGCATCGGCGGGGCCAGCGCCGCAGATTGCGGAAAGGAGGGCTCTGCCATGAGTTTGCTAGAGGCTGCGGCGCAGGTGCGCAAGAACGCCCATGCGCCTTATTCCGGGTTCAAGGTGGGCGCGGCGATCCGCACTGCCGACGGGGCCATCTATCTGGGATGCAACGTGGAAAATGTGGCCTACCCCGAAGGCACCTGTGCCGAGGCCGGGGCCATCGCCGCGATGTGCGCCGCGGGCGCGCGCGACATCGCCGAGGTGGCGGTGATCGCCGACAGCCCGGCGCCGGTCACGCCCTGCGGCGGCTGCCGGCAGAAACTGGCCGAATTCGCCGCGCCCGACACGCCCGTGATCATGGGCACCGTCGCGGGGGTCGAGATCCGCACCACCGTGGGGGCGCTGCTGCCCGGCGCCTTCGGGCGCGACCATCTTGCGAAGGAGGCGTAGGCATGGATGCCCGCACGGTCATCGCCAAGCTGCGCGATGAAGAACCCATCAGCCCGGATGAAATCGCCTGGTTTGCCAGCGGCATCGCCTCGGGCGCGGTCAGCGATGCGCAGGCCGGCGCCTTCGCCATGGCGGTGCTGCTGAACGGGCTGACCACGGATGAGCGTGTGGCGCTCACCCGCGCGATGCGCGACAGCGGACAGGTGCTGGACTGGGATCTGCCCGGCCCGGTGCTGGACAAGCATTCCACGGGCGGCATCGGCGATTGCGTCAGCCTGGCGCTCGCCCCGGCGCTCGCCGTCTGCGGCGCCTATGTGCCGATGATCTCGGGCCGCGGGCTGGGGCACACCGGCGGCACCCTGGACAAGCTCGAGGCGATCCCCGGCTACGGCACCCAGGTCAGCGTCGACCGGTTGAAGCAGATCACCGCGCAGATCGGCTGTGCCATCGTGGGCGCCTCGGGCGATATCGCGCCCGCCGACAAGCGGCTTTACGCGATCCGCGATATCTCGGGCACGGTGGAAAGCGTCGACCTGATCACCGCCTCGATCCTGTCCAAGAAGCTGGCCGCGGGGCTGGAGGGGCTGGTGCTGGACGTCAAAGTCGGCTCGGGCGCCTTCATGAAGGACATGGACGAGGCCGAGGAACTGGCCGAGGCGCTGGTCGAGACCGCGCAGGGCGCGGGCTGCATGACCACCGCGCTGATCACCGACATGAGCCAGCCGCTGGTGCCCAACGCGGGCAACGCGCTGGAGGTCATCACGGTGATGGAGACCCTGACCGGTTCGGACGTCAACCAGGCGCTGTGGGATCTGACCTGCGCGCTGGGCGGTGAGGCGCTGGCGCTGGGCGGGCTGGCCGCCGATGCCGGCGAGGGGGCGCAACGCATCGGCGCGGCGCTGGACGACGGCCGCGCCGCCGAACGCTTTGGCGAGATGGTGGCCGAACTGGGCGGGCCGGTCGATTTCGTCGAGCGCTGGCGCGACCGGCTGCCGGCGGCGCCGGTGGTGCGCGTTGTGACCGCGGGCGAGGCCGGCATCGTGCAGGCCATCGACGGCTACCGGCTGGGCATGGCCGTGGTCGGCCTCGGCGGAGGCCGGCGCCAGCAGGGCGACAAGATCAACCCCTCGGTGGGCCTCGCCGGGCTTGCGCCGCTGGGGGCCGAGCTGACCGCCGATCAGCCGCTGGGCCTGGTCCACGCGGCCAGCGAGGCCGAGGCCGAGGCGGCGGTGGCCGAGGTCCGCGCGGCCTACCGGCTGGGCGGCAAGGCCCCGGTGATCCCGCCGCTGGTGCACAGGAGGCTGCGCTGATGGCACGGGCCTTTCTGGTGGTGATCGACTCGGTCGGGTGCGGCGGTGCGCCCGACGCGGGGGCGTTTTTCAACGGTGATACGCCCGATACCGGCGCCAACACGATTGCACATATCGCACAGGCCTGCGCCGAGGGGCGCGGGGATGACGGCCGCTCCGGCCCCCTGAAATTGACGAATCTCGACAGTCTTGGTCTGGGCGCGGCCACGCGGCTGGCCTCGGGCGATGCGACGCCCGGCCTCGATGCGCAGCCGCAGGGCCTGTGGGGCGCGGCCACCGAAACCTCGCCGGGCAAGGACACGCCCTCGGGTCATTGGGAGCTGGCCGGCGTGCCCGTGCCCTGGGAATGGACCTATTTCCCCGACACCGTGCCCGCCTTCCCCGACGACCTGGTGGCCGAGGTCTGTCGGCTGGCCGGGACCGACGGCATCCTGGGCAACTGCCACGCCTCGGGCACGCAGATCGTGGCCGAGCTGGGCGAAGAGCATATCCGGACCGGAAAACCCATCTGCTACACCTCGGCTGACAGCGTGTTCCAGATCGCCGCGCATGAAGAGCATTTCGGGCTGCAGCGGCTGCTGCAGCTTTGCCGGGACATCGCGCCGATGGTGCATGGCATGAAGGTCGGCCGCGTGATCGCGCGCCCCTTCATCGGCTCCCCGGAAGAGGGCTTCACCCGCACCACCAACCGTCGCGACTATGCCATCGCGCCGCCGTCGCCGACGCTCTGCGACTGGGTGCAGGGCGCGGGGCGCAAGGTCTACGGCATTGGAAAGATTGGCGATATCTTTTCCATGCACGGCATCGACGAGGTCCGCAAGGGCGCTGACGCGGCGCTGATGGAACATCTCGTCGACCTGATGGACGAGGCCGAGGAGGGCAGCCTGACCTTCGCCAATTTCGTCGAGTTCGACAGCCTTTACGGCCACCGCCGCAACGTCGCGGGCTATGCCGGGCACCTGGAGTGGTTCGACGCGCAGCTGCCGCGCGTGCTGGACAGGATGCGCCCCGGCGACATGCTGCTGCTGACCGCCGATCACGGCAACGACCCGACCTGGGCTGGCACCGACCACACGCGCGAGCGGGTGCCGGTCCTGATCGCCGGGAAAGGGGCGGGCGAGATCGGGCTCTGCGCCTATGCCGACGTCGCGGCCTCGGTCGCCGCGCATCTGGGCGTGCCCGCGCAGGGACCGGGGAGGAGCTTTCTGTGAGTTTCAGGAAATTGCCCAAGGTCGAACTGCACGTTCACATCGAGGGCGCGGCGCCGCCGGCGTTCATCCGTGGCCTCGCGCGGGAAAAGAACTTGGACATTTCCGGCATTTTCTCGCCCCATGGCGGGTATCAATACCGGGATTTCTGGCAGTTTCTCGACGTGTACGAGGCCGCCACCTCGGCCATCCAGACGCCCGAGGATTATCACCGCCTGACGCTGGCGGTGCTGGAGGAGAGCGCCGCCCAGGGCGTGATCTATACCGAGATGTTCCTGTCGCCCGATTTCTGCGGCGGCCGCGACGTCGCCGCCTGGCGCGACTATCTGCACGCGATCCGGGAAGCCGCGGAAATGGCTGAGAAAACCCACGGCATCGTGCTGCGCGGCATCGTCACGGCGATCCGCCATTTCGGCCCTGACAAGGCCCGCGAGGCGGCGCTGTGCGCGGCGGAGACGGCGGATGACTGGCTGGTGGGCTTTGGCCTGGCCGGCGACGAGAAAGTGGGGCGGCCCGGGGACTTCGCCTATGCCTTCGACATGGCGCGCGAGGCAAAGCTGCGGCTGACCGCGCATGCCGGCGAATGGGCCGGGGCGCAATCGGTCCGCGAGGCGCTGCGCGACCTGCGGGTCGAGCGCATCGGCCACGGCGTGCGCGCGATCGAGGACCCCGCGCTGGTCGATGAGATGGCCGCCACCGGCGTGGTGCTGGAGGTCTGCCCGGGCTCGAACGTCGCGCTGGGGGTTTTCCCCGGCTGGGCGGCGCACCCGGTCGCCCGGCTGCGCGAACGGGGGGTGAAGGTGACGCTCTCGACCGACGACCCGCCCTTTTTCCACACCACGCTGAGCGCCGAATACGACCGTCTCGCCCACACCTTCGGCTGGAACGAGGGCGTCTTTGCCGAACTCAACGCCATTGCCGCGCAGGCCGCCTTCTGCGATGAGGAGACCCGTGCGAAGATCCTGACCCGTCTGGAGGCCCAAGATGCTTAAACACCTGACCGTCGTCGACCATCCGCTGGTGCAGCACAAGCTGACGATCATGCGGGACAAGAACACCTCGACGGCCGGGTTCCGGCAGCTGTTGCGCGAGATATCGCACCTGCTGGCCTACGAGGTGACGCGCGAACTGCCGATGACCACGCGGGCCATCGAAACGCCCCTGCGCGAGATCGAGGCGCCGGTGCTGGCGGGCAAGAAGCTGGCGCTGATCTCGATCCTGCGGGCGGGCAACGGGCTGCTGGACGGCATCCTCGAACTGATCCCCTCGGCCCGGGTGGGCTTCGTCGGCCTCTACCGCGACGAGGAAACGCTGAAGCCGGTGCAGTATTACTTCAAGGTGCCCGAAGAGCTGCAGGACCGTATGGTGATCTGCGTGGACCCGATGCTGGCCACCGGCAACTCCTCGGTCGCGGCGATCGACCTGCTCAAGAAGGCGGGCGCCACAAACATCCGTTTCCTCTGCCTTTTGGCCGCGCCCGAGGGCGTGAAACGCATGCAGGAGGCACATCCCGATGTGCCGATCGTCACAGCATCTGTGGACGAAAAGCTCAACGAGCATGGATATATTGTTCCCGGGCTAGGGGATGCGGGCGATCGCATGTACGGCACCAAATAAGCGAATTCTTCCTTTACTCGTTGTGTATGATTCGGCATGATGACCCCATATTTTGTGGGGTTACGGATGCTGCTTCGTCGAATTTCCATGATCGCGCTGGTCGCGGCCTCTGCCGCCGCATCCTCCGCTTCGGCCAAGAATCTGCGCGCCGATGACGGCCCGGCCGAGTATCCGCCGCAGAGCTACACCGCCAACCAATATGTCGACAGCCGCGGCTGCGTCTATATCCGCGCGGGCTATGCCGGGCAGGTGACCTGGGTGCCGCGGGTTTCGCGCGACCGCAAGGTGCTGTGCGGGTTCAAGCCTTCGCTGGCCGCCGGTCAGGCGGCGGAGCCGGACAAGACGCTGGCGGCGACGCCCGATGGGGCTGCGCCCAAGGCTCCGGCGGCGCAGGCGGAAAAGGCGCCCGTGGCCGAAACCAAGCCCGCGGCCGCGGTTGTGGCGCCGAAGGTGGCCGCCAAACCGCCGGCGCGGGTCGGCAAGCCGATGGCGACCGTGGCCGCTCCGACACCGGCAAAGCCCGCCGGGACGGCCGCAAAACCGGCCGCCAAGGCGCCCGCACCTGCTGCTGCAGAGCGCCGTGTGGCCAAGGAACATGTGCCGGCCTGTCCCGGCGCCTCGGAGATTTCGGGCCGTTACATCAACGACGGCAGCGCCGGTCCGGTCCGCTGCGGTCCACAGGCCGAAGCGCCCGCCGGGCGCCGCGCGGCCCGGGCCGCTCCGCAGAAGACCGCTCCGCGCCGTGTGGCGGCGGCCCCCGCTTCCGCCGCGCCTGCCCGGATGACGGTGCCGCGCCAGGCGGTCAGCCCCGCGCCGGTGACCATCCCCGCAGGCTATCAGCCCGCCTGGAAGGACGACCGCCTGAACCCGATGCGCGGCAAGGGCACCGCCGAGGGCAAGGCCCAGATGGACCTGCTGTGGACGGAGACCGTGCCGCGCCGCCTGGTCGGCGGGACCACCGGCCGGGCCTCGACCAGATCGGAACCGAAACCGCGGATCTCGGCCTCGACCAAATCGGTGCGCGTGGCCGGGCCGAAGGCGCCGCAGGCGGCCTCGCATCGTTTCGTGCAGGTGGGCATGTTCGGCATGCCCGCCAATGCCGAGGCCACCAAGGCGCGCCTGCGGGCGCTGGGCCTGCCGGTGGCCGTGGCCAAGACCCGCTCCAAGGGGCGGGATCTTCAGATCGTTTTCGCCGGGCCCTTCAAGAGCCAGGCGCAGCTGACTTCCGCCCTCGGGGCGGTCCGGAAGGCAGGCTACGGGGATGCGTTTCTTCGCAAATAAGAGACCCGGGCAGTGAGCGGCGCCCCGTCAGGTCTTGACGGGGCGTTCGTTTGTCAGTTGCCGCAGATCCCTTGCAGGCGGACCCAGTCGGCGTCGCTCAGCACCGGCTCGTGGGTGCGCCCGCGCATCGGGTCGGCCTCGATCAGGCCCAGCACGGTTTCGCCTGAGATATCCAGCGCATAGGCATAGGGCGAGGAGGGCACGCCGGCCTCGGCAAAGCGGGCCAGCAGGGTGTCGTCCGCCAGTGGGCGGGGCGCGGCGGTGGGCAGTTCCTCGGCATAGGCGCGCAGGGCGCCGTCGGGCAGGGTGCCGGTGGTCAGCAGCCGGAACGTGGCGCGCAGCCCCACCGCGTGCAGCATGGTCTGCAGCGGGTCGGTCGCGGCGGCGCGGGCGCGCTCGGCCAGGATGAAGCCGGCGGCAACGTCGGGGCCGTCGTAATCCTCGACCAGCGCGCGGTTCAGCAGGACCAGCCCGCCGGGCAGATGCGCCGCGCGCGCGATGCCTGCGGGCAGCACCACGGCCTGCCCCTTGCCCGGCAGGCGGGCGCCGAGGCGGGCCAGCGCCTGCCGCCCGCCCGCCTCGCGGCAGGGGAGGCCCGAGACGCGGGTGATCTGGGCCAGCAGCGCGGCACCGATCTCGGCCCGGGCCGAGGCCGGCACGACCGAGGCCGTGTGGCGCACCAGCGCGCCGGGCATCCAGAACAGCCCCAGCGCCAGCACCGCCGCGAGGCTGCCGCCAAAGGCCAGCAGCCGCAGCCGGCCGCGATGGGGCCGGGCGCGCGCGATGGCGTTGCGCACGGTCTCGATCGCGTCGATCATCAGGTCGTCCTCGACCTCCAGCGTCTCGCCGCTGTCGGGATCGGGGGAATAGAGCGCGGGCAGGTCTCCGGGATTGAGCCGGGTCACCGCGGCCAGCGACCAGTGGGTCAGGGGCCGGGCCTGCCCGTCGGCGACCACCAGCGAGGCGTCGCCGAAGGTGACGATCACGTCGCGCCGCTGGGCCTGCGGCGATTCACGCCAGAGGCCCGAGCTTTCCAGCCGTTCGAATTGCTTGAGCGCCGTCATCGCGGCCCTGTCCTGCCCGTTATTGGTTTCGGGCGCCGATGTTATCCCAGGGACCGTGGGGCGACAATGCCGCCCCGCGGCATTGCCTAACGCGGCAGCGCCTTGGCGCGTTCCCGAAGCTGGAATTTCTGGATCTTGCCAGTCGAGGTCTTGGGCAGTTCTTCAAAGATCACCCGCTTGGGCGTCTTGAACCCGGCCAGGTGCTCGCGGCAGAACCTGATCAGTTCCTCTTCGGTCGGATCCGCGCCCGGCTTCAGCTCGACAAAGGCGCAGGGCACCTCGCCCCAGGTCTCGTCCGGCTTGGCCACCACCGCGCAGAGCGTGACCGCGGGGTGGTGCATCAGCACGCCCTCGACCTCGACGGAGCTGACGTTCTCGCCGCCCGAGATGATGATGTCCTTGGCCCGGTCGGTGATCTTGATGTAGCCGTCGGGGTGCCGAAAGGCCACGTCGCCCGAGTGGAAATAGCCGCCCGCGAAGCTTTCGGCCGTGGCCTCGGGGTTCCGGTAATAGCCCTTCATCACGATATTGCCGCGCATCATGATCTCGCCCGCTGTCTCGCCGTCGCGGGGGGTGTGGTTCATGGCCTCGTCCATCACCGTCGCGTCTTCCAGGATGGGCATGGCGACGCCGGTGCGCGCCTTGATCGCGGCGCGTTCGGCCTGGGGCAGGTCGTCCCACTTGTCCTGCCAGGTGCATTCGGTGGCGGGCCCGTAGGTTTCGGTCAGGCCGTAGACCTGGGTGACGTTGAAGCCCAGCGGCTCGATCTTGGCCAGCGTCGCGGCGGGCGGCGGGGCGCCGGCGGTGAAGACCTCGACCACATGGTCGAAGGGCATCCGGTCGTCCTCGGGGGCGTTGACGATGGCGTTGAGCACGATCGGCGCGCCGCCGAAATGCGTGGCGCCCTCGACCGAGATCGCGTGGTAGATGTTTTTCGCCGTGATGTCGCGGCAGCAGATGATGGTGCCCGCCAGCGCCGGCATCATCCACGGGTGGCACCAGCTGTTGCAGTGGAACAGCGGCACGATGGTCAGCAGCCGCGGATACATGGTCATCCGCCACGAGATCACCTGCCCCAGCGTCGACAGATACGCGCCGCGGTGGTGATAGACCACGCCCTTGGGCCGCCCCGTGGTCCCCGAGGTGTAGTTGAGCGAGATGCTCTCCCACTCATCCTCGGGCATGATCCAGTCGAAGCCGGGGTCGGCGGCGGCCAGCATGTCCTCGTATTCCGCGTGCCGGCCCGAGGGCTGGAAGCCCGCCTCGTGATCGGCGACCTCGATGATCTCGGGCGCCTCGCCTTCTTGCATGTCCGAGATGGCGGCCTCGGCCAGTTCCAGCAGGGCGCTGTCGACCAGCACCACCTTGGCCCCGCCATGGGCAAAGATGTAGCTGACGGTTTCGCGCTCCAGCCTTGTGTTGATGGTGTTCAGCACCGCGCCGCAGGCGGGCACGCCCCAGCTGCTTTCCACCTGCGCGGCGATGTTGGGCAGAAGGGTGGCCACGACGTCGCCCGGCCTCACCCCGCGCGCGGCCAGCGCCGAGGCCAGCCGCGTCACCCGGTCATGAAGCTGGGCGTAGGTGAACCGGCGCGAGCGGTCGATCAGCGCGTCCTGATCGGGGAAAATATCGGCCGCGCGCCGCAGATGCGACAGCGGCGTCAGCGGCACGTGGTTCGCAGCGCATTTCTCAAGCCCGGTTTCGTCGGCCAGCCAGCCCATAAGCTCCTCCCTCGCGATGGTCCTGACGCGGGATATTGGCGGGCCGGTCCGCGTTTGGAAAGGGGCAAAACCGGCTTGGCGGGGCAGGGGGGCTGGCCTAGGCTCTGGCCATGATCATCTCGCATGGCCGGCGCTATATCTTCGTCCACATCCCCAAGACCGGCGGCACCGCGCTGAGCTTGGCGCTGGAGGCGCGTGCGATGAAGGATGACATCCTGATTGGCGACACGCCCAAGGCGCAGAGGCGGCGGCGCCGGCTGCAGGGCGTGCAGACCGCGGGGCGGCTGTGGAAACACGCGCGGCTCAGCGACATCTACGGGCTGGTGGATCAGCAGGAGATCGAGGCGTTCTTCACCTTCACCCTGGTGCGCAACCCGTGGGACCGGATGGTCAGCTATTACCACTGGCTGCGGGCGCAGGCGTTCGACCACCCGGCGGTCCGTCTGGCGCAGGGGCTGGAGTTTTCGGCCTTCCTTGGCCACCCGCAGACCCGCGCCAGCCTCGCCGCCGCGCCCTATGGCAGCTACATGCAGGACCGCGGCGGCGTGGAGCGCTGCGACGCCTTTATCCGGCTGGAGCACCTGGACGAGGACATGGCCCCGCTGGCGGCGCATCTGGGTTTTGTGCCGGAAATGGGGCGGGCCAATGAATCGGCGCGGCAGGCCGATTACCGGGCCTATTACACTGATTCTCTTGCAGCGCGCGTGGCTCGGATCTGCGCGCCGGACATCGAGCGCTTCGGGTACAAATTCTAGAAAAACCACCGATTGTTATGGTTAATGAAACAATAATCGGAATTTTCACGCCCCGGTTGTGCGCGCCTTCTAAACGCCACATTTGAAGCCAAATTTCGCCGCACTCCGCGTGCGTCGTTCTCGTTCAGATTTTTTCGCCGGGAATCGGTGTGTCGCCCGTTTCCCAAAATCCCTTGTCCTGAGGCGGCCACGCCGCACAACGGAAGGAAGGACCGATGAGGATGGGCCCGAAAAACGAGTTCCGGGGTGCCAGTACTCACGAGTATGTAGAGCTTGATGACGCGTGGGAGGACGTGACCGACCACGCTGCGCATCCGGCCGCGGACATGACGGCTGGCCTTGTCGTGGGCACGATGGTGGCTACGGCCGTCGGCTGGCGCGCGGTGGAAACGCTGCGCGAGGGCGACAAGGTGATGACCTTCGACGGCGGGCTGCAGCCGATCACCGGGATCAAACAAGGCATGCTGTGGACCGCCCCGAGCGTCTGTCCAGAGCCGCTCTGGCCGCTGAGCGTGCCCGAGGGCGCGCTGGGCAATGCCCAGAGCATGACCCTGTTGCCGGACCAGCCCGTGATGGTCGAATCCGACGCCGCCGAGGACATCTACGGCGATCCTTTCGTGCTGGTGCCTGCCAGCGTTCTCGAGGGGCGCCTGGGCATCGAGCGGGTCCTGCCCGCCGCGCCGGTCGAGGTGGTGGCGCTCTGCTTCGAGAAGGATGAGATGGTCTATGTGAACGGCTCGGCCCTGGCCTTTTGCCCGTCGCATGGCGCAGGCACCGCGATGCCCCTGGACGAGATGACCGAGGAGCATGGCGCGCAGGCGGAGTATCACGTTCTGTCGCCGATCGAGGCCTTCGCCATTTTGGGCGAGCCCGGCCCCGGCGCATCCGAAGACGCGCCGGAACGCAGCAGTTACGCGGCCTGAGCCGCCCCGGGGGCGAAACGGCCGTAGAAGCTTTCGCCCTTTTCCGCCATTTCACGCAGCAGCGCAGGGGCCGCGAACCGCGCGCCATGCACCTGTTCCAGCGCGTCGCACAGCTCGACGGCGCGGGCTGCGCCGAGGATGTCCAGCCAGCTGAATGGTCCGCCCGACCAGGGCGCAAAGCCCCAGCCCAGGATCGCGCCCACGTCGCCTTCGCGGATATCGGTCAGCACGCTTTCCTCCAGCGCGCGCACGGCCTCCAGCACCTGCGCGAACAGCAGTCGATGCTGAACCTCTGACAGCTCGGGCTGTTCCGCGGCCAGCGGGTACTGCCCGCCGAGACCGTCCCACAGGCCGATGCGCTTGCCCTTTTCGTCATAGGCATAGAAGCCCGCCTTGGCCTTGCGGCCCAGCCGGCCCTCGTCGGCCATCCAGAACAGCACCTCGTCCACGGCCCCGTCGGGATAGGCGTCGCCCATCGCGGCCTTGGTGGCCTTGGCGATCTTCACCCCCAGATCGATCGAGGTCTCGTCGACCAGTTGCAGCGGACCCAGCGGCATGCCGACCAGCTTGGCCGCGTTCTCGATCAGCGCGGGCGTCACGCCCTCCTTCACCATCCGGATGCCCTCGTTGATGTAGGGGATGATGCAGCGGTTGGCGTAGAAGAAGCGCGCGTCGTTGACCACGATCGGCGTCTTGCGGATCTGGCGGACGTAGTCCAGCGCCTTGGCCACGGCGCGGTCGCCAGTCTCGCGCCCCTTGATGATCTCGACCAGCATCATCTTCTCGACGGGCGAGAAGAAATGGATGCCGATGAACTGCTCGGGCCGCTTGCTGGCCTTGGCCAGGCCGGTGATGGGCAGGGTCGAGGTGTTGGTGGCGAAGATGCAGTCCGCGCCGACCACGTCCTCGACCGTCTTCGTCACCTCGGCCTTGATGCCCGGGTCCTCGAACACCGCCTCGATGATCAGGTCGCAGCCGCTCAGCGCGGCGTAATCGGTGGTGGCGGTGATCAGGCCCAGCACCTGTTCCTTCTTCTCGGGCGTGGCCTTCTTGCGGGAAATGCCCTTGTCCATATAGGCCTCGGTATAGGCCTTGCCGCGGTCGGCGGCCTCCTGCTGCTGGTCGATCAGCACCACCTCGATGCCCGCCAGAGCCGAGACCAGCGTGATCCCCGCGCCCATCATGCCTGCGCCCAAGACCCCGACCTTGGTGACCTTCTGGTCGTCGACGGCGGGGCGGTTCGCGCCCTTCTCCAGCGCCTCCTTGTTGATGAAGAGGCTGCGGATCATGGCGCTGGACGAGGGGTTCATCAGCACGTTGGTGAACCAGCGCGCCTCGATCTTCAGCGCGGTGTCGAAGGGCACCAGTGCCCCCTCGTAGACCGCGCTCAGCAGGGCCTTGGCCGCCGGATAGACGCCCTGCGTCTTGCCGTTGACCATGGCCGAGGCACCGACGAAGGTCATGAAGCCCGCCGGGTGATAGGGCGCGCCGCCGGGCATCTTGTAGCCCTTCTCGTCCCAGGGCTTGACGATCTTGGGCCCGGACAGGACCCATTCCTTGGCCTTGGCGATCAGCTGGCCGGCCGGGACCACCTCGTCGATCACGCCCGCGGCTTTGGCCTTTTTCGGATCGTTCAGCTTGCCTTCTAGCAGCAGCGGCGCCGCGGCCATCGCGCCCATCTTGCGCACCAGCCGGGTGGTGCCGCCCGCGCCGGGAAAGATGCCGACCATGATCTCGGGCAGGCCGATCTTGGCCTTGGGGTTGTCGGCGGCAAAGATCCGGTGGCAGGCCAGCGGGATCTCCAGCCCGATCCCCAGCGCCGTGCCGGGTAGCGCGGCGGCAATGGGCTTGCCGCCCTTGTTCTTGTCGTCCATGCCCGCGCGCTCGATCTTGCGCAGGATGGCGTGCATGCCCATCACGCCCTCGAACAGGCCCTTGGCGGGGGTGTCGCCGGCCGTTTCCTTCATCTTGGCGATGACGTTGAGGTCCATGCCGCCGGCAAAGGAGCCCTCCTTGCCCGAGGTGATGATCACGCCCTTGACGGCATCGTCGGCCAAGGCCGTGTCGATATGCGCCTCGAGGTCCAGGAAGCCCTGCTCGCTCATCACGTTCATCGACTTGCCCTGGGTGTCCCAGGTGATGATGGCAACGCCGTCCGCGTCCACGGAGTAGCTGAAATCACTCATTGGTCTTGCTCCTTACACGCGTTCGATGATGGTGGCCGCGCCCATGCCCGAGGCGATGCAGAGCGTGGCCAGCCCCACGCCCTTGCCCGTGCGCTCCAGCTCGTCGAGCAGCGTGCCGATGATGATCGCGCCGGTGGCGCCCAGCGGGTGGCCCATGGCGATGGCCCCGCCGTTGACGTTCACCTTGTCCGCATCCACGTCGAAGGCCTGCATGAAGCACAGCACCACCGCGGCGAAGGCCTCGTTCACCTCGAAGAGGTCGATGTCGGAGATCGCCATGCCGTTGTCGGCCAGGATCTTTTCGGTCACCGGCACCGGGCCGGTCAGCATGATGGTGGGATCGGTGCCGATCTTGGCCGTGGCGCGGATGCGGGCGCGCGGTTTCAGCCCGTGTTTCTCGCCGAATTCCTTGTTGCCGATCAGCACGGCGGCCGAGCCATCCACGATGCCCGAGGAATTGCCGGCGTGATGCACGTGCTCGATCCGCTCCAGGTGCGGGTATTTCATCAGCGCGACCTTGTCGAAGCCGGGCATCACCTCGCCCATCTCCTTGAAGCTGGGCTTGAGCGCGCCGAGCGCCTGCATGTCGGTGCCCGGGCGTATGTATTCGTCATGGTCGAGGATCGGCAGGCCGTTGATGTCGCGCACGGTGACGATGGATTTCTCGAACCGGTTGTCGGCCCAAGCCTCGGCGGCGCGCCGCTGGCTTTCCACAGCCAGCGCATCGACATCCGTGCGGCTGAACCCGTATTCGGTGGCGATGATGTCGGCCGAGATGCCCTGGGGCACGAAATAGGTGCTCATGGCGATGGAGGGGTCGACCGCGATCGCCGCCCCGTCGCTGCCCATGGCCACGCGGCCCATCATCTCGATGCCGCCGGCGATATAGGCCTCGCCCGCGCCGCCCCTGACCTGGTTGGCGGCCAGGTTCACCGCCTCCATGCCGGAGGCGCAGAAGCGGTTGATCGACAGGCCGGGGATGGATTCGTCCAGATCCGAGGCCAGCACGGCGGTGCGCGCCAGGCAGCCGCCCTGTTCGCCCACCTGGGTGACATTGCCCCAGATCACGTCCTCCACGGCGTGGCCGTCGAGGTTGTTGCGGACCTTCACGGCGTTCAGCATTTCGGCCGACAGCCGCGCACTGGTCACCTCGTGCAGCGCGCCGTCCTTGCGGCCCTTGCCGCGCGGGCTGCGCACGGCGTCGTAGATATAGGCTTCGGTCATGCTTGCCTCTTTCTGGTCAGGCCCGGTCGGCGGGCGAGCCGGGCATCAGGTCGTAGGGGTGTTTCCAGCCGGGGAGGGCGCTGAGACCCGTCAGCCAGCGGTCGATATTCGGCCAATCCGCGCGGTCGAAACCAAAGGGTTCGGGGTAGTAGAGGTAGCCGCAGCACGCGAAATCGGCGAGCGTGGGGGCCTCGCCCACCATCCAGTCGCGGCCCTCGAGATGCTGGTCGAGCACCTTGTAGACCGATTTCAGCCGCGCCTGCATGAAGCCGATCACCTCGGCCGGGCGCTTCTCCTCGGGCAGGAAGTTCATCAGGAAGCGGGTCATGCCCGCCTGGCTGGAGAGCTTGTGATTGTCCCAGAACAGCCAGCGCAGCACCTCTCGCTCCTCTGCCTCGTCCGCGCCGCCGAACTTGCCGGTCTTGTCGCGGATATAGAGCTGGATCGCCCCAGACTGGCTGAGCTTCACATCGCCGTCCACCAGAACCGGCGCCTCGCCCATCTCGTTCAACGCGCGGTATTCCGGGCTCCGTGTCTCGCCGTTGAAAAAATCGACATAGACCGGTTCCCAGTCCACGCCGGCCAGTTGCAGCGTCAGCGCCGCCTTGTAAGCGTTGCCGCTTTCGCCAAAGCAGTAGAGCTTCATTGCCATCCGCGTCTCTCCCTTTTGTGCCGTGGAGCCGCGGGGGTTTCACACCCCCGCACCCCCGTGGAGTATTTCAACCAAGAAGAAGGGCCGGGTAACCGAACGTTAACACCGCCGGGCCAATCTGTGGGGCGCGGCACAGGCTGGAGAGCCGATGGCCGCCCAAGGAGAAGGCCCCCTGCCTGCCCGCGCCTCGCTTGCAGGACCGAGAGCGCTCCCGATCTGGCGGCACTGGCGGGCAGGGGCTCGCTCCTTTCCTTCTTCTTGGTTCAAATACTCAAGGTCCCTCCGTTTTCGGTCCCGCGCGGCGGGACGGCGTTTATTTCTTTCGTTCGTCCAGCTCCGCGTTGAACAGGCGCAGACGGTGGGTCAGGTTCGTGTGGTCCGTCACGCTGCTCCAGTTCTCGAACAGGAAGGACAGGAACTCTCCCTCGTCGAGCCCCGCCTCGCGGCTGAGGGCGCGCAGCTTGCGATAGGCGTCCTCGGTCATCGCGATATTCGGGCGGCGGGTCAGGCGCAGGCGTTTGGGCATGGGCGTCTCCGGTTGGGCGGGGTCCGGCGCACCGGGCCCCGCGCTGGGATCAGAACTGGTCGGCGGTCAGCGCCATCACCATATCGGCGCCGGTCTGGATGCGCGACAGGTGCAGCGCGGTGGCGGGCAACTGCCGGGCCATGTAGTAGCGGCCGGTGGCGAGTTTCGTCTCGTAGAACGCGACGTCCGAGGCGCCGGATGCAAGGGCGTCCCTGGCGGCCTTGCCCATGCGTGCCCACATCAGGCCGAGGCAGACATGGCCGAAGAGGTGCATGAAGTCGTAGGAGCCGGCCAGCGCGTGGTTGGGGTTCTTCATGCCGTTCTGCATGAAATACATGCCCGCCGCCTGCAGGTCCTTCGAGGCCTTCTTCAGCGGCTCGGTGAATTCGGCCATGCCCTCGACCTCGGCGTTGTCCTTGCAGAAGGCCTTCACCATCTCGAAGAAGGCCATCACGTGCTTGCCGCCGTCCTGCGCCAGCTTGCGGCCCACGAGGTCGAGCGCCTGCACGCCGTTGGCGCCTTCGTAGATCTGGGTGATGCGGGCGTCGCGGACATATTGGGACATGCCCCATTCCTCGATGTAGCCATGCCCGCCATAGACCTGCTGGGCCTGCACGGCCATCTCGAGCCCCTTGTCGGTCAGGAAGCCCTTGATCACCGGGGTCAGCAGCGAGATCAGCCCAAGGGCGTCCGCATCGTCGGAGCGGTGCGACTGATCGATCAGCAACGCGCCCCACAGCAGGAAGGCCCGCGCGCCCTCGGCAAAGCTCTTCTGGTCCATCAGGTTGCGGCGGATGTCGGGGTGGACGATGATCGGGTCGGCCGGTCCGTCGGGGTTCTTGGCGCCGGTCACGTCGCGGCCCTGCAGGCGGTCCTTGGCGTAGGCCAGGGCGTTCTGATAGGCGATCTCGGCCTGGGCCAGGCCCTGCATGCCGACGCCGATCCGGGCCTCGTTCATCATGGTGAACATGGCGCGCATGCCCTTGTGCTCGGTGCCCAGCAGGTAGCCGGTGGCGCCGTCATAGTTCATCACGCAGGTGGCGTTGCCGTGGATGCCCATCTTCTCTTCGATCTTGCCGACCGAGACGCCGTTGCGCTCGCCAAGCGAGCCGTCGTCGTTGACCAGGAATTTCGGCACGATGAAGAGAGACACGCCCTTGATCCCCTCGGGGCCGCCGGGGATCTTGGCCAGCACCAGGTGAATGATGTTCTCGGCCATGTCGTGATCGCCGGCCGAGATAAAGATTTTCTGCCCGGTGATCCTGTAGCTGCCGTCGCCCTGCGGCTCGGCCTTGGTGCGCATGAGCCCGAGGTCAGTGCCGCAATGAGGCTCGGTCAGGTTCATGGTGCCGGTCCAGTCGCAGGACACCATCTTGGGCAGGTACTTGGCCTTCTGCGCGTCGGTGCCGTGGGCGTGGATCGCCGAATAGGCGCCGTGGGTCAGGCCCTGGTACATGGTGAAGGCCTGGTTGGCCGCGCTGAACATCTCGCCCACCGCGGTGCCCAGGATATAGGGCATGCCCTGGCCGCCATATTCGGGGTCGCAGTCGAGCCCGGGCCAGCCGCCTGCCTTGACCTGCTCGAAGGCGTCACTGAACCCGGTGGGCGTGCGCACCACGCCGTTCTCGAAGGTGCAGCCCTCGGTGTCGCCGACCGGGTTCAGCGGCGCCAGCACTTCAGAGGTGATCTTGCCGGCTTCCTCCAGCACGGCCGAGGTGAAATCGGCCTCGAGCTCGTCATAACCGGGGATTCCGGTTTCGGTGACTTTGAGCAGGTCATGCAGCACGAACTGCATATCCTTGGTCGGAGCGGTGTAGCTCGGCATTGGGGTCTCCCTTAAGCTTGGTTCTCCCGGCGCTCGGAAATCATCTTTTCTACGCCGGTGATCTGCTGCCTGAGATCTTTGATCGCCACACCCAGCTCGTCATACTGCCGCTCCATGTCGGCCAGCCGTTCCAAGGCCACCTCATGGGTGCGCTCCAGCTGGGTGAGCTGCTGGTCCCCTACGTAGTAAAGGTCGAGCAGCTGTCGAATCTCCTCGAGGCTGAACCCGAACCGCTTGCCGCGCAGAATAAGCTTCAGCCGGGCGCGGTCGCGCCGGGTGAAGAGGCGCTTCTGCCCTTCGCGGATCGGAAACAACAACTCTTTGGATTCGTAGAATCGCAGCGTGCGGGGCGTCACGTCATAGGCATCGCACATCTGCCGGATCGTCATCAGCTTGGTATCCATTCCACAAACCTTCTCGTAACGTAATCTTCCTGCGCGGAAGATGACGCTACGGAGGGCATCATACAAGAATGCTTTACGCGCACGTAAACGAAACGTGACGTCATTTGATGTCCTGACGTCGTGTCAGCCGTTCTGAAAGGCTAGCCGAGGTCGCGGGCGACCGAGTCGCGGGTCTCTTTCAGCTCTGCGATCGCCTGGGCCAGTTGGGCCTGCTGCTCGGCCAGCAGATCGAGCTGGCGGTCGGCCATGTCGACCCAGGCCTGCATCTGCGCCTCGGTCCCCTGCTTCTCGTAGATCTCCAGCCACTGCCGGATCTCCTCGAGGCTGAAGCCCCAGCGCCGGCCGCGCAGGATCAGGGTCATCCGGGCCACTTCGCGCGGGGTGTAGAACCGCGTCCGGCCTTCCTTCTCGGGCTGCAGCAACTCGATATATTCGTAGTACCGCAGGGTGCGCGGGGTGACATCGAACTTGGCGCACATCTCCTTGAAGGACAGGCGTTGGTCGGACATGGCTTGTTCCCTGATGCGATTTGGGGGCCAACCTATCGGGTCGGCCCGCATCGCGCAAATCAGTTGAGGAAGCCCGGCGCGAGGAAGTGGAAGGCGTAGGCGACGATCACCGCCGGGACCGCGGAATAGACCGTGGCCAGCACCGCGGCCCGCGGGTTGAGCGCGATGGCCGGGAACAGCGCGTCGCCGTCATTCGAGATCGCGTTGCCGATCAGGGCGCCGAAGGGGACCACGCCGTTGATATAAAGCGTGGTGACCAGCACCTGCGGGCCGCAGCCCGGAATGAATCCGATGGCGATTGCGATCAGGGGCAGAAGCGGCGCGATCGAGTCGAACCAGGCGGCGATGTCCACCCCCGCGTAAGCGGCCGCGTAGTCGTAGGCCAGGTAGGCGCCGATGACCCAGATCGAGATAAAGCTGGTTTCCTCGGCCATGCGGGTGACGGGCGCGTCCTGCCCATTGGTCATCGCGTGCAGCGGAGAGGTAACCCAGACGGCCAGGCTAAGGGCCGTGCCGGCCAGCCCGATCCAGAGGACGGGCATGCCCAGCACGTTCGTGATCTCGACCTGCGCCAACTGCGCCCCGCCGACGATCAGGCCGGGCACCGCCGGCACCAGGTAGGCCAGGTCCTTGGGCCGGATCCGGCCGATCAGCGGCGCGATCTGGCAGTCGCCGCTGGACGAGGCCGCAAGGTCGATGCGGTTGAACCGGTTCACCATCCAGCCCGAGATCACCCCGACAACCAGCGACAGCGGCAGCACGACCGCGGCGGCGTCGGGGCGGGTGGCGATCAGCAGGAAGGCCGCATCGCCCATGGTCGCGGTCAGCGCCGCCACCACCGCGCCCAGCCCGACATGGCCCGAGCTGTAGGCCGCCACCACGATCACCGCGCCACCGCATCCCGGCGTCGCGCCCAGAAGTGCGGACAGCGGCACCTGCCACCCCCGCGCCCGGTTCAGCGCCGTGCCCATGTCGAAGTTGAAGATCCGCTCGGCCCCGTAGAACAGCATCAGGGTGGCCGCCACGAACACGCTGACCTGCACATAGGCGTCGGTCATCAGCGACCGCGTCAGCGCGCCCAGCTCACCCGGCGCCAGCGCCAGCGCCGCCAGGGCCAGGACCACCGGCAGCCTGCGGCTGCGGAACGGACCCAGGTAATCCGTACGCGCGAGGGGCGTCTGCGGCATCTGGGCTGTCTGGTCGGTCGGCATGGGGTGTCCCGTTTCTGCTAATGCGAATAATTCTCAATTGCGGAAAATAGCACTTGAAGCGCCGCTGGCAAGGGCCAATAACCGAAAGACAGCGAAAGGCCCGGAAATGAACGACGAAAAGGCCAAGATTGCCCGCCAATTCATCGAAATGATCCCGCATTCCCGCGCTCTGGGGATGCAGGTGGATCTCCTCGAGGATGGCGTGGCCGAGATCTCGATGCCCTATGACGAGGCGCTGGTGGGCGATCCGCAGACCGGGGTGATTCACGGCGGCGCGGTCTCGGCGCTGATGGACACCTGCTGCGGGGCGGCAGTGATCAGCCACCCGGCGGCGATGTCGGCCACCGCCACCATCGACCTGCGCATAGATTACATGCGGCCCGCGACACCGGGCCAGCGCATCACCGCGCGGGCCGAATGCTATCACGTTACCCGCACCGTGGCCTTCGTGCGCGCCACCACGATGGACGAGGACCGCGAGCGCCCCGTGGCCACTGCCACCGGGGCCTTCACCGTGGAACGCGCCAGGGAGGCTGCGAAATGAGCCGGCCCAAACCCGAACCCGTACAGGTGGTGAAACAGCGCCGCGACGCGGCCCTGTCAGCGCTGGTGCACGGCGTGCCCTATATCCGCTTCCTCGGCATCGAATTCGACCGCCGCGGCGACGAGCTGACCGCGATCATGCCCTATGACGAAAAGCTGATCGGCAACCCGATGCTGCCCGCCCTGCACGGCGGGGCGACGGCGGCCTTCCTCGAGGTCACGGCGATCATCGGGCTGGGCTGGTCGATGCTGTGGGAAGAGATGGAAGGCGGCACGCTGGACCCGCTGGCGGTGGATGCCCAGCACCTGCCGCGCCTGCCCAAGACGATCGATTTCACCGTCGATTACCTGCGCTCGGGCCTGCCGCGCGACGCCTATGCGCGGGCGCGGGTCAACCGCTCGGGGCGGCGCTATGCCTCGGTGCATGTCGAGGGCTGGCAGGACAACCGCAACCGGCTGTTCGCGCAGGCCACCGGGCATTTCCTGATGCCGCCGCCGCGCAATGGCTGAGGCGCCCGCGCTGGGCCATCGCCGGGTTCTGGCCATCGCCCTTCCGATCGTGCTGTCGAATGCCACCGTCCCCATCCTGGGCGCGGTGGACACCGGCGTCGTGGGGCAGCTGGGCGAGGCCGCGCCGATCGGCGCCGTCGGCATCGGCGCGATCATCCTGACCGCGGTCTACTGGATCTTCGGCTTTCTGCGCATGGGCGTGACGGGGCTGGCCAGCCAGGCCCACGGCGCGGGCGACCGGGCCGAGGTCGAGGCGATGCTGTCGCGGGCGCTGCTGATCGGCGGCACGGCGGGGCTGGCGATGATCGTGCTGCAGGTGCCGATCTTCTGGGGCGCCTTCCAGGTCTCGCCCGCCAGCGCCGAGGTCGAGGCGATGGCGCGCGACTACATGGGGATCCGCGTCTTTTCGGCCCCTGCGGCGATCTCGCTCTACGGCATTACCGGCTGGCTGATCGCGCTGGAGCGCACCCGCGGTGTGCTGGTCATCCAGGTCGTGATGAACGGGCTGAACATCGCGCTGGACGTGCTGTTCGTGCTGGGGCTGGGCTGGGGCGTCGAGGGCGTGGCGCTGGCCACCTTCATTGCCGAGTGGTCGGGGCTGGCGGTGGGCCTGTGGCTGTGCCGCGATGCCTTTGCCGGGCCGGGCTGGCGCGACGCGGGCCGCGTGTTCGATGCGCTGCGGCTGAAGTACATGGCGCGGGTGAACGGCGACATCCTGATCCGCTCGGTCCTGTTGCAGGCGATCTTCGTCTCCTTCCTGTTCTTCGGGGCTGATTTCGGCGACGTGCCGCTGGCGGCGAACCAGATCCTGCTGCAGTTCCTGCACATCACGGCCTATGCGCTGGACGGTTTCGCCTTTGCCGCCGAGACGCTGGTGGGCCAGGCGCTGGGCGCGAAGGCGCGTGCGCGGCTGCGCCGGGCGGCGATCCTGACCAGCCTCTGGGGGCTGGGCAGCAGCGTGGCGCTGGCCGTGGCCTTTGCGCTGGCGGGCGGGCAGATCATCGACCTGATGACCACCGCGCCGGAGGTGCGTGAGGCGGCGCGGATCTACCTGCCCTACATGGTGCTGGCCCCTCTGGCGGGGCTGGCGCCTTGGATGCTGGACGGGGTCTTCATCGGTGCCACCCGCACCGCCGACATGCGCAACATGATGGTGGTGTCCGCCGCCATCTATGCGGCAGCGCTGGCGGTGCTGATGCCTGTCTTCGGCAATCATGGCCTGTGGGCGTCGCTGCTGATTTCCTTCGTCGCGCGGGGCGCGACGCTGGGGCTGCGCTACCCGGCGTTGGAGGCGAAGGCCGCGGGCTAGGACAGGTCCGCTTGCAGGATCTCCAGCACGGCCTCGGGCGGGCGCCCGATGGCGGCGCGGCCATTGGAAAAGACAATGGGCCGTTCGATCAGGACCGGGTTCTCGGCCATGGCCTTCAGCAGCGTCTCGTCATCGTCGGTCCTGGACAGGCCCAGCTCGGCAAAGCGCTTTTCCTTGACCCGCATCATCTGCAAGGCGCTGACCCCCAGCGCCGCGCGCGCGGCGCGCAGCTCGTCGAGGTTGGGCGCATCGTCGAGATAGCGGCGCTCCACCGGCGCCAGGCCCCGCTCCTGCAGCAGTTTCAGGGTCTCGCGCGATTTCGAACAGCGCGGGTTGTGCCAGATGATCACGTCGCTCACAGCCAGTCCTCCCGGCCGCTGCCTACGGCCTGTTCCACGGTGTCGAACCCGTCGCGCTCCAGCAGCGCCTCCAGCCCGGTCAGGATGCGCGGCACCAGCGACAGCCCCTCGTAGACCATCGCGGTATAGATCTGCACGGCGCTGGCGCCGGCGCGGATCTTTTCATAGGCCTGCTCGGCCGAGCCCACGCCGCCCACGCCGATCAGCGGCATCCGGCCACCGGTGAGCCGCGAAAGCTGCGCCAGCACCCGCGTCGATTTCTCGAAGAGCGGCGCGCCGGACAACCCGCCCGCCTCGTCGCGATGGGCGCTTTTCAGCCCCTCGCGCGACAGCGTGGTGTTGGTGGCGATGATCGCGGCGACACCGGCCTCTTCGGCCACCTCGGCGATCTCGGCCAGCTCGTCGCCCGTCAGGTCGGGGGCGATTTTCAGGAACACCGGGATCGGGCGATCCAGCCCGGCCCGCGCCTCCATCACACCCGCCAGCAGCGCCGACAGCGCCGCGCGCCCCTGCAGGTCGCGCAGCCGCTCGGTGTTGGGGGAGGAGACGTTGACGGTGGCGAAATCCAGGTAGGGCCCGCAGCGCTCCAGCACGCGGGCATAGTCGCCCGCGCGGTCGGCACTGTCCTTGTTGGCGCCGAGGTTCAGGCCGATCACCGCGTCGTGCGGGCGTTGGGCCAGCCGCCCGGCAATGGCCTCCATCCCGTCATTGTTGAAGCCGAAGCGGTTGATCGCGGCGCGGTCCTCGGTCAGGCGTAACAGGCGCGGG